>Ga0268257_1000935_pt1 | contig 28353 bp, 31 predicted proteins | sample AgamicAtPrz_FD_200249 | JGI IMG/M metagenome (GOLD analysis project Ga0268257, IMG submission 200249) | Agave microbial communities from Guanajuato, Mexico - At.P.rz (v2) (version 3) | ecosystem: Host-associated > Plants > Phyllosphere > Phylloplane/Leaf | place: Guanajuato, Mexico | collected... | reverse complement strand
CTGCGCGAGCGCGTCACTGCTGAAAGTAAACATAGGATCACCTGCTGTAATAGCGGGATCTGTCTCCTTCCGGAGAGCAAATCCCGGAAGGATGGGTATACAGGTCAGCTGTTGTGCTGCTGAGCAAGCCAGAACTCAATGCCTGATATGGCTTCCCACTCTTCAGTGGTGACCTGCTTGCCGGGACCGGAGGTTTTTACCAGCAGCAGGTGTTCAATTGCGCCGGGTATAACAAACGATGCCGGTATTTTTTCAGGTGCTTTGGTAAACATATCCATATTCCATGCCAGCCATCGCTGCGCGAAATGCCAGCTTTGCGGACAGGAACTGGTTATGTGATAGCTGTCCGGACATAGGTTATGCAGAAGAACCAGCACGATACGCACGAATAAATCTTGTTTGCATCGCTGGCTCTCCACTTTACGGTATGGCCGAAAATTATCCGAAAGCGTCTGCCTGAGATAGAACGGATTGAGGCAGTAGCCTTCGCCGTCCTTATGGTTGAACGTGACCGAACCCTCTTCGTCAAAAAGTTCTGACGCGCGGTTCATGTCAAAACCCAGCTGCTTATAAGGCCGGAGTTGAGCGGGAAGAAGCCAGAAAGCTTCTTTAACTGCGTTGGTAAATCTGAACCACTGTTCATCATTTATGGACGCTCCCTGCTCAAACTGGTAAACGCCCGGAAGGACCAGAGGATCAGTTAGTGTATGTGTCATGGTAAATCTCCATTAAAAAGGGGATTTACCGCCCACAGGGAGGTAAATCCCTGTGGGGCTAAGTTAGTTTATCCGGAGAGTTAATCCCGGAAGGATGGTTCAGGCATGTCAGCGTTTGCCGGTTTTCAGTTCTTCGAGCGTGAACTCAAGTTCTGAAATCAGTCCCCAGTCAGCCGTCGTAAACGGACGATCCCCCCCGGAAACGCTTCTGATGAGCAATTCATCAGCTGCGCCGGTAATGAAACTTTCCGTGCTGAAAGGCTGAGGAGCATTACTGCCAGCAATCAGTTGGTGCCGTATTGCCCAGCGAACAGGAAGCGCCCAGCTGACGCCGCCGGCTGATGACGTTATCTCAAAGCAGTCTGAGCAATGGTGATACAGCATCAGCAGCGCAATCCGCGTGAAGAAGTCGATGGGCTGACCTTCAGTTTCAATACGCAAATCAGGGCTTATATCCAGGGTAAACATCACGCTTTTGGATATGTAATTCCCTTCGTCTTTTCCGCCGAATTCAAAAGCCCCGGGGTGAGTAAACATCATGGATGCGCGTTCCAGACGTGTACCGTCAGTTGGTGAGCACGGACGGAGATGTACCGGTAACAGCCAGAATGCTTCTGTAACTGCCAGGGTAAAACTGTGCCACTGGCTCGGGGATATCGATCCGCTCTGCTTCACGGTATAGGTAACGTGTTGGGGCGGTACGGAGATTGGTGTCATGATAAATCCTCAAAAAAGGGGATTTATCCCCCTGATGGGGAATAAATCCCCACAGGGTTAAGTCAGATTAGAAAGATTTTAATCGGCCAATTGCCAGATCTCTCTCCATCACTGATATGCATAACGCAGTGTTGCCATCTGATTCGCCAGCTTCAGTGCAAAACGGCGAGCCTGACGGTAAGAGCGGAATACCTCATCCGGCTTTTTCAGAGAACCAAACCGGTGATTACCGTAAAACGTGCCGGAACGTGTAAGTATGCCGGCCGTCCATTTTCCTGAAGGTAACTGATGTACCTGAACCTTAAAGCTGAGTGAGCCAGTCCGGTTCGTTATCCAGTCTTCTTTTCTTTTACCAGCCGTGACGCGATCCCGCAGGGATGACGCTGCTGCGGAGGCTGCTGAAAAGATGCCTTTTAGGGAAAAGGAGGTTGGTAATAAAAGGGTATACATGATGTTTCTCCTGTTGAGCGGGAAACACCTGCCCTGTCGGGAAGATGTTTCCCGATGGGCATTCGCATAGCGAATGTATGGTTCAGACGACTGCGCTGTTACTTCTGAGCGGTAAACACTCTGAAGGTCGCAGCATCAGACGCGGCATGCTGAGCGGCTTTCGCTGCAGCTTTATGTGTAAAATGCTCACCGTGCCGGCTAAAAATGAATTCATCGCCTGGCTGGCCTTCAATCAACGTTCTAGCCATAACAATGGCGTGATAACGTTGATCGTCAAACCAGACGCGTGAACGGAATTCATAATGACCGGAAGGTGAAGCAAGCCACGATGTTCCCCTGAGTGCAGCCTTAAGGTCAGGACATTCAGATGCAACGCGGGTTGCAACGGAAAGGACTAGATCGAATGGCGTACGCAACTCATTCAGAAACGAGCGGGTTATGGACATAGTTTCTCCAGAAAACAGAGAAACATTTGCCCTGTCGGGAATGTTTCCCCGAAGGACGAAGGCCGGAGCCGGATGGTTGAATGTACCTTCATCGCCAGGCAGTAGGAGCCGTGATTGACGATATCTGCTTCCAAAGGCGAGCAGATGTACCACACTGATGTGTTCTCCCTTTCAGGCTACAGGAGTGTTGTTTGTAGCTACCCGAAGGCGGTCATCTCAAGCTACAGACCATTGGTGGTTGTCCGAAGACAACGTAAGAAACGTTTTAATAATAGCGTCTGCTTAAGGCAAATTACAAGAGCCCTTTATTCATCTGGCTCATCTGTCCGGTTATAAACCCGGGCAACGTAAGCACCACGTCCATCGCCGTGTCCAAGATCCATTGATACAAGCGCCTCAGCTTCTTTACGACTCATGCCATTCTCAAGATGATAGTTTACAGCATCCTGTGAATAAGCGTATCTGAGACTGTGCGGCGCATGAATTCCGGTCATTCCACTTTCACGTAATACGTTATGAAAACGATCAAGCGCCTGATGAAGCGTTGGCTTATCAATTAACTTACCATTATTCTTTTCTATGTAATGAATAGCTTCATTTAATAGCTTAACAACCTTGTCTTTCTCAAAAACGGTGGCATCACGTGGACGCCCACCTTTAGAGCCAAACACAACGCGTACATTATCATTTCCGGCTTCAAGACTTTTCCGCCAGGTTTTTAATGACTTTGCCGACTGAACCGTTTCCTCCGCACGCAAACCAATATATCTGGCGAGCTGTACACCTAAAGCAACCCCCCTATCTTTCTGTGAAACCGTCAAGACAATTTCTTTAAGACGTTCATCAGAAATGGCAACTTTAGTGCCTTCGCGGCTGGCTCCAGATATATTTAGCGCCTGATTACTCAATTTTTCATGCGATGGATTAGCCAAGACGTTACGCCCACCTTGAGAAAGGATTGAACGTAATGCGGCCATTTCATTTTGCAGCGTCCGGGACGAGATATTTTCATCCTGACGACTACGAATATAGTTTTCGATATGTTTGGTTTTAATATGGCTTACGTCCCGAATCTGAATATTAAGGGTTGCCAGTCGCTCCGAAAAGCGACTGGCAATCTTTGAACGATCAGAAACCGTTTTAAAACTTCCTCCGCCCTGACGTGCGAGCGTGACGAGCTGCTTACCTAATTTTCCGGACATTACTTTTCTCCATCAGAACCCACAGCTGTTGGCCCGCTAACCCACAGGTGTATGACTCTGAATCTGTACATCTCTTCCCCGATGACACGGTTGCTTTTGCGCTTCCTGCGTCTCGACTGGTATCTGTGCATCGGGGCGGCGAAATGTTGAGTTCTTGCGAGGCTCCCCAGGTCTCTGACCTGTTTGCGGCTTGCGCCGTGCTGACGTTAGTCAGTCTGCCTCCGTACACCAGTTTCCTGATGTCGCCATCGATACCGAGTCGATCATTCTCCTTCTAGTAAAACGCCCTTAACGGGTTGTTCGTTAACGTCGCGTCATGGTTGATAAATAGCCAGTTGAGCATCTGAAAACACGTAATACGTGCACGTCAGATTGTACCGGCATGCTGAAAACCGCACTGTACGTGGGTTTGGTCGTTATGCGCTGCGCGCGTCACTTTGTTCTCGTTTCACTCGAACCAAAGTGACGCCGCGCTGCTTCATGCTCCTAATGCGTCTTCCGCAAGCGCCCAAATGTTCCAAATGGGCTTATGCGTCATAGCAAAAGTCGTATGCAGCTCAGGGCGTATCCCTGTAAATATTCATAACGTAAGTGAAGAAAAACATCATTGAGGATGCATGTCTGAGGGCGTGAGGCGTATGTAAAAGCCATGCTTTGGTGTGATTAATGTACCCCCATCGTCGCGTCGTAGGTGCGCTTGTTTTGACGATATCTGCTTCCAGGAGCGGGCAGATGTACCACACTGATGTGTTCTCCCTTTCAGGCTGCAGGAGTGTTTTCGTAGCTACCCGAAGGCGATCCTCTCAAGCTACCGGACCATTGGTGACTGCCATATGGCAGTGGTTTGACCTTGAAGAGGTTAGCAATTACTATCTTGAAAAGTCAATATAACAATCGTGTAAATGAGATGGATAAGGATATTAAATGCCAGCGCTAAGCGAAACTCAACAAAAATTACTTTCAATATTTCTGAATTGCACAACCAGAACAGAAGCAGCTCCGATTACACTTTACCGAGGCGCGGGGGTTGAATCAGCGACTCCATCGTTCCCAAATGGTCACTGGTATGAAAAGGATCGCTCAAGAGCCGAAACTTACGTTAAAAATGGTAAGTTCCAAGGTTCCAAGTTAAAATGCTTATTTGTTGACACTGTCATCTCAAAGCACAACCTAAAATTAATATCATTGAATCAGTCGATGTTTTTGTTAAACCAGAAACTTTACCCGGATTTATTCTTTAGTGATACTTATTTATTACATAAAACGCTATCCCAAGACGTTCAGACTATTTTCAAAAACACACACTTTAAAGAATATGATGGCATTTACATGGAGAAGACCGGCGAGTATTTTATTGTAGATCCTGCGCAAAGCTTGAGCGTTCTTAATACCACCATTGTATAAAAATTTGCGGCAAATAATCCTTTTAATTGCCGCCATAAATAAAAACAAACACACACCACCAACCCGAAATATCAAAAGGTTGTAAATAATTTAAATCATGAAAATCACTTAGCCTTTTACTGCGAAAAGTAAAAGAGAGCCTCCTTTACTTTAAATTAACCAACAAAGAACCCAAACATTAATGGATCTGCAAAGATATAAATATAAATTCCACTTTGAATCAGATTGCAAGCGAATAGATAACGCTTTTTAAAAGCTATTAACATTCAATTCTTATTAAATCAGCGAGAGATCAAGATAGTTAATTACAAGGTATTTTTAATTGCCAAAGCTATAAAAATAGATGTAATGCTTCGGTAACTCATATAGGCATCACTCATATTTTCGGAACTGGAAAGAGTCACAATAGACGCGCCGGCGCTTAGCATGAGAAACAACCCTACTTCCTGACTGACGGGCATTACAGCGCGTGTGCCGGCACCGGATATGGGAAACAGCCCTACTTTCCTGACTGGCGGGCATTACAGCGCGTGCGCCGGCACCGGATATGGGAAACAGCCCTACTTTCCTGGCCGGCGGGCACCACAACGCGTGCGCCGGCACCGGATATGGGAAACCGCCCTACTATCCTGACTGACGGGCATTACAGCGCGTGTGCCGGCACCGGATATGGGAAACAGCCCTACTTTCCTGACTGACGGGAATTACAGCGCGTGCGCCGGCTCCGGATATGGGAAACAGCCCTACTTTCCTGGCCGGCGGGCATTACAGCGCGTGTGCCGGCACCGGATATGGGAAACCGCCCTACTTTCCTGACTGACGGGCATTACAGCGCGTGTGCCGGCACCGGATATGGGAAACAGCTCTACTTTCATGGCCGGCGGGCACCACAGCGCGTGCGCCGGCACCTGACATGGGAAACAGCCCTACTTTTAGAGCAGGGCTAATTAGGCAGGAGGAGAGTAAATTTGAAGCAAGAGGACTGAATGTAAAGGCTAAATTACTGTTTTTGATGAATATTAAAGATCAACTTGCCGCTTGAATCAGCTTGATAAGATACGCGCAGAGGGGTTTTATCGTTTATTTGCCTTAAGGCTGGATCAAGAAACGTACGCTTTAGCTCTGCAAGGTTTGCTTTCTGAGAGTCAGGTAACATGAACCTTTCTGATAGCCAATCATGCGAAGTAACCCATATCTGAGAGCTTCTGAACTGACATAAGCTTTCATAAAGCCGAACAGTTCGTGGATTCTTGAGGCTCCCGCAATCCCTTAATGAGTAGGTAGTGAATTGATTTCCAAGAACATACAGGTAAGGCAAAACTTTATGATTAAACTCGATTTCCCATAAACCTTTACTCGATCTGCCGCCAGCTTCAGTCAGCCACGGGCGCGCGATAACATCATGACGACCGCTTTTTGGGTAAAAAATGATGGAAGAACGTGACAGTTCAAACACGCCCTCTTTAACATCACGGCTTGCTTGGTTTCGGGTTACATTGAAAATATCTTCATAATCTGAGACGGCAACGGTGAAAACAGGGTTAGCGGACTCGTCTTCATCTGTGAAATAAGTTTGCATAAGGCAGAGCCATAAAACTCGCTTTGCTTTCAAAGATAAATGATAAGCAGCCTCGGTTAGCTCGTTAGACTGTTTAACATTTATCTTTTTTTTCAGGGCATTAGCCATGTTGGTTGCCTTCTGTGGGTTAATTTATGACCCCCACAATACCAGTCAGTACACACAAGTCAACTAATTATTAACTTCAATGTGAACTAGGGCTGATTCCCATAACTACTAGGGCTGATTCCCATAACTACTAGGGCTGTTTCCCATAAGAACTAGGGCTGATTCCCACATAAAGTAGGGGCAATTCCCAAAAATAACCGTTATTTCACCTTTAAATTCAGTAGGTTAAGCGGCCCTAAAAAGCTTTAAAAAGCATTAAAATACTAATTAAAAAGCTTTTAAAATTTAGCGCTGTGGATAAGTGGATAAGTCACATTAGCAATGAAACCGACGCCGCTTTGCTCTGTCGGTCAACCCCTCGGCAGTACAAAACAAGTTTTGTACTGCCGAGGGGTTTTCGCTAAAGGCATCAAGTGAAAACATTCAAGTACAGTTACTTTATACTTGTGTTGACCAAATTCAGCATTACACTTAGCCTTCAAAATATGTAGATACTTAGGTGAGTTATGGCGCAGAAAAGACAAATGACACAGCAGGAATGGGATCGACTTTCACCCATAATGTCTACTTTTGCACATATCACCACAGAAATTGGTTATGCAGTTCTGGTTAAAGGTGAGCGGCAAGCTGATGTAGCTATCCGTGTTGACCGTACAAAGCAAAACGTAGCGAATGCTGTAAAGAGGATTTGGGAGTTATACCAGCAGTTTACCCTGAATGACGGCGAAGACTTAGAACTGGTTAATTTATGGCTTCCTAAGAAAGAAGCAGAACGAGTAAAAGAATTAGCATCTAAGTACCCAATAAATAAAGATAAATTATAGATACTGGAGGAGGCTATGGCATTTCAATCTCCTGCCACAAACTACGCTGAAAAGCGTATTGATTTCACTAATCTCGTTTCACTTTCGCCACACTCTACGTACGTTTGGGAATGTACAAGCGATTATCCTGCATGTGGGATCCTCAAGGGATCTTTGCTTGCGGTAGACCGCAGCTTGAAGCCTAAACATGGTAATTTAGTTATTGCGAGTGTGAATGATGAATTGGTAATAAGAAGGCTCCTTCTAACGCCAGCTCCAGCTCTACAGACCCTTACAGGTCAATGTATTATCACTCCTATTAGAGAAGGCAATGAGTCGCCAATCTGGGGCGTAATAGCCTATGCCTTAACTGACTTGGCGGAGTTAGGTTTCTCTCAAATCGAACCTGCAGCCTTGGATCTTCCAAACGAGTAACTTGCAAAGAACAGTAGTTCGATAAATACTGTGTTTATAAACAGTATAAATTTGAATCTTACTATGTTTGCACTTGCTGATGCCAATAACTTTTATGCCTCTTGTGAAACGATCTTCAGGCCAGATTTGCGTGGGGAACCCATTTGTGTGGTCTCAAACAATGACGGCTGCGTAATCGCTCGTTCCGCAGAAGCCAAGGCTTTAGGCATCAAGATGGGCGATCCTCTTTTCAAAAATGAGCGTTTTTTCCATGAAAAAGGCGTTCATATTTTCTCCAGTAACTATGCGCTGTAGTAAGTTAAATGGAATGCAACATCTTCGGTATAAACTTTAATCAGTTGTTATGAACTGAAAGGGGAAGGCCGTGAACACTTCCATGCATTCCGCATCTGCTCTTCTGCTGACTGAGCAGTGGCTTACAATTCTTTCGAATTTAGGAAGAGCCAGCGCAACTATTAAAGCCTATCGAAGTGCCCTGACGCATTTTTTTGCCTTCTGTGAAATACACGACATTGCTCCTGAAAGAGCTTCCTTTGAAGACATTGCAGGATATATCCGACCTCAGCTCCCTGATATGCCGTCGTCCGTTGCAAGCGCCACGCTCCAGTTGCGCCTTTCAGCTCTTCGTCTCTGGTATGACTTTCTGGTTTATCAGGATATTTGCAGTCTCAACCCGTTACCCCGTTCGGGTTTGCCTGGTGCCATTTATACCGGACGCGGCCTGATCCCACGTATCAACCGACTCCCCGTTATTCCCGATGACGGGGAGTGGCTCAGGTTCCTGAAACACGTTTCTGCAGCGCCTCTGCGTGACCGACTGATGCTTGCTCTGGCTTATTATGGGGCGCTCCGACGTACTGAAGTGACGGCTCTGAGGCTTGAGGACATTGACCTGGCTCATCGCCTGATACGCATCCGGGCAGAAACGACGAAAAACAGACGGGAAAGAATGGTCTGCTATAGCGCCGACGTTGCGCCGGTACTGGCAAACCATTTCCAACAGCTACGGCTGGAAGGCTGGTCAGGCGGTGCTTTGTTCCGTTCCGTCTCTGACCGTAATTACGGCGCTCCTCTCTATGCTGCAGGCTATGGCAGTCATCTGGACGCATGCAGGGCTGCGTCAGAATGAGCTGATGCGCCTGACCGCTGGCTGCATCATTCCACAATCGGAAGATATTAACCGGGACGACGGCAGTACCATTCCTGCCGGGACTCTTTGCTATCTGAACGTGCCGGCCGGCAAGACATCTAAAGCCTTTGTTAAGCCGGTTTCTGCAGTGGTGAAAAAGTATGTCGATATCTGGCTGGCAGAACGACCAGAAGAACAGGCAGCTCTGACGGATGAACGCACCGGTGAAAAAGTCCGTTTTCTGTTTCAGTACCGGGGCAAACCGGTGGGAAGAGACATAATAAACCGCACCGTTATTCCGGTTCTCTGTGCCCGGGCAGGAGTGCCTGAGGAAGACAGCCGGGGCCCCATTACCAGCCACAGGGGACGCGCATCGGCCGTAACTGCCCTGGCCAGTGTTCCTCAGGGCATGTCTTTATACGAGCTGATGCAGTGGTCAGGACACTCTTCGCCGCAATCCACCATGCATTATATTCGAATACGCCCGACGCAGCTTGCTGCCTCTTTTGTTAAAGCTGACCGGGTAGCGCACATGATAAGCGTGCTGATTGATCATGACCCCGCAGCAACCAGCCTCACGGGACCTGCGACATATTATGATCTGGGCGACTCTTTCTGTACTAATCCCTTCTGGAGCAGTTGCCCGCACCGTATGGCATGCATCGGATGTGATTTTAATCTGCCAAAGAGAAGTGCAAGAGGACTGTTACTGGAAAGTAAGGCATCGGTAAAACATTATCTTGAAGAAGTGCCACTGACGCCCGATGAGAAAGAAGTAATAGAAGGTGATGTGGAAAAACTGAACGCCGCTCTTATGAAAACAGATATCCCACGTATTCTGTAGCAGGCCCTGACCGGAATTCACTTTATGTGTGTGAAGGACGGCGTAGTAAGGAGCTGCTACGCCGTAACGAAAGTAATAAAAAAGAGCTTATTTACTGAGCCATACTTCCATCTGCCGTATTTCTTCTTTCTAGGCGCTGATAATGCTTTCAGCCATCTTCCGCATTGCCGGTGATTTACCATAACGGAGTTCCGTTTCGGCCATGGCAATGGCTCCTTTGTGATGTTCAATCATGCTCCTGGCAAATGCCCTGTCTGCATCCGGGTCCTGTACGGCCTTTATCATTCCTTCGTGCATATTATTCATGCCGTCCATATAGGCCTCAGAAGACGGTGACATTCCGGCATGGTTTCCGTGTACTGCCTGCGCAGCCGTTGCCGGAAACACGACTGCGAGCATCAGCAATAAAATCATGTTACGCGGTTTCATACTCTCTTCCTTTATCGGAGTGCAGATTAGCGGCTATTTTCAGGTGCCTGTCTTTACCGGAAGAGCAGCCAGACAGGTTACTTACGCAACAGGCGCAGACCGTTTGCCACGACAAGCAGGCTTGCCCCCACATCCGCGAATACGGCCATCCACATGGTCCCCATACCTGCAATGGTCAGGGCCAGGAACACTGCCTTGATCCCAATAGCCATAACGATATTCTGAACCAGAATGTTATACGTCTGCCGGGAGAGTCGGACAAAAGCCGGAATTTTACGCAAATCATCATCCATGAGGGCCACATCGGCAGTCTCGATGGCGGTATCCGTGCCCATTGCACCCATGGCAAAGCCGATATCGGCGCGGGCCAGCGCCGGTGCATCATTGATGCCGTCGCCCACCATGCCGGTCGTGCCCTGCGCCGTAAATGTTTCTACAGCACGCAGTTTATCTTCCGGCAGTTGATCCCCCCGCGCCTCATCGATACCAACCTGACCGGCAATGGCCTGCGCAGTGTGCGCATTGTCTCCGGTCAGCATGAGCGTTTTAACACCCAGACTATGCAACTGACTTATCGCCTCGCGGCTGCTTTCCTTCACCGTATCAGCCACCGCAAACAGCCCTAGCACCTGATGAGTGTCACAGAGGATGATGACCGTTTTACCCCCGGTCTCCAGTTCCGTTAGTGCAGCCCTGACCGCTTCCGGACAGCGCACCGTTTCTTCAGCCAGCCTCAGATTGCCCAGACTGTAGGTTTGACCGTTGATGACGCCGCGCACGCCGCGGCCTGGCAGAGCCTCAAAGTTTTCCACTTCATAACGCTGAATGCCATCTGATGCCGCCGATACAGCCTGCGAAACCGGATGATCGGAGTAACCTGCCAGGCTCACAGCCAGACTGCGCCCCTCATCTTCTGCCACCCCGGTATAGATAATCGCATCCGTCTGTACCGGCTTACCGTGCGTCAGGGTGCCGGTCTTGTCGAGCGCCAGCCACTTCAGCTTTCGGCCTTCTTCAAGATAAACGCCGCCCTTGATCAATATCCCCCGGCGGGCTGCTGCCGTCAGGCCACTGACAATGGTCACTGGCGTGGAAATGACCAGCGCACAGGGGCAGGCGATAACCAGCATCACCAGCGCCTTGTAAATCCACTCCTGCCAGCTTTCACCTGCAATCAGCGGTGGGAGAACGGCAACTGCGACGGCAATAGCAAACACCACAGGGGTATAAATTTGTGCAAAGCGATCAACAAAGCGCTGCGTAGGGGCTTTTGCCCCCTGCGCTTCCTCCACGGCATGAATGATACGCGCCAGCGTGGTATTTCCGGCAGCGGCCGTTACACGGTACTCAAAGCCACCGGAGCCGTTGACCGTCCCGGCGAAGACCGGGTCACCTTCCCCTTTATCCACCGGCAGACTTTCGCCGGTAATAGGTGCCTGATTAATGGCGGTCCTGCCCCGGACCACCGTGCCGTCGAGAGCGATACGCTCGCCCGGTTTTACCCTGACCACGCTGTTAAGGGATACAGACCTGGCCTCAGTTTCTTTCCAGGAGCCGTCCGGTTGCTGAACCGTGGCCGTTTCAGGCGTCAGCTTCATCAGAGAGCCGATGGCATTGCGGGCGCGATCAAGAGATTTCGCTTCAATCAGTTCCGCAATCGTGAACAGCACCATTACCATGGCGGCTTCAGGCCACTGTCCGAGCGCCAGCGCCCCGGTGACGGCAATACTCATCAGGGCGTTGATATTCAGGTTGCCGTTGCGAAGAGCAATCCAGCCTTTTTTGTACGTGGACAGGCCACAGGCCGCAACGGCAGCCAGAGCAAGAGCCGCTTCCAGCCATTCCGGCATGCCCGCCCAGTGCATGGCTTCGGCGGCGATTGCCGCCACACCGGCAAGCGCGAGCGGCCACCAGTGTTTTTTCTTTTCCTCAGTGACCGCGTGCCGGCCATTACTGTCAGGAAGTTCAGGTTCAAAGCCCAGAGAACGAATGGCGGCCAGAACCGGCTCCAGCGTATCCGGTGCGTGAACCACCGTCAGTACACGCTGCATAAGATTGAAATCCAGTTCCTTGACGGCTGACATGCCGTCCAGCTTTTTACGGATCATGCCCTCTTCAACCGGGCAGTCCATCTGCATGATCCTGATACTGGTACGCACCCCGTCAGCGGTCACCTGCTGCGTCTGCAGCTCACCGAATGTGACAGGGGCAGGCGAGCAGCAGGAACCGCCGGTATTTTCCGCCTCACGGCCTGAGCAGCAGCTGCCTTCAGGCTGCATTGCTTTATCAATCGGTTCCGGGTCAAAACCCAGCGAGCGCACCGCCTGCAGAACCGGTTCCAGCGCCTGCGGTGTATGGGTCACGGTAAGCACCCTCTGTATCAGATTGAATTCAAGATTGCTGACGGCAGGTAATTTTGCCAGTTTTTTTCGGAGGAGCGTCTCCTCCGTCGGGCAGTCCATCTGCATGATGCGCAGACGCGTCTGAACGTCATCGTTGCGGGGAAGCTCTGCAACCGGTTCGGACATCTGGCTCAGGCCGTCCGTTGAGCAGCAGCTCCCGGTGCTGCAACAGGCCGGTGTGGTCTGAGTCGTTTTTGGTGGCATTTTCCCTGAAGCCTCAGTCGGGGCAGTGGCGGTATTTTTAACAGACGCCTCCTCTCCGGTTGCGGCTGATCCACATTTTTTATTACTGCAGCAGTCACTCATTTTTTTATCCCGTTCATAACGTATACTGGCATTAAAGACCCTGATGTAACTACAGGGTCAAGCTCAGAAGAGGTGTGATATGAAAATTGGTGAACTGGCCCGCCAGGCGGGATGTCCTGTAGAGACGGTACGTTATTATGAGCGAGAGGGGCTTCTGCAGGCCGCATTGCGGGACCAGACTAATAACTACCGCCATTACGATAGCGCACATCTCGAAAGGCTTATGTTTATCCGGCGCTGCCGGGCGCTCGATATGACCCATGAAGAAATCCGGGTGTTGCTGCAGGCGCGCAGCCAGCCAGACGCAGACTGCGGTACGGTTAATGCCCTGATAAATGAACATCTGAACCACGTTCAGGCCCGTATTCGTGAACTAAATATGCTGGAAAAACAACTATTTGAGCTCCACAGTCACTGCAATGCCAACCGGGCAACACGGGACTGCGGTATTCTGCGCGAACTGGAGCAGGCAGAAGAGCCTGAGGATATCGTGCCGGTTATCACTGCAGGTCATCTGGCCGGAAGCCACTCTTACTGATGCTGCTTTCTGCCATAAGTAGAACGGTTCACTAAAGAAACAGGCTTTTTTTGTGATGTTACTTCGTCATGCCCGACCATTAAGGCAGCTGAAAGTGTGCTGCCGTTAAAATCTGTGTGATATCGTTTAACCGCTATTCCCTCATTAAGCTGTACTGAAAAGCCTGTAAGCACGTCAAAACATATATGAATTTATAAATATAAAGTTGACCTTTCGTCTGCAGCAGACGAGACTTGTTGCTGTCCGCCACGAAGGAGAAATTATGCCGTCACTTCTGCCCCTGCAACTTTTTAAGAATCTTTCTGACGAAACCCGGCTCAGCCTGGTGCTGTTGTTGCGCGAAAAAGGGGAGCTTTGCGTCTGCGAGCTTGTATCTATCCTGAAAGAAACACAGCCAAAAATATCGCGGCACCTGGCCCTGCTCAGAGAGAGTGGACTGCTTATCGACAGGCGCGACGGCAAGTGGATCCATTACCGGTTATCGCCACACATGCCTGCGTGGGCAGCAGCGGTCATTGAGCAGGCATATCTGTGTCAGCGGGATGAAATTCTTCATCTCAGTCAGCAGGCTGAGCGTGATAACGCAACCACCAACGGCAAAGCTGTCTGCATGTAAAAATTTTATCTAAACACATTCGATTAAACGCATATATTTACAGGGTACAGTTAGCAGCCCGCTTCAACGGGCAGTTATAATTAAGAAGGAGAGGGTATGTTTCTGGCGGGTGCGATTTTTATTCTGACGCTGGTACTGGTTATCTGGCAGCCGAAAGGACTCAGTATTGGCTGGAGTGCCGTTATCGGCGCCGCGCTGGCGCTGCTGACCGGCGTAGTACAAATCGGGGATATTCCGGTGGTCTGGCAGATTGTCTGGAACGCCACGGCCACGTTTATTGCGGTCATCATTATCAGCCTGCTGCTCGATGAGTCCGGCTTTTTTGAATGGGCCGCGCTGCACGTTTCCCGCTGGGGAGGCGGCAGGGGCCGGCTGCTGTTCACGTATATCGTTCTGCTGGGTGCGGCAGTGGCGGCGCTGTTTGCCAATGACGGAGCCGCGCTAATTCTGACGCCGATCGTTATCGCCATGCTGCTGGCGCTGGGCTTCAGCCCCGGGGCCACGCTGGCGTTTGTGATGGCGGCCGGGTTTATCGCCGATACCTCCAGCCTGCCGCTCATCGTGTCAAACCTGGTCAACATCGTCACGGCAGACTTCTTTAAACTGGGTTTCAGCGAGTATGCCTCGGTGATGGTGCCGGTGAATATCGCGTCCGTGGCCGCCACGCTGGTGATGCTGCACCTGTTTTTCCGCAGGGACATCCCGGACACTTACGACCTGGCGAAGCTGAAGGCGCCGCGTGAGGCCATTCGCGATGCGCGTACCTTTAAAACCGGCTGGATTGTTCTCATCCTGCTGCTGATCGGCTTCTTTGCCCTCGAACCACTCGGCGTGCCGGTCAGCCTTGTGGCCGCGGTGGCGGCGTTTATTCTCTGGCTGGTAGCCCGGAAAGGCAATGTGATTGATACCGGAAAGGTACTGAAAGGTGCGCCCTGGCAGATCGTTATCTTCTCGCTGGGCATGTACCTGGTGGTATACGGACTACGCAATGCCGGGCTAACTGATTACCTTTCTGCCGCCCTGAACCGGTTTGCCGAGCATGGCGTCTGGGGCGCAACGCTCGGCACCGGCTTTCTGACGGCGGCGCTTTCATCAGTCATGAACAACATGCCTACCGTGCTGGTTGGCGCGCTCTCCATTGACGGCAGCACCGCTCAGGGCGTGGTGAAGGAGGCGATGATTTACGCCAACATCATCGGCTGCGACCTCGGTCCGAAAATCACCCCTATCGGTAGCCTCGCTACCCTGCTGTGGCTGCACGTCCTGGCACAGAAAAACATAACCGTCAGCTGGGGCTACTACTTCCGCGTGGGCATCGTGATGACCCTGCCGGTACTGTTTGTGACGCTGGCTGCGCTGGCCCTGCGCCTGTCTGTTTAACCTTAACCCCGGAGCTGTGCCTGTCTGTTTAACCTTAACCCCGGAGCTGTGCCTGTGCAGCGCCTTTATGGAGTAACGCTCATGACTGACATTACCATTTATCACAATCCGGCCTGCGGGACGTCCCGCAATACCCTGGCGCTTATCCGCAACAGCGGCACCGAGCCCACGGTGATTCTGTATCTGGAAACACCGCCGTCGCGCGACGAGCTGAAAAAGCTGATTACGGACATGGACATTAGCGTGCGTGCCCTGCTGCGTAAAAATACCGATCCCTACGAGCAGCTCGGCCTGGCTGAAGACCGGTTCAGCGATGAAGAACTGCTCGATGCGATGCTGGCTCATCCGATCCTCATTAATCGTCCGGTGGTGGTGACGCCGCTGGGAACGAAGCTCTGCCGCCCCTCCGAAGTGGTTCTGGGCATACTGCCGGACCCGCAGAAGGGAGCGTTTACCAAAGAGGACGGCGAAGCAGTCATTGATGAGCAAGGGAATCGCGTCAGCCACTGATGTTTCCCTTGGCTGTGACAGGGAAAATGTGAAAAAGCCGGCAGATGCCGGCTTTTTTATATGCTGCGCTGGTTTACCCGCTCAGAGAGCTGCGCAGCACTCTCCTTCCTTTCGCTGTAGCGGTCGGTGAGATAACCACTACGACCGCGCGTCAGCAGGGTGAACTTCATCAGTTCCTCCATGACGTCCACTATGCGGTCATAATACGGAGAAGGCTTCATGCGGCCGTCCTCATCAAACTCGGCCCAGGCTTTTGCAACGGATGACTGGTTCGGGATAGTGATCATCCGCATCCAGCGCCCAAGAATACGCATCTGGTTTACGGCGTTGAAAGACTGTGAGCCTCCGCTGACCTGCATGACAGCAAGGGTTTTCCCCTGCGAGGGCCGGACCGCCCCGGACGTCAGCGGTATCCAGTCAATCTGCGTCTTCATGATGCCGGTCATGGCACCGTGACGCTCAGGAGAGCACCAGACCATCCCTTCAGACCAGAGCACTAGCTGGCGCAGCTCTGCGACCTTCGGATGCGTCTCAGGTACATCATCCGGCAGCGGCAGGCCGGACGGATTGAATAACTTCACCTCCGCGCCCATGGCCGTCAGCAGCCGTGCGGCCTCTTCCGTGGTGAGTCGGCTGTAAGAGCGCTCCCGAAGCGAACCGTAGAGCATCAGTATGCGGGGCGGATGCGCCACCTCTTCGGCCTTTAATTTCTCTTCCGAAAGGGGCGTATCCAGGAGTGTCAGATCGATATTGTTCAGGGCATCATTCACGTTATTCACAATGGAGTCTCTTTATGGGAAATCTCGGTAGACAGGCTGCAGCTACTGCCACCGGCGCAGCACTCTTCAGTGAGAAAAGCCATCAGCTGCTCAAGCTGCGCATAGCAAGGTCTGCAGAACAAGGTACGACTCTGCCGTTCCTGGCTTATGAGTCCAGCGGACATCAGCGCTGAAAGATGATGGCTGAGCGTGGAGGCAGGAATCTCAAGGTGCTTCTGCAGTTCGCCAACCGGCAGGCCTTCATGACCAGCCCTGACCAGCTCCCGGTATATGCGGAGACGTGTCGGGTGGCCCAGTTCTCGAAGTGCGTTTGCTGCGGTGTGTAAATCCATGCGGCCTCCTTTAACTATATTTCCAGAATAATAGAAATATGGAAGCCGTCAAACATTTTTTTCGTGAAGGGTAGATGCTCCATGGTCCCGGTTCTGCACAACAGAGCCAGAATGACGCTGCCAGAGGACCACAGAAATCGCCGTAATGATCAGGGTCAGGATGAAGGAAAAAAGCAGCGTGCCGGGTATACCGTAGCGCTCCAGCAGTATGGCATACGCAGACGGAGCCAGTGCCGCGAGAAAAAATGCCGGCGACAACAGTATTCCTGTTTTGCGGGCGTACTGCTGCGGATCAAACAGCACAAGAGGAAGTACGGCCTTCACGATCGTATTCAGTCCGTTTACGGCCCCATAGCCCAGAACGAAAAAGGCTGTAGCCACAGGAGTAATGCTGCCTGCAAGGCCGGTCAGAAAACAGAGGGGAAGCAGGATACCGGTTATAAGGTTCAGGCGTATCGCGGAGATTCGTGCACCTGAAACTACACCCAGCAGACGGGCACCTAACTGCCCCACTCCCCACAGCATGCCAGCCAGAGCAGGCACGCCATAAGAGGCCAGTATCCGGGGAAAATGTGTGGACACGCCGGTGGAGACAAAGCTTATCAACGCTATCAGAGTGGCATACCACAGGCCGCTGATGAGTGCTTTTGTGTCCTCTGATGTTGCTGTTGCGTCAGCCGAATGGCCGGATCGCCCTGTTACGGGAAGTTTTACCCGACTGCCTGCCGGAACGGCAGTTAAAAAAAACAGGCTCAGCAGGCCCGCACAGCCATAAATGATGACGGCATGCCGCCAGTCGGTGACGTGAAGAAGCGCTGCGCCAGCAGGTCAGAAAGCGGCCGACGCGAGACCGCCCAGCAGGGTGACCAGAGAGATTGCCTTGCGAGCCTCTGCGCCTGCGGTTTCCACAAGCATGGCAAAAGCGGCGTCATACAGAGCAAGCCGCATGCCCGCGCCTGTCAGGATCCAGACGGCATCCCACGCTAATGTTGAATAGGTAAACGCCATCAGAAAACACCCGATGGTTATAGCCAAAGTTCCCGCCATCATCAGGGTGCGTCCACCGGTACGGGCCATTACGGGACCGATAAGCGGTGAAACCAGCCCCATAACGAGCATGGCAACGCTCAGGCCGGAGAATGTCTCACCGGAAGACCAGCCTGTTTCCGCCATGATGGCGGCTCCGAAGACACCCGGCATGTAGAACGTAATACCCCAGTTGATAAGCTGCGTCATGCCGATGCAGAAAATGGTGCGGCCTGTCAGATATCCTTGTGTCATTCTGTACTTTCCGGAAGCGTAGCGTCGCCATGCCCGAGCGTACGCTGCAGGATAACCGTATCGAGCCAGCGCCCATGCTTGAATCCTACAGACCTGAGGGTGCCAGTGATGCTGAAGCCTGCAGCGCGGTGAAGAGCAAGGGAGGCAGTATTTTCACTGTTCCCCACCACCGCTACAAGTTGCCGAAAACCACGGGCTTCTGCCCATCCTACTGCACGGGATAGCAGCATTTTTCCAATGCCCCGCCCCTGATACGTGGCATCAACATATACAGAGTCTTCCAGAGTAAAGCGATAGGCGCACCGTTCCCGGTATAGAGACAAATAGCAGTATCCTCGAACAATTCCTCCGTCAACCGCCACCAACCAGGGCAGTCCTGCTGCATGTACCTTTTTCAGCCGGGCTGCCATTTCAGCCTCACCCGGCGGTTCGGTTTCAAAAGTGGCGGTGCCGTGTAATACGTGATAAGCATAAATCTGTTGTATAGCGGGAATATGTCGTTCATCTGCTTCGGTTATTTCCATCAGTACAGCTCCCTTTCAGATCAGAAACAGAGACTAACCCGGATGAATCATTTCAGACAGGCAGCAGGGCTTATCAGCGTTATGAGGAAAACTTTGGCATGGCAACACTGAACCTCGATCATCTGGCTACCTTCAGGCTGGTCATCAGCCGGGGCAGTTTCTCGGGGGCGGCAGAAGTACTTGGCTTGTCGCAACCGGCAGTGAGCCTGCAGATAAGACAGCTGGAGCAGACGCTTAAGGTCAGGCTTATTGAGCGAACCAGCCGGGGAGTAAGACCAACGACTGCCGGTTTGACTCTCGCTGAACACTGCATGAAAATTGATGCGGTGGTAAGCGGAGCGGTTGAAGCGGTTTCCCTGCATTCAGACGAAATAACCGGCACCGTTACTGTCGGCACAGGCGCAACAGCCTGTATCCATCTGCTACCTCACTTACTGCAGCAACTTCGACAGACCCATCCCCTGCTGAAGGTGGATGTACGCACAGGCAATACTTCAGATATTGTACGGGGAGTGGAGGAAAACCGTATAGATATTGGTCTGGTAACGCTGCCGGCAGCCGGTAAATGCCTGAGTGTCAGCCCGCTGGGTACGGATGAGTTTGTTGTAATCATGGAAAAGGACACCTCGGAGCAGAGTGCAAAACCGCTGTCTCCTGATACCCTTTTGCCACTGCCGCTGATTGTATTTGAACCCGGAAGTGCCACACGCGATCTGATTGACGGATGGTTCAGCGATGCAGGGCATACTGTCAGCCCGGTTATGGAGCTTGGCAGTATTGAAGCCATTAAAAGGATGGTTCGTTCCGGCCTGGGTTACAGCATCGTTCCCCGTATGTCCGTTGCAAGTCATGAAGAAAGGCAGGGTCTCAGTCTTTACTCAGTAACGCCATCGCTTCACCGGACTCTGGGGACAGTGATGCGGGAGGATCGGATTGTCAGCAGGGGCATAAGTGAAGTACTGAACAGACTAAGTAAGATCTTTCCTGAATCAAAATAAATTTTTAACATGCCCTGACACAGAAAGTCCTGATAGCTGCTTGTTTTACGAGCTGTCGTTCCGCTATAAATTCAAATAAATCAATAGTCCATTATTTTAATGATATTTGTGTCGCCCCACGCTTCTTGCTTCGTCCGTAAAGTCAGACAATACTACTGTAAATACGTACAGCATTTTGACAGGGATTTTTGCTATGTTTCACGCCTTTGAGTTGATGCACCCGGCGGATAATCCGCCGCCCAGCTACAGGCCCCTTTTCCTGGAACGCGTACCCTGCGGTTTTCCCTCTCCTTGCCAGGACTATGCGGAGCAGGAACTCGACTTAAACGAATATCTAATAGCCCACAGGGCAAGCACCTTTTTCCTGCGCGCACAGGGCAACAGCATGCAGGATATAGGACTTTACGACGGCGATCTGCTGATAGTCGATCGGGCACTCAGGCCTGAGCACGGCGACGTGGTTATCGCTGTACTGTACGGCGAATTTACGGTCAAGCGCCTTCTTATTACCCAGAAAGGGCCGGTATTGCAGCCGATGAATCCCGCCTATCCTGTTATTATCCCAGACCCGGATACCCTGGAAATTTTCGGCGTAGTGGCGCACTTCGTGCACACTCCGCGCCGGAGAAACTGATATGTGCGGGTTATCTACACACGGCGGAGATCATGATGTCCATGTTCGGCCTGGCTGACGTTAATTCATTCTATGCCAGCTGCGAGACGCTGTTCCGCCCGGACCTGCGTGGCAGACCTGTGCTAGTGCTCAGCAACAACGACGGATGCGTCATTGCACGCTCCGCTGGCGCAAAAGCGCTTGGCATCAAAATGGGTGCGCCATGGTTTGAGGTAAAAACACAGGATTATCCGGAAAAGGTGCACGTGTTCAGCTCCAATTACGCGCTTTATCACAGCCTCAGCCAGAGAGTAATGACCGCGCTTGAAGAGATAACGCCACGCGTCGAGCAGTACAGCATTGATGAGATGTTTCTGGATCTCACCGGTATTGACGGCTGTGAGAACTTCGAAACTTTTGGCCGTCGCCTGCGTGCGCATGTCTTTACCACAACGGGTCTCACCGTCGGTATCGGCATGGGGCCGACCAAAACACTGGCAAAATCGGCCCAGTGGGCGGGCAAGGAGTGGAAGCAGTTTCGCGGCGTACTGGCGCTTACGCCAGGTAATCCGAAACGTACTGAAACCCTGCTGGCTAACCAGCCCGTTGAGGAAATATGGGGCGTGGGACGGCGTATCGGTAAACGACTCAACCTTATGGGCATCGAAACTGCTCTGCAGCTATCACGCGCGCGTCCGAAGTTCATTCGCGATAACTTTTCCGTGGTGCTGGAGCGCACCGTACGCGAGCTGAACGGTGAATCATGTATTCCGCTCGAAGAGCTGCCACCGGCAAAACAGCAGATTGTCTGTAGCCGCAGCTTCGGCGAGCGAATTACCTCAAAAGTCGCTATGCAGCAGGCGCTGTGTCAGTACGCTGCGCGCGCAGCGGAAAAACTGCGCGGGGAACGTCAGTACTGTCGCAACATCGGTGTGTTTATCCGGACGTCGCCACACGCAAACGGTGAGGTTTTTTACGGGAACAGCGCTGGTGAGAAACTGACGCTGCCAACACAGGACACGCGTGACATTATTGAATCTGCGATGCGATCACTTGACCGTATCTGGCTTGAGGGTCGAAGGTACATGAAAGCAGGTATCATGCTTGATAACTTCACTCCAAACGGTGTAAGCCAGCTCAATCTGTTTGAAGATAACCAGCCGCGGGCCAATAGCGCACAGCTGATGAAGGTACTGGATGATATCAACCAGTCCGGAATGGGAAATGTATGGTTTGCGGGCCAGGGCATTAATACCGAATGGAAAATGAAACGTGAAATGCTAAGCCCTGCTTGGACCACGCGCTGGTCTGACATACCTAAAGCGCGCGTGCTTTGAGTCGGTTACTAATTAAGCTGTTGAAATTGTATTCCACATAAATGGCGACATGAGCCAACGAATGATGGCTATCTTGGGGGAGATGGCTCCCGGCCAGGAAATCTATTCGATTGATGAAAGTTTTCTCGATGTATCAGGCATTGCAAGCTATATGCCATTACAAGATTTTGGCCTTCTTATGCGAGAACGAGTCAAAATGGAAACGCACTTAACTATTGGCGTTGGATTCGGTCCCTCTAAAACTCTGGCTAAACTGGCAAACCATGCAGCTAAGAAGTGGAGCAAAACAGGAGGCGTCGTTGATTTATCCAATCGCGAGCGCCAGCGAAGGCTGATGGCATTACTTGATGTGAGTGATGTATGGGGAATTGGAAGCAGGCTTGAAAAAAAGCTTTCACAGATCGGGATTACAAAAGCCCTTCAGCTTGCCGATGCTAACGTTGCAATGATCCGAAAGCATTTCGGCGTCATACTTGAAAGGACTGTACGTGAGCTCAACGGTGAGCCCTGTATCGCTCTTGAGGATGCCCCTCCACCAAAGCAGCAAATCGTTTGCTCTAAGTCATTTGGACAGCGTATTAACTCGCTTGAGGTTATGCAGCATGCGGTTGTGATGTATGCCACTAGGGCTGCTGAAAAGTTAAGGGAGCAAAATTCAAAATGCCGGCACATAAGCATTTTCATAGCTACTGGCCGGTACAGCAATGAGCCTCAATATGCCAATTCCGCGTCACTTACCTGCCACTATCCAACCAGTGATACACGCGATATCGTTTCGCTTGCTATGCAGGGTTTAGAAACGATTTGGCGCGAGGGCTATCGTTTTGCAAAGGCAGGAATCATGCTGAGCGACTTTTTCCAGTCCAATGTAGCCCAGTTAGACATGTTTAGTGAGCAGCTACCGCGTGCGAACGCTGATATCCTGATGAAAACTTTGGACAGCATCAATCAGTCTGGGTTGGGTAAGGTCTGGTTTGCAGGTCAGGGGGTGGATAATCCCTGGCAAATGAAGCGCGAGATGTTGTCTCCGCGCTATACAACTTGTATCGAAGAACTGCCTAAGGTGAAGTGATCAACCAATTTATGCCCCTTTTATCATTTTCTGCGTTTTTAGCTTTAAAAAGTGGAATAGGCCAATAATTTGCATGTAAAACCACAATATGCCTATTGCCCAGCAAATACAGGATAATGCATATTTCGGTGTTAAATTTTCTTCTGTTTGATAAAAATATAGTAACAATAACAAACCAAATAAAGAAATATGGTGCTAAGCAAAATACGGCACGGTTTAAATAAATCTCTAACTTTAAGTTCATATGCAATCCTCCATTGTTAGTTGAAATTAACACGCTAAGCCCCCTCAATTACATGAAAAAACCCCTCATTATATACCCATTCTTTGTTCTCATTTCGTTCTCATAATGAGATTGAGTATTGACAAGCAGCCCCTTGGAAAGCATTTTGTTCTCAAATTGAGACTGAAAATGACATTTTTTGAGCGCCACATTGACTTCCTGAGTCAATCAAAGTACACTTTGCTAAGTTATTTTTGATTTCATTCTCAATATGAGAGCAAAAATCAAAGGTTTTTCGCAGAATCTCAAATTGACCCTAAAGCTGTGTAACGGAGAAGGTATGAAAATTTTTGTTGATGATGGTTCTACTAATGTCAAAGTTGCATATGAAGTTGATGGTAAGAAAAAAAATGTAATAAGCCCTAATAGCTTTAAGCGTGGCTGGTCAGTTCAGTTTGGAAATCAAGATATATATAACTATACCCTTAATGGTGAAAATTATACCTTTGACCCAATTAGCCCTGATGCGCTGACTACCACGAATGTGGCTTATCAGTATGGGGATATCAATGTTATTGCAATTCACCATGCACTTTTAATGTCTGGAATTCAGCCACAACCAGTTGAGCTGGTTGTTACTCTTCCTTTAGCCGAGTACTACGATAAGGATAACCAGATCATTGAAGGGAATATAAAGAAGAAGATTGATAATGTTATGCGCCCTGTAACATTAAAAGGAGCAGAAACTTTCACTGTTACGAACGTTACAGTTTTGCCTGAATCAATTCCGGCAGGTTTTGAGGTCGTCAAAAAGCTCGATCCGACTCAATCACTTCTTATTGTCGATCTAGGGGGGACTACGCTCGATATATCTCAGGTTCGTGGGAAAATGAGCGGTATATCTAAGATTCATGGCGATCCTAAGGTTGGTGTAAGCATTATGACAGATGCGGTCAAAGATGCTCTCTCAATCGCCAAAACTCAGGGAAGCAGTTACCTGGCGGATGATGTTATCATTCACAGAAATGACAGTAACTATCTGAAAAAACGCATTAATGATGAGGCTCACATTCCTACTGTTGTGAATGCTCTCAAAGAATCGGAAGCGAGCCTTACTAAACGCGTACTGCAGGCAATTGATGATTTTCACGGTTATACACACGTCATGGTAATTGGTGGCGGCGCGGCAATTGTGGCGGATGCTATCCAAAATCATACAACTGTGCAGAAAGATAGATTCTTTATTGCTGAAGAACCTCAGTTTGCCTTAGTAAATGGCATCTACCAGATTGGGTAAATTCAATGGATACCAGACGCAAGCTTACTTACTACGTACATCCCGAAGATTCAAAAGGGGATAAACTACTCTGTGAGAAGCTTAGTTCCCTTGAAAAATCAGAAAAGAGCCGCTTATTACGAGCGGCTACAATCGCCGGGTTTGCATTATTTAGGCAGGATGAGCGTATACCCCACTTATTGACAGCTTTGCTTGACGAAAACACTACTATGACCGAGATCATGCAGGTTATTAGCAGTGTCAAACCGGATGCCCTGGGTGCTGGCTCTGTAGAACGGCATGAAGTGGTGCAGACATTACTAGAGTCTATTCTGGTTCATGTAACCAACCTGAAAAGTGAAACAACCGTAAAGGAAGCGGCTCCGCCTCGCGCGCCCGAATTCGATGCGGAATCTGAAGAAACACGGCGCAATGCCTTAAATATGTTTCATCAGCCTATCTCGAAATCATAAGAGCAACACTGCTATATTATAGCAGTGTTTTAAGTGTTTATAGTTACATCATACTAACGTTGGTCATCTTTGCTGCATGTAAGTGCTAATATTAACATAAAGGAAAAGGCATGGGGTTTATCAGCATTGTGTTAGAAGTATTCATGCTAACTGGCAACGCAAGGTGAAAAGCCAGCGTGGCTTATGCTTTCCCCCGGATTCGGTAAAACCCCGATAAAACCCATTCCTCTACGAAAACCCTAAAGATCTCTTTAAGATTATTCTTAGTGCGCGTATCCTCATTCACATCTTGTAACGATGTGAAGGAGCATACAGTGAACGTGAATTTAAGAGACATAGCGGGCAACTGGAACAAAGGTGTTGTTCTCGACAAACACAGTAAGTCCAGCGTTGTGACAGGGCAGAACGAGTACGGGCATAACGTTTACGAAACCATCCGAACGGACGTAGGACAGGCATTATTTCAGCTTAAATACCGTTCGGACTGGGATCAGGTTCAGCCGCTGGCGAAGTGCCTTTATGATAACGCCTATCCCCTCTTTGCAAATGTAGGGTTCATCGTTCCTATGGCCGCTTCTAAGGTCCGGACGCGTCAACCCGTAACCGAAGTGGCCCAGGCGCTGGCAAAGTTAACCGGTGTTCCCTGCTTCACGGATATGCTGCTTAAGGCTGCTGGCGGCGTATCGCTCAAGGATCTTGATACTAAAGAGCAAAAAGTTGCTGCTATTGCGGACAGTTTTTCCTGTAAAGAGACTATCCAGAATGAGGGGCGGTGGAATGTTTTATTGATAGATGACCTCTACCACACCGGCGCATCAATGGAGGCTGCTTGTGCGGCATTACGCGGTTATAATAAAATTAATAATATCTACGTCGCGGCGCTAACCTGGAGATAATCATGACGACGACAGTTTTCGTTGCTGGCTCAATAACCATCAATAAACTCGATCCGCTTATCGTTGAGCGGTTAAAGAAAATCGTTGGTAAGAATTTTGATGTTGTTGTCGGTGACGCGTCTGGCGTTGATTCTTCCGTACAGCGTGAACTTAAACAACTGGGGTACAGTGCCGCAACGGTGTTTACCAGTGATCCCCAACCACGACACAATTTCGGTGCGTGGCCCGTGCAGCTCGTTAAATCAGACTATCGCCCCGGTAGCCGTGAGTTCTACACAGCCAAAGATATTAAGATGGCAGAAGCAGCAGACTGTGGCCTTATGGTCTGGGACGCAAAAAGTCCGGGCACGTTAAGCAATGTCATTGAGCTGCTTTCGAAAAAGAAAAACTCAGCTGTTTTCATCAATAAGACAAGAGAGTTTGTTCTTATTAAAGAACCTAAAGATATTGATAAGCTGATCAGCTTCATGTCGCCATCCTCTCTGGAAAAAGTTGAAGAGAAGATAAAACTGTCTAAAAGGCTGGCGTTGCTTAATAATGATCAGATGACTCTAATCTGACGTGAAGCTCTACTTCGCTGTAGTCAAAACCGCCGCCTGGCGGTTTTTTTATGCCCTTTTCCCGGCATTCGGTAAAACCCCGATTCTGCCGAACTAAGCTGAACAACGAAAAAAGCCGCCCAAGAGGACGGCTATAAACCTTTCAGTTTTGCCCGTTCAGGCTTTCACCTTCACAGACTCCGGCACCTTAAAGGAACCAGTTGATCAACTGCAATACAGCCGCAATTAAGGTCAGAATAGCGATAATCAGCTCAATCATTCCCCGCACCTCCATCTCTGTGGCGCGTAGGCTACTAGGCAGTCCCCTTTCCTCAAATCCGCCCATCCGGTTATGCCATTCACTTAACCAAAAGAGAATTTCACCACGCTGCCGCCCAGGCTTCCGGGTGCGAAACCGGAAGAGGGCTATACCATTACCGTGTGCTTGCCACGGTTCGGGTACTGTCTGTACCAAATTCGATTTTGAAGAGTCTGATCTGGCTCATCACACAGGCGGCTAAGCGGGCTTTACTCCTTTGATCTAAGAGCATTATAAACCGTGCTGCGGCTGATTGAATACAGGTTTGATCATATGGCTCATTAGACGTATAATTAACTCGCCAAAAGAGAATTTCACCACGCTGTACGCCGGATGCCCGCGAAGCATCACAGGCTACAGAGCAAAGAACCCGCCCTGAGCGGGTTTTTTGCTATCTGAGCACTAAGCCGGAAAATGCCAATTCTGCCTGTCCAATTCCTTATAGGTGGTCAAAATTAACATTCTAAAAAGCTTTAAATGCGATACCTGCAACACACTTATTAATTGCAGGATTGGCATGTCAAACAGAGATATTCAGCCTTTCCAGTTTGCATGCCCTCAATGTGAGCAGCGCATTACTTTTACTATTGGCGATGACAACGGTGATCTGGAGGGGGCCACGGAGAGTTTAGATTTTAAATGGCCGTTTACGGACGAAAATCCTTTTGTAGATCTTCATATCGATTTCCCTGTATATTTCGGAAAATATGTTAAGGGAATGACAACCTTTTTCCGGGTCATAGGTGAAATTGGTCAGGACGCTTTCAGTCATTTAGCTTTTCGCTTGGAAGTATTAAACAAGCTGCACCCCTTAAAGAGAGAGCTGGAAAGCGTCATAACACAGTATAAAAAAGGTGATATAAAAAATTTTGCGAAGGTTTGCAAAAAAATCCCTGGTGTTAACCTGAAAACCCAAAAAAGGCAGGATGTGTTTGCCGCACTCTACACAGCCACGTCAATTATGTCTTCACCTTTTACGATTCATGAGCAGAATGAAGAGCTAGCAAAAGGCTTCCCGCAGCTTTATATTTTCCTGCACAGTACACACCATGATAAAACCATTGATTTTATTGATGAAATAATTAAAAGCCGCTTTCTGACTAATTTACATCATGACTGCCTTACCCTGTATCCAAAAATAGTCCAGATGGATCTACCTTTACGCCCAGCCTTTTTCTATGATTATGTTGATGAAAAAAATTATACGGCTGTTCCTGCCCGCGTATCAACTGATCACTTTGATTCATGCAATAACTACTATAAAGATCTGGCAGAGGTTTTTTCCCGGCAACTGACACTTCTTGCAGGTTTGAATAATTTATTAAAGCGCGGAGACCATAACGAATTTGAGCCATCTTTAAAGATGACAAGAAAACAGGATGTGCGGAAAGAGCTATTGTCACTTAACAAATTTGCTGACGTTGATTTGGGCAGCAAGATTCAATTTATCGATGACTGTTTTTATTTTATCGAAACAAAAGCCATAGATAACCGCCTAAGAAATGGCATTGCTCACTATAAATATGAATATGATGAATCAACACAAATCATCACCTATTATCCCACAAAGGAAGGCATGGATCGGGAAAAGGGGGAAGATATTTCGTTTATGGAGTTTCTGCGCAAAACGCTGTTACTTTTTCGAGAGGTTCATAATCTCAATCATCTCATTAAAGC
>Ga0268257_1000934_pt1 | contig 28389 bp, 22 predicted proteins | sample AgamicAtPrz_FD_200249 | JGI IMG/M metagenome (GOLD analysis project Ga0268257, IMG submission 200249) | Agave microbial communities from Guanajuato, Mexico - At.P.rz (v2) (version 3) | ecosystem: Host-associated > Plants > Phyllosphere > Phylloplane/Leaf | place: Guanajuato, Mexico | collected... | reverse complement strand
CTGGAGCGACGGCCCGCTGGGTAAAACCACCTACGGCGACGTGTTCCATCAGAACGAAGTGGAGCAATCCACCTATAACTTCGAATACGCGGACGTGGACTTCCTGTTCACCTGCTTCGAGCAGTATGAGAAAGAGGCCCAGCAGCTGCTGGCGCTGGAGACTCCGCTGCCGCTGCCTGCCTACGAGCGTATTCTGAAGGCCGCCCACAGCTTCAACCTGCTGGACGCCCGCAAAGCTATCTCCGTGACTGAACGTCAGCGCTACATTCTGCGTATTCGCACCCTGACCAAAGCCGTAGCAGAAGCTTACTATGCGTCCCGTGAAGCCCTTGGCTTCCCGATGTGCAACCGAAACAAATAAGAGGCGGCCATGTCTGAGAAAACTTTCCTGGTGGAAATTGGCACCGAAGAGCTGCCACCAAAAGCCCTGCGCAGCCTGGCTGAATCTTTCGCTGCGAACGTTACCGCCGAGCTGGATAACGCTGGCCTGGCGCACGGTAAAATTGAGTGGTTTGCCGCGCCGCGCCGTCTGGCGCTGAAAGTGGCAAACCTGGCGGCGGCCCAGCCGGATCGCGAAGTCGAAAAACGCGGCCCGGCTATTGCTCAGGCGTTCGACGCCGAAGGTAAACCGAGCAAAGCGGCAGAAGGCTGGGCGCGTGGTTGCGGTATTACCGTTGACCAGGCCGAGCGTCTGACCACCGACAAAGGTGAATGGCTGCTCTATCGCGCCCACGTCAAAGGCGAAAGCGCAGAAGCGCTGCTGCCGAACATGATCGCTACCTCGCTGGCCAAGCTGCCTATTCCTAAGCTGATGCGCTGGGGCGACTCCGACGTGCACTTTGTGCGTCCGGTTCACACCGTGACCCTGCTGCTGGGCGATGCCGTTATTCCGGCAACCATTCTGGGTATTCAGTCCGATCGCGTGATCCGCGGCCATCGCTTTATGGGCGAGCCGGAATTCACCATCGATAACGCCGACCAGTATCCTGAGATCCTGCGCGAGCGCGGCAAAGTGATTGCCGACTACGAGCAGCGTAAAGCCAAAATCAAAGCCGATGCTGAAGAGGCCGCGCGTAAGATCGGCGGCGTCGCCGACCTGAGCGACAGCCTGCTGGAAGAGGTGACGTCACTGGTTGAATGGCCGGTGGTGCTGACCGCTACCTTCGAAGAGAAATTCCTCGCCGTGCCGGCAGAGGCGCTGGTACACACCATGAAGGGTGACCAGAAGTACTTCCCGGTATACGCCACCGACGGCAAGCTGCTGCCGAACTTTATCTTTGTGGCCAACATCGAGTCCAAAGATCCGGCGCAGATTATCTCCGGTAACGAGAAAGTGGTGCGCCCGCGCCTGGCGGATGCGGAGTTCTTCTTTAAGACCGACCGTAAAAAGCGTCTGGAAGATCACCTCCCGCGCCTGCAGACCGTACTGTTCCAGCAGCAGCTGGGCACCCTGCGCGACAAAACTGACCGTATCGCCGAACTCTCCGGCTGGATCGCCCGTGAAATCGGCGCCGACGTTAACCACGCCACCCGCGCCGGCCTGCTCTCCAAGTGCGACCTGATGACCAACATGGTGTTCGAATTTACCGACACCCAGGGCGTGATGGGCATGCACTACGCGCGTCACGATGGCGAAGCCGAAGACGTGGCCGTGGCGCTGAACGAGCAGTATCAGCCGCGCTTTGCCGGTGACGATCTGCCATCTAACCCGGTGGCCTGTGCGGTGGCGATCGCCGATAAGATGGATACCCTGGCGGGCATCTTCGGTATCGGCCAGCATCCGAAAGGGGATAAAGACCCGTTTGCGCTGCGTCGTGCCGCGCTGGGCGTGCTGCGTATCATCGTTGAGAAGAACCTGAACCTCGATCTGCAAACGCTGACCGAAGAAGCGGTGCGTCTGTACGGCGACAAGCTAACCAACGCCAACGTGGTGGATGACGTTATCGACTTTATGCTGGGCCGTTTCCGCGCCTGGTATCAGGACGAAGGCTATACCGTCGATACCATTCAGGCGGTGTTGGCCCGTCGTCCGACCCGTCCGGCTGATTTCGACGCCCGTATGAAGGCGGTGTCCCACTTCCGTACCCTGGAAGCGGCATCGGCACTGGCTGCGGCCAACAAGCGCGTATCAAACATCCTGGCGAAGTCCAACGAAACGCTGAACGAGCGCGTCAACGCCGCGTCGCTGAGAGAGCCGGAAGAGATCGCCCTGGCAATGCAGGTTGTGGTGCTGCGCGATAAGCTGGAGCCGCTGTTCGTGGAAGGCCGCTACCAGGAAGCGCTGACCGAACTGGCCGAGCTGCGTGAGGTGATCGACGCCTTCTTCGAGAAGGTGATGGTGAACGTCGAGGATGAAGAGCTGCGTATTAACCGTCTCTCCATGCTCGAAAAACTGCGCGAGCTGTTCCTGCGCGTGGCGGATGTTTCGCTACTGCAGCAGTAAGGTACGCACTATAAAAAAACCCGCTTCGGCGGGTTTTTTGTTTTCATTACCAGGGTAACCGTAGTGTTATCCCCCAGGGAAAGTTCTTCGCAAGATTACCGCCACGGAAAATCATCATTTAACACAAAAATCACAGCGGCACCCGAGTCCGGCACCCATTCGCCGATGCGTTTCCGGAAGGCCAGGGCGAGGCGCATGGATGCGCCGGGAGGGCGTGACCTGCATGGATGCAGGATCGCGCCCGGCCCGATCGGCCTGAAGGAATAAGCTGAGGGTATCGCGAAGCGACGAATGGGATCGCCGGGAGCCGGGATTGTGAAGGGGCGGCGGCGAGCCCCTTCACACGTTCACCAGCGCTATGGCTGCAAAGTAGCAATAAACGCATAGTGAACGGAATATCCTCCTGAGCCGCATGTTCCCCTCACCCTGACCCTCTCCCGTAGGGAAACAGCAACAGCCACCGAGCCGTCTGTTCCCCTCACCCTGGCCCTCTCCCCAAAGGGGAGAGGGGAAAAATCCATCGCACAAAAATTAACCTTGATTAAGCCAGTCAAACCCCGCTATCCTAATCCTCGTCAAAAATCCCTCTGGAGCGCTCCCCCGAAATGAACAACCACGCCTGATTTGAACCTCGAGCCTTGCCATACGCTACCGCGTCGGCAGGGGATATCCGATTTCATTCAGGAGTGCTTATGGCTCATTTTGCGCAATTCCCCTCTTTTATATTGCATCAGGTCACCTGTCAGTTGGCGACGGGAGATACCCTTTTTGGTCCGCTGGATCTGACGCTGGAGCCCTCGCTCAGCGCGCTGGTAGGCCGTAACGGCAGCGGAAAAACGCGGCTGCTGCGCCTGCTCGCCGGGCTGGATGAGCCTGCCAGCGGCCATATCGAACGCTTCGGCAGCCATGTCTATGTCGCGCAGCAGCACGATATCTCGCCCCACACGACCCTTGCGGAACTGCTCGGCTACCAGGATCTCTTTGCCGCCCGGGAGCGGATCGACAGCGGTCATTACCAGCCCGAAGATCTGGAGCGTCTTGAGGGCTACTGGGATCTTGGCGAACGGCTGACGCAGGCCTTTGCCGGCGCTAATCTGCCGGCGTTCAGGCCCGATAAGCCAGCCTCCGGGCTGAGCGGCGGAGAGCGCGTGCGGGCGTTGCTGTGCGCTGCTTTTACCGCCAACGCCGATTTCCTGCTGCTGGATGAGCCCACCAACCATCTCGATCGGCAGGGGCGGGCGTGGTTTTACGCCCAGCTTGCGCGCTTTAAGGGCGGTGTGCTGGTGGCAACCCACGATCGCGAGCTGCTGGCGCAGATGCCGCGGATACTGGAGCTCGGCGCCGCGGGGCTGCGCGTTTATGGCGGCAACTATGACGATTATCAACGCCAGCGCGACGCCGAACGGCAGGCCGCTCGGGCGGCGCTGGAGCACGCCAAAACCGAGCGCAGGCGGGAGCGGTTGCGCATGCAAAAAGAGCATGACGACAGCCTGCGGCGGTCGGCTAAGACCCTGCGCACGGTCGATACCCTTAATATCGCCTCGTTTGAACGCGTCAAATACAAAGGGGCGGCAAAAGAGCGCCCCGCGTCGTGGCGCCAGCAGCACGGCGGGCAAAACGATGCCCTGAATGCTGCCGTTAACCTGGCGCGCGAGCGGGTTGAAGAGGAGCACGCGGTGATGTTCAGCCTGCCCGGCAGTCGGATAGCCGAGGGCAAACAGGTGCTGGTGTTGGAGGATGTGGTATTACCGCATGGGAAGGTCCCGGCGCTTAGCTGGCGCATGGACGGTCCGATGCGCGTTGCCGTGCGCGGGCCGAACGGCTGCGGCAAGACCACGCTGTTAAAAGCCATCTTCGGCGAGATAGCCCCCCTTGCCGGGGTATGCCGGGCATCGGTCAGAATGGCCTGGCTTGATCAGCATCTCTCGCGGCTGGATCTGACCCAGTCGGTCATCACCCATCTTAACCTGAATAATACGCCGCTGGCGGAGGGCGAGCTGCGCAGCCGGCTGGCGCAGCTTCAGCTGGGGGCGGACAGAGTTATGCTGCCGCTCTCTGCGCTGAGCGGTGGGGAGCGATTAAAAGCGGCGCTGGCCTGCGTACTGTGGCGGGAGGCCGCGGCTCAGCTGCTGCTGCTGGATGAGCCAACGAACCATCTCGATCTGACCTCGGTGCAGGCCATCGAAGCGGCGCTGGCCACTTTTTCCGGCGCGCTGCTGGTGGTGTCGCATGATGATGCGTTTCTTGAAAGATTAAGGCTGACGCATGAACTGGTGTGGCATGAGGCGGGCTGGCATTGCAGGGAGCGCTAAAAACACAAACCCCCGCTTATGCGGGGGCAAAAACAGATAATCCAGCAATATTAATTAATTCATCAACTGCTTGCTGAGGGCAGGGTTTGCCTGAATCAGGCGCATCAGCTTCAGCTCGGTCGTGGTGGGCTTCACTCTTTTAGATTCCCACTCCTGGACCATCGCTACGCTGACACCCATTGCTCTGGCGAAATCATCTAACCGCAGGCCGGTCCCTTTACGTAATTGCTCAAATTCAGTAAAAGGATTCGCCTTTTGGTTCAGGGTCGCTTTTGGCGGTACATCTTTAAAAACAATCTGTTCCAGACTGCTTAACAGGTCAAAACCAGGATCTTTTAATTCCATTGAGAACTCCTCATACATCGCACAGCGGAATCATGAACATCAGAGAGCAAATTAAGAATAGTCGGTAAAATGAAATAGAGATCGTCACTTGGGTGATTAGTTTGGTGCAAACCGTTTGCGTGCCCGGGAAGAGGGGCCATCCTTTGCGCTAATGAACTGATTATTCAACGGTGGCCTGCTTAAACTAAATTTGTGTAAATGGTAAGAATTTAATTCGCAATAGCCGTTTTACATGAAAAGAGTATCTTGCAGGCCTCACCTGGACTATTCTTGTCACCGTCGGGCACGCGTGTGCCGGTGTGCGCTTTTTTGGGTGAAAGGAGTATTGAAAATGGCGACAGGAAAGTCCTGCTCTCGCTGGTTTGCGCCGCTTGCGGCGTTGTTGATGGTAGTTAGCCTGAGTGGGTGTTTCGATAAAGAAGGCGATCAGCGTAAAGCGTTTATCGACTTTTTGCAAAATACCGTGATGCGCAGCGGCGAGCGTCTGCCAACGCTGACGGCGGATCAGAAAAAACAGTTTGGACCTTTCGTCTCCGATTACGCCATCCTGTACGGCTATTCCCAGCAGGTTAATCAGGCGATGGATTCCGGTTTGCGTCCGGTTGTGGACAGCGTTAATGCGATCCGCGTGCCGCAGGATTATATGACCCAGCGTGAACCGCTGCGCCAGGCGAACGGTGCGCTGGGCGTGCTGAGCCAGCAGCTACAGAATGCGAAGATGCAGGCCGACGGCGCGCGCTCCGCGCTGAAGCAGAATGAAGAGTTAAAGCCGGTGTTCGACAAAGCGTATGAAAAAGTGGTGGTCAAACCCGCTGACGCTATGCAGCCGCTCATTCCTGCCGCGCAAATCTTTACCCAGCAGCTGGTGCAGGTTGGCGATTTTATTACCCAACAGGGTACCCAGGTGAGCTTTGTCTCTAACGGCATTCAGTTCCCGACCTCCCAGCAGGCCAGCCAGTACAACACGCTGATTGGGCCGCTTGCTTCCCAGCATCAGGCCTTTAGTCAGGCGTGGGCAGCGGCCGTAGCCGCGACGGAATAAGCAAAACAACCCCGCGCCGCAGCGGGGTTTTTTATAAGTAATGAAAATAAAGCTTGTCATCGGTACCCGAAGTATGTGTTAATACACCTCGTCGGTTTGTTACACAGACCTAAAGCAGTTTAGTCAAGCAGTCCAGATTGTTATCCATAGATACCCTTCGTAGTGACCCTTCCTTCATCGCTTAAAAATCTGTAACGCAACCCATGTCGCCGGAAGGCACAAACAAATTTTTAATAAGGTAATTTCTATGTCTGGTAAAATGACTGGTCTGGTAAAATGGTTCAACGCTGATAAAGGTTTCGGCTTCATCACTCCTGACGATGGCTCTAAAGACGTGTTCGTACACTTCTCTGCTATCCAGAACGATGGCTACAAATCTCTGGACGAAGGTCAGAAAGTGTCCTTCACCATCGAAAGCGGCGCTAAAGGCCCGGCAGCTGGTAACGTTGTAAGCCTGTAAGCTTCAACCCAGCAGCACAAAAAATTCAAAAACCCGCCTTCTGGCGGGTTTTTTCGTTTTTAGCGTCTAACCTGCGGGTTTACGCAGTTTTTCTCGATCTTGCCGTCGAGGGCGTTAATCAGGTTATCGACCGCCGTCGCCGCCATGTTGTAGCGCGTTTCGTGCGTGGCCGAGCCAATGTGCGGCAGGGCAACCACGTTAGGCAGCGTTAACAGCGGGGAGTCTGACGGCAGCGGCTCCTGTTCAAAGACATCCAGGCCAGCGGCGTGGATGTCGCCGTTTTGCAGCGCTGCAATCAGCGCTTTTTCATCCACTACCGGGCCGCGTCCGGCGTTAATGAAGATGGCGGATTTCTTCATCTTCGCAAAGGCCTCTTTGCCAATCAGATGATGCGTCTCATCCGTGAGGGGCAGGATCAGGCAGACAAAGTCCGACTCCTGCAGCAGCGTATCCAGCTCGCAGTAGCGGGCATTAAAACGCTCTTCCGCCTCCTGGTGCCGGCGACGGGCGTTGTAGAGGATCGGCATGTTAAAGCCGAAATGGGCGCGCTGCGCCAGCGCCGTGCCGATGCGGCCCATCCCCACGATCCCCAGCGTTTTGCCGTGCACATCCACCCCGAACCAGTCCGGGCCGATGCTCTGGGTCCATTCACCCGCTTTAACGCGCTCGGCCACCTCCACCACGCGGCGGGCGCTGCTCAGCACCAGCGCCATCAGCGTATCGGCCACCGTTTCGGTGAGGGCATGGGGGGTGTGCATCAGGAAGATGCTGCGCGCGTTTAGCGCATCGACATCGAAGTTGTCATAGCCTACGGAGACGGTGGAGGTCGCACGGAGCTTCGGCATTTTTTCCAGCAGCGCGGCGTCTACTTTTTCGCTTGAGCCCAGCAGGCCTTCGGCCTGGGCAAACGCCTCTGCATGCTGTGCCACGGTCTCCGGGCTGAGATCCGGCACCCGGGTCACGCTGAAGTGCTCCTCAAGGCGTTTTTGCAGATCCTCGGGCAGGGCTTTGTACAAAATGACGGACGGCTTCATGCTAATCTCCGTTGTTGATAAAGGGTTCAGGCGTGGCGTGCGCCAGCGGGAATGTCTTGATTATTAGCAGGCTTAACAATCAGAGTAAGCCATACCGAGGCAAAAAGCGCCACCCCCATAAAGATGTACGAGGCGGAGGGGCTGCCGGTGGCGCCGTTCAGATAGCCCACGAACCAGGAGCCGAAGAACGAGCCCAGCGCGCCCATGCTGTTGATTAACGCCATGGCGCCGCCCGCCACGTTACGCGGCAGCATCTCCGGAATGATGGCGAAGAAAGGACCGTAGGGGGCATACATTGCCGCACCGGCAATTACCAGCAGGGTGTAAGAGGCCCAGAAGTGGTTGGCGCCTACCGCCCAGGAGCCGATAAAGGCGAAGGCGGCGATCAGCAGCAGCGGCCAGACGAACAGCTTGCGGTTTTGCAGTTTATCCGAGGCCCAGGAGGCGACGATCATGGCGATAGTGGCCGCCAGATAAGGCACGGACGACAGCCAGCCCACTTCCACCATCCCGAGGTTTTCGCCACCGCTGCGGATAATCGACGGCAGCCACAGCACAAAACCATACACCCCGATGCTCCAGGCGAAATATTGCATGCAGAGCAGCACTACGTTGCGTGAGCGGAAGGCCTCGCCGTAGTTGCGTACCGCCTTCAGCCCCTGCTGTTCTTTATCGAGCTGCGCCTGCAGCGCCGCCTTTTCATCTTCCGAGAGCCATTTTGCCTGGGCCGGTTTATCTTTTACCAGCACCCACCAGCAGAACGCCCAGATCACCGCCGGCACCCCTTCGATGATGAACATCTCACGCCAGCCGAAAGACTGGATCAGGTAGCCGGAGACCACCGACATCCACAGCACGGTCACCGGGTTGCCGAGGATCAGGAAAGTATTGGCGCGGGAGCGTTCAGATTTAGTAAACCAGTTGCTGATATAGATAAGCATGGCGGGCATTACCGCCGCTTCTACCACCCCGAGGATAAAGCGTATGGCGGCCAGCGCCGGAATGTTATTCACCATCCCGGTGAGCGAGGCGCAGGCGCCCCACAGGATCAGGCAGACAAAAATCAGTTTGCGTACGCTGCGGCGTTCCGCGTAGACCGCGCCCGGGATCTGGAAGAAGAAGTAGCCGAGGAAGAACAGCGCACCCAGCAGGGAAGAGACCCCTTTGGTGATCCCGAGGTCGTCGTTGATGCCCGCGGCGGAGGCAAAACTAAAGTTTGCGCGATCGAGATACGCCAGGCTGTACGTGATAAACACGATAGGCATGATGTACCACCAGCGTTTTACTGCATTTGTCGAACTTTTCATAGGCTTGCCTCTGTGGTTGAGGTGTTGACCGCCGCTGTCTGTAGGGTACAGGGTGGCTTAATAATTGTGGGTTACTCTGCAAGCTGGTCGCGGGTGGGCAAGCCTTCGCTGTCGCCCTGCACCTGAATGGCCAGCGAGCCGATGGTGTTGCCGCGCGACACGGCCTGGTGCAGCGATTTGCCTTCCAGCAGGGCGCTAATCACCCCCACGGCAAAACCATCGCCGGCGCCAACCGTATCGACCACGTTTTCGACCTTCACCGCCGCCACGGCGCCTTTCTCACCGTCGGCGGTTTTAAACCAGGCGCCGTCGGCACCGGTTTTCAGGATCACCGCTTTTACCCCGTGATTGAGATAAAAGTCGGCGATCCCTTCAGGATCTTTTTCGCCGGTCAGGATCAGCCCCTCTTTGATGCCCGGCAGCACCCAGTCGGCCTGGAAGGCGAGGTGGTTTAGCTTCTCCACCATCTCCGCCTCGCTTTTCCACAGCACCGGGCGCAGGTTCGGATCGAAAGAAATGGTCTTGCCCGCCGCCTTCATCGCCCCGGCGGCGTGATTTAGCAGGGCGTAAGAGCTGGCGGATAAGGCCGCCGCCACGCCGCTCAGGTGCAGATGCCGCGCCGAGGTAAACCAGGCCGGGTTAAAATCCTCCACCGACAGGTGGCTGGCCGCGGAGTTTCTACGGAAATACTCCACGATGGGATCGGTTCCATCGGCAACCTTAGATTTCAGCTGAAAGCCGGTGGCGTAGCGGCCGTCCAGCGTTACGCCCGCCGTCTCGATGCCCTCTTTCTTCAGCGACTCCAGGACAAACTGGCCGAAGCTGTCATTGCCGACGCGGCTCACCCAGCTCACCTTCAGGCCGAGGCGCGCCAGCCCGGTGGCGACATTCAGCTCGGCGCCGGCCACGCGCTTGATAAAGTGCTCAACCCGGCTCAGCTCGCCGGTTTCGGTGGCGACAAACATGGCCATCGCTTCGCCGATGGTGATGACATCCAGTGCCTGCTGCATGGTTACTCCTCGCGCAGTAAATTAACGTAGTGGCGGGTGACGGCCGTCAGATCCGGGCCTTCGAGCGGGAACTCGATCCCGCGGGGCACGTCGCCGGGCAGGTTGTCCAGCAGCGCCAGCCAGCGGCAGTTCTTCTCAGCGGGAGGAATGGCGCGGAAATGGTGGCGATGGGGTTCGGCCGCCTTCACGTGGATATAGCTTACGGCCGGGGCCAGCTGCCGGGCGGCCTCTTCCGGGGAGTCGCCCACCCATAGCCAGTTCCCCATATCAAAGGTCAGGGTCACCGGCAGGGCCATCACCCGGCAGGCCGCTTTAAAGCGCTGCATCGGGGCGAGCTGGCCGTAATCGGTCTGATCGTTCTCCACCACCAGCGACATGCCGCTTGATTCAAGCAGCGGGCGCAGCGCGTCAAGCTGCTGCTTATCGCGAAAATGGCCGAGAGAGACTTTCAGCCACAGGGCGTTGAGGGTGCTGGCTTCGGCAAGGTAGCGCGGCAGCTGCGGATTAAGCGTGCCGTCGGCGGTAAACAGGGAGTCCGGCGCGGAGTAGCAGGCCAGCAGGCCGAGCAGCTCAATGGACTGCGCCAGCGTTGGCAGCGCCGCTAATTCGGCGTCGTTAAACAGCTCCCGGCGGATCTCGACCCCGTCGGCGCCTGCCCCGGCGATCACCGGCAGCATGGCGCGCTGGCCGCCCGCTTCGCGGACCTGGTCAGCGCCATACGCGGCGGTAACAACAATAATTTTTCTGCCCACTGGCTGACTCCATCGCGTTATCGATACTATTACGCTAGATGGAACCGGTTCCAAAGAAAAGTTCAGGATGTTGAATTTTTGATCGTCATCACGAAGGGGAAATTAACGGGCGGTAGAGCCGCGGACGATCAGCTCGCCGGAGAAGACCCGCTCGCGCACGGCGTCGCCGGCGCCCTCAATGCGGCGTACCACCTGTTCGACGGCGGCGAAGCCTATCTGCCAGGTGGGCTGTTTCAGGGTGGTGATCCCCACGCCCGCCAGCTCGGCCCACTCCAGCTCGTCAAAGCCCAGCAGGCCGATATCGCTGCCCCAGTGCAGGCCAATGCGCCGCAGCGAGCGGGCCACCTGCAGGGTAAGGGCGCCGTTAGCGGAGATCACCGCCTTACGCATCCCGCGATGGCGGGTATGGAACTGGCGCAGGGCGTTATCCAGCTGTTCGGCTTCGTGCAGGGGGATTTCGCTGTTTTCGGCAATCACGCCGGGGTAGCGGGCAAGGGTGGCGCGAAAGGCACTTAAGCGTTCACGGCGGGTATTTACCATACCCAGGGGCTCGCTGAGGAACAGGATCGCTTCAAAGCCCTGTTCGATAAGGTGTTCGGTGGCGGTGGTCGCGGCCTGAGTGTTATCCAGCCCCACCACGTCGCAGGCGAAATCGGGAATTTTGCGGTCAATCAGCACCATCGGCAGCGCCGACTGCTGCAGGCGATTGAGCCCCTCTTCGCGCATCCCTACCGCGTTGACCACGATCCCCTCCACCTGGTAGCTGCGCAGCAGATCGAGGTAGTGCAACTCCTGATCGAGCTCGTTATTGGTATTACAGACCAGCGGGGTGAAGCCTTTTTCACGGCAGGCGGCTTCGATACCGCTCAGGACGTTAACCGAATAGGGGTTGGTGATATCGGCGATGATCAGGCCAATCAGGCGGGTGCGGCCACGCTTCAGACCCCGGGCCATCAGGCTGGGACGGTAGTCGAGATCGGCGATGGCCTGTTCAATGCGGGCCAGCAGCGCGTCGGAAAGCAGATGTTTTTCACCGTTGAGGTAACGGGAAATGCTGGTTTTACCGGTTTTTGCGGCTTTCGCCACATCGCTGATGGTGGCCCGTGTTGTTTTGCGCATCGCTGATTCCCTTGCTGAAGTGAGAACACCTTAGCGCGAAAATCAGCGATGGCAAGCCCTTACTGGATTGGGCTTAAGGTGATCTCAACGCGGCGGTTCTGGGCTTTGCCCTCTTCCGTGCTGTTGCTGGCGATCGGGTTAGCCGGGCCCATGCCGCTGGTGCGGATACGGGTAGCGGCCACGCCCTGGGTGATGAGCGAGCTGGCAACGGCATCCGCGCGCTGCTGGGATAGACGCATGTTCAGATCCTGGCCGCCGGTGCTGTCGGTAAAGCCGATCACGTTGACCGCGGTTTTGCTGTACTCCTTGAGCACCGCCGCCACGCCGGTCAGGGTATTGGCACCGGCCGGTTTCAGGGTGGCGCTGCTGCTGTCGAAGGTCACGTTGTTCGGCATATTCAGGATAATGTTATCGCCGCTGCGCGTTACGCTCACGCCGGTACCCTGCATTTTGTCGCGCAGTTTCGCTTCCTGCACATCCATGTAATAACCGGCGCCGCCGCCCAGCGCAGCACCCGCCGCCGCGCCAATCAGCGCGCCTTTGCCGCGATCTTTTTTCGAGGAGGAGAGGGCGCCTACGCCTGCGCCAACCAGTGAGCCAAGACCGGCGCCAATGCCGGATTTGCCCGCTTCGCGCTCACCGGTATAAGGGTTTGTTGTGCAGCCTGAAACAGCCAGTGCGCCGCTGACCAGCGCGGCAATCATAAGTACGCGTTTTTTCATCTTATTTCCTTAATCCTTTTTATTCTTTGCCACGACGAACGTGGCAGTTGATTATGACGCGCAGTTATGTAGAAAATTTCGGGGATAACTCTGAAATATGTTTCAAACCATCAACGGCCTCGAAGAAGGCGACAACACCTGCAACAGGCAACCCGGGAGCGCACGCTGTGACCACTTCAATTAAAACCATTCTGACCGCCGCCCACTGGGGACCGATGCTGGTAGAGACCGATGGCGAAAACGTTTTGTCATCCCGCGGGGCTTTGCCCACCAGCCACCCCAACTCCCTGCAGACCGTGGTACGCGATCAGGTGCACAGTAAAACCCGCGTGCGCTGGCCGATGGTGCGCAAGGGCTTTCTGGCGTCGCCGGATAAGCCCCAGGGGGTGCGCGGCGAAGATGAATACGTGCGCGTCAGCTGGGACCAGGCGCTGGATCTGATCCATACCCAGCACAAACGTATTCGGGAAACTTACGGCCCGTCGTCGATTTTTGCCGGCTCGTACGGCTGGCGCTCCAACGGCGTGCTGCACAAGGCCGCGACCCTGCTGCAGCGTTATATGAGCCTGGCGGGCGGCTACACCGGCCACCTCGGGGATTACTCCACCGGCGCGGCGCAGGCGATCATGCCCTACGTGGTGGGCGGTAACGAGGTGTATCAACAGCAGACCAGCTGGCCGCTGGTGCTGGAGCATACCGACGTGGTGGTGCTCTGGAGCGCCAACCCGCTTAATACCCTGAAGATTGCCTGGAACGCCTCCGACGAGCAGGGCATTCCCTACTTTGAGGCGCTGCGTAAAAGCGGTAAGCGGATAATCTGTATCGATCCGATGCGTTCAGAGACCGCCGATTTCTTCGGCGAGGCCGCCGAGTGGATCGCCCCGCATATGGGCACCGACGTCGCCATGATGCTGGGCATTGCCCATACGCTGGTGGAAAACGGCTGGCATGACGAGGCGTTTCTGGCCCGCTGCACCACCGGTTACGACCAGTTTGCCCGCTACCTGACCGGCGAAAGCGACGGGGTAGCCAAAACGGCGGAGTGGGCGGCGCCGATCTGCGGCGTTGAGGCGGCGAAGATCCGCGAACTGGCGGCGTTATTCCACGCTAATACCACCATGCTGATGTCGGGCTGGGGGATGCAGCGCCAGCAGTTTGGCGAGCAGAAGCACTGGATGCTGGTGACCCTCGCCGCCATGCTTGGCCAGATTGGCACGCCCGGCGGCGGCTTTGGCCTCTCTTATCACTTTGCCAACGGCGGGAATCCGACCCGCCGCGCGGCGGTGCTGGCGTCAATGCAGGGCAGCGTGCCGGGGGGCACGGACGCGGTGGATAAAATCCCGGTGGCCCGCATTGTGGAAGCGCTGGAAAACCCGGGCGGTTTTTATCAGCATAACGGCCAGGATCGCCACTTCCCGGACATCCGCTTCGTCTGGTGGGCCGGCGGCGCCAATTTCACCCATCATCAGGACACTAACCGCCTGATCCGCGCCTGGCAAAAGCCGGAGCTGGTGGTCATTTCGGAGTGCTTCTGGACGGCGGCGGCCAAACATGCGGACATCGTTCTGCCGGCCACCACCTCGTTTGAACGTAACGACATGACCATGACCGGCGACTACAGCAATCAGCACATGGTACCGATGAAGCGCGTGGTACCGCCGCGGGATGAAGCCCGGGACGACCTGACGGTGTTTACCGAACTGAGCGAGCGCTGGGAGCAGGGCGGGGCGGAACGCTTTACCGAAGGCAAGAGCGAGCTGCAGTGGCTGGAGACCTTCTACAACATTGCCGGCGAGCGCGGCGCGGCGCAGGGCGTGTCCCTGCCGCCGTTCTCCCGGTTCTGGGAGGCCAACCAGATCCTCGAGATGCCCGAGAGCGAGCAAAACGCCCGCTTCGTTCGCTTCGCCGATTTCCGCCGCGACCCGCAGGCGCACCCGCTGAAAACCGAGAGCGGCAAGATTGAGATTTACTCCCGGCGGATTGCGGCCTTTAACTATGCCGACTGTCCGCCGCATCCCATGTGGCTGGAGCCGGACGAGTGGCATGGCAATGCCGCTGCGCAGCAGCTGCAGGTGCTTTCCGCCCATCCTGCGCACCGCCTGCACAGCCAGCTCAACTACTCCTCCCTGCGCGAGCAGTACGCGGTGGCGGGGCGCGAGCCGGTCACCCTGCACCCGACCGACGCCCGCGCCCGCGGCATTGCCGATGGCGATCTGGTTCGCGTCTGGAACTCGCGCGGTCAGGTGCTGGCGGGGGCGGTGGTGAGCGAGGGGATCAGGCCAGGTGTGATCTGCATTCATCAGGGGGCATGGCCCGACCTTGAGCGCGGCGAAGGGGGGATCTGTAAAAACGGCGCGGTAAACGTGCTGACCAAAGATCTCCCCAGCTCGAAGCTGGGGAACGGCTGCGCCGGCAACACGGCGCTGGCGTGGATAGAAAAATATCAGGGGCCGGCGCTTACGCTGACGGCATTTGATCCGCCTGCCAGCTCATGATCCAGGTGGGGTGCTGGGTTTCATCCTGCCAGGCGCTGTCCATGATGCGAAAGCCCTGGGCATGATAGAAATTCACCGCCCGGCTGTTCTTCTGATAGACCTCCAGGCTCAGGGCCGGGTAGCGCCCTTTAACGTAGTTAATCAGCGCCCGGCCGATCCCTTTTCCGGTATGGCCCGGCGCCACAAATAGCGCCCCGATGTACTGAACGTGCAGGACGCTGATAAACCCGCGTACGTCGCCCGCCTCCTCCCAGACCCAGGTCTGCGCCGAGGGCAGGTAGATATCGCGGACCGTCGCTTCGCTCTCCTGCCAGTAGCGGGCATCGATAAAGGGATGGGCGAGGGTAGTGCTTTCCAGCCACAGGCGAAGCAGGGGAGTGGTATCGTCACTCAGCCATGCACGGATCATGCTGACCTCCCGGATGACAGATACAGCCTTTGATATGGTCATTGACCAGCCCGCAGGACTGCATAAAGGCGTAGCAGATGGTGGAGCCGACAAATTTAAACCCGCGCTTTTTCAGCGCCTTTGACAGGGCGTCCGAGATCGGGGTGGCGCTGGGGATCTCCGCCAGGGTTGCGGCCTGGGTGATTTGCGGCTTATGTTCCACAAACGACCAGACAAAATCTGAAAATGGCTCGCCGTTGGCCTCCATCGCCAGGAACGCCCGCGCATTGCCGATAATGGCCTGAATTTTACCGCGATGGCGAATAATGCCCGCGTCCAGCACCAGCCGGTCGACGTCCTCTTCCGTCATCTCAGCGACCCGCACGGGATCGAACTGATGAAAGGCGCGGCGGTAATTCTCCCGTTTTTTCAGGACGGTGATCCACGACAGCCCGGCCTGCTGCCCCTCAAGGCAGATCATCTCAAAGAGGTAACGCCCGTCAGTTTTTGGTACGCCCCACTCGTTATCATGGTAGGTGATATAAAGAGGATCCTGGCTTACCCATCCGCAACGTTGCATAGCACTTCTCCCTTATTGATCCTGAAACCCTAAAAATTTCAATCGGCCCGGCTTGACGTGGTATTGAAAGAGACAATAGTTAATACAGGGTTTAAAACGCAGCGAAGCCATATTGCTGTAGCCCGCCTTCCCTTCATTAACCATGAAAAATATCGCCGAATTCGGCTCTCTTCTGGAGTCGCTTTGATGATGATAAAAAAGATCGGTGGCCACCATGCCGTCACGGGTGTGGTGAGTTTGTTAGCCTGCCTGTTATCAGGCAACACAGCAAAAGCCTGGCAACAGGAATATATCGCTTCAGATACGCTGAATAATACTGCCGAGCGTTACACATGGGATGACGATCACCAACCGCGGTATGAAGATATTCTCGCAGAGCGGATCCGCTCCTCGCAGAATACGGGCCTGGCGCTGGCTCTGCCGGACGACTCCTCGGCAATGGCGGGCAGTACCATGAGCGTGGGGGTGGCGATCCCGGTTGCCCGTGAGGTAACCACCGGGCCGGTGGTCTCGTGGCGCTATGACGGCTCGGCTCCCAGTATGTATAACGAGTTCGGCGACAGCGGGCATACTCCCTCCCTGACCGATCCGCTCTGGCACGCGGGGATAGGCACCTTCGGCTGGCGCGTGGATACGCGGGTCGGCGGCGTGCGGCCCTGGGCGCAAATCAGCTATAACCAGCAAATTGGCGAAAACCAGTGGAAAGCCCAGTCCGGGATGGGCAAAACGCCCGCCGCGTTACAATATGGTAACTGGATGGATGTGACCGTCGGCGCGGATATTCCCCTTAATCCGCATATGGCGGCCTGGGCCTCGCTATCGCAGACCGAAAATATGGCGATGGAAGAGGATTATCTTTACACCCTGGGTGTTAGCGCGAAGTTTTAAAATCAGCTGTTTTTTTACTCATCTTTAACATCTTTAACCCTTGATTGACCTGCTCTGTGTTGATAGTGGCCACTAACTTTCTCCTGCATAAACGCCAGTCCAGGTCATTCATTCCGGATTTAAGGCAGTTCATTCCGCCTCGCCTGCAGTTCATGCCGTTTTACCCCTGTGGAATCGGGGTTTTAGGTATGGTTGTCAGCAGTGAATTTCCCTCTTTTGCTGCAGGATAACTGCCATGAATACATCAACTCAAAACCGCACCCGCTGGCTGACCCTTTTCGGTACCATCGTGACGCAATTTGCGCTGGGATCGGTCTATACCTGGAGCCTGTTTAACAGCGCGCTTTCCGATAAGCTCGGCGCGTCCGTTAGCCAGGTGGCATTCTCCTTTGGCTTGCTGAGCCTGGGCCTGGCGCTCTCTTCATCCGTTGCCGGGAAATTGCAGGAACGTTTTGGCGTGAAGCGCGTGACCATGGCGTCGGGCATTATGCTGGGGGTCGGCTTCTTCCTGACCGCTTACTCCAACAGCCTGATGATGCTGTGGCTCAGCGCCGGGGTGCTGGTCGGGCTGGCGGATGGCGCGGGCTATCTGTTGACCCTGTCGAACTGCGTGAAATGGTTCCCGGAGCGTAAAGGGCTGATCTCCGCCTTCTCTATCGGCTCCTATGGCCTGGGCAGCCTCGGTTTTAAATTTATTGATTCACAGCTGCTGGCCTCGGTAGGTCTCGAAAAGACCTTCATGATCTGGGGCGCAATCGTGCTGGTGATGATCCTCTTCGGCGCATCGCTGATGAAAGATGCGCCGCAGCAGGAGGTTAAAACCGTTAACGGCGTGGTGGAGAACGACTTCACCCTGGCGCAGTCGATGCGTAAACCGCAGTACTGGATGCTGGCGGTGATGTTCCTGACCGCCTGCATGAGCGGCCTGTATGTGATTGGCGTGGCGAAAGATATCGCTCAGGGCATGGTAAAACTGGATGCTGCAACGGCGGCCAACGCGGTGACGGTGATCTCTATTGCTAACCTGTCCGGCCGCCTGGTGCTGGGGATCCTCTCTGATAAAATCGCCCGTATCCGCGTCATTACGCTTGGACAGGTGGTTTCGCTGGTCGGTATGGCGGCGCTGCTGTTCGCCCCGCTGAATGAGATGACCTTCTTTGCCGCCATCGCCTGCGTGGCCTTTAACTTCGGCGGCACCATCACCGTGTTCCCGTCGCTGGTAAGCGAGTTCTTCGGCCTGAACAATCTGGCAAAAAACTACGGTGTGATTTACCTCGGCTTTGGTATTGGCAGTATCTGCGGCTCGCTGATTGCGTCGCTGTTCGGCGGCTTCTATGTCACCTTCTGCGTTATCTTCGCCCTGCTGATCCTTTCGCTGGCGCTCTCCACCACTATTCGCCAGCCTCAGCGTGAACGCTACAGCGAAGCGCACGCCTGATAACTCTGCTGTAAGGCCGGATTTTCCGGCCTTTTTTTCTGCCCGCCATACTACATAAACAGGTCCCCGGTATGACCGCGGACTTGTTTTTTTGTAAATAATCTTAGCGATCACATTCTCTGCTGCCACTTTTTCTTTTCCCTGTGGTCTACTTACCGCGCTTAAAGACGTTTCCGATAACTCTCTGCTTATCGAAGTAGTCATACGTTCGCTTTTTAACCGCAAGTGACGTAGCTAATTTTCCTCTTGTTCAGGTTATTTTAATGAAATATATCAAAGCGATGACGCAACAAAGGCTCAGCATGCTGCTGGCGTTGTACATCGGTCTGTTTATGAATGGCGCGGTTTTTATCCGTCGGTTTGACGGTTATGCGCAAAATTTTACTGCTGTAAAAGGTATTGCTGCGGTAGTTGAACTGGGTGCTACGGTACTCGTTACCTTCTTTTTGCTGCGCGTGCTCTCGCTGTTCGGCCGCCGCGCGTGGCGCGTATTAGCGACGCTGGTCGTGCTCTGTTCCGCGGGCGCCAGCTACTATATGACCTTTATGAACGTGGTGATTGGCTATGGCATTATTGCCTCGGTGATGACCACGGATATCGACCTCTCGAAAGAGGTGGTGGGCTGGCACTTTATTCTCTGGCTGTTCTGCGTGAGTATCCTGCCGCTGCTGTTTATCTGGAATAACCGCTGCCGCTATACCCTGCTGCGCCAGCTGCGCACGCCGGGGCAACGTATCAGGAGCGTGGCGCTGGTGGTCGTGGCCGGGCTGATGGTCTGGGGGCCGATTCGCCTGCTGGATATTCAGCAGAAGAGCGTTGAAAGGGCCACCGGCGTGGACTTGCCGAGCTACGGCGGCGTGGTGGCAAACTCTTATCTGCCGTCGAACTGGATCTCCGCGCTGGGGTTATATGCCTGGGCGCAGGTGGATGAATCTTCCGATACCCGCTCTTTGATGAACCCGGCGAAGAAATTCAGCTATCAGGCGCCTGCCGATATCGATGATACCTACGTGGTGTTTATCATCGGCGAGACCACCCGCTGGGATCATATGGGGATGCTGGGCTACGAGCGCGATACCACGCCGAAGCTCTCCCAGGAGAAGAACCTGGTTGCCTACCGCGGCTACTCCTGCGACACGGCCACCAAGCTCTCCCTGCGCTGCATGTTCGTGCGCGAGGGCGGGGCGGATGATAATCCGCAGCGTACCCTGAAAGAGCAGAACGTCTTCGCCGTGCTGCACCAGCTTGGTTTTAGCTCCGATCTGTACGCCATGCAGAGCGAGATGTGGTTCTACAGCAACACCATGGCCGACAATATCGCCTATCGCGAACAGATTGGCGCCGAGCCGCGCAACCGCGGCAAGCACGTGGACGACATGCTGCTGGTTAACGAAATGCAGCGCTCGCTGGAGAACAACCAGCATGGTAAGCACATGATCATTCTGCATACCAAGGGGTCGCACTTTAACTACACCCAGCGTTATCCGCGCAGCTTTGCTAAGTGGACGCCGGAGTGTATTGGCGTTGACAAGAATTGCAGCAAAGAGCAGATGATTAACTCTTACGACAACTCCGTCACCTATGTGGATCACTTTATCGACAGCGTGATTGACCAGCTGCGCGATAAGAAGGCGATTGTGTTCTACGCGGCCGACCACGGTGAGTCGATCAACGAGAAAGAGCATCTGCACGGTACCCCGCGTAAGATGGCGCCGCCAGAGCAGTTCCGCGTGCCGATGATGGTGTGGATGTCTGACAAGTATCTGGAGAACCCGGAGAAAGCGAAGATGTTTGCCCGGCTGAAAGCGCAGGCGGATATGAAGGTGCCGCGCCGTCACGTGGAGCTGTACGACACCATTCTCGGCTGCCTGGGCTATACCTCAAAAGACGGTGGGATTAACGAGAATAACAACTGGTGTCATATCCCGGATGCCAGCGTAAAAGCCGCGCAGTAAAGAACTGGCGAGATTCTCGCCGTCTGAATGGCTTTTTTATGATAAGGGATTGACGGAGGCGCACCTCAGCAGTAAGATGCGCCCCGCATTCGGTGATTGGCGCAGCCTGGTAGCGCACTTCGTTCGGGACGAAGGGGTCGGAGGTTCGAATCCTCTATCACCGACCAAATTCAAAAGCCTGCTCAACGAGCAGGCTTTTTTGCATTTATGCCTAAGAGGATGAGAACCTCCGGGGGAAGAGGTTCGACCCGAGCGCAGCGAGGGAACGTTGCGTCAGCAACGGCCCGAAGGGCGAGCCACGCAGTGGCGAGTAATCCTCTATCACCGACCAAATTTATAAGCCTGCTCAACGAGCAGGCTTTTTTACATTTATACCCGAAACATTCCTGCCAACTATAGAAAACGCCCTTTACCTCTCTTTCTTCCTGTCTGCTCGCGATTTTGTGAGATATTCCATTGTATTTTTTTATATTAGGTTTGATCTTTTTTCGCGTTACTTATGGATAACCTCAGCATTTTCCGCTGTGCGTTTTAACGTTCGCGGTATTTAGTGCTCAGATATTCACCATCCTGCAAGAAAATTTATCTCATCTGCATAAAAGTTAATCACTGGTTGTAGCAGAATAAGAAGTGCGTTGTGCTAGATCATGGCGGGTAGCATAAATTTCCCTGCTGAAAATAGTGCCTCTGAGTTTTTTTAATCTTTGTTTGTTAATTCTCACCCTTAGCGTAAATCCCCGTCACCTGTATTGACGTTTTCACATTCTGTTGACAGATTGTAGGGCACGAGGGGCACTTCAGGGAGAATCTGCGCTGCAACTCAGTCGCTCTTCTGAAAGGAATCTCCAACCCTTATAACGCCTTCGGGCAGCACCGACCGGACCGGGTAAAAAACAATTAAAGGTCAGGCGGAGTAACACAACAAAAACATCACATTGGAGCAGAATAATAATGAGTATTTCCTTGAAGAAGTCAGGGATGCTGAAGCTTGGTCTGAGCCTGGTGGCAATGACCGTCGCAGCCAGCGTGCAGGCAAAAACCCTGGTTTACTGTTCTGAAGGCTCGCCGGAAGGCTTTAACCCACAGCTGTTCACCTCTGGTACTACATACGACGCAAGCTCCGTACCCATCTATAACCGTCTGGTTGAATTCAAAACCGGCACCACGGAAGTTATTCCGGGCCTGGCAGAGAAATGGGAAATCAGCGAAGACGGCAAAACCTATACCTTCCACCTGCGCCAGGGCGTGAAGTGGCAGGACAACAAAGAATTCAAACCAACGCGCGACTTTAACGCCGACGACGTTGTGTTCTCTTTTGATCGTCAGAAAAATGCCCAGAACCCGTACCACAAGGTGTCTGGCGGCAGCTATGAATACTTCGAAGGTATGGGTCTGCCAGACCTGATTAGCGAAGTGAAGAAAGTAGACGATAAAACCGTTCAGTTCGTGCTGACCCGTCCGGAAGCGCCGTTCCTGGCCGATCTGGCAATGGACTTCGCCTCTATTCTGTCGAAAGAGTATGCCGATAACATGCTGAAAGCCGGCACGCCGGAGAAAGTGGACCTGAACCCGATTGGTACCGGTCCGTTCCAGCTGCTGCAATACCAGAAAGACTCCCGCATCCTGTACAAAGCCTTTGAAGGCTTCTGGGGCACCAAGCCGCAGATCGATCGTCTGGTCTTCTCCATCACTCCTGACGCTTCCGTACGTTATGCCAAGCTGCAGAAAAACGAGTGCCAGGTTATGCCGTACCCGAACCCGGCTGATATCGCTCGTATGAAGCAGGACAAAAATATCAACCTGATGGAGCAGGCGGGCCTGAACGTGGGTTACCTCTCCTTCAACACCGAGAAGAAGCCTTTCGATGACGTGAAAGTGCGTCAGGCGCTGACCTACGCGGTGAACAAAGAAGCGATCATCAAGGCCGTTTATCAGGGCGCTGGTGTTGCCGCGAAGAACCTGATCCCGCCGACCATGTGGGGCTATAACGACGACGTTAAAGACTACAACTACGATCCTGAGAAAGCGAAAGCGCTGCTGAAAGAAGCGGGCCAGGATAAAGGCTTTACCGTTGAGCTGTGGGCGATGCCGGTACAGCGTCCGTACAACCCGAACGCTCGCCGTATGGCTGAGATGATCCAGGCCGACTGGGCGAAAATTGGCGTTCAGGCCAAGATTGTGACCTACGAGTGGGGCGAGTACCTGAAGCGCGCCAAGGCGGGTGAACACCAGGCCGTAATGATGGGCTGGACCGGCGACAACGGGGATCCGGATAACTTCTTCGCCACCCTGTTCAGCTGCGCCGCGGCAAAAGATGGTTCTAACTACTCTCGCTGGTGCTACAAGCCGTTCGAAGACCTGATCCAGCCGGCACGTGCTGCCGAAGATCACAACAAGCGTATCGAGCTGTACAAACAGGCTCAGGTCGTAATGCACGACCAGGCGCCTGCGCTGATCATCGCGCACTCCACCGTGTACGAGCCAGTGCGTAAAGAAGTGAAGGGCTATGTGGTTGATCCACTTGGCAAACACCACTTCGAAAACGTCTCTGTCGAATAATAAGTAGATGTTCTCCCTCTCCCGTCGGGAGAGGGCAGGGGTGAGGGCGGCGCAGGCTTCCCTCACCCTGACCCTCTCTGCAGGAGAGGGAATTTACATTTGTGAGCAATACAGACGCCGCGCCTTCAGGCGGGGCGTCATTACTGAGAATCCGGGTTATGTTGCAGTTCATCCTCCGACGTCTGGGGCTAGTCATCCCCACGTTTATCGGTATCACCCTTCTCACCTTTGCCTTTGTCCATATGATCCCCGGCGATCCGGTAATGATTATGGCGGGCGAGCGTGGAATTTCTCCTGAACGTCATGCCCAGCTGCTGGCCGAACTTGGCCTCGATAAGCCGCTGTGGCAGCAGTATCTCCACTATATCTGGGGCGTACTGCATGGTGATTTGGGCATCTCGCTGAAAAGCCGTCTCCCGGTGTGGGACGAGTTCGTGCCGCGTTTTAAAGCGACGCTGGAGCTCGGTATCTGCGCCATGATTTTTGCCACCGCGGTAGGTATCCCCGTCGGCGTGCTGGCTGCCGTTAAGCGCGGTTCCATCTTCGATCACACCGCCGTTGGCCTCGCGCTGACCGGCTACTCCATGCCTATCTTCTGGTGGGGCATGATGCTGATTATGCTGGTGTCGGTGCACTGGAACCTGACCCCCGTCTCGGGGCGCGTGAGCGACATGGTATTCCTTGATGACACCAATCCCCTGACCGGATTTATGCTGATTGATACGGCCATCTGGGGAGAGGAGGGCAACTTCGTTGATGCGATAGCGCACATGATCCTGCCGGCCATGGTGCTGGGCACCATCCCTCTGGCGGTTATCGTGCGTATGACCCGTTCGTCGATGCTGGAAGTGCTGGGGGAGGATTATATCCGTACCGCGCGCGCGAAAGGGCTGACCCGGATGCGCGTCATCATCGTTCACGCCCTGCGTAACGCGATGCTGCCGGTGGTGACCGTTATCGGGTTGCAGGTAGGTACGCTGCTGGCGGGGGCGATCCTCACCGAAACGATTTTCTCCTGGCCCGGCCTGGGACGCTGGCTGATCGACGCGCTGCAACGCCGCGATTATCCGGTGGTGCAGGGCGGCGTGCTGCTGGTGGCGACGATGATTATCCTCGTCAACCTGCTGGTCGATCTGCTGTACGGCGTGGTGAACCCGCGTATTCGTCATAAGAAGTAAGGGGCCATCATGTCACAAGTTACTGAAAATAAAGTGGTCGCTGCACCGGTGCCGATGACGCCGATGCAGGAGTTCTGGCACTACTTCAAACGCAATAAAGGCGCCGTGGTCGGGCTGGTGTACGTCACCATCATGATCCTCATCGCCGTGTTCGCGAACTTTCTCGCGCCTTATAACCCGGCGGATCAGTTCCGTGATGCCCTGCTGGCGCCGCCTGCCTGGCAGGAGGGCGGAAGCTTTGCGCACCTGCTGGGGACCGATGACGTAGGTCGTGACGTCCTGTCCCGCCTGATGTACGGCGCGCGTCTGTCGCTGCTGGTGGGCTGCCTGGTGGTGGTGCTGTCGCTGATCCTGGGCGTAGTGTTCGGCCTGATAGCCGGCTACTTCGGCGGTATTGTCGATAACATCATTATGCGCGTCGTCGACATCATGCTGGCGCTGCCAAGCCTGCTGCTGGCGCTGGTGCTGGTGGCGGTATTCGGCCCGTCGATAACCAACGCGGCGCTCGCCCTCACCTTTGTAGCGTTGCCGCACTATGTGCGACTGACCCGCGCGGCGGTGCTGGTGGAGGTCCACCGGGACTACGTTACCGCGTCGCGCGTGGCGGGAGCCGGCGCGTTACGCCAGATGTTCGTCAATATTCTTCCTAACTGCCTGGCGCCGCTGATTGTTCAGGCGTCGCTCGGTTTCTCTAACGCCATTCTTGATATGGCCGCTCTTGGCTTCCTTGGCATGGGTGCGCAGCCGCCAACACCGGAGTGGGGCACCATGCTCTCCGATGTGTTGCAGTTCGCGCAGAGCGCCTGGTGGGTCGTTACCTTCCCGGGTCTGGCGATTCTGCTGACGGTGCTGGCATTTAACCTGATGGGTGATGGCCTGCGCGATGCACTTGATCCCAAACTGAAGCAGTAAGAGGCACGAGATGGCGTTATTAAATGTTGATAAATTATCGGTGCACTTCGGTGACGTCGGTAGCGAGTTTCGCGCCGTAGATCGGGTTAGCTACAGCGTAAATCAGGGCGAAGTGGTGGGGATCGTTGGGGAGTCGGGGTCCGGTAAATCGGTCAGCTCGCTGGCGATTATGGGGCTTATCGATTTCCCGGGCCGCGTGATGGCGGAAGACCTGCAGTTTAACGGTCAGGATCTGAAGCGCATTTCTGAAAAAGAGCGCCGCCAGCTGGTGGGCGCCGAAGTGGCGATGATCTTCCAGGACCCGATGACCAGCCTCAACCCGTGTTACACCGTCGGTTTCCAGATTATGGAAGCGATTAAGGTCCATCAGGGCGGGAACAAGAAAACGCGTCGTCAGCGGGCGATCGACCTGCTGACGCAGGTCGGCATCCCGGATCCGGCGTCGCGTCTGGATGTCTATCCGCACCAGCTTTCAGGGGGGATGAGCCAGCGCGTGATGATCGCTATGGCGATCGCCTGCCGTCCGAAGCTGCTGATCGCCGATGAACCGACCACCGCGCTGGATGTAACCATCCAGGCGCAGATTATCGAACTGCTGCTGGAGCTGCAGCAGAAAGAGAACATGGCGCTGATCCTGATCACTCACGATCTGGCGCTGGTGGCCGAGGCGGCGCATAAAATCATCGTGATGTATGCAGGCCAGGTGGTCGAGGCCGGCAGCTCGCACGATATCTTCCGCGCGCCGCGTCACCCCTACACCCAGGCGCTGCTGCGCGCCCTGCCGGAGTTTGCGCAGGACAAGGCGCGGCTGGCCTCGCTGCCGGGCGTGGTACCGGGTAAATATGACCGCCCAACCGGCTGTCTGCTGAACCCGCGTTGCCCCTATGCGACGGATAAATGCCGTGCCGAAGAGCCGGCGCTGAATACCGTTGACGGCGGCCGTCAGTCTAAATGTCACTACCCACTTGATGACGCCGGGAGGCCGAACTATGAGTACGCATGAGGCCACCGCGCAGCACCCCCTGTTGCTGGCTATCGATCTGAAAAAACACTATCCGGTGAAGAAGGGGCTCTTTGCCCCTGAACGCCTGGTAAAAGCGCTGGACGGCGTCTCCTTTACCCTGGAGCGCGGTAAAACGCTGGCGGTGGTGGGGGAGTCGGGCTGTGGTAAATCCACGCTGGGCCGCCTGCTGACGATGATTGAAACCCCGACCGGCGGCGAGCTGTACTATCAGGGGCAGGATCTGCTGAAGCACGATCCGCAGGCGCAAAAGCTGCGCCGGCAGAAAATCCAGATCGTCTTCCAGAACCCCTATGGTTCCCTTAACCCGCGCAAGAAAGTGGGGCAGATTCTGGAAGAGCCGCTGATGATTAACAGCAGCCTGAGCAAGGAGCAGCGCCGTGAAAAAGCGCTGGCGATGATGGCGAAGGTCGGCCTGAAAACCGAACATTACGATCGCTATCCGCATATGTTCTCCGGCGGCCAGCGCCAGCGTATCGCTATTGCCCGCGGCCTGATGCTCGATCCGGATGTGGTTATCGCCGATGAGCCGGTCTCCGCCCTCGACGTTTCGGTGCGCGCGCAGGTGCTGAACCTGATGATGGATCTGCAGCAGGATTTAGGCCTGTCGTACGTCTTCATCTCGCACGACCTGTCGGTTGTGGAGCACATTGCCGATGAGGTGATGGTGATGTATCTGGGGCGCTGCGTGGAGAAGGGAACCAAGGATCAGATCTTTAATAATCCGCGTCATCCCTATACCCAGGCGCTGCTCTCTGCCACGCCGCGCCTTAACCCGGACGACCGTCGCGAGCGTATTAAGCTGACCGGCGAACTGCCGAGCCCGCTGAACCCGCCGCCGGGCTGCGCGTTCAACGCCCGCTGCCGCCGTCGCTTTGGCCCCTGCACCCAGCTGCAGCCGCAGCTGAAAGAGTACGGTGGCCAGCTGGTTGCCTGCTTCGCGGTGGACCAGGATGAAAATGGCGAAAAGCCGCATGCCTAAGGCATAAACAAAAAACCGGCGCTTAGCGCCGGTTTTTTTATCTCTGCCGTTCTGCTATTTGCGCAGGCGAACCTGATCCACCGCGTGGTCGGCGCTTTTGGTCAGGATGAGGCTGGCGCGCTCGCGGGTGGGCAAAATATTCTCTTTCAGGTTCACGTAGTTGATCTCATTCCACAGGGAGGTCGCCACCTTTATCGCTTCGGCTTCCGTCAGCTGGGCGTAGTTGTGGAAATAGGAGTCGGGATCGGTGAACGCGCCTTCGCGGAATTTGAGGAAGCGGTTGATATACCAGCTTTGCAGCAAATCTTCCGGGGCATCGACATAAATCGAGAAATCGACAAAGTCAGAGACAAAGACGTGGTGCGGATCGTGGGGGTAATCCATCCCGCTCTGCAGGACGTTTAACCCTTCCAGAATCAGGATATCCGGCTGGGCCACGGTTTTATCCCCGTCCGGAATACGATCGTAAATCAGATGCGAATACACCGGAGCCGTGACGTTGGTCGCTCCGGATTTGAGATCGGAGACGAACTTCACCAGGCGGTGCATATCGTACGAGAGCGGGAAGCCTTTTTTCTTCATCAGGCCGCGCTCCTTTAACACCTCGTTCGGGTGCAGGAAGCCGTCGGTGGTGATCAGCTCTACGCTGCGGTGTTCCGGCCAGCGGCTCAGCAGCGCCTGCAGCACGCGCGCAGTGGTACTTTTACCTACCGCCACGCTGCCGGCGATACTGATAATGTAGGGAATGCGCTGGCCGTTAGTGCCGAGGAACTGTTCCAGTACCGCCTGGCGGCGCAGGTTGGAGCTTATATAGAAGTTAAGCAAGCGCGATAATGGCAGATAAATCTCGGCCACTTCTTCCAGAGAGAGATCTTCGTTTATCCCCTTTAACCGTGCAATCTCTCCTTCCGTTAACGTCATCGGGACGGAGTCGCGCAAGGCAGCCCACTGGCTACGGTTAAAGTGAAGATAGGGCGTCATTAGCGTTTGCTCTTTTTTGCTCATAAGCATGCTTCGGTAAGCCAGCGGCCTGAGGTAGTGCAGAACTGAACAGGCGGTAGCTCATCACTTAGTGGTTAATTTTGGACAGTGGGCAGGAGGTTAACACCAGATGAGAGGAATAATAAGAAAAAATATAGGCAGGCGTACTTAACGCGGGGGCCGTCACGCTACGGAAAACGCAGCGGAGAAGGGGACGAATGCCGAAGATTTAACCCGTAAAGGTCGAAATGCCAGCGTTTATCGCATTCTTCGCGCAAAATGTGAGCGAAAGAATGATTTAAATGATTTTTTAGTTGCATGACTGCGCAGGTCTCCCTAAAATGCGCGCTACTTGATGCCGACTTAGCTCAGTAGGTAGAGCAACTGACTTGTAATCAGTAGGTCACCAGTTCGATTCCGGTAGTCGGCACCATCAAGTCCGGTGGGGTTCCCGAGCGGCCAAAGG
>Ga0268257_1000933_pt1 | contig 28397 bp, 35 predicted proteins | sample AgamicAtPrz_FD_200249 | JGI IMG/M metagenome (GOLD analysis project Ga0268257, IMG submission 200249) | Agave microbial communities from Guanajuato, Mexico - At.P.rz (v2) (version 3) | ecosystem: Host-associated > Plants > Phyllosphere > Phylloplane/Leaf | place: Guanajuato, Mexico | collected... | reverse complement strand
ACCTTGCTTATATCTGTCCTGGATAATCGCCTTTTGTTCTGGTGTGTAGTAGATGCGAGTTCTTCGTTTCATGGCAACGTCCCCCTTCGATTAAGGATAGCGTTGCATCGACCTGTTGAACTCACAGCCAAAAGCAGACGTTGATAACGTTGAGATATGTTAATTTATGAGGAGCAGGTCACCTGAGGGGCGCGCACTATATGATGTGTCTAACTCTCGGATTAAGGTGGTCGAGTGGAACCAAGCTTCGAATGGAACATATTTCCCCAAGAAGGGAAGTGATACAAAAGCTTTTGAGGGAAATGTTCCTCAGTCGGTTCTTGATAGTTTAGGATTGAAATGATGAAAGTTTATCAGGGTAATATTTCTAAAGAGTCATTAAGCCTGTTTGTTTCAGATATTGGCGCCGGAGAATTTTTTTCATATGTAGGGCACTTGGTTTCACTAGAGCAAGCAATTTCTGTGCTGGGTTTGCTCTCTCCTGATTTTATTGAGATCCAGGGGCATATTTTCTGGCTACCTAACGCTCAGCAATACGACCCGAAAAGGTTTCATTTGCTGGGGCTAGTAGAGAGTAAATCTTGTGTATTAGTACAAAGTACATCGCGCAGAGACGTTGAACGATACAGAAATATTTTTTCAATAAACCAGTTTTTTTCAAAGTGGGAAGATGCACCGGACCGACCCGTATTTAAAGTAGGTCTGTCCAAAGAGGATTATCGTCTTTGTCATTTATTTGCCGAGCAGATAACTAGATATTGGAAGCGCGCGTTAGCAGAGGCTTTCCCGGATAAGGTGTTTCAGTTTGAAATTGCTGACGACCTTCTGGATGAATATGGGGTTTGTCTGACATTTTGGCAGGAGTCTGTCAGTAATTCAGTGTAACTGCCCACTAGTTAAAGGTGAGCGCTCAGGCGGTCACCGAACTCGATAATGAAACGACGCATTTCCAGCCGCCAGTTCTGGATCGGCATACTCCATTTTTTTGCCTTCCATAGAGGTAAACTCTGGAAATGTGACCTGCTCCCCGTTTATTAACATGCGTCATCAGCTGTGGGATAAATTACGAACTCCCGCTGTTCGCTCAGAGCGGACCTTTAGCTCAGTTACCTGGTCCGCTTCGTGCTGTGAGTTCAACTGATGGATGCAACACATTGGTTAAAACGCTCTGCGGGTGATTCAAAGTCCAGCGTTTTTCTCGGCCTTTCGTTGAGCTGTCTGGCAACACTGTTAAGTCTTTGCTGGCTGTGAACCGATAAGTCAGTTCCTTTTGGAAAATACTGCCTGAGCAATCTGTTCGTATTTTCATTGGAGCCGCGTTGCCAGGGTGATTGAGGATCGCAGAAGTAAACCTGAATATCTGTGGCTACAGTAAACCGGGTGTGGCTGGTCATTTCAGCGCCCCGGTCCCATGTTAATGTTTTATAAAGCTCAGCAGGTAATTCCCGGGCTTGTCTGATGAGTGCAGATATAACCGTTATGGTCTTGTTGTCCCTGACTTTGGCCAGCATAACAAAACGGGAATGACGTTCTACGAGGGTGACGATACAGGAGTTTTTAGAGCCCTGGATCAGGTCACCTTCCCAGTGACCTGGTATGGCTCTGTCAGCTGCTTCAGGTGGCCTTTCGCTTATAGAGATCGTATCCGGGATTGACCTTAATCCTTTCCCTTTAAGCGATGATGTTCTGGATCTACGCACGACTCTTCCGCTTCTGAGGCATTGCTGCAGTTCTTTTTTTAACGCCCCCCGGGTTTGTATAAAAAGCGTTTTATATATCGTTTCGTGTGACACATGCATTTCCTGACTATCCGGATAACAGCGTTTCAGCCAACCGGCGATCTGTTCCGGCGACCAGTCCTTATGCATCTTCTCTGCGATGATTTTACACAACGTGGGGCTTTCGATTAGCTTGCAGGGTTTTGGTCTCAGAGCATTTTCCCACGCAGCAGTATCGGCTTTTGCTGCACGATATTGTTTTGCACCGCCGTGCCTCCTGATCTCGCGGCTAATCGTTGAAGGAGCTCTTGATAATTTAACAGCGATGTCCCTGATGCTGCGTTTTGCTACCAATCCTCTGGATATCTCCTCTCTTTCATCAAGCGAAAGCGCTAACCGGTGCCGCTTTCGGACTGGGGGACGGTATCCACCAGTCTGGTGGATAGTAGGCATAATAGAAGAATGATATCTGTCGAACATTCTGGCGATATCATGCAGGGAATCACCTTGCTTATATCTGTCCTGGATAATCGCCTTTTGTTCTGGTGTGTAGTAGATGCGAGTTCTTCGTTTCATGGCAACGTCCCCCTTCGATTAAGGATAGCGTTGCATCGACCTGTTGAACTCACAGCCAAGAGCGGGCATTCCTAACCTATGGTGAATTAAAATATGTGAGCATGTCAGTCGTGGTAAATGACTGGCTCAATATCCGTTTAAAGTTTTATCCCTCTGAGTCGATAAGGTAAGGATCAACAAAAACGCAAGGTGATGCGCATGTATGGAAAACTGGTCATTACGGGAATAATGGTAACGTTGTTGAGTGGATGTACGGCGGGGTTTAGGCCTTCGCTGGAAGACTATAAAGGTTCAGATGCAGCGCGGATTCGTGCTGCATCTGATGGCAATACAGCTCTTCAATTTTACGAAAAACAGGCAAGTGGTTGTTATAAAAAAGTTTTAGAGCGCCGGGTTACTGCTGGTCTGGCTATTGTCGGTATTCCTGTCACAGGAAATAAAAAAATTGGAATGCCCGAGTCATCTAACAACAACGGCGTTTTCATCAATGAATTTACTATCAAGCCAGGGCAACTGGTGACGGTAATTCATTACTGGACCCAATCTGGATACAATCAAAATACAGAACGATCTGCCTCCTATAGATTCATTCCTCAGCCAAATCATGATTACGATATCATCGTTACCGGCTCAGAATTTTCCGGAGATAGCGTATCGGTAAAAGATTTGGATAAAAGCGCTAATATAGTGAGTTGGGAAGGCAAATACTGCCCCTCTGGTATGTTCGATTAATTGCATGACGCAGGCCTCTGTCTGTACGAACAAGAATCTGGTTTAAGCCCACCCAGTGGGTTTTTTCATGCGGTGCAGCGAACGAACAAAAAGGGACAGAATTAGCGGCGTGTCCAGCAAATGTCTGACGGGACAAAACGACGCCCCCAGTGTGCCAGGAGCGGAAGCTCATGCTATACATTCAAGTCCAAGAAGCAAGGAACTGCCTCATTAAATAAAGTTAATGGTGTAATCAGTTATGAGTCATAAATTGCGTAATGGCTTCAACTACCCCTGGAGCCAGTGGTAGAGATGCATTTGTATAAGCTGAATTATTCTCATACCTGTCGTCCGAGTTAACTTCTTTAAGAACGTGGTTTACATCTGGTAAAAGGACAAGGGTTGATTTCGTATTCGCTGACTTAAGCTTTCGGGCATCATTTTCTGTTACCTGGAGATCACGTTGCCCCTGTAATATAAGTACAGGTTTCGTAATACGGGCTATTAGATAGCTTGGGTTAAAGGAAAAAATATCTATAAGAAAACCTTGAACTGCTGGATGAAATATCCTTTGCAAAGCGGGGTGCATGTCCTGAACATTGGTACGTCTATTCTGCTCTAACTCATTGATAACGAAGAGTGCATCATCCAGCAGGACTGCATTTTCCGGATTGGACATAAACTGAGATCTTAACACTTCCCCCAGAGGGCGCGATGGTGTTGCAACCAGAATTAAACCATATACATCAGGTTCCCCCGCCGCGGCCAATGCAACGATGCCCCCCTCACTGTGACCGAGAAGCCAGATACACGGGCTTTCCAGATGTTGTTTCAATACCGTTATCCAGGAGCGAACATCTTCAACATAATCATTGATTGTCACAGCGTTTGCGTCCGTTACCGCCGCTGAGCTGGCAAACATTCCACGCTTGTCCACTCGCAACGTTGCGATGCCTTTTAACGCCAGATTTTCCGCAATAAGTCGATAAGTTGAAGCATTAACGCCAAGCGGATTATTGCCGTCCCGGTCAGTTGGCCCGGAACCCGGAATAATCAGAATGACATTTTCTGGATTCGGGCATGGGCTAAGTAGAGTGCCTTTGAGGGAGCCTTGCGGGCCTGGCGCCTCCAGAAATGTTTCGTATGTATTGTTATGCATAGTTAAATGAACCATATAAATTATCTGTATGATAAATTACAGACTACATCATTTTAAGGTTTCAAATACATGGACTAAGCTATAGATATCCACTGTTATTTTTTCTTTATAATAAATCGAGCTTTTATTTAAAGCCTATGACGACATAATATGCCTTTCATATTGTCCTGGCATTAAGAATTGTAATGCCAAATTGTCACTGAATTTTGTTCAACTAACTCACGCAGAGTTCAAAAACGTCTGCTGTTCGCTCACAGCGGACCTTAAACTTCATTATGTTAAGAAGGTGACTGAACTCACTCGGCCTCGTAAGGAGCGTGAATAACGCCGTCGTAATTCCTGTGTTTCTCTCTGCCGTTCCGCGAGTGCATGTTTTGCTGCGCGTGATGCCCATTCATCAGATTGGTCCAGGTGTTCAATCTCGGCTTCTGCTATCGGCGTGACACGGATCAGCGGAACTGAGCCAAAAGGTAAATTATCAATCCTGCGGTCATCAAGGCTGAGAATGATTCGGGTCAATGGGTGATATTCGTCTGTAAGCGTACAAAACAGGATTGCGCCATATTTTTCAACATCGTCAGCAACCTGATACCCATCTGCAACGAGATCGCCCAGACTAATCAAGAGAGAAGCCCAGTCATCCATCGGGTGGCTGATGGTAGTATAAGCGTCTAATTCCATGAAAAGTTCGCAGCCTACGCCATTTTCCGGGTCAGCAATGCCGGCCCAGGGCGTCGAGAGTCCATCGGTGGCCAGCGTAAATGTCGTTTTGCTCTTAATGTTGAGCACTCGACGATGGGGCCCGAACCAGTTCGTCTGGTTGTGTACGTTTGCGTCATCTCGTTCAGCTATAAAGTCATCTGAGACACTGCCATACCTTTCCCAAAAGGCTCGTCTTGCCATAGAGGCGGCCTCATAAATCGGGTCTTGAGGGCCGCGCGGCACGATTGTCTTATCGAACAGTGTATCAACTGTAACGCGCCCGCGTATTAACGGTATTTTAGATCTTGTCCAGCGAACGATGACCTTATTAAAAGGCTGTAAATGTGATGCTTCAAGTTTCTCGACAACCTCCCGGACCGTTCGAAGGGCGTGGTTCCCCTCTGCAATGTGACTCCCATCTGCATACATGTAGCCTCCAGTTAGTGAGGAGACGCCAGCCTGTTCGGTTATAAAGAACCATTCTCCGTTCACAGCGCCAACGGGTGCCTTGCCTAAGGCCGGGCGTAAGTCTCTTGCCGCATCAGCGTTTGAATATGCTGTCATGTCTGTCCTTTAGCTTCACGTCTTAGGTATCTTTTGTAGTTTACATTCCAAGCCCTGCGCGCCAAAGTGGCGCGCAGGTAGTCGAGAACATGAATGAATGGCGACTGTTTATAAAAATACTCTCGTGGATGCAAAAGTACCAACGTCCGATTCTCGCTCACAGCGGACATCGATCTTCGCGCCGCTCCGCTTAGTGCCAAAGCAGACATTGATAACATTGAGATATGTTAATTTATGGGAAACAGGTCACAAACGGTAGCCAGATCGACCACTGATATTAAAAGCAATAATCAATTGGGTCAGTTAGCTAGGAAGTACAAAACAGGGGGGGGAAATCAAATTCAAGTGAATTCTATACTACATGATGCTGATTATGCTGGTCTTAATGAGGCACTGAAAGGCCGAAACCTGCAAGCTCTTTGGTGGGCAACAGAAGCGTTCTCTGCTGATTATGTTAGCAGAGTGGAAGTTTTCTTTAGTGTGCTGGAACGCCTTTTACGAGAAAAAATCAGGCTGGCTAAGCACGGTAATTTCCTTGAAGGAAGTGTTGATGAGCAGGTTGAGCGTTTCAGACGGGCGTTCCCCCTGACAGAACCCGAGATGGAGGATGGTATCTGGTTCTTTGATGAGGCATGTCCGGGGGGCGCAGTTTGGGTACTCGAGGATGGTTCACTTGAGTGGACTTAAATGTTATTGCCTTCATGGTAATTGCATCGGCATGAATAATTACCACCACAACTGCCGCGATACAGGCGGTCGCGCGCGGCGATATCAAATCTGTGCTGGCCGGGGCTGCGGCGCCGTATATTGCAGGGGGGACCTGCTCCCGTTAATTAACATAAACTGATTTAGCAGCATTCGCTCGTGCCAAGGGCGGACGTGACCAAAATCATCCTTTGTTAAATAAAGGGGAACAGGTCAGTTGGACTATTGATATACGGAATAGTCAAAAATCAGTGAATTAGGGAATAAGTATACGGGTGTGGAGATTAAATTTAAATGATTAGTGAGCTAAGTGAAAAGGAATATAAGGAACTGGCAGATGCGGCTGAGGGCCAAACTCTTGATGCAATTTTATGTTATGCAGTACCAGATCCCTGTCCACCTGGCTTTAGTTTTAGTGAACGAAGAGAATTATTTTTTTTGGTATTAAAACGGCTTTTGAATGATGGACGAATTAGACTTGCCAAGCATGGTAAGTTCCTTGAAGGAAGTGTTGAGGAGCAGGTTGAACGTTTCAGACGGGCGTTCCCCCTGACAGAATCCGAGATGGAGGATGGTATCTGGTTCTTTGATGAGGCATGTCCGGGAGGAGCAGTCTGGGTACTTGAGGATGGTTCACTGGAGTGGACCTAAATGTTATTGCCTTCATAGCAATTGCATCGGCATGAATAATCACCACCGCAACTGCCGCGATGCAGGTGCTGGCCGGGGCTGCGGCGCCGTATTTTGCAGGGGCGGCTACGGGTGAACTGGCCGGGATAATTGCCCTCGACGCGTGGGACATAAAATTTGTCAGGGTCACTTGAGACTAACGTGATCGGAATATTAACCCGCTGTATCCTGACCAAATTGTTTTTGATATCACTAATGCAAAATGTTTTGCGTCGTTGAAAAGAAGGAATTCGGATAATATGTCTAAAATTAAATTTGAACTGAGTCGTGGAAGCGACGTATTACGTGATGGCATGTTTCTGGAATTATCTGTCAGCGAGACATCTCCTTTACGGCAAATTGCTGAGGTTTTCTATTCTGACGTTACTCACGAATTCTTTTTGACCTGCTACGAAGAGAATATCCCTCTGGAAGCAGTGGAAAAACTGATTTCGGAGGCGAGGATATCTCTCCCGCCAGTAAAGCAAGAGCAATCCAAGTAGCACAGACCACATATCAATGTCTGCTCATCGCTCATTGCAGACCTCACATCCCCAAATTTCACCATCTCCATACCATAAGTGAAGCCTTCTTACGCCTGGGAATGAATTCTGGAGGAGCAGGTCAAGACGTCATTTATTTCTGCCCAGGACTACGAATTGACGTGCTCGCGACAGTAAAGACGTTTCCAGCCTGTGGGCGTCAGCCCGGTCAGTTTACGGAAGATCTGCCGAAAGTAACTGGTGTCATTGAATCCGCACTGGCTAGCGACTTCGGTTAGCGACAGCGAATTATTGATCAGCAACTTCTCCGCCATCAGTACGCGCTGGCGATGGATAGCTTCAGTCAGCGTCAGACGAAAAACACGGCGGTAGACGCGTCCCAGATAATCTGCGTTGCAGTGCAACTCCTTTGCCAGCGAAGACGTGGTGATCGGCAAATGGAATTGGGTGCGAATGAGCTGATGGGCCTTCCACGCCAGCGCCATTCCAGGGCTGTCATTGGCGCTTTCCTGCGGGCCGGGGGCGGCAATTTGTTGCAAGATCAGCAGCAAAATACACTCCATCGCCACGTTGCGGCGAATATTTTCCTGCTCGCTGAGAAACTGGCGAAACAGGGAAATGACATACTGTGGATCGCTCACCCGTGTATATTGGGGGACGCTCAGCAGCGCAGCATACCCCCTTTCTTCGGCCACGCCTTGCAGCCAGTCAAAATGCAGCCAGTAGAATTTGAGATCGGCTGGAAAAGCGCCCTCGCCCACATGGCGATGCCCCGGGCGCAGCAGCAAACTCTCGCCCGCCTGTACAATAAACAGGTGATCGTCTTCACGGATTTGCAGCTCTCCGCGCTCCACAAAGATGACTTCCCATGAGGTCAGCGTGCGCGCGGGATGGCTCCCTATCCCGCGAGAAATGAACAATCCGCCATTTTGCACACGAACCGGAAACGCTATGGATAATTCAAGCATCGATAATCAATTTTCCGCTTTTTAAGTCATATTAATAGACCTTTCCATTTGATTATTAATCAAAAAATAGTTTACTGCCCGATCCAGCTCACACTTTATTAAACAGGTCGGAATCGCTCTCTTTTTATACTTTTCCCTTCTCTTGTTGAACGCCGTATTCCGGGCAAAATAAATCCGTACCTGAAAATAAGCCCGTCCTGATGCGGGCAATGGACTCTGACCCTGATGAGGAGTTTATTATGACTGCTAGCCCGATTACGCAAACCGAACTGACGCAGCAGGACGCGAGCGATGCCCTTTCCCTGCGCGAGAAAATCGGTTACGGGCTGGGTGACGCCGGTGGCACGGTAATCACCTGCCTGATCATGAATTTCCTGACATTTTTCTACACCGATGTATTTGGTCTTACCCCGGCGCTGGTCGGGACGCTGTTTATGGCGTTGCGTGTGTTTGATGCGGTGTCCGATCCGATTATGGGCATTATGGCTGACCGTACTCAGAGCCGCTGGGGACGTTTCCGTCCATGGCAACTGTGGATTGCGGTGCCGATTGGCGTGATCGGCGTTCTGACCTTTACCACACCTGACGTCAGCATGAACATGAAGATCGTCTGGGCGTTCGGTACCTATCTGTTGCTTTCCGTCAGCTATACCGCGATCAACGTGCCCTATTGCGCACTGATCAACACCATGACCAGTCGCCACAGCGAAGTGATTGCCTGCCAGTCCTGGCGCTTTGTGCTGTGCGGCGTGGCGGGTTTTCTGGTCTCTGTGGGCCTGCCCTGGCTGGTATCTGTACTGGGCAAAGGCAACACCGCGCAGGGTTATCAACTGGGCGTCGGGCTTCTGTGTAGCGTGGCGGTGGTGATGTTTCTGTGCTGCTTTTTCTGGGTACGCGAGCGCGTCTCACTGGACAGCCTTGGGAAATTTACCCTGCGTGAGCATCTGGCTGGGTTGCGCCGAAATGACCAGCTACTGCTGATGCTGCTGATGTCGTTCCTGCTGATCAATGTGTTCAACATTCGGGGTGGAGGCTATATGTACTTCATAACCTATGTCTTGCAGGGCAGTACTGCTTACACCTCGCTGTTTTTTACCATGGTGACGTTTGCCTCGATTCTTGGCTCGGTGCTGGTCAGCCCGCTCTCCAAACGCGTGGATACCGTCAGATTGTATTACTGGACCAACATCGTCCTGGCTGCGCTGGCAATCGTGATGTGGTTCTTGCCTACAAGCCCGGCGTGGCAGACCTTCTGGCTGGTGGTGATTTTTGGCAACGGTATTATTCTTGGCTTCACCCTGCCGCTGCATTTTGCATTGATGGCTTTCGCCGATGACTACGGCGAGTGGAAAACCCGCGTACGCTCCTCGGGGATGAACTTCGCCTTTAATCTCTTCTGCATCAAACTGGCCTGGGCCTCAAGCGCCGGGATCATCAGCCTGGTGTTTATCTTTGTCGCTTATCACCCAGGCGCAGGGCACCAGACGACGGCATCGCTGCATGGCATTACCAGCATGGAAACCCTGCTGCCTGCTTTATTCCACTTGCTGCTGGCGTTCACTATTCTCGCCTGCAAACTCAACAATCCACTCATGGCGCGCATAGCCAGCGAGTTGCATGTTCGCCATGCTCCGGTCTGAGGAGAACATTATGTCTGTGATGGAAGTCGATCTGCATAAGCTGAAAATTAACGATCCCTTTCTGGGTCAGTATCAGCAACTGGTAAGGGATGTCGTCATTCCTTATCAATGGGATGCGCTGAACGATCGGATCGCCGAGGCGGATCCCAGCCATGCAATTGAAAATTTCCGTATCGCCGCCGGGCTACAGCAGGGAGAATTTTACGGCATGGTGTTTCAGGACAGTGACGTGGCGAAGTGGCTGGAAGCCGTCGCCTGGTCGCTGTGCCAACAACCGGATGCGGAACTGGAAAAAACCGCCGATGAGGTGATTGAACTGGTGGCTGCCGCCCAGTGTGAAGACGGCTATCTCAACACCTATTTCACCGTCAAAGCCCCCAACGAGCGCTGGACTAACCTTGCGGAATGTCATGAGCTGTATTGCGCCGGGCATATGATCGAGGCCGGAGTGGCCTTCTTTCAGGCCACTGGCAAGCGCCGTCTGTTAGAGGTGGTGTGTAAACTTGCCGACCATATCGACAGCGTGTTCGGACCTGGTGAGACACAGTTGCACGGTTATCCCGGGCATCCCGAAATCGAGCTGGCGCTAATGCGCCTGCATGACGTAACGCAGGAGCCGCGTTATCTGGCGCTGGTGAATTACTTCGTCGAGCAGCGCGGAACGCAGCCGCATTTTTACGATATCGAATATGAAAAGCGTGGCAAAACATCTTACTGGAACACCTATGGCCCGGCGTGGATGGTAAAGGACAAAGCCTACAGCCAGGCGCATCAACCCATTGCCGGGCAGCAAACCGCTATCGGTCACGCGGTACGTTTTGTTTATTTGATGACCGGCGTGGCGCACCTGGCCCGGCTCAGCAATGATGAGGCGAAACGGCAAGACTGCCTGCGTTTATGGCATAACATGGCCCAGCGCCAGCTCTATATTACGGGCGGTATCGGTTCGCAAAGCAGCGGTGAAGCGTTCAGCAGCGATTACGATTTGCCGAACGACAGCGTGTATGCCGAAAGCTGCGCGTCCATTGGCCTGATGATGTTCGCCCGCCGTATGCTGGAGATGGAAGCGGACAGCCAGTATGCCGATGTGATGGAACGAGCGCTGTACAACACCGTGCTGGGCGGCATGGCGCTGGATGGTAAACACTTCTTTTACGTTAACCCGCTGGAGGTTCACCCGAAAACGCTCCGCTTTAATCATATCTATGATCACGTTAAACCGGTTCGCCAGCGCTGGTTCGGTTGCGCCTGCTGCCCCCCTAATATCGCGCGTTTGCTGACCTCGCTCGGTCATTACATTTATACCCCACACCAGGATGCGCTCTATATCAACCTTTATGTCGGCAACAGCATTGAAGTGCCCGTCGGGGATAAGGTTCTGCGGCTGCGTGTCAGCGGTAATTTCCCGTGGCAGGAAAAGGTGATGATTGCGGTTGAGTCGCCGTTGCCGGTGCAGCATACCCTTGCTTTACGCATGCCTGACTGGTGCGATGCGCCACAGGTCACGCTCAACGGCGTTGCGGTGGAAAAAGCGGTTCACAAAGGTTACCTGCATATTCACCGACTCTGGCAGGAAGGCGATACGTTAACCCTGACCTTGCCGATGCCGGTACGTCGAATATACGGTAATCCGCTGGTGCGGCACGTTGCCGGAAAAGTGGCGATTCAGCGGGGGCCACTGGTGTATTGCCTTGAACAGGCCGATAACGGTGAGGAACTGCATAACCTGTGGTTACCGCAAACCGCAACCTTCAAAACGACTGAAGGCAAAGGCCTGTTCTCGCACAAAGTTTTAATTCAGGCCGAGGGCATTAAACGCACGTCAGCGAATCCCGAACAAGCGTTGCTCTGGCACTATGACCATTCGCCATCAACCAGGCAGCCGCAGACATTAACCTTTATTCCGTGGTTTTGCTGGGCCAACAGAGGAGAAGGAGAGATGAGGATCTGGGTCAACGAAGAGTAAATCTTCTTTCCGCCGCCAGATTCAGTGGCGGTTTCATGATAGGCGGTAACATTATTATCCGCAGCGGTCTGATTTTTATGGGGGCAACTGCGGATGATTACCTGCGGGCCTTTGATGAGAAAACTGGCAAAGAGTCTTTGGACAACCTTAGCGCCGGGTTCCTTAAAGGAGTGACACCGTTCTACACTCCGCTATGTTATGAGCAAAAATGGTGAACCAGGTATCATGAAGCCATAGCCGTTGTTGTCGCTGTGCTTACGTATGTAGCTGACAGGGAAAAGAGCAATACTGCACCAATCCCGCAGAGCGTGCGCTGCGAATTCTGCACAGATCTCCCCCTGAGAAAAAACGCGCCAGGACGCTTCCCGGCGCGTCTCACACCTGAGGCGACTGTAAACATGACGCTGAATCAGTTTATTTCAACGGCAAATAGATATCCGTGAGTAATTCATGTTCCGCTACCTCATGCACAAAGTTGTGGTAATGAAAGAAAAGCGGGAAGTCGCGAAGTTCCTCGCCACTCTCAGGCAACCAGTCACGATACAGAGTTTTAGCCAACCCGGTTAATGCATCATGCGATCCCTGATGGCGCAACACCGCACATCGACCAGCAGGGATGTCACTATTTATCACCCCGAAGCGATTGTCCTCCGCAATGGGTGACGTTACTGTCCCGCAAATATGGAACTCAAATTCATCGGGCGGTGTTAAGTCCGGATCGTGTGGTGCAATACCGTATGTCTGGCTGCTGGCAACAGGCGAATAACCCGTGGTTTTTCGCCATTCAATAAAGCGGGCCGCAGTTTCGTTTATTAGCTCCGGTTGTCCATAATGAGTCAGCATTGCGACTGATGTCGCGGGAAAATGGATGATCTTGATCTGGCCTTGCATCGTTTGTCTCCTGGCTTTATAAGGTTCGGATATGCGCTTATGCCAATCGACCCAAGGGGGCTGCTGGCGAAATTGCGTCGGTGAGAGACCAAACATTTGTCTGAAAGCACGGCTAAATGATTCAGAATGCTGGAAACCGGCGTCGAACGCGATATCAGTGATTTTCTCTAACGGATTAAAAGCCAGCCGATAAGATGCGCGTTTTAAGCGCATCATCTGGATGTAACGACCAGGTGGCATCCCACAATAACTACAAAACTGACGATGGAAGTGAAATGGCGAGAAGTGAGCCACTTCACTGAGTTTCTCCAGTAATAATGTGTCATCGAGATGACAGTCAATATAATCAAAGACCTGTTTAAAACGTCTGGCGTAACTATCGGTTTTGTTATCACACATGGCTTCCTCCGTGCTGCTTAATATGCTCGAAGGCGATTCAGTTTGCCTGACCGATCTTGCCCAAAGAACGTCCGCAGAAACATTGACGAATAAAAACGTGCCAGAGCGCGTTTGAGCCGCTTATTGCAGCTTTTCCATAGATGGCTGTTTGATGAGTTGTGGCCTCACGTTGCCGGATAATGCCTGAGCACTGAGATATTCAGGATTCACACAGCCATCCTTCTTCCCAGACAGCTAAGATGCCAGCGTTTTCCATTACTACTCAGTTGCGTCATGCTTAGCGGTTGAATATCAAGCAGTTGAAAAGAACTGGCAGGCGCATCGAGCAATTGAATCACTATCGCCCTGATAACCGTAGAGGAAACAATCGCACACTGACACCCTCGCTCTGCAACTCTCAGCGAGAGCCACCTTCCTGTGCGCGCCATTACTTGCACAATATTTTCTCCTCCCGGTGGCGCGTCCCCGGAAAGCCAACACTGAAATGCGCCATGCTCCTGCTCAATAACCTTTTTAATCGGGATGCCCGCCCAACGGCCATATCCGGGTTCAGCGAGTTCCGCAACGGACTCACCACACAGCCCTAGCGCAGATGTTGTCTGCCGTGCAGGTAGATCCGGAGCGGTCCAGACTTTACTGAATGGCCCGACGCACTCCTTTAGCTGACGCAGTTGGTTCACGGAAGTTTCGGTAAGAGGATCGTCAAACGGGAACCGCGAGTTCCTGTTTGCCAGGGTTTCCCCCTGGCAAATCAGTTGCATCACGAAGGCCATGCCGTCAGCATCCTTCGGCCAGATAACGATGCCCGGGCTTGCGCAGCGTCCTTTCGGCAAATGTGCCAAACAATAGCCCCGTTGCGCACCACATCGTTAACTGAGTGCCGAAAGCACTCAGGCGAAAACGCCACAGCAGATCGGCGGAGAAACCCTCCGGAACCTCATTCACTGCGGGCATCAGCATGCAGACGGCAAGCAGCATCGCCAGCCCCACCAACCCTCCCCACAGCGCGGCATTCCACCCGCCCAGCTTCTGTCTCAGTTGATGGGCGCTCCAGGCTGCGGTCACGACAATCACCACGGAAACCAGCAACATGCTGAAGTAGAGCGCAGTCCGATAGCCAATTGTTGAAGGATCTCCCACCGCAGGAGGGTTAGGAGGATATTTCAGCCCCGGAATCATGCTCATTATCAGGAACCCGCCCAGCGACAATGACAGCGCCAGCGCTCTTGCTCCTCGCGGTCCTGTGCGTTGCCAGCACAGCGACCAGACAAGGGCCAGAGCACCACCCATCGCCGCACTGAACAGGATCATTCCGCTCAGCAGACCCGCACCAGACTGTGTTTTCCGGCTAAAAACTTCGCCGCCAGCGTCACCCTCGTGGTGATGCCCACCTTCCCCACTTAACTGCTTGTGGGAAAGGGCTTCTTCAAATGAAATCGCACTATCGACCTGCGGCTCCCCGAAGAAACGGGCGAAGCTAAAGGCGATAATGCCGGCGAGGAGCCCGGCCATCATCCCCTGTAACAGCAGTTTTCCCGTCATGGTTTTATCCTCAGTGGCAGGGGAATCCCAGCAGATGCCGGGCATCATGGAAGTATTCGTGTACCTGATTGCCGGAAAAAACGGCAGTGGCCCCCTGCTCTGCCCCGATAAAATAGACAGACAGCATCACCATCAGCGTGATAAATGCAATCCACGGCAATATGGCATTAAACGGAATAGGCGCCTGTACGACTTCAATTTTATTAACGGTATGTTCCATTTTTCTTCCTCATAACGGGCTGTGGATAATATTCATGGTTTCATTCTGGCGGATGCCGGGCTGACCGCCACGGGAACACGAAGAGCCGGATGGTGATGATTATGGGCTGGCGCGCAGGTCGCGCTGGTCAGTACAACCGGCATCCCGTGCGGAGTATTCAGATAAGCCTGACGCCATTCATTGGTTCGCCGGGTAATATCTTCCTTTCCTGTCAGTTCCAGCGACAGGAGCATTTTTTCTGCGGCTGAGACCCACTGCCGGTAATAGGCGTCGTTGATGCTTTCGCCTTTCTGAAGCGGGCTGGCTTTTATTTCCGTGCTGAAAACATCCACCCACGCCTTCCAGCTGAACTGCCCGGCCTGATGAAGATAAACGATCAGCGAAAAAACCTGCGCCTGCCACGGATGTTCAAATGGGGCGCTCTCTTCAACAGAGGGAGCAGAGATTGTCCGGATTTCTGAACTCATAGCGCCTCCAGATAGTCGTCCCACAGATCAATTCGCACTGTGTCTTTAGGCGGTGCTTTCTCGCCCCATAGCTCAGTTGCGGCAAAGCTCACGCTGTAAACATGCTGAGGATGTTCGCCCAGGTCATGGGCCGCTGTATCCGGGGTGATAAATACGCCATGGTCAATCACAATCGTACCGATTTTGCCACGGGCATAGCGCGGCAGGCGGGTATGCCCGGCAGGATTGATATTTTTGGTTCTGACCAGGTCGCCAGGCTTAAAGCTGGCCGGCACATCCATCGCTACCCGTGCAGATCCCCCGGTACTGACAACCGCCTGCACCATATCCAGACGCAGCACCGGTGTTTCCGGCGAGGCTGCCAGCGGCTTAACCGCACCGGAAAGCTCATCCGCAGTAATAACACCCCTCTCAAGCAGAAGTGTTTCGAAAGCATGCATCCAGTGTTCGTAGTAGCTCTCTTCGAGATAATGCGCCGGTTTCATGCGCTCAATGGCATGCCGGAACATATCAACGTTGAAGTGACCTCCAACGAACAGAGAGGCAAAAAGCGAAAAGGTACGCCTCTCCCATTCATGATGGAAAGGAGGCTCGTTTTCTTCAGTGATGACGGCGCCCATACCATGCATGCCGCCCAGATCGTGTATCCCGTTCATCTGATTCTCCAAAAAAGTTGAAAGAAATACCGTGTGTTACTTATCACCCGGCTGGAGTGCCACACCCGTACCAATCATGGAATCACGGGTTACCAGTTCGACCAGTTGCTCTTCACTCCAGCCCTCAGTCCCGGCAGGTCTTTCCGGCAGAACCAGATAGCGCAACTCAGCGCTGCTGTCCCACACCCGAATTTCCCTGTCCTCGCTGATGTTGAGACCAAACTCGGCCAGAACACTGCGGGGCTCAATGACAATACGCGATCGGTAGGGAGCTGATTTGTACCAGGCAGGAGGAAGGCCAAGCGTTGGCCAGGGATAACATGAGCAAAGCGTACAGACCGTTACGTTATGAACCTCGGGAGTATTTTCAACCACCATCATGTCTTCCCCCTGCACACCTGAAAAACCCAGTTCCGCAATGGCCCCGGTACCATCGGCAAGAAGACGAGCCTTATAATCAGGGTCGGTCCAGGCTTTTGCCACGACAAGCGCGCCGTTCCTCGGACCAATTCGGTGTTCATACGTGTCGATAAGCTCATCCAGCGCAGCGGGATCTACGAGGCCTTTTTCTGTCAGCAGGGACTCCAGCGCCTTCACGCGAAGCGCAATTTCCTCAGGTGGTTCAGTATGGTCATGAGGGTGTTCGTGGTCGTGAGCCATGTTAAGTCTCCGGAAAGTTTAATGTCATTGCCGGGCTCCTGGTCCGGCGGTATCGCCCTGAACAGACGGGCTACAAACGTTTACATCTCCTGCCAGTTACCACTCGCTTCCAGCGCGGCGGCGGCCTGATAGATAGTGCTTTCAGCGTAGTGCCGCCCAATCAGCATCATGCCCACCGGTAGCCCGTCAACCAGCCCGCAAGGTACAGACATGGCCGGATGGCCTGTCACGTCCTGTGCTGACGTGTTGCCAATCATCTCGAATGCTCTGGAGATATACTCGGTAATTGAACAACCCGCTTCTGGCAGCGGCTGGGCCGTCACCGGAACTGTCGGCATGACTAAAAGATCGAAATCACCGAACGCGCGGTCATAGTCCGCCCGGGCCCGACGGGCCAGGTTCTGTGCCTTCGCGTAATAACGTCCCTTATAGCGCGTCAGTCCATACTGGCCGATGAGCATGCAGATCTTGAGAGAGGGAGAAAGTGTGTCCGCGCTGTCACGCCAGGCCGCATGTTTGTCCAGCAGGGATATGTCGTAGAGTCCTTCCCAGTTAAAACCCATCCCATTGCCATGCATCATCTGCATGGTGAGTCCTTCACAACCAATAGGTGACCACAGCGCGGCGGCAAGCTGATGACCGGGCACAGAGACTTCCCCAACGACTGCGCCAAGACTTTCCAGCCGCGCCACCGCGCTACGGACCTTTTCAGCAAGCAGGGGCTGGAGATTGGGCAACTGGAATCCTTCCGTTACCACCCCGATTTTCAGCCCCCTGACCCCTTTATCAAGTGCCGCGGTATAGTTGCCCCCCCGCGAGGTGTACTGCCGCGGATCAAGCCCGTCCGGTCCAGCCATTACCTCCAGCATCAGAGCATTGTCCTTCACAGTTGCGGTAATCGGCCCGGCATGATCGAGGGTGGCTTCAATTGGCATAATTCCGGTATAGGGAACCAACCCATGGGTCGGCTTCATGCCGTAAGCGCCACAAAAAGCGGCCGGAATACGGATAGAGCCTCCCTGGTCGCAGCCTATCGCCATATCCACTTCCCCGGCGGCAACCAGCGCCGCACTACCCGATGAAGAGCCTCCCGCGCTGTACCCTCTGCGCCAGGGATTATGTACCGGAGCGGGATCTGACGTATGGCTGCCGCCTGAGAGGCAGAAATGTTCACAGGTGGCTTTACCAAGAATGGTGGCACCGGCATCAAGGAGACGCGTCACCACGGTGGCATCAAAAGCGGGCACATGGCCCTCAAGCGATGTTGCGCCGTTCATCATCGGGACGCCGGCCAGGGAAATATTGTCCTTAAGCACCACGGTTTTCCCTGCAAGCCTGCCTTCCGGTGTCCCCTGCACCTCGCTTTTGTAATACCAGGCATTCAGCGGATTTTCTTCGCCCTCAGGGCGGTATCCTTTTTTACGCGGATATTCAACTGAGGGGATCTCATCCCTTAGCCCGTCAATCAGGTCGTAGGCGTCGAGATTGGGCTGCATAAGGGCAAGATATTCTGCCGCCTCACTCTCAGAAATCTGCATATGAAGCTCTCTTGCAATCTGCTGCAACTGGCTGGCGTCGGGACGTTCAATGGACATATTTATTCCTTCTATCAAGAATGACTGACTGGATCCTGATCTGAACATATCGCACTGGCACTGCCTCGACCTGGCTGAGACGGACAGTGACATGGTCAGGAAGGACAGCGTCAGAAAACGCGTGCATAGCGGAGATTTAGCCTGAAATTCTCTTCTGCGCCGTTTTCTACGCGCAGGTCCCTGCCCAGCTGTATCTGGAACTGATCGCGGGGGGTAACAAATTTCGTGGCTGTGATACGGACGTTAGTGGTCTGTGCCGGGTTATCTTGCTTGTCACCGTCAATAGTGGTTTCACCGCCCCAGGTCTGACCAAAACCCAGGCCGAACGCCAGGGTAGGATCGGGCATGTAACGTCCCATAATCTGGGCTGCCCATGCATTGTCCTGCTGAAGGCGGGATGAGGTGGGCCCGTAATAGTTATTGTCACCGTACCAGATGGCGTCGCCGACCACGTCCAGCGCCCATTTATCAGTGAAATATTTCACCCAGGCCGCCTGCAGGTCGACTTTCCAGCGGTTCTCCCCCAGATTTAGCGCATCGTTGTGGTCATAATTGCCGCTCGGCACATAGAGATAGGGAGCAAAGCCGAAAATATCGCCCCCACTGTTAAGTTTTACCTTCAAAGGCACGGTAAGGATCAGGTCACCGGTACCGCTCGCTGAGCCGAGAGAAGACGCGTCGCCACCGCCTGATATCCGGCCAAAAGGCAGCAGGAATTGCGGGTCGAGCGTAGCTGACTCACTGATCTGCAACGTGTGTAGCAGGCGCAGCATGCCAATATCAGAGGTCAGGTTGTAGTCAGAGCTGATTTTGTCACCGCGGGAGTGCGCAGAACCGGTTGAAGCATGCTGATAATAAAGTAGCCCCACGGTGGTGCCGTCGGGAAATTGACTATAGTCGCCGGGAGCTACCTCAACGGCGAGTGCAGGCGCAGAACCAAGCAGTATGGCGGGCAGGAAAAAGCGTAGTGCGTGCATAATTTATCCCCGGAGAATTAAGTGATAGTCGTGTTGTTCAGCGTTGAGCATCACGCAGCATCCCGGTCATCGGATGGCAGTTGATATATTCGAAGGTCTGAAACCGGGCATCTGAAACAGAAACCTCGTGGTAAAGCCGCAGTTTCTGCAATCCGGTTACCACCCGGAAAAAGGTGGTGAAGATGCGAAGATGTGTGGGATGTGATTCCGCCCAGCGCTCGAGCCGGTCAAGTGAACGCCAGAAGCCGATATCGTAGGCAATATCCAGCAGATTTCCGTTGATATCCACGTTACGAACAAAGCGGTTGCTGTAACAACCCAGCGACTGACCTTCATCCCGAAGAAAATCCATACCCGCCTGCAAAGGAGGGAGCATTTCTGTGAAGTAAAGCTGACGTTCTGGCTCTTCCGCTTCCATCCAGTCCTGCCCTGAACGAATGAGCGTAATGTTGTCATGTCCTTGCACTACAACCCTGCCGCCAGCATCAGGATCGCCAGAAATAATGCGCAGTTCATTGTCAGGCTGCATCCAGTCATTCTGGGATGCAGGGATGCGGTCACGCACAGACCCCCAGTAACCATGTTCCTGGATCTCACCACTGATATTATCCATCACCGCGCCGACGCCCGGCAGATCATCCTTAAAGGCATACAGAGTCTCAAACTGTTCTGCCCGCGGGGCGATAATTTCGCGGAAATAACCGACGCCATCCTGCAGACGCTCATCTGAAGACCACCAGTTTTCGATCTCCGGCTGACGGACCCAGCGACAGTACGCAGCCGGAACCCGCCAGTACCCCACCACGATGAAATTACCGTAGCCCTGGTTGTCGGTATGAAAAGAGATGTCATGATTGCCGGGCCCGTTACTCAGGCTAAAGGTCGATACTATGTGCTGCATTGCCCGGACCGCGTTCTCACGATCCTCTTCACGAAATTGCACCCCCAGATAAGCCATAACGACCTGTGTCAGATCATCGCTGGCCCGTCCGACAAACATAGGGAAAGGTGGCTGATAGCCGTCGTGAACCCGGCGTGAAAGTGTGCGGGGGCATTGCAGGTGTTTATCAATGGCAGATTCCATAAAGTCTCCCGGATATAGAGTTTCAGCGATGGGTAAATTCCCTACTGATACTCAGGGAGAAAACTACGGGATACCTGGCTCAACCGGACATTCGCATGGTCAGGAAGGACACATCGATATTTATCATTGCGGGGGAGTCGTGATGAAATAAAACAGTGCAGCTTTGCCCGTTAATAGTGCACCGCCTCACGTTTAACAAATCTGAATATATCCATTACCCATGAAATATCTCTCAAAATTGTCATGGCGCAAATATTGCTTTCAGTTTGAAATAATTCATTCTGCTATGAGGTGTCGCCGTGAACAGTCATTCCACTTCCCGGGATATACGCTATTCCACCGAGCATGTTTCAGCGCATCACCGTTTCGAATACTGGAATGATGTTATTCTTCGTCACTGCATTCCTTCGGATGGTAAACCGCTCGCTGATGGCAGGTTTGACGGAGAACTTGCCGTAAGAGAAGTGGGGCTGGTGGATGTATGCACTCTCACTTCAACGCTTCACCACTGGGAAAGAAAACCACGCCATCTGAGAACAGGACCGGACGACGATTTATGGCTCGGTTATTTTCGGGGAGGATATGGACAACTGGAACAGGGAGGACGAAAAGCATGTCTGTCGTCCAATGATTTAGTTCTTTATGATGCGGCACAAACGTTTCGCTTCAGTCTGGGGGGCGAAAATAACCATCTCATACGAATACCCCGGCATCTGCTCGCAGGAAAAGTCCCCGCCAGCGAGACCCTGACCGCCACTATTCTTGATGATACCCGTCCGGGTATTATTCCGCTGCGTGAGATGATTAGCCAGGCAGCTCAAACGCCTGTGCTGATGAGTAATCCGGCTGTGGCCAGTCGCTTTTCACAAACGATGCTGGATCTACTGATTCTGAGCCTGGAGTTGCAGGATCATAATACAGCGGCTTCAGAACGCGATTTATATGCAAAAATGAGAAGCTATATCAGCAGAAATCTGACTAACCCTGAGCTTAGCGTAGAGAATATTGCTGTCGCTCATCACGTATCCGTGCGTACCGTTACCCGGACCTTTGCCCGCCATCAGAAAACGCCAGCAGCCGTTATCTGGCAAGAGCGACTTCAGGCCAGCCGTGATGCACTTGAACAGGGGCGAGTGCGCAGCGTATCTGAGGCGGCGCTTGAGTACGGATTCTCTGATTTTACTCATTTCAGCCATGCATTCCGTAAAGCATTTGGCGTCACACCGAGCTCGGTCATGAAACAACAACGTCAGTTTTTTATACTGGACTGACTCCGCCCGGTCGTGAGAACAGAAAACAACCAGAATCTATGATCTCATTCATCATTCCAACAGCGGCTTCTGCACCTTCAATTTCTTTTTTTTCTATCTCACTGCCATTGCTTTCAAAATTAATTCCTTTTCGTTCATTCCCTGTAAGCACACCCGTTTTAGTTCCACGCACTTTTTGAGGTTTCCAGGGGTTCAGCCATCAGCCGGTACTCTTCCGGCGTCAGGTTATTCAGGGGTTCATAAGCCGTTCGCTGTTATCGTTCCGCCAGCCAGCTTTCCGTGATTTCCCGCGCTTCATTCAGGGTTCTGAACAGATAAAAATTCAGAATTTCTGTCCGGTACGTCCGGTTAAACCGTTCGATAAAAGCATTCTGCGTTAGCTTTCCCGGTTTCACGGCAGACATCCTTAACGGTACGTTCGGCTTCAACAGACTTCAGAACGGCAATGAACTGATGTCTGGTGAATCGGGCTTTACGCATGGTGATCTCCTCAGGAGGAGATAATCTGTATGCCGGAAGATCGCTAAAAGTGAATGGGCCGGTTTGCAGGGATGCTTACAGGTAGATCTGAGAAGAGTTTGAAATGGTGCGATAATAGGAACATAACACAATCCATATAACCATTGATAAATATAAATATTTTCTTGTTTCGTCTTTATAAATGCCCCCTTTTGTGCCCCCGCCTTGTTTTTCATGCGACTCGATGAGCCTTTCACCGAGTCGCCAATATCACCAATTTTTTTACAGACCGTGCAAATCTTCTTGGCTCTTGAAGTCCTCCTCACTACCGAGATCGGCTAAGAACAATATTACTTACTTCCCGATACGAACAACCATTCATTAATCCGCATGCTCTCCTAGCGTGAAGTATGTCTGTCGCGGTCAAATATGGTGCCTGAGACTGTGAGGTAAATCCGGTGCGGTCGATACGGACCAATTCGTATTTTTCCACCCGAAAATTAACGGCATCTACAAGCGTGATACCAGTTTCGATATATCCTTGAATTACAGCTTCATCGCTGAACGGCGTGTCATTTAACGTCAGGCCATAGTGCTGCTCAAGTATTCGAGCAAGCAGCATTTGCCAGTCAACCATGGGAGATGGGCATGACTGAACAGCCCGCTGGCTTATTCCAGGTAAAGTATTCATGAATTGTTCTCGTAAAAGTGACTTCTAAAGTCGACTAGCCTTCAGTGGGGTAAATAGCGATATAGACGTGGCCACAGGAACCCAGCGTATCAGCTTCGCAGGTCAGCCCATTTGCATAGAGCTTGACGCAATGCTGGTGTCGGGGATTCAGTTCGCCGCTAGTAAGCAAGAGCGCCACCTGCTTCAGTAATACCGGGAATGCCTGGTCAAGATGGAGTAAATCCGCTTCTTTGAACTGGCCTAGTATGCTGGTGCGGTCAGCCAAGTAATGCAGGCAGTTACCTTCCTGGACCAGACGAGCACCAAAACAAGGGATGACTTTACGACTCAAACCCCACCAAGGCTCAGCAGTATCATCATTCACTGTTAGTGTCTTATTAGACATATGAAGCTCCTTTCAAAAGTGAATTGAGCGTGACGCTGCGTAATACGACATAGGGGCCGTTGCGGTCCTGACGGCGTTCTGCAAAGACCGCGATTACACTGCTGATATCCTGGACTTCCCGCCCGGCATAGTGGCAGACGCTGCCGGACCATTTATATTTACCCGTACAGAAGGGAAACAGCCGGGACTGCGGATACTTGCGGTATATCGCCTTCGCCTGTCGTTTACTGATAATTTTCATCGGGTTATTTCCCTGTTGTGCTATAGCCAGTCACGCTCTGCAAACGAGGTGATTTCCATACCACCCACCACCAGGTGATCCAGCAGACGGATATCCACCAGTTCCAGCGCCTGCTGAATACGCGTAGTGACCTGACGATCGGCCTGGCTGGGCTCCGCCTCCCCAGAGGGATGGTTATGTGCCAGCACGGCAGCTGCAGCGTTATACCTGAGACCGGATTTCACCACTTCGCGGGGATGGACCTGCGTATGGTTGATGGTGCCGGTGAATAGGGTTTCGTGGGCTATCAGGCGATGCAGGTTATCAAGAAAGAGAACGGTAAATTCTTTCCGCTCCAGTGACGCAAGCTGCAGACGCAGCCAGTCGCGGACGGCATGGCTGGAGGTGAATGACGCCCCGGGTTCACGTAACTGTCGCTCCAGCAGGGTCAGCGCCGTCCTGACCGTCTGCTGGTCGGCAGGGGCTAATTCACGGGCAAACAGCGGTAACTGTTGTTCCATAATTTTGACCTCAGTCGATGATGTGCATAATGGCGTTACACTCCGCGTGGTTCAGCGCGTAGTCCCGCAGACGGTAGTAATATTCCGTCATGGCATCGGACTCAGTACGACAGGCATGGTGGCTGTAAGTCATCAGGCAAACTGCTATTCCGGCGGCTTCGACGCTGAGTTCAGCACCGTTGCCGTTCATGGTGTTAAACAGCGCCCACTTCTCATCTGTATATCCATTTTTTTCCGGGGCCATAAACGCACCGCCGTTACTCAGGGTGTAGAAATTCCAGATACCCCCGCTGTAGTCTGCGCAGAAGCGGTCCATCCAGGCGAAGATCAGCGGCTCCAGGGTTATCCACCGCGGGATGCTGCCGAAGTGTTGCGGCCAGAAGCTGAGGCGCTGCTCGTCGGGTACGAGGGTGGCGGTCAACGCTGGCGAAGAACCGGCAGGTTGTGGCGGTAACGGGAGGGTAACGTTAAGGTTAATAATGTCGGTCATGCTGGTTTTTCCTTGTTTATTTATCGGATTGGGGATGGTTGTTCAGCCGGAGTGACGGACAGGACTGCGCATAGCCATCCTCGTCACAGCACGAAGGCCAGCTCCCCTCAGGGATGCTTAAGCTGCACAGGCTGAGCTCACCGGGGCGATAAAGAAGGTGAGAGCACCAGGCGCACAGGTCGTCGTCAGAGATGGAGCGGCAGCCGGGAGCGTTCTCCAGGGCGGTCGGATATGGGGGAGCCTGGCGGGTGTTATCAGGCAGCTGTGGCATCAGCTCAGCGCCTGCTGCAGTTCTTCCGCCATTACCCAGAGCGCCCGGTTGAGCTTAACGTCGCCGTCTATGCCTTTAACCGCGCGGGTGTGGCTGCATTTGCCTCTGGCAGTACGTCCCGGCAGACCCCCTTTCAGCAGGTTCTCCTGGCAGCGATTAAAAACCGACCACAGGTCGTCCTGACGGTCTTCATAACGGCGGGGCGTCAGTATCTGCGCTTCCGTCACGGGCTGGTGCTCTTCACCAAAGCGATATGTCAGCGCGGCTCTGGCAAAAGCCTGCTGTACCGGTGGGAGCAGAAGCAGCGACTCCATCGCATCCCGTTTCTCTTCCACCCGGTCAAAGATGCCCAGTACTTCGTAAGCGCCTTCAATGACTTTTTCCACCACATTGCCTTTGTGCGGGACGCGCACCTCACCAAAGGTTTCGCCACAGACAAGCCCGTTCTGGCAGACAAAGCGAAACAGGCCCGGCAGCATCTGGTATGAGCTGGAGCCGTCGTGACTGTTGAGCAGGATGATTTCGGGGACCTGTTTGCCGGTGATTTGCCCCTCACGCCGCAGACGCAGCATGTGCTTCGTATGGTCGCGTTTATTCAGGTCACGAACGCGGGTCTGGCAGGCAAAGAACGGCTGGAAGCCTTCCCGCTGCAGGTTATCAAGCAGGGTGATGGTCGGGATGTACGTGTAACGCTCGCTGCGGGATGCATGTTTTTCTTCGCTGAAGACGCTGGGAACATGCTGCATCAGTTCTTCACGGGTTAACGGACGGTCACGGCGTATCTGGTTAATCCGGCCAAAGCGGCTGGCTAAGCGCATGGGTAACTCCTTTAATTACATAAATGAAAAGGCCATACCTCCCGAAGGAAGTACGGCCTTTTAGTGAACTAAAATAACGGGGTTAATACTTGGGGGAATATAGTCAGTACCAGGGATGCCAGACGAGCAGGCTGTATCCCAGAACAAGAATCAGGACATACAGAATGCAGGATCTAAGATAGATAACGCCTGCTTTTTTCATCCTCCCTTTTGTCATTTTGACCTCACTACCATGTTATAAAGCACTGCGCCAAATAACGGGCCGAGTATGAGTGACACCATAAACCACAGCCAGAATGAACGCCCGCGTGATCTCGCACACCATGCGACCAGGGCTGAAGCCATCATCCATAACAGCAGAATGATGAACATATCAGCGTCTTACTGATGGTCGGCGAGGCGTCTGAGAGCGGCAATCTGCGTGTTACCCTGTGCCAGACTACAGTTATCAGCTCTGGCGGATACCAGTGCGCCAGCGAGCGCAGGGGCCAGTTTCTGGGCCGGATATTGCCAGCTCCATGCCAGTGGACCGTGATCGGATACGCCGTCATTTTCATAGAAATGGAAAACAAAGCTTCCCTTTTTATAATCCAGCATACGTGACGCTGCGCGTGTAAGATCCGGTGAGAGCTGGCTGTCGAACAGTGTCAGTGGCTGTTCCGCATGAGCCTTCATCTGATGCTCCCCCTCCGGGTAATACTGGATGACCATACCCGTTGCGCCTGATGCCTTACCACCGGTGATATCTTTCAGCCAGTAGAGAATGTTCAGGCGCTTTTCCGGGCCGTTGCAGGTAAGAATAAGCTTCTGATTTTCCTTACCTTTTGTGGCGCTAATGATAAAATCATCCACGCCATCCATGATGCGGTCATGCGTGATCTGCACATTTCCTGCCACCTCGCCTGTGACGTTAACGGGTTTAATGTCATATGCAGCAGCGCGGCTCACCTGAGTCCATAACACCGCGACGACAATCAGCAGCCGGGCGATAACGTTTACCATTTTCATCTTTTTCACTCTCCCGCTTCGGGTAAAACGACATAAATATCCCGGCCCCTGACCTCAATGGTCACGGGCTCCTTTACACCGGTATTCAGCAATGCCTGCGCCTGCCAGAAACGACCGCTGACCTCTTCATGCATATCCGTCACGCGGATACAGCGCTCATCACTCCCCTCTTTATGAAGGATTTTCGTCACGACGGCACAGGCACTCTGCGCCAGATTTTCTGTACCTGAGGTTTTCTTAAACTGATATATCGCCACTAATGACAGCAGTGTACAAAGCAACCAGACCTGCAGAAGTCGCCACGGTTTGCCTTGGCTCTGGTCACGCTGGCGAAGGTAAACAAAATGCAACGGAAACCACAGCCATGAAGGTGGTGTGATGCCCTGCTTCATCAGGTTTATCCGATCCAGTAACACCCAGACCAGGGCAACAACCATATAAATGACCCCGGCAATGGCCTGCGGAAAGTTCAGGTAAATCACAATCCAGAGGGGCGGGAGAATTGCCGCCAGACACCATGCGAACAGGTCCTGACGTAATAACGGATAAGATTTCATAGCGATTCCCCCGGATTGCTCTTTTCTCTGTTAAACACAGGGACGCACAAAGACATAAAATACTCCTTTATAAACAACTTACTGGGATGGTTAAGAAAGGTTTGCTGGTTATTTTCAGCGCAGATCGTACTGCCTAACTTTCTGGTGTGATAATCGTTAATTCAGATCGATAATTGATTACCGATCGTTATTTTCTATCGAAATTGACGATCAATAAATATTATTTGATAGCATATATCTATTATAAGATTTCATTTCGATCGTCGAAACAGATCGAACAGGTGCTGAGAAAAGACACGATAAAATCAGAACAGGAGATGCCAGACGGCGCGGGCAACAGTCAGCAACCGGTGGCGGAGCTGGTGGAGATAGCGAACCAGCATCCCGGAAGTCTTCAGAGCGTTCACCGCTTCATCAAATATCTCCCCGGTCACGCGGACAAATCCCTCACGCGCTGTCTCCCTGACCGTGTCGGTCCGAAGTTCGGGGTGAAGATGTCGGGAAAAAGCGCTGCCGCTGTGTACCGGTAACGCCAGTATCAGGGCCTCCACCCAGTGATGCAGGTTGTAGTGCTCTGCAGCGGAGACGGCAATGACCGGGTGGGCGGTGGCGAAAAGGGTTTCAGCCAGTCGGGTTTTGGCCTGCAGGTTTTGTTGCTGCTGCTGCGAGGGCCGGTGATTCAGCCCATCCCATTCCCGGCAGGGCTCTATTTTGTCTGCCTGGCTGAGGGCAAACTGAAAGCGTGCCGGTACTGCTCCGCTGCTGAGTAACTCGCGGTAACAGCGTATATCCTCGTTCCAGGCCCGCTCATCGGCTTTGAGTACCCAGACAATCAGGTCCAGTCTGCCGGACCATGCCTGATACAGGCGACGGTAAAGACTGTCCAGCTCCGGAGTTTCGCCAATACCCGGAAAATCTACCAGAGCCAGCGTATGTGTGCAGTGAGTGACCCGATAGCGCTGAACGGTGCGGGTGCAGCCGCTGATGGCATCAACCCTGGCGGGAGATGGACTGAACAGGGTATTGCAGAGGCTGGATTTCCCTGCGCCACTTTTTCCCATCAGTCCGATACAAGGTTCATAACTTATGATACTGCTAAGTCGACGGTATATCTTTTCTGTCGCATCAGCAGGCAGCCTGGAGAGGAGCTGCCTGAATGGCGTTTCTTTCGGAGATTCAGTGTACATATTTCACCTGTAATAAAAAGTGGACTGACCCCGCCCCGGTAGACGATCCTGCCCTATAGTTTGAGCATAGGAGGAGCGTATGGGCACACCACGATTTACACCTGAATTTAAGGAAGAAGCCGTCCGTCAGATAACGGAACGCGGTTA
>Ga0268257_1000927_pt1 | contig 28552 bp, 25 predicted proteins | sample AgamicAtPrz_FD_200249 | JGI IMG/M metagenome (GOLD analysis project Ga0268257, IMG submission 200249) | Agave microbial communities from Guanajuato, Mexico - At.P.rz (v2) (version 3) | ecosystem: Host-associated > Plants > Phyllosphere > Phylloplane/Leaf | place: Guanajuato, Mexico | collected... | reverse complement strand
GGGCGGAAGGGTTTGTGCAGATTGATCTGGATGGGCAGATGTATGAGATCCGGGCGAAGGTGATGACCTTGGGCGGCTACTCGGGGCATGCGGACCAGGCGCAGTTGGTGGCGTTCGCGCACGGCTGCAATGCTCGGCGGATAGTGTTGGTGCATGGCGAGCAAAGAGCGAAGCAGGCGCTTGCGGCTGCCTTGCGCGAAAGGCTTGCACAGCCGGGCCATGAGGTATGCGTCACAGTTGCGAAATGACCTTCTGGCGGGAAGGTTGATGTCTGTCAGAAAGTGCGGAACTTTTGCGAGGCGGGTCTTTCTACTACTGCTTGGAAGTAATGTTAGAAGCGTGGCGGAAAGAGTGGCCAATAGCCGCTACGCTTGATTCGAAGGGTGTTGAGTCGCTTAGGTCAGAAGCGTGCCCCGAGATGATGCAGTCAGACGGACCCAAGGAAAAAAAGACTAAATGCGCAATGAACGCGAGCGCCCGAGTGGTAGCGACGAGATTGACCTGATTGAGCTTGTACAGGGTGTTTGGCGCCAAAAAATCTGGGTAGGGCTGGTTGCAGTACCGGTGATTGCTTTGGGGTTGGCTTATGTGATGCTGGTTTCGCCGGTGTATGAGGCGAAGCTGTATATACAGCCTCCTTCTCAGAGCGAGATTGCCCAGCTGAACTACGGTCGTGGTGAGGGAACGGGCCTGGCGCCACTGAGTGCCAAGGATGTGTACAGCATCTACCTCAAGTCCCTTCAGTCTGAAGCAGTACGAGACAAATTCTTTCGCAGCGCCTTCCTGCCCATGCTGACCGAAGAAGAGCGGGGCGGTTCTCGTGATGCTTTGTACGCTCAATTCAACGGCATGCTTAAGGTGGCCTCGGCAGGCAAAGACATGCCTGATCGTTATGTGCTGACGGCGAACCTTGAAGACCCCCGCCTTGCGGCGACCTGGGTGTCGAACTACGCCGAGTTGGCTGCGGAGCGAGCAAAGAACGAGTTGTTGAGTGGTACCCGCAGTGACATATCGATCATGGCTGATAACCTTGATCAGCAAATCAAGGCCGCGCGCGCCACTGCCAGCAATCAGCGCGTGGACCAGATTGCCCAGCTCAAGGAGGCGTTGCGCGTAGCGCGGTCTATTGGTCTGGAAAAGCCACCGATCATTTCCGAGACGCTGTCCAAGGAAGTTTCTGCCGGTATGAGCGGGGCTCTCACCTACATGCGCGGTACCAAGGCGCTGGAGGCAGAAATCGCCAACCTGGAAGCGCGCTCATCGGATGACCCGTTCATCCGGAATTTGCGTGAAAAGGAGGAAAAGCTCAGCTTCTTGCGTACGTTGAAGGTCGATCCTTCTCTCGTTGCGATGTACCAGCAGGATGGTGCCGTTTCCCAGCCTGACAAGCCTATCAAGCCGCGAAAAGCTATCATCGTGTTGCTATCCGCTTTAGTAGGGGTAGGGCTTGGTGTGCTGGTAGCCCTGGGGCGCGACATATGGTATAGGCGCAAAGCGACGAACGGAGGGGAACTTCCCTGACCGCGAAGCATCGCTAAGCGTTGTTGTCGCTTGCGGAAGGTGTAACAATAGCCTTTCGTCGCCGATGACATGGAAAGCTGGAAGAGCGAGCACGACACGCTGATCTGCCCTGCCTGTCTTGGTTAACCCCCTTATAGACAGGGAAGTATTGTGAATAGCGTTGCGCGTCCTCCCTCCATGGTCGCCTCAGGCGAAATCGATCTTTTCAGCGTTCTACGCACAATCTGGCGTAGGCGTTTGCTAATTGCTGCCGTTGGGGGCATCTGCGCGCTTGTCGGCGCCGCAGTCGCCTACAACATCACGCCTGTATATGAGGCGTCCACGAGTTTAAGGCCGGTCGCCCTGAACCAGTTGGACGCCTTGAATCGGTCAAAAATCTATTCGTTGCCACCGGCGGAAGCGCTCAAGAGAGTTGGTGCAACGCTGGATTCTTATACCGCTCGTTTGGACTTCTTTCGTTCCCGGCCAGACCTGATCGATGCTTTTCAGGATGAAGGGCAAAGTGTCGAGCAGGCATTTGAAGACTTCAACCGCGATGCGCTCAGCGTAGTCTTGGCAGACCCGAAAAAGAACGATTTGTTGAGCGATTTTATCGGATTGAAGATGCGCTATGAAAAAGGCGTAAATGGAGCGGCCATTCTTAACGACTTCGTCGATTTTGCCATTGAGCGAGAGCGTAGCCAGCTATCCAAGGATATGCAGATTATTTTGGCAAACCGCTTGGCAGAGGTGGACAAGCAGCTGAATTCCGCGGTGTCGGAATATCAGGCAGGGAATGAAAGCAGTATCGCCCGTCTGGAAGAGGCAGATGCGATCAAGCGTGCGCAACTTAATGATGAGCTCAAGGCTTTGCGCGTTCAGTTGAAATTGCAGCGCGAGGCGCGCTTGGCCGAGCTTGATGAGGCTATCAGTGTTGCGCGAAGCCTCGGTTTGAAAAAACCTTCGACACCTTCGTTGATGGCTGACGAAAGCGCTGCAAATGGCAATATCATTCGTACCGAAGTAAACGGTAGGCCGGTGCCGCTGTACTTCATGGGCACCGAAGTGCTCGAGGCTGAGCGCGCTGCATTGCGCAGGCGTACTTCAGATGACTTTGTCGAGCCGAGAATCGGCCAGATCCGCAAAGAGCTCATTCTGCTTTCGACCAACCGCAAAGTCCAGGCAATCAAGGCCCGGGCGAGCGAAGCGGAGTTTTTGGAAGGGGTCGAAGCGCTTCGCGTGGAACGTGCGCGCTTGCAAGCCATCGATACCCAGCTGGAGGGGCTGCACCTGGTGAATATTGATCAGCGTGCGGTGCTCTCCAACAAGCCTTTGAAGCCGCGCAAGGTACTCATCGTGCTGATTGCATTTATCGGCGGCCTGTTGCTCGGAACAGTCGCTGCTCTGCTGCGAGGTGCGTTCAAGGACCATGCGAGGCAGCAACGAGTTCTTGAAATCGAGGGTTCGGCACAGCGCGTCATACCCGATGAATTGGTCGGGCAGAGCCATGCCAGGCTGAGTGATGCGCAAGCTTGAGCCCTAATTGGATGATGTTGTTTTAATGGCATTTTGACGGTTGCAGGCCTCAGGAAAACTCCGATGGATTGCCGAAGCCTAACCGCATATGATTGTGGCGCATCTCATTGATGGCAGCCACCGGGCCGCTCCCCGGGCGAACGTAAGTGGGCGTTTTTTGCTCGACAGTATGTGTAATGCACGCTGTCGCCGAATGGATTCACTCGACTGACGAATGAATCGAAGAAGGTTCAATAACCCGTTGTTCAGCCGTGGAAACGGGCAGGTATATTCAAGGTGAGTTGGGAAGCATGACAGATATGAATGCGGTGGTAGAGAAGTTCAAAAGCCGGCAGGCCTTGATTGGTATCGTGGGCCTCGGTTATGTCGGGTTGCCGCTGATGCTGCGTTATAACGCCATTGGTTTTAATGTGCTGGGTATTGATATCGATCAATCGAAAGTCGATAAACTCAATGCCGGCCAGAGCTACATCGAGCACATTCCGGCTGCCAATATCAGCAAGGCGCGTGAAACCGGCTTTGAAGCTACCGTCGACTTCAAGCGTGCCAGCGAGTGCGATGCACTGATCCTGTGCGTGCCCACCCCGCTGAACAAGTATCGCGAGCCCGACATGAGCTTCGTGATCAACACCACCGACGCCATCAAGCCTTACCTGCGCGCAGGCCAGGTGGTTTCGCTGGAAAGCACCACCTACCCAGGTACCACCGAAGAAGAACTGCTGCCACGGGTGCAGGAAGGCGGCCTGGTAGTTGGTGAGAACATCTACCTGGTCTACTCGCCAGAGCGTGAAGACCCGGGCAACCCGAACTTCGAAACTCGCACCATTCCCAAGGTCATTGGTGGCCACACCCCAAATTGCCTGGAAGTGGGTATCGCCCTGTACGAGCAGGCCATCGACCAGGTCGTACCGGTAAGCTCCACCAAAGCTGCTGAAATGACCAAGTTGCTGGAAAACATCCACCGTGCGGTGAACATCGGCCTGGTCAACGAAATGAAGATCGTCGCTGACCGCATGGGTATCGACATCTTCGAAGTGGTCGATGCCGCGGCGACCAAGCCTTTCGGCTTCACCCCTTACTACCCGGGCCCGGGCCTGGGCGGCCACTGCATTCCGATCGACCCCTTCTACCTGACCTGGAAGGCGCGCGAATACGGCCTGCACACCCGTTTCATCGAGCTTTCCGGTGAAGTCAACCAGGCCATGCCTGAGTACGTGCTGGGCAAGCTGATGGATGGCCTGAACGAAGCCGGCAAGGCACTCAAGGGCAGCCGTGTGCTGGTTCTGGGTATCGCCTACAAGAAGAACGTCGACGACATGCGCGAGTCGCCATCCGTCGAAATCATGGAGCTGATCGAAGCCAAGGGCGGCGTGGTCGCCTACAGCGACCCGCACGTACCGGTGTTCCCGAAGATGCGCGAGCACCACTTCGAGCTGAGCAGCGAGCCGCTGACCGCCGAGAACCTGGCAAGCTTCGACGCCGTGGTGCTGGCCACCGATCACGACAAGTTCGACTATGCCCTGATCGAAGCCAAGGCCAAGCTGATTGTCGACAGCCGCGGCAAGTACCGCACGCCGACCGCCCACATCATCAAGGCCTGATTGGCGTCGCCAGCAAATTGATCCGCCTGGCCCTCAAGGGCAGGCGGATTCATTCGTCTTCAAAGGAAGCCTCATGAAAAACTTTGCTCTCATCGGTGCTGCAGGCTACATCGCCCCTCGCCACATGCGCGCCATCAAGGACACCGGCAACCGCCTGGTCTCCGCGTACGATATCAATGACTCGGTAGGTATCATCGACAGCATCTCGCCGCAGAGTGAGTTCTTCACCGAGTTCGAGTTCTTCCTCGACCACGCCCATGGTTTGAAGCGCAACCCGGCTACTGCCCTGGATTACGTTGCGATCTGCTCGCCCAACTACCTGCACCACCCGCACATCGCCGCAGGCCTGCGCCTGGGCTGTGATGTAATTTGCGAAAAGCCGCTGGTCCCGACCCCACAGCAACTGGACGAGCTGGCCCTGGTCGAGCAGGAAACCGGCAAGCGCCTGTACAACATCCTGCAACTGCGCCATCACCAGGCAATCCTTGCCCTGAAGGACAAGGTTGCCCGCGAGAACAACCCGCACAAGTATGAAGTCGACCTGACCTACATCACCTCGCGCGGCAAGTGGTACCTGCAAAGCTGGAAGGGTGACCCACGCAAGTCGTTTGGTGTAGCCACCAACATCGGCGTGCACTTCTACGACATGCTGCACTTCATCTTCGGCAAGCTGCAGCGCAACGTTGTGCACTTCACCTCCGAGCACAAGGCCGCCGGTTACCTGGAGTACGAGAAGGCACGCGTACGCTGGTTCCTGTCGGTCGATGCCAATGACCTGCCAGAGTCGGTCAAGGGCAAGAAGCCAACCTACCGTTCGATTACCGTCAATGGTGAGGAAATGGAGTTCTCCGAAGGCTTCACCGATCTGCACACTACCAGCTATGAAGAGATTCTTGCTGGCCGTGGTTACGGTATCGAGGATGCGCGTCACTGTGTTGAAACCGTGAACACCATTCGTAGCGCCCCGGTTGTTGCGGCGGCGGACAACGAAGGGCACCCGTTCGTTCTGGCGCTTTCGCGTTAAAAGCAGATAGCAATACGGGTGGCTTGCCGCCACCCCTTTTTATTTTTAGCAGGGTCACCAGTCAGCGTGTCGAACGATAATTTCAATAAGCCGAACGATGCAGGTGCAAAACGTGTTGAGCGTAGCATCCGCCTGGATGTTCAAGGCTTGCGCGCGGTCGCGGTGCTGGCGGTTTTGCTCTATCACGCCAATGGCAGCTGGTTGAAAGCCGGTTACGTAGGCGTCGATGTTTTTTTTGTTATTTCAGGTTTCATCATCACAGCATTGCTGACCGAGCGCAGCGGCAAGGTTGATCTTGCTGCCTTTTATGCAAGCCGGGTCAAACGCATTGTTCCTGCGTATTTTTCGATGCTGGTTGTAGTCGCGGCGCTGTCAGCGGTACTTTTCGTGCCGGACGATTTCGCCTTCTTTTTCGATAGCCTGAAATCTTCCGCATGGTTTACCAGTAACCATTACTTTGCCCACTTTGGCAGTTATTTCGCGCCGCGGGCCGATGAGTTGCCGCTTCTGCATACCTGGTCGCTTGCCATCGAAATGCAGTTCTACCTGTTCTTCCCGATCATGGTTATCTGTATTCCCGCGCGTTGGCGGCTCCCGGCTTTTCTGCTGCTGGCCACTGTGGCGTTTGCCTGGGTTGGTTACCGCACCCTCGGCGGGCAGAGAGACGAAATGTATTTTTCGCTGCTGGCACGCGCGCCAGAGTTTATGGTCGGCGCAGTTGTCGCGTTACTGATGCGGCAGCGAGAGTTGCCTCAAACACTCGCCAGTGCGTTGGGCATAGTCGGTGCGCTTCTGTTGGCGTGGGCTCTACTTGCAATTGAAAAGCAGCAATTTCCGGGCTTCTGGGCGATCGTGCCTTGCGTTGGGGCAGGGATGATCATTGCTGCTCGCCGCGGCCCTGTGAGCACATTGCTCGCTACCGCGCCAATGGTCTGGGTTGGTGGTATTTCCTACTCGCTTTACCTCTGGCATTGGCCAGTGTTGGCGTTGATTCGGTATTACACCGGGCAGTATGACTTGACGATCGCCTGGTTGCTGTTTTTTGCGATTGCTTCTGTGGCATTGGCTTGGCTGTCCTTCCGTTTCATAGAAACACCAGCCAGGAAGGCAACGGGCTTGGTGCGCCAAACTCCTAAGTGGGCGATGGCTGCAATGGTGGTTTTGCTGGTAGCGTGGGGTGCGGTGCGTATCAATGCATCGCTAGTTGTCCCTCTACCGGTAGAGTTGACCCGCTACGCGGCGCCAGAAACGATTTGCCACGGTACCCAGGTAGGTAGCTGCATGCGAGGCAAGGCAGACGCTGATGTCGCTGCCCTGGTCATAGGCGATAGCCATGCTGCTCAACTGAATCACTTTTTCGATCAGGTGGGCAATGAGCAGGGCGTTGCATACCGGGTGCTCACGGCTAGCAGCTGTGTACCTATTCCCGGCTTTGATGTCGAACGCCTGCCCACCTGGGCGCAGAAACCTTGCCGTGACCAGATTGCTGCGGTCGCGAAGGCGCTGCCGGAGGTAGACCGAGTAGTCGTTGCTGGTATGTGGCAGTACCAGATGCAAAGCCAGGCATTCACCAAGGCGCTGACTGACTTTCTGAGCGCAACGGCCGGGGCCAACAAAAATGTTGTCGTGCTTGCCCAGGTGCCGATGTTCGAGACGGATGTCCAGAGAGTAAGGCGCTTCACCGAATTGGGGTTGTCGGCACCACTCACGTTCAATCGCGAATGGCAGGCGGCCAACCAGCAGGTCAAGGCAATTGCCGATCGCACCCCAGGAGTGCGGTTTCTTGATTTTTCCAGCAGTAGCTTCTTTGCTGCTGCGCCCTACGAGCAAGGGTTGCTGATCTACCGTGACAGCCACCACCTCAACGAAGTGGGGGCTAGCCGTTATGGCCACTATGCGGCGCAGCAATTGCAGCGAGCTTTTGATCAACCTCAGTCCAACGTGAGTCTGAAGCCATGAATTACTATCAGCATCCAAGTGCCATCGTCGACGAAGGAGCACAGATCGGAGAGAAATCCCGGGTCTGGCACTTTGTCCATGTGTGTGGGGGCGCTCGGATCGGCGCTGGCGTTTCGCTTGGTCAGAACGTGTTCGTGGGCAACAAGGTCGTTATCGGTGACCACTGCAAGGTACAGAACAACGTATCGGTCTACGACAATGTGACGCTGGAAGAGGGTGTTTTCTGTGGCCCTAGCATGGTCTTCACCAACGTCTACAATCCACGTTCCCTGATCGAGCGAAAGGACCAGTATCGTGACACTCTGGTCAAGAAAGGCGCGACGCTCGGGGCCAACTGCACAATCGTCTGCGGCGTAACCATTGGCGAGTACGCTTTTGTAGGCGCTGGCGCGGTCATCAACAAGGATGTGCCTGCCTATGCGCTCATGGTCGGTGTGCCTGCTCGGCAGATCGGTTGGATGAGTGAGTTTGGCGAGCAGCTGCAATTGAACGAGCAAGGCGAAGCCACCTGCTCGCACACCGGGGCGCGCTACGTCCTGAACGGCAAACAACTGAACAAGATGGATGTTTGAGCATGATTGAATTCATTGACCTGAAAAGCCAGCAGGCACGCATCAAAGACAAGATCGATGCCGGCATCCAGCGTGTTCTGAGCCATGGCCAGTACATCCTCGGCCCTGAAGTGGCTGAGTTGGAGGAGCGCTTGGCTGCTTTCGTCGGTGCCAAATATTGCATCACTTGCGCCAATGGCACTGATGCTCTGCAAATTGTGCAGATGGCACTGGGTATCGGTCCGGGGGACGAGGTGATTACCCCAGGCTTCACCTACATTGCCACTGCCGAAACTGTCGCGTTGTTGGGTGCGAAGCCGGTCTATGTGGATATCGACCCGCGCACCTACAATCTTGATCCTCAGTTGCTCGAAGCGGCAATTACTCCGCGAACCAAGGCGATCATTCCGGTTTCGCTGTATGGTCAATGTGCCGATTACGATGCTATCAACGCGATTGCGGCCAAACATGGCATTCCTGTGATCGAGGACGCAGCCCAAAGCTTCGGCGCCTCCTACAAAGGCAAGCGCTCGTGCAACCTTACAACTGTGGCCTGTACCAGTTTCTTTCCGAGCAAGCCGTTGGGCTGCTATGGCGATGGCGGTGCAATTTTTACCAATGATGAGGCCTTGGCGACCGTGATTCGTCAGATAGCACGGCATGGCCAGGATCGTCGTTATCACCACATTCGTGTGGGGGTGAATAGCCGGTTGGACACCCTGCAGGCAGCTATTCTCCTGCCCAAACTTGAGATTTTCGAAGAAGAGATTGGTCTGCGTCAGCAAGTGGCTGGTTGGTATGACGTCGCGCTCAAGGAGGCTGGGGTCGACTCTACGCCTTTCATAGACGTAGGTAACATCAGTGCTTATGCGCAATATACCGTGCAGGTGGACAATCGGGATATGGTTCAGAAGCGGCTGCAAGCGGCTGGTGTACCTACAGCAGTGCACTACCCGATTCCGCTCAACAAGCAACCTGCTGTAGCGGACGAACAAGTGTTGTTGCCGGTCGGTGACAAGGTTGCCACCCGTGTGATGAGCTTGCCGATGCATCCTTACTTGGACAAGGCTTCCATTGATGCAATCTGCGCTGCTTTGACGAGCTGACGGATGCCTATATTTGCTCGGATCGACAGATCAGCCTTACCGAAGTTTGTTGTGGTTTTCGCCTACAGCACCTTTATCTTGTGGGGCATCAATTGCGTGTTTATTCTTCATGGGCATATGGACGCGCCGAACAACTCTGTCGATGCCGGGCGGTATTTAAACCTGTTGATGCTGGCGTTTGCCAATGCAGGTCTGGTGAGTGCAGGGATTTGCAGGCTCTGTGATCCTGTGTGCTTGTCATTCTCCCGTTCTAGATATTTTAGGGGGTGAAGCGATGAGCGCTATTTTCATCAGCCGTGTGGCGCGAGTGCTGGTGGGTACCCTCGGTGCTCAATTGATCACCATAGGCGTTACCCTGCTGCTAGTTCGCCTTTATTCCCCTGCTGAGATGGGCGCATTCAGTGCTTGGCTTTCGTTCGCTACCATTTTTGCGGTTGTGGTGACTGGGCGATATGAGTTGGCAATCTTTTCCACCAAGGATAAAGATGAATTTCATGCCGTAATCAAGCTTGTAGTGCTACTAACTGTCTCTATCTCGATATTGGTTGCTGGTGGCCTCGTCTTGGTTGCGCCTCTGCTGGACTCCCTTCCATCGGTAGTGAGTAACTATTGGTTGGGGCTCACAGCCGTTTCATTGGGGTTAGGCGCAAACAAATTGGTATTGTCGCTCCTTACCTATCAACAATCGTTTAATCGTTTGGGTGGGGCGCGAGTCAGTCTTGCCGCTTGCATCGCTATCGCCCAGGTTTCGGCTGCTTATCTGGTCGGCGGAGTAGCGGGGCTTGTTTACGGGCAGTTGTTCGGTGTCATGGTAGCTACGGCTCTTGCGGCGATCTGGGTTGGCAAACCGCTGATCAGTGCCAGTGCCACCGCGTCATGGCGCTTGGTGAGGCAGAGCGCGGTGAAGTACATAAACTTCCCGAAGTTTTCGTTGCCTGCTGATTTGATCAATACGATTGCCAGCCAGATCCCAGTGGTGCTGTTGGCGGCAAAGTTCGGCGGGGAAAGCGCAGGCTGGTTTGCCTTGACCCTGAAAATCATGGGCGCCCCCATCTCCTTGCTGGCTGCCTCAGTGCTTGATGTATTCAAGGAGCAGGCTGCCCGGGACTATAGGGATAAAGGAAGCTGTCGCAGCATTTTCATCAAGACCTTCAAGCTACTGGCCGTACTGGCGCTTCCCCCGTTCGTGGCGTTCTGGTTCGTGGGCGAATGGGCGTTCGGCTTCATATTCGGCGACGAGTGGGCCGAGTCGGGGCGCTATGCCGTATTGATGATACCGCTGTTCTACATGCGCTTTGTCGTCAGTCCCCTCAGCTACACAATCTATATCGCGCAGCGGCAGAATCTGGACCTGGTGTGGCAGTTGACGCTGCTCGGCTTGACCGTTGCCTGCTTCACCCTTCCGGACACCGTCGATTCGGTGCTGTGGCTCTACTCCATTGGCTATGCAATCATGTATTTCATTTATTTCTGGATGTCCTTCTACTGCACCAAGGGAGATGCCAAGTGATCGTTGTAGTTGATTATGGCGTTGGAAACATTGCTTCGGTGTTGAACATGCTGAAGCGGGTGGGCGCCAAAGCCAAGGCATCGAACAGTCGTGAGGATATCGAGCAGGCGGACAAGCTCATTCTGCCAGGGGTGGGCGCTTTCGATGCAGGCATGCAGACACTGCGGAGCAGTGGCCTGATAGAGGTATTGAACGAGCAGGTTTTGAACAAGCACAAGCCGGTAATGGGTGTTTGCCTGGGCAGCCAGATGCTGGGCAATGGCTCGGAAGAGGGCAACGAACCTGGCCTTGGCTGGATCGACATGGACATCGTTCGTTTCGAGAAGCGAGATGGGCGCAAAGTTCCGCACATGGGCTGGAATGAAGTCAATCCTCAGTTGCAACATCCAATCTTGACGGGAATCGATAAGGAAAGTCGCTTCTATTTTGTTCATAGTTATTACATGCTGCCCCGACATGCAGAAAATACCCTGTTAACCGCCAACTATGACCAGCAGTTTACCGCTGCGGTGGTCAAAGATAATATTTTCGGCTTCCAGTTTCATCCAGAAAAAAGTCATAAGTTTGGCATGCAGCTATTCAAGAACTTTGTGGAGTTGATCTAATGGTCAGGAGGCGAGTCATTCCCTGCTTGTTGCTCAAAGACCGTGGTCTGGTCAAGACTGTGAAGTTCAAAGAGCCCAAGTATGTAGGCGACCCCATTAATGCTATTCGAATTTTTAATGAAAAAGAAGTCGATGAGTTGGTGCTGCTCGACATCGAAGCATCGAGGCTAAATCGTGAGCCTAACTACGAGTTGATCGCCGAAGTGGCTGGTGAGTGCTTTATGCCCATTTGTTATGGTGGTGGGATAAAGACCTTGGAGCATGCCGAGAAAGTATTTTCTCTTGGTATCGAAAAAATCGCTATCAATACGGCTGCGCTGGACGATCTTAGTCTTATTCGTCAAATTGCCGACAAGTTTGGGTCGCAAAGTGTCGTAGGGTCCATGGATTGCCGTAAAGGTTTTTGGAGCGGCTATTCGGTTTATTCGGAAAATGGTACCAAAGATACCAAGCGCCAACCGGTCGAATGGGCCCAGGAACTCGAGGCTGCTGGGGTTGGAGAAATTTTCCTGAACTCGGTTGATCGCGATGGTACGCAGAAAGGCTTCGATATATCGCTGGTGGAAAGCGTTGTATCCCAAGTGCACGTTCCAGTCATCGCTTGTGGCGGTGCTGGCTCCACTACGGACTTGATTGATCTGTTTGATCGTACCGGAGTTTCGGCTGTTGCCGCAGGTAGTCTATTTGTGTTTCACGGCAAACACCGTGCCGTATTGATCAGTTATCCAGATATTAACGTGTTGAACGCTGGGTAAGAAAGTTCAGGTTTTGAAAGGTAGTTTATTCTGGTGTTTAGTGGCTTTGCACAGGCACTACGCTATTTTGGATGTCATACATGCTACGTCTGTTGCAGGGAGTCCCCGTCAGACAGGCCGATGAAAACGTTTTAGGAGGTGGTGAGTGGTAAAGGTCTGTTCGCGCTGTGTCATGGACACGTCTGACGCTGAAATCGTGTTTGATGACGCGGGAGTATGCAATCACTGCCATAAGTTCGACAATCTCCAGTCGCAACAGCTTTTTTCAGGGGATGATGGGGAAAAGCGCCTGCAGCCTATTATTGAAAAGATAAAAAAAGAGGGTGCCGGAAAAGAATATGATTGTATTATTGGTCTCAGTGGTGGGGTAGATAGCTCATATTTAGCTGTCAAGGTGAAAGATTTCGGCTTGCGGCCATTGGTTGTGCATGTTGACGCCGGTTGGAACAGTGAGTTGGCGGTTAGCAATATTGAGAAAGTAATTAAGCACTGTGGTTATGATTTGCATACGCATGTAATGAATTGGGAGGAGATGCGCGACTTGCAGTTGGCATATATGCGCGCAGCAGTTGCCAATCAAGATGTTCCGCAAGATCATGCGTATTTTTCAAATATGTATCACTTTGCTGTAAAAAACGACATCAAGTACATTCTCAGTGGTGGTAATCTCGCAACCGAATCGGTATTTCCTGATAGTTGGCACGGAAGTGCTATGGATGCAATTAATCTGAAGGCCATTCATAAGAAATATGGTGAGCGTAAGCTTCAGGACTACAAGACTATCAGTTTTGTTGAGTATTATATTTGGTATCCATTTTTCAAAGGGATGCGCACCGTGCGTCCACTGAATTACATGGATTACGACAAGCGGAAGGCGGAGCACTATTTGCAGGAGACCATTGGCTATCGTTCATATGCTCACAAGCATGGCGAGTCAATTTTTACCAAGCTATTTCAAAATTACTATCTTCCAACGAAGTTTGGTTATGATAAGCGCAAGTTGCATTACTCTAGCATGGTGCTTTCGGGGCAGATGAGTCGAGAGGAGGCCGTCGAAAAGTTGGCAGAGCCACTGTATGATCCTGCTGAGTTACAGATCGATATCGAGTATTTTTGCAAAAAAATGCGGATCACCGCCGCAGAGTTTGAAGAGTTGATGTCGGCAAAGGTTAATAACTATACAGACTTTGACAATTGGGATTCACGTAAAAACCTCATGAAAAAGGCACAGGGGATCGTCCAGCGAATGCTGGGGCGTCGCATTAATGTGTATTCTTGAGTGGGGGAGATAACGTGGCCAAGATAGTCCATCTGTCATCAGTTCATTCCAGGTACGATGTACGGATTTTCCAGAAGCAATGCCGAACGCTCGCGAAGGAAGGGCACGAGGTTTATTTTGTCGTTGCTGACGGTAAAGGCGATGAATTTAAGGAAGGTGTCTCGTTTGTTGATGTTGGAAAACTGAGTGGGCGGATTAACAGAATTTTTAAAACTACCAAGGCCCTTCACCGACGAGCTGTAGCCCTTGGCGCTGATCTCTATCACCTTCATGATCCGGAACTCATTCCTGTCGGGCTAAAGCTGAAGGCATGCGGGAAGACTGTGGTTTTTGACGCCCACGAAGATGTTCCCAAGCAAATACTTGGGAAGTCATACTTAAATAAATATGTGCGGGTCCTCATTTCGAAGATTTTTGCATTTTATGAGGCGTGGGCGTGTCGGAGGTTGGATGCGGTATTGGCAGCTACGCCATACATACGCGACAAGTTCCGCTCCCTTGGCGCTCGTTCTATTGATATTAATAATTATCCAATCGTTGATGAATTGGTGGTTAGGCAGATTGAATGGTCAGATAAGCTACCTCAGGTTGTTTATATTGGTGGCTTAGAAGAAATTCGCGGTATCCGGGAAATAGTTCAAGGTGTTGATTTGGCTTCAGCCGATATACGGCTTGTGATCGGTGGTGTTTTTGCAGATGGTAACTTCGAGTCTTCAGTAAAGAATGAGCGAGGCTGGGGCAAGGTCGATTTTCTCGGTTGGTTGGATCGCCAAGGTGTAAAACACCTACTTGATAGTTCGATGGCCGGTCTCGTGACGTTGCATCCGACGCCGAATTACTTGGACTCTTTGCCAGTGAAAATGTTTGAGTACATGGCTGTAGGTCTGCCTGTCATCGCATCTGACTTTCCTCTTTGGAGAGATATCATTGACTCTAGTAAATGCGGAATCTGTGTAGATCCTTTGGATCCTCAGAAAATTTCAAACTGCATCGACTATCTTGTGGCTAACCCAGTTGAGGCGGAAAGAATGGGGCGCCATGGCCAGCGGGCCGTACTTGAAAAATACAACTGGGGCGTAGAGGCTAAAAAGCTAAGCCAATTCTATACTGATTTGCTAAAAGGCTGATTTTTATGAAAGTTCTTACCGTTATCGGCGCACGCCCCCAGTTCATCAAGGCAAGTGTGGTAAGCCATGTTATCTCCATGCTTCCCGGGGTGGACGAGGTTGTCGTTCACACCGGTCAACACTTTGATTCAAACATGTCCGATGTTTTCTTCAAAGAACTGGGCATGAGTACACCAGCGTATCAGCTTGACATTCATGGCGGCGGTCACGGTGACATGACCGGCAGGATGCTCATTGAGATCGAAAAAGTCCTGCTTCAAGAGCGCCCCGATGTTGTGCTCGTCTACGGTGATACCAACTCTACACTCGCGGGTGCGTTAGCTGCCGTCAAGTTGCATATCCCTGTCGCTCATGTCGAGGCAGGCCTACGTTCCTTCAATATGGTTATGCCTGAGGAAGTGAACCGGATCCTGACTGACCGGGTATCCCGCTGGATGTTTACCCCCACTGTCACAGCAGCAGAGCACTTGAAGTCGGAGGGTGTCGATGCGGCCAGCATTATCCCGGTGGGTGACGTGATGTACGACGTTGCGAAGTTTCATGGTAAACGTGTCGATGCAAGCGGTCGGATCCTGGCCAAGCTTGGTCTAGAAGAAGCCAGCTATGTGTTGGCAACCGTCCACCGGGCCGAAAATACTGACGATCCTGCTCGTCTTGCCGCGATCGTTGAAGCATTCCGCGACTTATCTACCGACTTGCCGATCGTTTGGCCAGTGCACCCAAGGACCAAGGCTGTTTTGCAGGAGCGTGGACAACTGGATGAAATGCCAGCGGGCTTGCACCTCATCGACCCAGTCGGATATCTGGACATGGTTCAGCTTGAGAAGTATGCCGCACTTATTGCCACAGATTCTGGTGGTGTCCAGAAAGAGGCATTCTTCTACAGCGTCCCATGTGTCACTTTGCGCGATGAAACCGAATGGGTCGAATTGGTTGAATCAGGCTGGAATCGGCTTGTATCGCCAACATCTGCACAAGAAGTGGCATCAGCCGTTCGCCAGGCGCTGGGTAGCAAAGGCGAGGCGGTAGAACCTTACGGTGAGGGTAATGCAGCAGAACTGATCATCCAACGCCTTATCAAGGACCTTGCTGAATGAAGAACGTCTGGATTCTCAACCACTACGCTCAGGAGCCAGGTGGCGCCGGCGGTACCCGGCATTATCAGTTGGCGAAAAACCTGCCGGCACATGGTTGGGAGGCGTCGATTGTTGCTGCCAGCGTGGAGCACCAGTCTGGCAAGCAGCGACTTGCTGATACTGAAACTATCAGGCTTGACCAATACAGCGGTGTTCCATTCCTTTGGCTTAGAACTTCGGAATACAAAGGCAACGGCACGGCGCGTATGCGTAACATGCTGGAATACACTTGGCAGGTAATCAAACCCGGCAAGCTTTCGCCTTTGAAAAAACCGGATGTCATTATCGGTTCGAGCGTGCACCCGTTTGCAGCGGCTGCCGGTGCAGTGCTTGCGTGGCGCCATAAGGTTCCCTTCGTTTTCGAAGTGCGGGATCTCTGGCCGGAAACGCTGATCGACATGGGCCGGCTGGAGCGTAACAGCTTTATTGCCCGCTCGCTTCGAGTGCTGGAGAAGTGGCTGTACAAGCGCGCTAAACGCATTGTCGTACTGCTGCCCAAGGCTCACGAGTACATAGTACCCATGGGCATCGATCCGAAAAAAATTGCCTGGATCCCGAACGGTGTCGATCTTCAGGACTTCCCGTGCCCAGCGGATAAAATGTCGGGGGATGAGTTTACGCTGATGTACTTTGGTGCGCATGGTCCAGCCAACGGGTTGGACAATGTGCTGCGTGCACAGCAGATCATCGAGCAAAGACCTGAAATGTCCAATGTCCGCCTTCGGATTATCGGTAACGGCCCGTGCAAAGCCGAGTTGATCACCATGGCTGAAAAGTTTGGTCTCAAGCGTGTCAGCTTTGAAGATCCCGTTCCTAAAAGGGAAATTCCGGCACTTGCGGCGCAAGCGGATGCATTTGTATTCAATCTGATCAATGCCCCGGTGTTCAAGTACGGTATCAGTTCGAACAAGCTGTTCGATTTCATGGCTGGGCAGCGTCCGGTCCTGTTTTGCTGTGATGCGGGTAACAACCCGATTGAAGATTCCGGGGCAGGGTACACCGTTCAACCAGGTAACCCGGAGGCTTTGGCCGATGCGGTAGCTAGGTTGACCCGGTTGCCAAGTGAAGATAGGGCTGCAATGGGGCGTGCTGGCCGGCGCTACGTTGAAGTCGAGCATGGGTTCGACAAGCTTGCAGGTAGCTTGGCGGGTTGCCTCAACGAGGCTTGTGAGTCGAGCAGATGAAAAGAGTCATTGACTTCGCCGGGGCATTGATTGGGTTGATCGTGTTGTCTCCGGTCATCCTGGTTGTAGCAGTGCTGATCAAGCGTAGACTCGGGGGGCCGGTATTGTTCCGCCAGGTCCGTCCGGGACTAGGTGGCAAACCATTCGAGATGATCAAATTCCGCACCATGCGCGATGCCTGCGACAGCAATGGTGTGCCATTGCCGGATTCACAACGCATGACGCCATTCGGTAGCTTTCTGCGCTCTAGCAGTCTCGATGAGCTGCCCGAGCTGTGGAATGTGCTCAAAGGTGAGATGAGTCTTGTTGGGCCCAGGCCATTGTTGATGGAATATCTGCCACTCTACAACGAACGGCAATACTTGCGTCATAAAGTGCGACCAGGGGTAACCGGCTGGGCTCAAATCAATGGGCGAAACGCGCTGGGCTGGCCAGAAAAGTTTGAGCTGGACGTTTGGTATGTCGAAAATCGCTCGCTTTGGCTGGATATCAAAATTATCGCTTTGACCATCAAGAAAGTTGTAAAAAGAGACGGCATTAGCGCCAGCGGCGAGGTCACCATGTCGAAATTCACGGGCAACAAGTGATGAAAAGACTTGCCATCCTTGGTGCCAGTGGGCACGGAAAGGTAGTTGCGGATACTGCGGGGGTTTGCGGCTGGACAGAGATCTTGTTCTTTGATGACGCTTGGCCTTCTCTCACCTCCAATGGTGTATGGGATGTAGTCGGCACGGGCCAAGATTTTTTCGAGAACGCTCATGAATTTGACGGGGTCGTGGTTGCCATCGGCAATAACGCTATTCGCCAGGCGAAGCTCGCAGCGTTGATCCAACAGGGGGCTACGCTGGCTACCCTTATACATCCACTCGCTTACGTCAGCCGGTATGCCAATGTTGGGGCTGGAAGCGTGGTGTTTGCCGGTGCGGTCCTGAATGCCGGCGCCTCCGTGGGGCTAGGAGGTATTTTGAACACGGGTTGCAGTGTTGATCACGACTGCTTGCTTGCTGATTCTGTCCATATCAGCCCGGGCGCCCGGCTTGCAGGTGGTGTGACGATAGGTCAGTGCTCATGGGTGGGTATCGGCGCCTGCGTAAAGCAACTGATCAGCATCGGTGCAAACGTGGTGGTAGGCGCTGGAGCTGCAGTCGTATCCGATGTCGCTGAGGGGATGACGGTGGTCGGAGTACCTGCCCGGGCCCTGGAATAATTCCACGAAATCAATGATGCGGCTGTAGACTGTGTGGTACAGCCGTTTGCATTCTTGCCAGCTTAATGAATCAGGATCAATTCAATGCTGAACACACCCTTTTCCCCTTGGCCGTCGTTCTCCGAAGAAGAAGCAAACTGCGCGCGTGATGTCATTTTGTCCAACAAGGTCAATTACTGGACAGGACAGGAATGCCGTCAGTTCGAACGTGAATTCGCTGCCTGGACTGAAACTGATTTTGCAGTCGCTGTTGCCAACGGGACAGTGGCGCTGGACCTGGCTCTGCTGGCCCTGGGAATCGGCACCGGTGACGAGGTTATCGTGACCTCCCGTACCTTCCTCGCCTCGGTCTCCAGCATTATCAATGCTGGTGCTGTTCCGGTCTTTGCCGACGTAAACGCCGACTCCCAGAATATCGATGTGTCGACTATCAGCGCGGTGTTGTCCTCCCGCACCAAGGCCATCATCTGCGTTCACCTGGCGGGTTGGCCATGTGACATGGACCCGATCATGGCTCTTGCGGCTGAACATGGTATCCGGGTGATAGAAGATTGCGCGCAGGCACACGGAGCGCGGTACAAAGGCCGCCCCGTCGGGTCCATTGGCGATATCGGCGCTTGGTCGTTTTGCCAGGACAAAATCATGACCACCGGCGGTGAAGGCGGCATGGTCACCACGAACGATCGCGAGCTATGGTCGAAAATGTGGTCGTTCAAGGACCATGGCAAGAGTTGGGAAGCCGTTTATGAACGTGAACATGCCCCTGGGTTCCGTTGGCTGCATGAGAGTTTCGGTACCAATTGGCGGATGCTTGAAGTACAAGGCGGCATCGGCAGGATTCAGTTGAAGCGTATGCCTCAGTGGCATCAGTCGCGAGTGGAAAATGCTCGTCGCATTTGGGATTGCGCCAAGGGCCTGCCTGGGTTGCGAGTTCCTGAAATTCCGTCCGACAGCGTGCATGCGGCCTATAAGTGCTATGTGTTTGTGGAGCCCGATCAGCTTGCCGAAGGTTGGAGCCGGGATCGCATTCTGAATGAAATCAATTCGTTGGGTGTGCCGTGTTTTTCGGGTTCGTGCTCTGAGGTATATCTGGAAAAAGCTTTCGATGATACGGGTTGGCGACCGGAGCAACGCTTGCCTGTGGCCCGTCAATTGGGCGAAACCAGCCTGATGTTCCTAGTCCATCCAACCTTGACGGCAAGCGAAATCGAGAAGAGTTGCGATGTCTTGATCAAAGTCATGCAGGACGCTGCTCGTCGATGAAATTCTGGGCGTCCGCCTAAAGGCTATACGCCGAACAGGCGACGCCCTTCTTGGAATTCTTGGTTTTGGTCGGTTCACCCGTCAAAGGCAAGAAGCTCGTATGGAAAAATGTGATAGGAAGGGATCTGGTTTGGTTCGGAATCAGGAGAGTAAGCGGATGACGGATAAGCTGCGTACGGGGATGCTGTTGTTGCCCCGGCGCTACAAACGCGCCCTTCAGGTCGTAACTGACGTGCTGTTGGTTTGGTTCGCCCTGTGGCTGGCGTTTTTGGTTCGTCTTGGAATAGATGAAATCTATCACCCGTTGCGTTTGCACTACTGGTTGTTCTTGGCTGCGCCGGTCATTGCCATACCTATTTTCATCCGTTTCGGTATGTACCGTGCGGTGATGCGCTATTTTGGCAATGACGCGTTGATTGCCATTGGCAAGGCGGTATCGCTATCGTCCTTGATTCTAGCTTTGGTCGTTTATTGGCATAGTAATCACACAGCAATTGTTCCCCGCTCCATTGTGTTCAATTACTGGTGGCTCAGTCTGGTATTGATAGGTGGGCTCCGCCTGATCATGCGGCAATATTTCCTGGGAGATTGGTTCGCCGCCAGACAGCATGTTCCTTTCACCAACCGTGACAATGGTTTGCCGAAAGTTGCCATCTATGGTGCTGGGGCTGCGGGGAATCAGTTAGTCGCTGCCCTGCGAATTGGTCGTATGATGCGCCCAGTTGCTTTCATCGACGATGACGAGAGTGTCGCGGATCGAATTATTTCTGGTCTTCAGGTGTTTCGTGGCAATGATATTCAGAAAATGATCGATGCGACAGGAGCCGAGGAAATTCTTTTGGCCATCCCGTCTGCTAGTCGTGCACGTCGTCGCGAAATATTGGGGTTGCTTGAAAATTTCCCCTTGCATGTACGCAGTGTTCCTGGATTCATGGATTTGGCAAGTGGCCGAGTTAAAGTTGATGACATCCAGGAGGTCGATATTGCTGACTTGTTGGGCCGTGATGCCGTTCCGGCTCAAGAGGATTTACTTGCCCACTGTGTTACAGGTCAAGTGGTCATGGTTACAGGGGCTGGTGGCTCAATCGGCTCCGAGTTGTGCCGTCAGATACTCATGCTCGAACCCAAAGCGTTGCTGCTGTTTGAGCATAGTGAATTCAACCTTTACAGTATTCATGGTGAGTTGGAACAGCGCATTCGACGTGAATCCCTACCTGTGCGTTTGGTGCCTTTCCTAGGCTCAATTCGCAATCAGAAACACTTGATTGATACCATGACGATGTGGGCCGTCAATACGGTTTATCACGCTGCTGCCTACAAACACGTTCCTTTGGTTGAGCACAACATTGCCGAAGGTGTCCTGAACAATGTCATCGGCACGTTGAATACGGCGCAGGCTGCGCTTCAGTCTAACGTGGCAAACTTTGTACTGATTTCGACTGACAAAGCCGTTCGTCCAACCAATGTTATGGGCAGCACCAAACGCTTGGCTGAGCTCGTTTTGCAAGCTTTGAGCAAGGAGGTCGCGCCAGTATTGTTTGGAGATTCCGGGAATGTTGCCAGAGTCAATAAAACGCGCTTTACGATGGTACGCTTTGGCAATGTGCTCGGGTCGTCGGGTTCTGTAATTCCTCTTTTCCATAAGCAGATCCAGGCCGGCGGACCGCTGACGGTCACTCACCCCAAAATTACCCGTTACTTCATGACTATTCCTGAAGCCGCCCAGTTGGTCATCCAGGCTGGCTCCATGGGGCTTGGGGGAGATGTGTTCGTGTTGGACATGGGGGAGCCCGTAAGAATCGCTGCGCTAGCCGAAAAAATGATCCATTTATCCGGCCTAAGTGTCAGGTCCGAAAAGAATCCTCATGGTGATATTGCTATTGAATTCACCGGCCTGCGACCAGGGGAAAAACTATATGAGGAACTGTTGATTGGCGACAACGTCTCGCCCACTCGGCACCCAATGATACTGACAGCAAGCGAAGATTTTTTGGTCTGGGACGTGCTCAAGGATCGCCTGGCACAATTGCTAACGGCAGTCGAAGCCGAGGAGTTTGCAGTTGTTCGCCAATTGCTCAGGGAGCTAGTAAGTGGGTACACGCCCGAAGGAGAGATTGTTGATTGGGTGTATCAGCAGCGCTTGAGAGACGTCTAGGGTACTGGGGCCTAAACTCTTTACGAAATCCGGAGAAACCCAATCGTCGCACCTTTGAGCGCTAAGATTTTGTAGGGGCCCGCGCCATCGACGGAAAGGAATTCTGAGATGGCAAAGCGTTACGAGCTTTCGGACGAGACCTAGGGCATGGTCTCCGATATCTCCACCGAAACCCATGGCCGAGGGCGGCCGAGACAGAGCGACCACCTGATGCTCGACAGCGTGCTTTGGGGACTCTGCTTGGTCGCTGCGTGGCGACCACGACCTATGTCGGAGCGCTTTGGCCCCTGGTCAACGGCGTATCAATGGTTTAGGGGCTTGTGGAGCCAGGGGCCTTCGATTAGATGTTCAAACGGTTGCAACTGAGATTGAATGAGCAAGGTTTGATCGATCTGCAAACTTGGATGATCGACTCGACCGCTGTACGCGCAACCCGAGCCTCATCTGGCGCTCGGAAAAAAGGGCTGGGGAGGCCACCGATCATGCTCTAGGGCGCATAGCGGTGGCCTGACAACTAAAATCCACATGCTTGTGACGCCAATTGGACCCAGTTGCGCTTCCTTGTTTCTGGCGGTCAAGCCTGTAATGTCAGCTACGTTCAACCTTTACTGGACGAGGTCAGCATGCCTCCGAGCCAACGTGTCCGCCGGCACAAACGCTGTAAATGGGTGCTTGCCGACATGGGCTACGACGCCGAAGCGCTACGCCGTGACTGCGATCAATATCGAATGCAGCCCGTCATCCTGATGCGCTCAATGAAGCGCGAACCCAAGCCAGGCTTACCTAAGCAGTTTGATCGCCCCAAATACCGATCGCGCAACATCTTCGAGCACATGTTTGGCTGGCTGAAAGAGAATCGCTGGATCGTAATGCGCTTCGACAAGTTCGCCAAAAGCTACGCCGCTATGGTCTCACAGGTTTGTTCCATCCGGTATTTGCGACATCTTTTTTCGTACAGAGCCTAGTCGGCAGTTAGATAGTTGACTAGGTCCTGTATAGAAAAGCTCTCCGTGCACCACTAAAAGCCAGGGTGATCAGCGTAGCGTAGCTTTTTTGAACTTACCTAAGTGTCTCCTGCTCCAAGCTTTCCTTAAGGTCGTCCAGTCTACCGGTATTGAGCATTTATGTGCCCTTACCCATGTTGTGCAGGTTTTGGCTTAGTTACCGAGCAAAGCGCGAGTGCGGTAGGGACAAGTAGGTAGGTAAAGTATTTTCCGGCGACTAGCAGCAGTATCGTGGTTAATATCAATGATAGTCCGACTATTGATAGGTGGTCAGGCTTTCGTGAAAGTATTTCAGTTATTCCTCTTAGTGCCGGAGTGGTTATAAGTAAAATAAAGAATAGCGCTCCAAATATTCCGGTTTCCTGCCATACGGACATGATGTTGTGTATGTATCCACCCTCTTCGTATTGTCCGTACGCCCCAGTTATAGGGCTTTCAAATATTTTTTCAATGCCTTCCTTTGACATTCTATCGCGTTCATTGCTCGAGTTGTCGTTTTGGAGGTCGGCTAGTGCGGTGATTCTGCTTTCTGGTAGTTTAACGGCTTCAGTAGTAATGGCTACTATGGCAAAGCTAAATATGATGAATGCCAATATAATTGGAGTTGATTTGTTTTTGTAGCTTAGGAACTCAAGCAGGGCTGCGAAGAAAAGATAGCCTGCAAATTCGCTTCTTGCTGAGTTGATGTACAGGCAGGTTAATGCGATTATGTGCACTATGTAGCGCAGGGATCGTAATTTCACTTTGGTTATTATGAAGGTCGTGGTAACCATATAGCATAGAGCAAATGTCTGATAACTAGGTATGATGCCTACGTCGCCTGACATCTCTCTTAGAGCAAATCTTCCATCTTTGCTGAAGATAAGTATGCATGCTGATGCGGCGATCCAAGATAGTGTTATAATCCATGAGTTATTTTCTGTGTCAGAAAATGTTTTCTTGCATAAGAGAAAAACAGCAATGCTTTGTGCGATAGAGACTAAGTGCCAGGTCATCAAGGACTTGTCTGGGGTTTGTGCTCCATGCCAAACCACTATTAGTGCGAATGCACCAAGGAATAGGAAAAATGCAAAGTCTATCGGCTGAATTTTTCCAGCGCTGAATGCGTTAATGATATATAGGGGTAGCATAGTGAGTAGGGATAAGGTGCACATTATCCCGAAAAACCCAGAATTTATCGGTGGGAAGATATGCTGTGATATTGCGACGTAATACAGGATAGTTCCTGGGAAGGTTAGAGAAAATACTATATTGGAAATTCTGATGACCATGACCGTCCTGTTCAATGCGCCCAACGTGTGAGCAAATCATAACCCAAGTGTGAGCGAGGCTCTATGCGTTGCTCGAAAAATAAGAGCAAGTCAGTGCACACTACCAACACAAAGCAGCTGATTTTCCTAGTACCGACCAACAACGCGGTGTTTTGGTTCCATGCTCCAGGGGGCCTCTGATCAGCCAGCGAAGGCCATCTCCGGCTGCGCCAGCACGGCAGGCTAGCCCAGGGCGAAGAGCATAGTCCACACGAAACAGCTGGCGATAAGGTACTGTACTGCTTTACCTTGACTGGGAGCAGCAGTACGCGAAAGCAGTGACATTGCAGGATTGTCGACGCGACAACTACCGTGAAAAACGCGGTGCGAGAGAGAATATTAAGAGCTGCTCCAGCCCCGGTGATGACTAATGACACGATCAGTAGGACGTGGACATGTTGTGTTTTAAATTAGCATTGGGCGTCTCTAAAAGACCTCGGCAGCAGATCGTGATTTTGGGCATAATGGCGGTTTTGGCTTGCGTGAACCCTGATGAATCGTAGAGATTTTTTGATGTCAGCTGGTGTAATTGCCGCATTCTCCGCGGTCCCGTTTATGCGCAGGCTGTCTACTCCGGCGCCTCTAATACTTACAAATGCTTATAGCCTTTGGTATAACCGTCCGGCAGTTGCCGAGTTGGATGGAGGGTTTTGTGTCGGTTACGTCACATCTTCAGGCGAAGTCAAAGTGGCGGAGATCACTGACCTTCTGTTAATCAGGAGGACAGCGCAGCTGCACAAGTTTGATGATTCCAGCGATCATGGCTCACCTTCACTTATTCGGATTCCAAGTGGCAAATACGCAGGCCATGTCTTAGCGTGCTTCAGTAATCACGCATCTCCTATGCTCTGTGCCCGGAGTATAAATCCAAATGATGCATGGTCTTGGGGTGTGGCCAATGTAGTTGACCCTGGTCGAGCGACTTACACGTCATTGGCGGCGCTTCCCGACGGAAAAATCTTACTCATGTATACGCTCCAAGAGCGGATAGGGCAATATTCCAGCGGTGAGTGGAGGCGTGTAGTTGCTAGATGCACTAACGATGGAGGTGATTCTTGGAGCGATCCGATCGTTATTGCTGGGTTTGGTGCTGGTACTTTCCCGTACTCCACGCCTCTTTCTTTGGCTGAGGATGGTCGGTGTGCTATGGCGTATGCGATCTACTCGAGCTCCTCTAAGAAGCATCGCGGATTGAAGGTTGTAGTTACGAAGGACGAATTTCAGACTATTCTAGAGTATCCAATAGATCTTGGCAAAAACGCCGACCTCGATACTATTCCGTATGAAGCCAGGTGGATTGCAGAGAATGTCATCGCCGTTTCCTATACGGAAATGAATGCTGATGGTTCTCGTGGGGTAAGTAGGCTCGTGACTTTGGATTTGGCAAAGGGAGAAGTTGTTTCTAACCAGTATATTGCAGAGACTGCGCTGCATACTTATGCAGGCGGAGCGGCTGTTGGTTTGGATGGAAGGGTCGTGGTCACCTCGCCCGTTTCAGGCGGGCTTATTCGGCATGAGCTTGCAACCGGAGAAATCAATCGCCTCGTCGACTCGGGTCAGTTCTCCTCACCTTGGGTATTTTCGGTGCGAGGTAGGCCGATGTTGATGGCCCTTCGAAATCCCAAAGTTATAACTACACGCGACTTTCGGTCAGATATCTACCTCATGGCGCTTTCGCCTTGAGCGTGGCCGTATAATGCCATGAGCGGGTTGGATGATAGGCGCTAGTCCAAGCGGCCTGAATGCGGCGCGGCTTTGAGCAACGAGGCTTGCGCGTTGTGTGTGTTTCGGGAAGCCCGCTCGCTGCATAGGAAGAGGGAGTGGTGTATCAAAGATAAGCAGCGGGCAGGCCTTCTTATTGCTATCAGTGATAGCATTAAAAGCCCTGTGTGCTAGCCCCCTTCAGGCTTGCATCTTATCAGCTTACAAGCTTGGGCTATCAGCCGCAGGTGTGGTAACAAAATTACCAACCTCCGTACCGACTATCGAAGTCGAAAAAGTAACCGAATACCTCCCAAGATCACTAAGATCTCGGCCAAAATCAACAGCTACCCCTTCAGAATTCCACTTATAAACGTCAGCCTCATAAGAAGCCCCGGACTTCAACTTCACCCAATGAGTCCCGCTAGTCGCCGGCTGCCCGAGCTTATCAGTCAGCATCTCTTTAACCAGATACAAATTATTAGCATTGCCCGTCAAAACCAACTGGCTAACAGCCCCGCCATCCACCGTTGCAAACAACTTGTACCCCGGCGAAATAGGCAGATACGGCAACCCCCGCACCTCAAATTGCCCAGCTTTCTCGGTCGCGACCCGGCAAGGCTCGCTAGGACGTAGATCCCCCGCTGCACATTCCGGCACCTCGGTCATGAAGTCCCCTTGCAGATCAACCCCCAGGAACGCGCTAGGCGTCATAACCCGGTCAGCAAGCTGCGTGGACTGTGCCCAGACAGGCGCGGAAGCAAACAAGGCCGCAACAGCGACCGAAGGAAAAATAGAAGGCATGGACAATCCCTGTGAGCCCGGATGGCTTTTCCTGAGAAGGGGTCGTATTTTGCCCCGACGTCAATGACAGAACAACAGCCAAAAGCGTGAACGGCGTCTTACCGCAACACTCCTGCAGCTTTCCCGTCTAGAATTGCGCCCAGTTATCTTTACCCGACACTCACTCGAGAAGCGTTCAACCCTATGACAATCCTGGTAACCGGCGGCGCCGGCTTCATCGGTGCGAATTTCGTGCTGGACTGGTTTAGCCAGTCAGGCGAAACCATCGTCAACCTGGACAAACTGACCTACGCCGGCAACCTGCGGAGCCTGGCTAGCCTGGAAGGTAATCCGCAACATGTCTTCGTGCATGGGGATATCGGTGATGGGCCGTTGGTGCAACGGCTGTTGGCCGAGCACCGCCCGCGCGCCGTGCTCAATTTCGCCGCCGAGTCGCATGTTGACCGTTCCATTCACGGCCCCCAGGCATTCGTTGAAACCAATGTGGTGGGTACCTTCCAGTTGCTGGAAGCAGTGCGGGGCTACTGGCAGGGCCTGGATGAGGCAGAGCGGGCGGCGTTCCGCTTCCTGCATGTTTCCACCGACGAGGTTTATGGCTCGCTGAAAGCCGGTGAACCTGCGTTCACCGAAACCCACCAATACCAGCCAAACAGCCCGTACTCGGCCAGCAAGGCGGCCAGTGACCACTTGGTGCGTTCCTATCACCATACCTACGGCCTGCCAGTGCTCACCACCAACTGCTCCAACAACTACGGGCCGCTGCATTTCCCCGAGAAGCTGATCCCGCTGATGATCGTCAATGCCTTGGCTGGCAAGCCGCTGCCGGTGTATGGCGATGGGCAGCAGATTCGTGACTGGCTGTACGTCAAAGACCACTGCAGCGCCATCCGCCGTGTGCTGGAAGCAGGGCAGGAGGGTGAGGTTTACAACGTCGGCGGCTGGAACGAAATGCCCAACCTCGACATCGTCCACCGTGTATGTGCGCTGCTCGATGAACTTCGCCCGCGGGCTGACGGGCAGTCTTATGCCAGCCAGATCAGCTTCGTCGCCGACCGCCCAGGCCACGACCGCCGTTATGCTATCGATGCCCGCAAGCTCGAGCGCGAGCTTGGCTGGAAGCCTGCCGAAACATTCGAAACCGGCATTCGCAAGACGGTTACCTGGTACCTGGCTAACCAGGACTGGGTCAAAGGTGTAATGGACGGCAGTTATCGTGACTGGGTCGTGCAGCAGTATGGGGCTGAAAAAGTTTGAAAATCTTGCTGTTGGGGAAGAATGGACAAGTAGGTTGGGAGTTGCAGCGTGCCCTCGCGCCATTGGGGGAGGTGATTGCGCTTGACCGCCAAGGCGACGGTAGCTTGTGTGGTGATCTGAGTGACCTCGAAGGCCTGGCGGCTACAGTGCGCTCGCTAGCCCCGGATGTGATCGTCAACGCTGCGGCCTACACGGCAGTGGACAAAGCCGAGAGCGAACCAGAGCTGGCTGCCCGGATCAATGCCGAAGCGCCGGGCGTTCTGGCGCGTGAGGCCGCCAAGCTGGGTGCATGGCTGATTCACTACTCCACAGACTACGTGTTCGATGGCAGTGGCCAGGTGCCGTGGCAAGAGGATGCCCCCACCGGTCCGTTGTCTGTCTATGGCCGTACCAAGCTCGATGGTGAGCTGGCCATTCAGGCCAGCGGTGCCTCTGCCGTAGTGCTGCGTACCAGCTGGGTGTATGCTGCGCGTGGCCACAATTTTGCCAAGACCATGCTGCGCCTGGCGGCAGAGCGCGATGCGCTCAACGTGGTGGCAGACCAGTTTGGTGCCCCCACCGGCGCAGACCTGATCGCCGATGTTACCGCCCATATCCTGCACCGAATATGCAGCGTGCAGGATGCGCGCCCTTTGGCAGGCATTTACCATCTTGCCGCAGCCGGCGAAACCAGCTGGCACGGGTATGCCCAGTTCGTATTGGCGCATGCCAGCCGCAGTGGCGTTGCCTTGAAGGTTACAGCTGAGCAGGTAGGCGCAATAAGTACCGAAGCTTACCCGGTGCCGGCGCCACGCCCGCGAAATTCTCGGCTGGCATTGGCTAAACTCGAAGAGGCCTTCAATCTCAAGATGCCGCTTTGGCAACAAGGTGTGCAACGCATGCTGGACGAAATCCAGCGCTAGGAATTTTTATGGCACGCAAAGGACTCATTCTGGCGGGCGGCTCTGGCACTCGCCTGCACCCGGCCACATTGTCGGTATC
>Ga0268257_1000915_pt1 | contig 28720 bp, 23 predicted proteins | sample AgamicAtPrz_FD_200249 | JGI IMG/M metagenome (GOLD analysis project Ga0268257, IMG submission 200249) | Agave microbial communities from Guanajuato, Mexico - At.P.rz (v2) (version 3) | ecosystem: Host-associated > Plants > Phyllosphere > Phylloplane/Leaf | place: Guanajuato, Mexico | collected... | reverse complement strand
ATGATGCGGGTTCGATTCCCGCTGCCCGCTCCAGATGTGCTGATATGGCTCAGTTGGTAGAGCGCACCCTTGGTAAGGGTGAGGTCCCCAGTTCGACTCTGGGTATCAGCACCACTTCCTTTATCTCCTCCCTGATTCTCTCTCTGTAAATCCTGCATTCAGGCAAAGCCTGGTTGATGTGATGATATCTTTGATATATCCGTGTCTTAGAGGGACAAGCGATGGCTAAAGAGCAATTTCAACGTAACAAACTGCACGTAAACGTGGGCACCATCGGTCACGTTGACCACGGTAAAACCACCCTGACTGCAGCAATCACCACCGTTCTGGCTAAAACCTACGGCGGCCAGGCTCGCGCATTCGACCAGATCGATAACGCGCCGGAAGAGAAAGCACGTGGTATCACCATCAACACCTCTCACGTTGAGTATGAAACCCCGTCTCGCCACTACGCGCACGTTGACTGCCCGGGCCACGCCGACTATGTGAAAAACATGATCACCGGTGCGGCGCAGATGGACGGCGCTATCCTGGTTGTTGCTGCGACTGACGGCCCGATGCCGCAGACCCGTGAGCACATCCTGCTGGGTCGTCAGGTTGGCGTTCCGTACATCATCGTGTTCCTGAACAAGTGCGACATGGTTGATGACGAAGAGCTGCTGGAACTGGTTGAGATGGAAGTCCGTGACCTGCTGTCACAGTACGACTTCCCGGGCGACGACACCCCGATCGTTCGCGGTTCCGCGCTGAAAGCGCTGGAAGGCGACGCTGAGTGGGAAGCGAAGATCGTTGAGCTGGCTGGCCACCTGGATACCTACATCCCGGATCCGGTTCGCGCAATCGACCTGCCGTTCCTGCTGCCGATCGAAGACGTATTCTCAATCTCTGGCCGTGGTACCGTTGTTACCGGTCGTGTTGAGCGCGGCATCGTGAAAGTCGGCGACGAAGTTGAAATCGTGGGCATCAAAGACACCGCGAAATCAACCTGTACCGGCGTTGAAATGTTCCGCAAACTGCTGGACCAGGGTCAGGCTGGTGAGAACGTCGGCGTTCTGCTGCGTGGCATCAAGCGTGAAGAAATCGAGCGTGGCCAGGTTCTGGCTAAGCCGGGCTCAATCAAGCCGCACACCACTTTCGTGTCAGAAGTCTACGTTCTGTCCAAAGAAGAAGGCGGTCGTCACACTCCGTTCTTCAAAGGCTACCGTCCGCAGTTCTACTTCCGTACTACTGACGTGACTGGCAACATCGAACTGCCGGAAGGCGTTGAGATGGTAATGCCGGGCGACAACATCAAAATGACCGTTACTCTGATCCATCCGATCGCGATGGACCAGGGTCTGCGCTTCGCAATCCGCGAAGGCGGCCGTACCGTTGGCGCGGGCGTTGTTGCTGAAGTTATCGCTTAATTACGATAACATTTGACGCAATGCATACGGAAAGGGCATCATTTGATGCCCTTTTTGCACGCTGTTATATAGAACCTGGCTCATCAGTGATTTTCGATCATAATCATTGCTGAGACAGGCTCTGTTGCGCGGCGTAGGATACCGAGTTACGCCCAAAAGCTCATTCGGTTTGGATGCCTCGCCTTGCGGGGCAAAATAGTTTCTGAATTATTGTGGCAGGTTGGTTTATGAGTGCGAATACCGAAGCTCAAGGGAGCGGGCGCGGCCTGGAAGCGATAAAGTGGCTGGCTGTTGTTGCGTTGCTGCTGGTAGCCATCGTAGGCAATTATATCTATCGCGACGTGACGCTGCCATTACGCGCACTGGCGGTCGTGGTGCTGATTGCGGCCGCGGGCGGCATTGCGCTGCTGACGGTCAAAGGCAAAGCAACCGTGGCTTTTGCACGTGAAGCACGCACCGAAATGCGTAAGGTCATTTGGCCGACTCGCCAGGAAACGCTGCATACCACGTTAATCGTTGCCGCGGTTACCGCCGTGATGTCACTGATTTTGTGGGGGCTGGATGGTATTCTGGTCCGTCTGGTATCGTTTATCACTGGCCTGAGGTTCTGAGATGTCTGAAGCTCCAAAAAAACGCTGGTACGTCGTGCAGGCGTTTTCCGGCTTTGAAGGCCGCGTAGCACAGTCGCTGCGCGAGCACATCAAATTGCACAACATGGAAGAGCTGTTCGGCGACGTCATGGTTCCTACTGAAGAAGTGGTAGAGATCCGCGGCGGTCAGCGTCGTAAAAGCGAACGCAAATTTTTTCCCGGCTACGTGCTGGTGCAGATGGTGATGAATGACGCCAGCTGGCACCTGGTGCGCAGCGTACCGCGCGTGATGGGTTTCATCGGCGGCACTTCTGACCGCCCAGCGCCGATCAGTGATAAAGAAGTGGATGCGATCATGAACCGCCTGCAGCAGGTGGGTGACAAGCCGCGTCCGAAAACGCTGTTCGAACCGGGCGAAATGGTGCGCGTCAACGATGGCCCGTTTGCCGACTTCAACGGCGTGGTCGAAGAGGTGGATTACGAGAAGAGCCGCCTGAAAGTTTCCGTTTCTATCTTTGGCCGCGCAACGCCGGTCGAACTGGACTTCGGGCAGGTGGAGAAAGGTTAATCACCTTGTTCACATTTTGACTCTTGCAGCAGGCGCAAAATTTAACTATAATTTCGCGCCTTTTGTTTTTATGCGCTGGCAACAGCGTGTGAATTGTTATCACGGGGAGCCTGTTTTTCAGGCGCTATACCCAACTGAGGAAAAATCATGGCCAAGAAAGTACAAGCCTACGTCAAGCTGCAGGTTGCAGCGGGTATGGCTAACCCGAGCCCACCGGTAGGTCCGGCTCTGGGTCAGCAGGGCGTTAACATCATGGAATTCTGTAAGGCGTTCAACGCTAAAACTGAATCCCTGGAGAAAGGTCTGCCTACTCCGGTTGTTATCACCGTATACAGCGACCGTTCTTTCACCTTCGTTACCAAAACTCCGCCGGCCGCCGTTCTGCTGAAAAAAGCAGCGGGCATCAAGTCTGGTTCTGGTAAGCCGAACAAAGATAAAGTCGGTAAAGTAACCCGTGCTCAGGTACGTGAAATCGCAGAAACCAAAGCTGCGGACATGACTGGTGCTGACGTAGAAGCGATGACTCGCTCTATCGAAGGTACCGCTCGTTCCATGGGCCTGGTAGTGGAGGACTAAGAAATGGCTAAGCTGACCAAGCGCATGCGCGTGATCCGTGACAAAGTTGATGCGACCAAACAGTACGACGTTACTGAAGCCGTTGCTCTGCTGAAAGAACTGGCTACCGCTAAGTTTGTAGAGAGCGTGGACGTTGCCGTTAACCTCGGCATCGACGCACGTAAATCTGACCAGAACGTTCGTGGTGCGACCGTTCTGCCGCACGGTACTGGTCGTTCAGTACGCGTTGCCGTCTTTACCCAGGGCGCAAACGCTGAAGCTGCTAAAGCAGCTGGCGCTGAGCTGGTAGGTATGGAAGATCTGGCTGACCAGATCAAAAAAGGCGAAATGAACTTTGACGTGGTTATCGCTTCTCCGGATGCGATGCGCGTTGTTGGCCAGTTGGGCCAGGTTCTGGGTCCGCGCGGCCTGATGCCGAACCCGAAGGTTGGTACCGTAACGCCGAACGTTGCTGAAGCGGTTAAAAACGCTAAAGCGGGTCAGGTTCGTTATCGTAACGACAAAAACGGCATCATCCACACCACCATCGGTAAAGTGGACTTCGACGCTGACAAGCTGAAAGAAAACCTGGAATCTCTGCTGGTTGCGCTGAAAAAAGCGAAACCTGCTCAGGCGAAAGGCGTTTACATCAAGAAAATCAGCCTGTCTACCACCATGGGCGCTGGCGTTGCCATCGACCAAGCGGGTCTGAACGCAGCAGCAAACTAATTGCTGCTTGAAACGGGCGAAAAATTCACCTAGAATCTTACGCCCGTTGTTCTGGTAAAACAGACACTGAATTTATATCCCGCTGTGATTTTCGCCTTCGCTTCGGCGAGGCGACGAAAACGGCGGGGTAGGTTGGAGCCAGGCCTTTCCTGGCCTCCGTCCAAGACCGCAGGCGCGGCCCATCTTCGGATGTGACGCTTAATCCCCTGCGTAGACGGTGACAGAGCCAAAAAGAATTTTTTCTTAACTGGATTCTGCTCACCGTGTTTTAGCGCCTACTTTCCTTTGGGTCGGTAGGTGAAGTGAGTTCCGGAGAAATTCATCTCCGGCCAAAATCCAGGAGCAAAAGCTAATGGCATTAAATCTTCAAGACAAACAAGCGATTGTTGCTGAAGTCAGCGAAGTAGCCAAAGGCGCGCTGTCAGCGGTTGTTGCGGATTCTCGCGGCGTTACCGTTGATAAAATGACCGAACTGCGTAAAGCAGGTCGTGAAGCTGGCGTTTACATGCGTGTTGTTCGTAACACCCTGCTGCGCCGCGTCGTTGAAGGTACTCAGTTCGAGTGCCTGAAAGACACGTTTGTTGGTCCGACCCTGATTGCATACTCTATGGAACACCCGGGCGCTGCTGCTCGTCTGTTCAAAGAGTTCGCGAAAGCGAATGCAAAATTTGAGGTTAAAGCCGCAGCCTTTGAAGGTGAGTTGATCCCGGCATCGCAGATCGATCGCCTGGCAACCCTGCCGACCTACGAAGAAGCAATTGCACGCCTGATGGCAACCATGAAAGAAGCCTCTGCAGGCAAACTGGTTCGCACTCTGGCTGCTGTACGCGATGCGAAAGAAGCTGCTTAATCGCAGTTATCTTTATCAAGCATCTGCTTACGTATAAACTTATTCTGATATTCAGGAACAATTTAAATGTCTATCACTAAAGATCAAATCATTGAAGCAGTATCCGCTATGTCCGTAATGGACGTTGTAGAGCTGATCTCTGCAATGGAAGAAAAATTCGGTGTTTCCGCTGCTGCTGCTGTAGCTGTTGCTGCAGGCCCGGCTGAAGCTGCTGAAGAGAAAACTGAATTCGACGTTATTCTGAAAGCCGCTGGCGCTAACAAAGTTGCTGTTATCAAAGCAGTACGTGGCGCAACTGGCCTGGGTCTGAAAGAAGCTAAAGACCTGGTAGAATCTGCTCCGGCCGCTCTGAAAGAAGGCGTGAGCAAAGATGACGCTGAAGCTCTGAAAAAATCTCTGGAAGAAGCTGGCGCTGAAGTTGAAGTTAAATAAGCCAACCCTTCCGGTTGCAGCCTGAGAAATCAGGCTGATGGCTGGTGACTTTTTGGTCACCAGCCTTTTTGCGCTGTAGAAGGCGCTGGTAGTGTTTCACACTGTTTGACTACCTGTTGCCTTTTCAATGCTTGTTTCTATCGACGACTTAATATACTGCGACAGTCGCTCGGCGCTGTGTAAATCGCAATGAAATGATTTAAGCGTGATAGCAACAAGCATTGCGGAAAGTGCTCCACTTTCCGGTCAAAAAAATAGTGTTGCACAAACTGTCCTTTCCCTGGGCAGATGGGTCGACTTGTCAGCGAGCTGAGGAACCCTATGGTTTACTCCTATACCGAGAAAAAACGTATTCGTAAGGATTTTGGTAAACGTCCACAAGTACTGGATGTTCCCTATCTCCTTTCTATCCAGCTTGACTCGTTCCAGAAGTTCATCGAGCAAGATCCTGAAGGCCAGTACGGGCTCGAAGCGGCATTCCGCTCCGTGTTCCCGATCAAGAGCTACAGCGGCAATTCGGAACTGCAATACGTCAGCTACCGTCTTGGCGAACCCGTATTTGACGTTAAAGAGTGTCAAATCCGTGGTGTGACGTACTCCGCCCCGCTGCGCGTAAAACTGCGTCTGGTGATCTACGAGCGCGAAGCGCCGGAAGGCACCGTAAAAGACATTAAAGAACAAGAAGTCTACATGGGCGAAATTCCGCTCATGACCGACAACGGTACCTTTGTTATCAACGGTACCGAACGCGTTATCGTTTCTCAGCTGCATCGTAGTCCTGGCGTCTTCTTCGACAGCGATAAAGGTAAAACCCACTCATCGGGTAAAGTGCTCTATAACGCACGTATCATTCCTTATCGCGGTTCATGGCTGGACTTCGAGTTCGACCCGAAAGACAACCTGTTCGTACGTATCGACCGTCGTCGTAAGCTGCCGGCCAGTATCATTCTGCGCGCGCTGAGCTACACCACTGAGCAGATCCTCGATCTGTTCTTCGAGAAAGTGGTGTTCGAGATTCGCGACAACAAGCTGCAGATGGAGCTGGTGCCTGAGCGCTTGCGCGGCGAAACCGCCTCTTTCGACATCGAAGCCAACGGCAACGTCTACGTTGAAAAAGGCCGTCGCATCACTGCGCGCCACATTCGTCAGCTGGAAAAAGATGGCATTCAGCACATCGAAGTGCCGGTTGAGTACATCGCGGGCAAAGTGGTCGCGAAAGATTATATCGACGAGAGCACCGGCGAACTGATCGTTCCGGCGAACATGGAACTCTCCATGGATCTGCTGGCTAAACTGAGCCAGGCGGGTCACAAGCGTATCGAAACGCTGTTCACCAACGATCTGGATCACGGCCCGTACATCTCCGAGACCCTGCGCGTCGACCCGACCAACGATCGCCTGAGCGCGCTGGTTGAGATCTACCGCATGATGCGTCCTGGCGAGCCGCCGACGCGTGAAGCTGCTGAGAACCTGTTCGAGAACCTGTTCTTCTCAGAAGATCGTTACGATCTGTCGGCTGTCGGCCGCATGAAGTTCAACCGCTCGCTGCTGCGTGATGAAATCGAAGGTTCAGGCATCCTGAGCAAAGAAGACATCATCGAAGTGATGAAGAAGCTGATCGACATCCGTAACGGTAAAGGCGAAGTGGACGATATCGACCACCTCGGCAACCGTCGTATTCGTTCAGTAGGCGAGATGGCGGAAAACCAGTTCCGCGTTGGCCTGGTTCGCGTAGAGCGCGCGGTGAAAGAGCGTCTGTCGCTGGGCGACCTCGACACGCTGATGCCGCAGGACATGATCAACGCCAAGCCGATTTCGGCGGCGGTGAAAGAGTTCTTTGGCTCCAGCCAGCTCTCACAGTTTATGGATCAGAACAACCCGCTGTCTGAGATTACGCACAAACGTCGTATCTCTGCACTCGGCCCAGGCGGCCTGACGCGCGAGCGCGCCGGCTTCGAAGTTCGAGACGTACACCCGACCCACTACGGTCGCGTATGTCCAATCGAAACCCCTGAAGGTCCGAACATCGGTCTGATCAACTCGCTGTCTGTGTACGCGCAGACTAACGAGTACGGTTTCCTGGAAACCCCGTATCGTCGCGTTATCGACGGCGTGGTCTCTGACGAAATCCATTACCTCTCTGCGATTGAAGAGGGTAACTACGTTATCGCTCAGGCGAACGCCCAGCTGGATGATGAAGGTCACTTCGTTGACGATCTCGTCACCTGCCGTAGCAAAGGCGAATCGAGCCTGTTCAGCCGCGATCAGGTTGACTACATGGACGTTTCCACCCAGCAGGTGGTTTCCGTCGGTGCGTCACTGATCCCGTTCCTGGAGCACGACGATGCTAACCGCGCCCTGATGGGTGCGAACATGCAACGTCAGGCCGTACCGACGCTGCGCGCTGACAAGCCGCTGGTGGGTACCGGTATGGAGCGCGCGGTAGCGGTCGACTCCGGCGTTACCGCCGTAGCGAAACGTGGCGGTACCGTACAGTACGTCGACGCATCCCGTATCGTTATCAAAGTTAACGAAGACGAGATGTATCCGGGCGAAGCGGGCATCGACATCTACAACCTGACTAAGTACACCCGTTCTAACCAGAACACCTGCATCAACCAGATGCCGTGTGTGTCGCTGGGCGAGCCGGTCGAGCGCGGCGACGTGCTGGCTGATGGCCCGTCAACCGACCTGGGCGAACTGGCGCTTGGCCAGAACATGCGCGTCGCGTTCATGCCGTGGAACGGTTACAACTTCGAAGACTCCATCCTCGTTTCCGAGCGTGTGGTTCAGGAAGATCGTTTCACCACCATCCATATTCAGGAACTGGCGTGCGTGTCTCGCGACACCAAGCTGGGGCCAGAAGAGATCACCGCTGACATCCCGAACGTGGGTGAAGCTGCGCTTTCTAAACTGGATGAGTCCGGCATCGTTTATATCGGCGCAGAAGTGACCGGCGGCGACATTCTGGTGGGCAAGGTAACGCCGAAAGGTGAAACCCAGCTGACGCCGGAAGAGAAACTGCTGCGCGCTATCTTCGGCGAAAAAGCCTCCGACGTGAAAGATTCGTCGCTGCGCGTGCCGAACGGCGTCTCCGGTACCGTTATCGACGTTCAGGTCTTTACCCGCGATGGCGTGGAAAAAGACAAGCGTGCGCTGGAAATTGAAGAGATGCAGCTGAAGCAGGCGAAGAAAGACCTGTCTGAAGAACTGCAGATCCTCGAAGCGGGCCTGTTCGGCCGTATCCAGGCGGTGCTGATCTCCGGCGGCGTAGAAGCCGACAAGCTCGACAAGCTGCCGCGCGAGCGCTGGCTGGAGCTGGGCCTGACCGACGAAGAGAAGCAGAACGCGCTGGAGCAGCTGGCTGAGCAGTACGACGAACTGAAGCACGAGTTTGAGAAAAAACTCGAAGCCAAGCGTCGTAAGATCACCCAGGGCGATGACCTCGCGCCGGGCGTGCTGAAAATCGTCAAAGTGTATCTGGCCGTTAAACGTCAGATTCAGCCGGGCGACAAGATGGCAGGCCGTCACGGTAACAAAGGTGTTATCTCCAAGATCAACCCGATCGAAGATATGCCTTACGACGAGAACGGCACGCCGGTCGACATCGTACTGAACCCGCTGGGCGTACCGTCACGTATGAACATCGGTCAGATCCTGGAAACGCATCTGGGTATGGCGGCGAAAGGCATCGGCGACAAGATCAACGCCATGCTGAAGCGTCAGGAAGAAGTCGCGAAACTGCGCGAATTCATCCAGCGCGCCTATGACCTGGGCGCGGACGTGCGTCAGCGCGTTGACCTCAACACCTTCTCTGATGACGAAGTGTTGCGTCTGGCTGAGAACCTGAAAAAAGGTATGCCGATCGCGACGCCAGTGTTTGACGGCGCGAAAGAAAGCGAAATCAAAGAGCTGCTGCAGCTTGGCGATTTGCCGACTTCCGGCCAGATCACGCTGTTTGACGGCCGTACCGGCGAGCAGTTCGAGCGTCCGGTCACTGTGGGCTACATGTACATGCTGAAACTCAACCACCTGGTGGATGACAAGATGCATGCGCGTTCAACCGGCTCTTACAGCCTGGTTACTCAGCAGCCGCTGGGTGGTAAAGCACAGTTCGGTGGTCAGCGCTTCGGTGAGATGGAAGTGTGGGCGCTGGAAGCATACGGCGCGGCATACACCCTGCAGGAAATGCTTACCGTTAAGTCTGATGACGTGAATGGTCGTACGAAGATGTATAAAAACATCGTCGACGGCAACCATCAGATGGAACCGGGCATGCCGGAATCCTTCAACGTACTGTTGAAAGAGATTCGCTCGCTGGGCATCAACATCGAGCTGGAAGACGAGTAAGCACTCGCAAGTACTGGTTACGGGGCGCGCAGTTTCGGCTGCGCGCCCCTGAGAGTTCCACTCCGACGGGAGCTAATCCGTGAAAGACTTACTTAAGTTTCTGAAAGCGCAAACTAAGACCGAAGAGTTTGATGCGATCAAAATTGCGCTGGCTTCGCCAGACATGATCCGTTCCTGGTCGTTCGGTGAAGTGAAAAAGCCGGAAACCATCAACTACCGTACCTTCAAGCCTGAGCGTGACGGTCTTTTCTGCGCCCGTATTTTCGGACCGGTAAAAGATTACGAGTGCCTGTGCGGTAAGTACAAGCGCCTGAAACACCGCGGCGTGATCTGTGAGAAGTGCGGCGTCGAAGTGACCCAGACCAAAGTGCGCCGTGAGCGCATGGGCCACATCGAACTGGCTTCTCCGACCGCGCACATCTGGTTCCTGAAGTCGCTGCCGTCCCGTATCGGCCTGCTGCTGGATATGCCGCTGCGCGATATCGAACGCGTGCTCTACTTTGAATCATACGTTGTTGTCGAGGGTGGCATGACCAACCTCGAAAAACGTCAGATTCTGACCGAAGAGCAGTACCTTGACGCGCTGGAAGAGTTCGGTGACGAATTCGACGCGAAAATGGGCGCCGAAGCGATCCAGGCTCTGCTGAAAAATATGGATCTGGAGCAAGAGTGCGAGCAGCTGCGTGAAGAGCTGAACGAAACCAACTCCGAGACCAAGCGTAAGAAGCTGACCAAGCGCATCAAGCTGCTGGAAGCGTTCGTACAGTCCGGCAACAAGCCGGAGTGGATGATCCTGACCGTGCTGCCGGTGCTGCCGCCGGATCTGCGTCCGCTGGTTCCGCTGGACGGCGGTCGTTTCGCTACGTCGGATCTGAACGATCTCTATCGTCGCGTCATCAACCGTAACAACCGTCTGAAGCGTCTGCTGGATCTGGCTGCGCCGGACATCATCGTACGCAACGAAAAACGTATGCTGCAGGAAGCGGTCGACGCCCTGCTGGATAACGGTCGTCGCGGTCGTGCGATCACCGGTTCCAACAAGCGTCCGCTGAAATCTTTGGCCGATATGATCAAAGGTAAGCAGGGTCGTTTCCGTCAGAACCTGCTCGGTAAGCGCGTTGACTACTCCGGTCGTTCTGTTATCACCGTGGGTCCATACCTGCGTCTGCATCAGTGCGGCCTGCCGAAGAAAATGGCGCTGGAGCTGTTCAAACCGTTCATCTACGGCAAGCTGGAGCTGCGTGGCCTGGCCACCACCATCAAAGCCGCGAAGAAAATGGTTGAGCGCGAAGAAGCGGTCGTCTGGGATATCCTGGATGAAGTTATCCGCGAGCACCCGGTTCTGCTGAACCGTGCGCCGACGCTGCACCGTCTGGGTATCCAGGCGTTTGAACCGGTTCTGATCGAAGGTAAAGCTATTCAGCTGCACCCGCTGGTGTGTGCGGCCTATAACGCCGACTTCGATGGTGACCAGATGGCAGTTCACGTACCGCTGACGCTGGAAGCCCAGCTGGAAGCGCGTGCGCTGATGATGTCTACCAACAACATCCTGTCACCTGCGAACGGCGAGCCAATCATCGTTCCTTCTCAGGACGTTGTACTGGGTCTTTACTACATGACCCGCGACTGTGTTAACGCCAAAGGCGAAGGCATGGTGCTGACCGGCCCGAAAGAAGCCGAGCGTGTTTATCGCGCTGGCCTCGCATCGCTGCACGCTCGTGTGAAGGTACGTATTACCGAACACGAGAAAAACGAGCAGGATGAGTGGGTAGCTAAAACCAGCATCATCGACACCACCATCGGCCGCGCCATCCTGTGGATGATCGTGCCGAAAGGTCTGCCGTTCTCTATCGTTAACCAGGCGCTGGGCAAAAAAGCTATCTCCAAAATGCTGAACACCTGTTACCGCATTTTGGGCCTGAAGCCGACTGTTATCTTTGCTGACCAGACCATGTACACCGGTTTCGCTTACGCTGCCCGTTCAGGCGCGTCTGTCGGCATCGACGATATGGTTATCCCAGAGAAGAAAGTGGAAATCATCACCGAAGCGGAAGCAGAAGTGGCTGAGATCCAGGAGCAGTTCCAGTCTGGTCTGGTTACCGCGGGCGAGCGTTACAACAAAGTCATCGATATCTGGGCTGCGGCGAACGAGCGCGTAGCGAAGGCGATGATGGAAAACCTCTCGACTGAAACCGTGATTAACCGTGACGGCGAAGAAGAGAAACAGGTTTCCTTTAACAGCATCTTTATGATGGCTGACTCCGGCGCGCGTGGTTCTGCGGCGCAGATTCGTCAGCTGGCAGGTATGCGTGGTCTGATGGCGAAGCCGGACGGCTCCATCATCGAGACGCCGATTACCGCGAACTTCCGTGAAGGTCTGAACGTACTCCAGTACTTCATCTCGACCCACGGTGCGCGTAAAGGTCTTGCGGATACCGCACTGAAAACCGCGAACTCCGGTTATCTGACGCGTCGTCTGGTTGACGTTGCGCAGGATCTGGTTGTGACCGAAGACGACTGCGGCACCTTCGAAGGCATCATGATGACGCCGGTAATCGAAGGCGGCGACGTTAAAGAGCCGCTGCGCGAGCGTGTTCTGGGTCGTGTGACCGCAGAAGACGTGCTGAAGCCGGGCACCGCTGACATCCTGGTTCCGCGTAACACGCTGCTGGATGAGCACTGGTGTGATGTGGTTGAACAGAACTCTGTCGACACCATCAAGGTTCGCTCCGTTGTTAGCTGTGAAACCGATTTTGGCGTATGTGCGCACTGCTACGGTCGCGACCTGGCACGTGGTCACATCATCAACAAAGGTGAAGCGATCGGTGTTATCGCGGCACAGTCCATCGGTGAGCCGGGTACACAGCTGACCATGCGTACGTTCCACATCGGTGGTGCGGCATCGCGTGCGGCAGCTGAATCCAGCATTCAGGTGAAGAACAAAGGTACTATCAAACTGACCAACGCCAAGTCGGTAACCAACTCCGCTGGCAAACTGGTTATTACCTCGCGTAACGTCGAACTGAAAATGATCGATGAGTTTGGCCGTACTAAAGAGAGCTATAAAGTCCCTTACGGCGCGACCATGGCGAAAGGCGACGGCGAACAGGTTGCAGCGGGCGAAACCGTAGCAAACTGGGATCCGCACACCATGCCGGTTATCACCGAAGTAAGCGGCTTCATTCGCTTTACTGACATGATTGATGGCCAGACCATCACGCGTCAGACTGACGAACTGACCGGCCTCTCTTCGCTGGTGGTACTGGATACCGCAGAGCGTACTGCTGGTGGTAAAGACCTGCGTCCGGCGCTGAAAATTGTCGACGAGCAGGGCGAAGACGTTCTGATCCCGGGCACCGACATGCCGGCTCAGTACTTCCTGCCAGGCAAAGCGATCGTGCAGCTGGAAGATGGTAAGAAAATCAGCTCTGGTGACACCCTGGCGCGTGTGCCTCAGGAATCTGGCGGTACCAAGGATATCACCGGTGGTCTGCCGCGCGTTGCCGACCTGTTCGAAGCGCGTCGTCCGAAAGAGCCAGCAATCCTGGCGGAGATCAGCGGCATCATCTCCTTCGGTAAAGAGACCAAAGGTAAACGTCGTCTGGTGATTACGCCGGTTGATGGCAGCGAGCCGTACGAAGAGATGATCCCGAAATGGCGTCAGCTCAACGTGTTTGAAGGCGAGCGCGTAGAACGTGGTGACGTGGTTTCCGACGGTCCGGAATCTCCGCACGACATTCTGCGTCTGCGTGGCGTCCATGCTGTGACCCGTTACATCACTAACGAAGTGCAGGAAGTTTACCGCCTGCAGGGCGTTAAGATTAACGATAAGCACATCGAAGTCATCGTTCGCCAGATGCTGCGTAAAGCAACCATCATGAGCGCGGGAAGCACCGACTTCCTGGAAGGTGAGCAGGCGGAAGTCTCTCGCATCAAGATCTCTAACCGCGATCTCGAAGCGAATGGCAAAATCGGCGCGACCTACATGCGCGATCTGCTGGGTATCACCAAAGCGTCACTGGCAACCGAATCGTTCATCTCGGCAGCCTCGTTCCAGGAGACAACGCGTGTCCTGACCGAAGCCGCTGTTGCAGGCAAGCGCGACGAACTGCGCGGTCTGAAAGAGAACGTGATCGTGGGTCGTCTGATCCCGGCCGGTACCGGTTACGCTTACCATCAGGATCGTATGCGTCGTAAAGCCGCAGGCGAAGCACCGGTAGCGCCGCAGGTTACTGCGGATGAAGCCTCTGCCAGCCTGGCTGAACTGCTGAACGCCGGTCTCGGCGGCAGCGACAACGACTAATCGCTCTTCGCGTAATAAAAACCCTGCCTCGGCAGGGTTTTTTTTTGGCTGTAAAAGAGATAACTGCTACTTCAGGTGAACCGTGAAACATACTTGCGGGTGGTAAGGTCTGAATAAACTCCTGTCTTAACGTCGTGCAGTTCATGCCACGGTGGACGCAAACAACACTTCGAAGCTGTGCATTGGCCCCATTTCAATAATCTGTACAGAGAGCAAACCGGCCTCGACCATCGGCAAACGCGCCACCAGCGTTTCCAGCTCGTCACGGGCGGAAGTTTCGTAAATAACGCTAACAATCACCGGGCTAGGGGAGAAATAGATCTCCCGCAGCGCGCCAGCCTTATAGTCATTCCATACCGCCTGCATCTCTGCCACTGCATAAGACTTGAACTCTGCTGGATCGCGACCGACAGCGGGTGTGAGTAGAACTAAAAATTTCATATCATGATCTCCTTTAAGAGGCTCAACGTTATCAGCCGTAGTCACGCGCTTGTAGGCAGCCCGGCAGCAAGGAGATATTGACCAGATGGCAACACCGCTCTTTTCATCCAGCCTGACGCAGCTGCTCTGGTTTGCGCGTATCGTTGAAGCCGGATCCTTTGCCGAAGCCGCGCGCCGTGCCGGCACAACCACCTCGGCCGTCTCTAAAGCGTTAAGCCGTTTCGAGAGCCAGCATGGCGTGCGCCTGCTGCACCGCACCACGCACGCGCTGTCGCTCACCGAAGAGGGTGAGAGAATGCTGATGCTGGCGCGCGGGCTGCTGGAGGAGGTTTCTCAGGTTGAAAGCGCACTGAGCGGCATCGAAGGGGAGGGCGCTAGCGGCCGGGTGCGCATCTCCGTGCCGTCCTCTTTTGGACGCGCCTGTATCATGCCAGCGCTGCCGGCCTTCCTTGCCGCGCACCCTGAGATCTCGCTGGAAATGCACTTCAGCGACGCGATGGTGGATTTAGCGAGCGGCGGCTTTGATTTCGTGATCCGTTCCGGCCCGCTGGAAGCCTGGCCGGGTCATTCCGCCCGCAAGCTTTTTAGCTTTCCCTGGGTCGCCTGCGCAACGCCCGGCTATCTGGCGCAGCACGGCGAGCCTGCTACGCCCTTCGAACTCAGCGCGCATAGTCAGATAGGCTTCTGGAATCTTAATAAAGGACGGGCGGACGCCTGGCGCTTTCGTTCGCCTGAGGACGACAGATCGGTGCGCTGGGAACCCGCCTCGCGCTATCTGTTCGACGACGGTCAGGCGGCGTGGCAGATGATTCGTGCCGGGTGCGGCATTGGCTGGGCGCCTGCCTGGCTGGGCGCATCCGATTTCGCCAGCGGCGAAGTGGTTGAGATACTAAAAGAGTGGCGGACGGAGAGAGTGAATATGTGGGTGCTGCGTCTGGAACGGCGATTAACGCCTCGACGAACGCAGACGGTTATCGATTTTTTAACCGGACTTTTCCTGCCCTATGAATCTTTAGTGTAGCCAGCGCACGTAAAGGCGCTGCTTGCTGGCGGACAGGAGCTCTCTGCCCGCCAGGGTAACAAGAGAACGAGGCGCGCTGCGTGGTCCTTCAGCACGCTAGCGTCTCTCGCTTTCAATATCGCCGCGCGTCAGGCCGATATCTTTGAGCTGCGCATCGCTGAGCTGCAGCAGGATCAGCCGCGTCTTACGCCGCTGGTGGAGCGCCCTCAGGCTGCGCGCGATAGCGCGTAGCAAAGACCAGGGCGTAACTGAAAAAGGTTTTGCCGCACAGTTTTCTTCGTATCCCATTTTGCTTTCCTCATCAGGTGAACTGAGGAATAGTTTCTGCCTGAGGGCGTAAAGGATACAGACGCAAAATTCGATTTTATTTAACATACAGATTGCCGTAAGCGGCGTCTGAATGGTAAAAAATAAGCCTGTCTGTACTGTTTTTTAACTTCTCAGGCTGACGGGAGCCGAACATGACGCGTTATCAACAGCTGGCGATGCACCTGGCGCAGCGCATTGAACAGGGGCTTTACCGCAGCGGTGAGAAGCTGCCGTCAGTGCGCACGCTGAGCCTTGAACATGGCGTCAGCATTAGCACCGTGCAGCAGGCGTACCATGTGCTGGAGGAGAAGCAGCTGATTACGCCGCAGCCGCGTTCCGGCTATTTCGTCGCAACGCGCAAGGCCGCGCCGCCGGTGCCGGCGCTGACGCGTCCGGTGCAGCGCCCGGTAGAGATCACTCAGTGGGAGTCGGTGCTGGATCTGCTCGAGAGTCGTCAGGAAGGCGATATGCTGCAGCTGGGTAGCGGCATGCCCAACCTCACCCAGCCGACCCTGAAACCACTGTGGAAAATTCTCAGCCGACAGGCGCAGCGGCAGGAAACGCAGCTTCTCAGCTACGACAATCTGTATGGCGTAACCGGATTGCGCGAGCAGGTGGCGCGGCTGGCGATCGACAGCGGCTGTCAGCTGTCGGTAGACGATATCGTCGTTACCACCGGCTGCCATGAGGCGCTGTCGGTTTCGATCCGCGCAGTATGCGAGCCGGGCGATATCATCGCGGTAGAGTCGCCGTCGTTTCACGGCATTATGCAGACCCTGCGCGGCTTCGGCATTCGCGCCATTGAGATCCCTACCGATTCGGTCACCGGCATCAGTCTGGAGGCGCTGGAGCTGGCGTTTGAACAGTGGCCAATCAAAGCGGTAATGGTGGTGCCTAACTGCAACAATCCGCTGGGTTTTATTATGCCGGAGGCGCGTAAGCGCGCGCTGCTGACGCTGGCGCAGCGTTTTGACGTAGCGGTGATTGAAGATGACGTTTACGGCGAGCTGGCCTGGGAGTATCCGCGGCCCGCCACGTTGAAATCGCTCGATCTGGACGGCCGCGTGCTGCTGTGCAGCTCTTTTTCGAAAACGGTCGCGCCTGGCCTGCGCATCGGCTGGGTTGCGCCGGGACGCTATCGCGATCGCGTGCTGCATATGAAATATATTGCGACTGGTTCCAGCAACACCCTGGCGCAGCATGCGATGGCGGAGTTTATTCGCCAGGGCTACTATCAGCCGCATCTGCGGCGTATGCGTCAGCTTTATCAGCGCAACTACGACTGTTTCAGCTGTTGGGTACGTCACTATTTTCCCTGCGGCATCTGCGTCTCGCGTCCGCAGGGCGGCTTTATGATGTGGGTTGAACTGCCGGAAGCGTTTGACGCCGTGCGGCTTAATCGCGAACTGCGCGATTCGCATATTCAGATTGCGGTCGGCTCGCTTTTTTCCGCGTCGGGAAAATATCGCAACTGCCTGCGACTGAGCTTCGCCGTAACACCGGACGACCGTATCGAACAGGCGCTGGAAAAAGTCGGTCAGGCGGTCGAGCGCGCGATAGCCGCCTGCGCGGGCGAACACTCTCCACATTCCCTGCAGCATGACACCCTCCTGGCTAAATAGTTGAGGCAGGGCCAGAGAGGTGAAGGGGAGGTTCCGGCCCTGGCCGGGCAACAGACCCGGCGAAAGCCACTGTAGCGCAGCAGAATTACGGCGCGAGCGAGAAAGCCTGTCGCTGCGCGCCGTTTTCCACACTTTTTACCGCTGTTGCAGGATGTTGCCGCTTTTTGCGCGGCGCGTCCCGCGTTACGCCTGCGGCGGTTCCGCCAGCGCCAGCAACGCCTGGGTCGCAGCGCGCCAGTCCGGCGCCTGGGTAATGGCGCTGACGACGGCGATACTGCCGACGCCGGTCGCTAGCACCGCCGGCGCGCGCGCCAGGCTGATGCCGCCAATCGCTACGGTTGAGACGCCCTTAAGCCGCGCAATATGCCGCTGAAGCTCGGTCAGCCCCTGCGGCGCGGAGGGCATCGCCTTGGTCTCGGTAGGGAAAATATGTCCCAGCGCGATATAGGAAGGGCGTATCGCCAGCGCGCGATCCAGCTCGTGGTCGTCGTGCGTCGACACGCCCAGCCGCAGGCCCGCCTCACGAATGGCATTCAGGTTCGCGACATCCAGATCCTCCTGACCCAGATGCACGCCGTAGGCGCGGTGCTTAACTGCCAGCCGCCAGTAGTCGTTGATAAACAGACGGGCGTTGTAACGCTTGCCGAGCGCGATCGACTCGATAACCGCAGGCTCTACCGCTTCATCCTCCCGATCTTTAATACGCAGCTGGATAGTGCGCACGCCGACCTCCAGCAGTCGCGCAATCCACTCTACGCTGTCGACGACCGGATAGAGCCCTAAGCGCGAGGCGGTAGCAGGGAAAGGGGCGTTCATCGTTTCTCCTCGTTCAGCGCATCGGCTGAGTGGTAAAGCTCGCCGCCGCGGCGGCGAAAGGTTTCAGACATCTGCTGCATGCCAATGGCGATCGGCTGCGCCTCGGCCTGGCTGGCTGCATAGTCGCGCACTTCCTGGCTGATTTTCATCGAGCAGAATTTGGGGCCGCACATCGAGCAGAAGTGTGCCACTTTACCCGATTCCTGGGGCAGGGTTTCGTCGTGATAGGCGCGCGCGGTATGAGGATCGAGCGCCAGATTGAACTGATCCTCCCAGCGGAATTCAAAGCGCGCTTTGGACATGGCGTTATCGCGGATCTGCGCGCCGGGATGCCCCTTCGCCAGATCCGCCGCGTGGGCGGCGATCTTATAGGTAATCAGCCCCTGCTTAACGTCCTCTTTATTTGGCAAGCCGAGATGCTCTTTGGGCGTAACGTAGCAGAGCATGGCGCAGCCGAACCAGCCGATCATCGCGGCGCCGATGCCGGAGGTGAAGTGATCGTAGCCGGGCGCGATATCAGTGGTTAGCGGACCGAGCGTATAGAACGGCGCTTCGTGACAGTGCTCCAGCTGCTCGGTCATATTGCGGCGGATCATCTGCATAGGAATATGGCCGGGACCTTCGATCATCACCTGCACGTCATACTCCCAGGCGATCTTCGTCAGCTCGCCCAGCGTGCGCAGCTCGGCGAACTGCGCCTCGTCGTTGGCGTCCTGAATTGAGCCGGGACGCAGGCCGTCGCCAAGCGACAGCGAAACGTCGTAGGCGGCGCAGATTTCGCAAATTTCGCGAAAGTGCGTATAGAGAAAACTTTCGCGGTGATGCGACAGACACCACTTCGCCATAATCGACCCGCCGCGCGATACGATGCCGGTCAGGCGCTTCGCCGTCATCGGCACATAGCGCAGCAGCACGCCGGCGTGGATAGTGAAGTAATCGACGCCTTGCTCCGCCTGCTCCAGCAGCGTGTCGCGAAACACTTCCCAGTCGAGATTTTCCGCAACGCCGTTGACCTTTTCCAGCGCCTGATAAATGGGTACGGTGCCGATGGGCACCGGGCTGTTGCGCAGGATCCACTCGCGCGTTTCATGAATATAGCGCCCGGTGGAGAGATCCATCACAGTATCGGCGCCCCAGCGCGTCGACCAGACCAGTTTTTCTACCTCTTCTTCGATAGAGGAGGTGACCGCCGAGTTGCCGATGTTGGCGTTGACCTTGACCAGAAAGTTGCGGCCGATGATCATCGGCTCCGATTCGGGATGGTTGATATTCGCGGGAATAATGGCGCGTCCGGCGGCCACTTCCTGGCGCACGAACTCAGGGGTGATGTTTTCCGGCAGCTGCGCGCCGAAGCCGTGGCCGGCATGCTGCTGACGCAGCACTTCGCTGCGAATGCGTTCGCGGCCCATATTCTCGCGCAGCGCGATAAACTCCATCTCCGGCGTGACGACGCCCTGACGGGCATAGTGAAGCTGGGTAACGCGCCGCCCCGCTTTTGCGCGTCGCGGCTGCGGCAGCCGCTCGAAACGCAGATGATCGAGCCCGTCGTCGGCCAGACGCTGCTGCGTATAGCGCGAGCTGGTGTGCGTCAGAACCTCGCTATCGTCGCGTGTGGCAATCCAGTCGGCGCGCAGCTTTGCCAGCCCACGCTGTACGTCGATAACGGCATCGGGGTCGCCGTAGGGACCGGCAGTATCGTAGACCGGCACCGCCTCATTCTCTTCATAGCGCGGACGATCTTTATCGCCGCCGAGCAGCGTCGGGCTGAGCTGGATCTCGCGCATCGGCACGCGAATATCGGCGCGGCTGCCCTGGATCCAGATACGTTTCGAGTTGGGAAAGGCGACGCCGCTCTGAAGCGCCTCAATAAAGGCCTGCGCCTGAGCGCGCTGTTCACGTCGGTTGGTTTTGGTCATAGACATAGCAATTTTCCTGTTGAGGGGGAACGTTGCTTGTCCGGAGTTCGGAAGGAGTAACAGAAACGGCAGGCAAAATCGCCAGCGTACTGATGATGTTTACTCTTGTTCCCTTCGCAGGTTCTAACCTGATCAGGTTCCGCGGATCCCGAATTAACGGTCTCAGCCCAGGGGGCACTCCGACAAGATTTCGTTTTACGTTTTAAGCTACTTAGCTTGCCATTTCGCGCACTGGGCAGTGCTCGTGACGGTCACATACTTCAGTATGCTCCCGTCCCTGCGCGCTGTCCGAGCGTGAACTGGCTGCGCACGTTACGCTTAAAACGCCAGTGCATATTGCACAAAAACAAAACGGGTTTTCGACGATAACGTCGAAAACCCGTTCAGCATAGAAGGACCGCTTCAGAATAACAAGCGATTTACAATTGGCTAACCTTAAGCCGGACGCGACAGCTGCGTGCTGTCGTTAGCCACCGGCGCACGCACCAGGCTGTTGTCCCACGCAAGCTGGATCAGCTTATCTTCCAGGGTAAAGCGCGCTTCCAGCACTTCGCCGACTTCCGACAGCGCCAGCTGAAAATCGACGCAGTTATCGTCGTCAATCGACTGCTGCAGATGGCCATCATAGAGCTGCATCAGGCGCTCGGTGTTGGCTTCCAGCGGCGGATAGACCTGCGCAGCGGCAATCATCGGGCTGTCGCCTTCCATCTCGTTGATGATGCGCTCGTAAATGCTGAAGTGACCGGCGGAAAGGTAATCGACCAGGCCGTGACAAAAATTGTCGAGCGCCTGCTCGTCTAACGTCGTGAGCGCCTCTTTGTTAGGCTTCAGCCCAACCAGGTGGTAATAAGAAACAAGAAGCTGGCGACGGGCGTCCAGCCACGTGTCTACCAGTTCGTTGCTGCCACCTACGCGCTCGGTCAGGACGTTTAACTGGTTAAGCATATCTGACTCCATGTAAAGAAGGTTCCCTTCCCGTCACGCTGCGGCTGGCCTGGTGCCGCCTGCAAGCTGGACGATTTAGGGTATAGTTGTTTGTCTACACACTTAACATCAGGACTTCAGCGTATCGATAAGACGCTAAGGATGACGATTAGATGCAACATGAGATCTCAAGCGTAGACGCTGGATGGTGGATTGTCAGCCATGAACAGAAACTTTGGTTGCCGCAAGGCGATCTGCCGCACGGCAGCGCCGCTGCGTTTAAGCTGGCAGGCAGCAAGGCGCAGGCGGTCGGCGAGTGGCAGGGCGAAACGGTATGGCTGGTGTGTGAGAGCCGCGATCGCGACATGTTCTCGGTGCGTCAGCTGATCGATGAAGAGCCAGGGCTGTTTCAGCTTGCCGGGCGCGCCGTGCAGCTGGCAGAGTTTTACCGCTCGCATCGCTTCTGCGGCTACTGCGGCCACGAAATGCATCTGAGCAAACATGAAAATGCCTGCCTCTGCGGACACTGCCGCGAACGCTACTATCCGCAAATCGCGCCCTGCATTATCGTCGCCATCCGACGCGGCGACGAGATATTGCTGGCCAACCATGCGCGTCATCGCAACAGCATCTATACCGTGCTGGCGGGCTTTGTCGAGGTGGGCGAGACGCTGGAGCAGGCGGTCGCGCGCGAGGTGATGGAAGAGAGCAACGTCCGCGTCAAAAACTTACGCTACGTCACGTCGCAGCCCTGGCCCTTCCCGCATTCGCTGATGATGGCCTTTATGGCGGAATATGACGGTGGCGATCTGCAGATCGATAATAAAGAGCTGCTGGACGCCGGCTGGTACCGCTACGACGCGCTGCCGCAGCTGCCGCCGCCGGGCACCGTGGCGCGCCGGCTAATCGAAGATACCGTCGCCATCTGCCGCGGCGAGGCGTAAGAAGTGTTACACTACGCGCCTGAAATTGAGAGAGTCCTGAAATGAGTGAACTGAAGAACGATCGTTATCTGCGCGCCCTGTTACGTCAACCGGTCGATATCACGCCGGTATGGATGATGCGACAAGCCGGGCGTTATTTGCCGGAGTACAAAGCGACGCGCGCCGTAGCCGGTGATTTTATGTCGCTGTGCAAAAACGCCGAACTGGCGTGTGAAGTCACCCTGCAGCCGCTGCGCCGCTATCCGCTTGATGCGGCGATCCTCTTCAGCGATATCCTGACGATCCCCGACGCGATGGGGCTGGGACTCTACTTCGAAACCGGCGAAGGCCCGCGTTTCTCTAATCCGGTTACCTGTCGCGCCGATGTCGATAAACTGCCGGTGCCCGATCCCGAGCAGGAACTCGGCTATGTGATGAATGCGGTACGCACCATTCGCAAAAACCTCAACGGCGAAGTGCCGCTGATTGGATTCTCCGGCAGTCCCTGGACGCTGGCGACCTACATGGTAGAGGGCGGCAGCAGCAAAGCCTTCACGAAAATCAAAAAGATGATGTACGCCGATCCGGCAACGCTGCATGCGATGCTCGACAAGCTGGCGGACAGCGTCATTCTTTATCTCAACGCGCAGATCCGCGCGGGCGCGCAGTCGGTAATGGTGTTCGATACCTGGGGCGGCGTGCTGACCGGACGCGATTACCTGGAGTTCTCGCTCTACTACATGCATAAAATCGTCGACAGCGTGCTGCATGAGAACGAAGGACGCCGCGTGCCGATTACGCTCTTCACTAAGGGCGGCGGACAGTGGCTGGAAGCGATGGCCGCCACCGGCTGCGACGCGCTCGGTCTCGACTGGACCACCGACATCGGCGAAGCGCGTCGTCGCGTCGGCGACAAAGTCGCGCTGCAGGGCAACATGGATCCGTCTATGCTTTATGCGCCAGCTGCGCGTATCGAGCAGGAAGTCGCGGGCATTCTCGACGGCTTCGGCGCGGGCAGCGGTCACGTCTTCAACCTGGGACATGGTATCCATCAGGATGTGCCGCCAGAGCATGCGGGCGTGTTCGTTGAGGCGGTGCACCGTCTCTCAGGCCAATATCATCAGGAGTAAGTATGGACATTGCTGCACTGCGCGCGGAGCAGATTCAGCGCGCTGCAGAGGTGGTGCGGCAGGATGATTTCGACGTTTTGCCGCCGCGTTTTATCGGCGGCGCCGACGTCGGATTCGAGCAGGAAGGGGCCGTGACGCGCGCCGCCCTGGTGATCCTCGAATATCCTTCCCTGAAGCTGGTGGAGCATCGCATCGCGCGCATCGCCACCACCATGCCTTATATTCCCGGCTTCCTCTCTTTTCGCGAATATCCTGCGCTGCTGGCGGCATGGGAAATGCTTGAGCGCAAACCGGATCTTCTTTTCGTCGACGGACACGGCATTTCGCACCCGCGTCGTCTCGGCGTCGCCTCGCACTTTGGCTTAATGGTTGACGTGCCGACGATCGGCGTGGCGAAAAAGCGCCTGTGCGGTCGCTTTGCCGATCTGGGCGCCGAGCCGGGATCGCGCCAGCCGCTGATAGACAAAGGCGAGCAGATCGGCTGGGTATGGCGCAGCAAAGCGCGCTGCAACCCGCTTTTCGTGGCGACCGGACACCGCGTCAGCCTGGATAGCGCGCTGCACTGGGTGGAAAACTGCATGGGCGGCTATCGCCTGCCGGAGCCTACGCGCTGGGCCGACGCCGTCGCCTCCAACCGCACCGCCTTTCAGCGCTGGCAAAGCGCGCTTTAACGCTGTGCGCGCGGCGCTTTTGCGGTACACTGCCGCCAGCTAAACGATGAAGAGCCCTGTTCATGTTACAAAACCCCGTTCACCTGCGTCTGGCTAAGCTGGAAAGCTGGCAGCATCTGACGTTTATGGCTTGCCTGTGCGAGCGTATGTTCCCCAATTACTGGGCATTCTGCCAGCAGACGGAATTCGCCGATCCGGCGCTTTATCGCCGCCTTCTCGATCTCATCTGGGAAAGCCTGACGGTCAAAGACGCCAAAATCAATTTTGACAGCCAGCTGGAAAAGCTTGAGGCCGCCATTCCCGACGGCGATGCCTTCGAGGTGTATGGCGTTTATCCCGCTATCGACGCCTGCGTGGCGTTAAGCGAAGTGCTGCACGCGATGCTGAGCGGCGAAACGCTGGAGCATGCGATTGAAGTCAGCAAGACGTCGATCACCACCGTTGCGATGCTGGAAATGACCCAGGCCGGACGCGAAATGAGCGACGAAGAGCTGCGCGAAAACCCGGCCGTTATCGACGAGTGGGACATGCAATGGGAGATTTTCCGCCTGCTTGCCGACTGCGAAGAACGAGACCTTGAATTGATCAAAGGTTTGCGTTTGGACCTGCGGGAGGCGGGAATCAGCAACATCGGTATAAATTTTCAGCAGTAAGGCGGGAAAACGTGACTTCAGGCCCGAATTAGCGCGCCTGGAGGCTTCACATCGGCCCCCTCTCTGGTCTACATTTGGGGGGCTGAAAATTGTGGCTATCGGTGCGTGCAGGCTGAAGAGTGCCAGAATATGGCTTTTCCCTCGCACTCGTTGCTTAGCAAGCGATAAATACACTTTAAGGATAACTTATGAACAAGACTCAACTGATTGATGTGATCGCGGAAAAAGCGGACCTGTCGAAAACCCAGGCTAAAGCGGCTCTGGAATCAACTCTGGCTGCGATCACTGAGTCTCTGAAAGAAGGTGATGCTGTACAACTGGTTGGTTTTGGCACTTTTAAAGTGAACCACCGCGCTGAGCGTACCGGTCGCAACCCGCAAACTGGCAAAGAGATCAAAATCGCTGCGGCAAACGTACCGGCATTCGTGTCTGGTAAAGCGCTGAAAGACTCTGTTAAATAAGACGTCGCACTGCGGTCAGAATTTTAAAAGAAGGGGCGAATTCGCCCCTTTTGTATTAGGGGCCAGCTATGCCGAACCTGCGTTCGCCCTCCTGTTTTGCCCTGCTTGCTCTGCTTCTGCTTTCCGGGTGCGGTTCTACGCCCGACACGCCTCCTTTTAGCGCCAGCGGCTATCTTGCCGATCGCGGCGCGGTGCGCATCTGGCGCAAAAACAGCCACCTTACGATTCATTTGCGCACCCTCTATACGCCTTTTAACGGCGACGCGGCGGAAACCACCGACTATGTGTGGCAAGAGGAGAAGCTGGTCAGCGTAGCGCGCCACGTCAGCGGCAAGCAGCCAGACGATGTCACCCTGCGTTTCGATCAGGACGGCAGCCTGAGCTTTATGCAGCGGCAGCTGGCCGGGCGACGCGAAGCGGTCGATCCGGATACGATAGAGCTCTATAAGTTCGATGCACAGCGGATGCTGGCGCAGAGCAATGCGCTGCTCAGCGGCCGCGTGATGCTGAAGCAGGGCCAGTGGCTGGGCGCGAAGCAGATCGCCCTCTGCGACGGCGGGCGCGAGTCGCCATCCTTCGACGATTACGCGCTGCAGACGCTGGCGCAGCAGCAGAGACGCAGCGCCGCGCCGCTGCTGGTCTCCTGGCTGGAGGCGCCTGAAGGTACGCAGCTGCTGCGCGCGGCGCCGGGAGAAAGCTGTGATTCGCAGCCGAAAGAAGAGGATTTTTAGGGCAGAGAAAAGGGCGCATGGCGCGCCCTTTTTGCTTACTTGCGGTTAATGGCGCGATAGCCGATATCGCGGCGGCAGAAGCTGCCGTTCCAGGAGACAGGCTGAGCCAGCTCATAGGCGCGCTTTTGCGCCGCCGCCACGTCGTCACCCAGCGCGGTAACGCAGAGCACGCGGCCGCCGTTGGTCAGCACCAGATCGTTCTCAAGACGCGTACCGGCATGGAATACCTTGCCGTCTTCAACCTGCTCCAGCGGCAGGCCGTGAATCTGCTCGCCGTTGACGTAGTCGCCCGGATAGCCGCCCGCCGCCAGCACGACGCCGAGCGCCGGGCGCGGATCCCATTTTGAATCCGTCTTATCCAGCGCGCCGTCGCAGGCCGCCAGGCAGAGCTCAACCAAATCCGACTGCAGGCGCAGCATGATCGGCTGGGTTTCGGGATCGCCGAAGCGGCAGTTGAATTCGATGACTTTCGGCTGACCCGACTGATCGATCATCAGACCGGCATACAGGAAGCCGGTATAGACATTGCCTTCCGCCGCCATGCCGCGCACCGTCGGCCAGATCACCTGATCCATAACGCGCTGGTGGATCTCGTCGGTAACCACCGGCGCGGGGGAATAGGCGCCCATGCCGCCCGTGTTCGGACCGGTATCGCCATCGCCGACGCGCTTGTGATCCTGGCTGGTGGCCATCGGCAGCACATGTTCGCCATCAACCATGACGATAAAGCTGGCTTCTTCGCCGTCGAGAAACTCTTCAATCACGATGCGGTGGCCTGCGTCGCCGAAAGCGTTGCCAGCCAGCATATCTTTAACCGCTGCTTCCGCTTCTTCCAGCGTCATCGCGACGATTACGCCTTTACCGGCTGCCAGGCCGTCGGCCTTGATGACGATAGGCGCGCCTTTCTCGCGCAGGTACGCCAGCGCGACTTCGACATCTGTAAAGTTGCGGTACTCCGCGGTAGGAATATGGTGGCGGGCAAGGAAATCTTTGGTAAAGGCTTTAGAGCCTTCCAGCTGCGCGGCGTTTTTGGTTGGGCCGAAAATTTTCAGGCCCGCCGCGCGGAAGGCGTCGACCACGCCGATAACCAGCGGCGCTTCCGGACCGACGATAGTCAGGTCGATCGCTTCGCGCTGGGCGAACGCCAGCAGGGCAGGGATATCGGTTGGGCTAATATCAACATTTTGCAGCGCGGGCTCCAGCGCGGTGCCAGCGTTGCCGGGCGCGACGAATACCGTTTCCGCCAGCGGCGACTGCGCCGCTTTCCAGGCCAGCGCGTGTTCACGACCGCCGTTGCCAATCACTAAAATTTTCATATTGCTCTCCGGATAATTAATGGCGGAAGTGGCGCATGTCAGTGAAGATCATGGCGATGCCGTGCTCGTCTGCCGCAGCGATAACCTCTTCGTCGCGAATAGAGCCGCCCGGCTGGATAACGCAGGTAACGCCGACAGCGGCCGCGGCATCGATACCGTCGCGGAATGGGAAGAACGCATCGGAAGCCATCGCCGAGCCTTTTACCTCCAGCCCTTCGTCCGCAGCCTTAATGCCGGCAATTTTAGCGGAGTAGACGCGGCTCATCTGGCCGGCGCCGATGCCGATGGTCATATTGTCGCGCGCATAAACGATGGCGTTGGATTTCACGAACTTCGCGACCTTCCAGCAGAAGAGCGCGTCGCGCAGCTCCTGCTCGCTCGGCTGACGCTTGCTGACCACGCGCAGCTGGCTCGCTTCCACCATGCCCAGGTCGCGATCCTGTACCAGCAGGCCGCCGGTAACGCGTTTGAAATCGAGTCCGGCGACGCGTTCCTGCCACTGGCCGCAGATCAGCACGCGAACGTTCTGCTTGGCCGCCGTGACTTTCAGCGCCGCTTCGCTGGCGGAAGGGGCGATGATCACTTCGACAAACTGACGGCTGATAATCGCCTGCGCGGTCGCTTCGTCCAGCTCGCGGTTGAAAGCGATAATGCCGCCGAAGGCCGAGGTCGGGTCGGTCTGATACGCGCGTTCGTAAGCCTCAAGAATTGATGCGCCAGCGGCGACGCCGCAGGGGTTGGCATGCTTAACGATAACGCACGCTGCTTCGCTGAACGCCTTCACGCACTCCAGCGCCGCGTCGGTATCGGCAATATTGTTGTAGGAGAGCGCTTTGCCCTGAACCTGCTGCGCGGTCGCTACCGAAGCTTCCTGCACGTTCTCTTCTATATAGAAGGCGGCGTCCTGATGGCTGTTTTCGCCGTAGCGCATATCCTGCTTCTTAATGAAGTTCAGATTGAGCGTGCGCGGGAAACGGCCAGCGGGTTGATTGCGCTCGCCATGATAGGCAGGAACCAGCGAGCCAAAGTAGTTGGCGATCATGCTGTCATAGGCCGCGGTATGCTCAAACGCTTTAATCGCAAGGTCAAAACGGGTTTCCAGCGTCAACGAGTTTTCGTTGGCGTCCAGCTCGGCCAGTATGGCGTCGTAGTCGCTGCTCTTGACCACAATCGCCACGTCCTTATGGTTCTTGGCCGCTGAACGCACCATGGTCGGGCCGCCGATATCGATATTCTCGACCGCATCTTCCAGCGTGCAGCCTTCGCGCGCAACGGTCTGCGCGAAGGGATAGAGGTTAACCACCACCATGTCGATAGGTTCGATAGCGTGCTGCGCCATAATGGCGTCATCCTGGCCGCGACGGCCCAGAATGCCGCCGTGCACTTTCGGGTGCAGCGTTTTGACGCGTCCATCCATCATTTCCGGGAAGCCGGTGTAGTCAGACACTTCGGTAACGGTGAGACCCGCATCGGCCAGCAGGCGAGCGGTTCCGCCTGTAGAGAGGAGTTCGACGCCGCGGCTGGAGAGCGCCTGAGCAAATTCGAGGATACCTGCTTTGTCTGAGACACTCAGCAGAGCGCGGCGTACAGGACGACGTTGTTGCATGGTGGTTTTATCCCTTGGCTTTGTTTCGCGTAAATAAGAGCGTTACATCAAGCTTAGCGATCTTCTTATGAATAAAAAGAGGCGAAACTTCAGGTAACGCCCCGAAAAGGGGCATCCGTGACGTCGCGGGGCATTGTAGCGAAAACGTTTGCGTGCTGCTCGCAAAAATTCGTTTTGAAATGCATTGTGGATAACTTTGTGGGTAATCACGTATAAGGCGGGCTTTTGCTGTGGAATGCAGCGAACGGTCATTTTTCTGCAATTTAGCTGTTGCGCTCTCTGAACGACTCCCTATAATGCGCCTCCATCGACACGGCACAACGGCTTACGGAATGCGGTGTTGAGGTGATGAAAGTCACCGTCGGTCAGAGCGAAAATAAACGCTTGACTGACACAG
>Ga0268257_1000909_pt1 | contig 28874 bp, 21 predicted proteins | sample AgamicAtPrz_FD_200249 | JGI IMG/M metagenome (GOLD analysis project Ga0268257, IMG submission 200249) | Agave microbial communities from Guanajuato, Mexico - At.P.rz (v2) (version 3) | ecosystem: Host-associated > Plants > Phyllosphere > Phylloplane/Leaf | place: Guanajuato, Mexico | collected... | reverse complement strand
TGAGCCTGTCGCTCTCCCATGTCAGCCACCGCGCCAACCAGGCCCAGGCCGGCGATGACATCGATCGCCTCTACCTGATCATCGAATACCCACTCAAAGGCAGCTTCTGACATGAGCACATCCCCTTCAGGCGCCTGGAGCCCGTTGCGCAACACCACCTTCCGCATGCTGTGGATCGCCACCATCGCCTCGAACATCGGCACCTGGATGCACGAGGTGGGCGCCGGCTGGCTGATGACCACGCTGTCGGCCAGCCCGCTGCACGTGGCGCTGATCCAGGTGGCCGGCTCGCTGCCGATGTTCTTCCTGGCCCTGCCGGCCGGCGCCGCGGCGGATATCGTCGACAAGCGCCGCTACCTGTTGCTGGTACAACTGTGGATGGCCGGCGTGGCCGCTGTACTGGCGGCTCTGACCTTGCTCGGGCTGATGAACGTCACCTTGCTGCTGGTACTGACCCTGGCGCTGGGCATCGGTACGGCACTGATGATGCCGGCGTGGAGCGCGCTGACGCCGGAGCTGGTGGGCAAGCAGGACCTGGCCAACGCAGTGGCGCTTTCCAGTGTCGGCATCAACGTGTCCCGTGCCATCGGCCCGGCTTTGGCGGGGGTAGTGGTGAGCATGGTCGGCCCGTGGCTGACCTTTGCCCTGAATGCCATCTCGTTCGCCGGCGTGATCCTGGTGTTGTTGCTGTGGAAACGCGAGGTGAAGGAGCCACTGCTGCCGGCCGAGCGCTTCGTTGGCGCCATGCGTACCGGGTTGCGTTTCGCCCGCAGTGCCAAACCGTTGCAGGCGGTGATGCTGCGCGCGCTGGCGTTCTTTTTCTGCGCCAGTGCCGGTACTTCGCTGCTGCCGCTGATCGTGCGTGGCGAGATGCGCGGCAGCGCAGCAGATTTCGGCCTGCTGCTGGCCGCCATCGGTATTGGCGCAGTGGCTGGCGCCACCTTGCTGCCACGCCTGCGCGAACGCATCAGCCGCGACCGCCTGGTGATGCTGGCCAGCCTGCTGTATGCCTTGTTCCTGTTGGCCTTGGCGCTGGTGCGTAACTTTTATGTGTTATTGCCGGCGATGCTGCTCAGCGGCGCGGCGTGGATCGCAGTGCTGTCCAACCTGCAAGTGGCGGCGCAGACCTCGGTGCCGGCCTGGGTGCGGGCGCGCGCGTTGTCGGTGTACATCCTGATCTTCTTCGGTGCCATGGCCGCTGGCGGGCTGCTGTGGGGCACGTTGGCCAGTCATGCATCGATCACCCTGAGCTTGCTGCTAGCCGCAGGCGGGCTGGCATTCGGCACCTTGCTGACCTGCCGGGTGACGCTGCCGGAAACCGAAGCCGAAGAGCTGACACCGTCGCTGCACTGGCCGGTGCCAGTGCTGAGCGTGGGGGTTGATGCGCGACAGTGCCGATCCGGCGTTGTGGCTGGAGTTCTTCTTCGAGGAATCGTGGCTGGAGCATCTGCGCCATCACCATCGGGTAACCCGGGGCGAACTGAAGATCGAGGCGCGGGTGCGGATGTTGCAGACCGATGGGGTGGAAGTGAAGATCCGGCATCTGTTGGCCGGCGGTGAGCACAAGGCTCACCATTGATGTTGGCTTTTCCGGCCTCTTCGCGGGCTCGCCCGCTCCCACAGGGATCGCACAAAGCCTGAGGGCTGTGGTGTACCTGTGGGAGCGGGCGAGCCCGCGAAGAGGCCAGCACTGAAGGAACAAAAAAAGGGGCCAGATGCTGGCCCCTTCTTCACATCAGCTCAGCTTAGAAAGCAAAGCACGAACAACCCAACGCCCCCCAGAAGCCCTGGAAGTCATTCACCGGCACATTCGAATGCCGCGCCTTCTCATGGCTGTGCGCATGCACCCCGCAAGGCCCGACGCACTGGTGCGCCGCTGCCGCCAGCGATGGCGTACCCACGCGCCAGTGGCCCGGCACCTTGGTCACCGGCGACCACTCCGGCAGCACCGGCACCTGTGGCGGGCCGAGCTTGTCGAACTCGGCTGCAGCGTACACCACCTTGCCATCGACCACGGTCAGCACCGACTCGATGCCCTTGATCGCTTCTTCATCGACGCTGAAGAAGTCCAGCGACAATGCCGCCAGGTCGGCCAGCTGGCCCACCTTGATCTGCCCCTTCTTGCCCTGCTCGCTGGAGAACCAGGCGCTGCCCTGGGTAAACAGCTGCAAGGCGGTGTCGCGGCTGAGGCCTTCAGGGTACAGCTCCATGCCACCGACGGTCTTGCCGCTGACCAGCCAGTACAACGAGGTCCATGGGTTGTAGCTGGACACGCGGGTAGCGTCGGTACCGGCACCCACCGGCACGCCCATGTCGAGCATGCGCTTGATCGGCGGGGTCTGCTCGGCAGCCTTGGCGCCGTAGCGGTCGACGAAGTACTCACCCTGGAAGGCCATGCGGTCCTGAATGGCAATACCACCGCCCAGCGCACGCACGCGTTCGATGTTCTGGGCAGTGATGGTCTCGGCGTGGTCGAAGAACCACGGCAGGCCATTGAACGGAATGTCGCGGTTGACCTTCTCGAACACGTCGAGCATGCGCGTGATCGATTCGTTGTAGGTGGCGTGCAGGCGGAATGGCCAGCGCTGCTCGACCAGGTGGCGCACCACCGGCTCCAGCTCTTGCTCCATGGTCTGCGGCAGGTCCGGGCGCGGCTCGAGGAAGTCCTCGAAGTCGGCGGCGGAGAACACCAGCATCTCGCCGGCGCCGTTGTGGCGCAGGAAGTCGGTGCCGCTGTGCAGCTTGACGCTGGAGGTCCACTTACGGAAGTCGTCCAGCTCTTCCTTGGGCTTCTGGGTGAACAGGTTGTAGGCGATGCGCACGGTCAACTGGTTGTTGTCGGCCAGTTGCTGGATCACCTGGTAGTCGTCCGGGAAGTTCTGGTAGCCACCACCGGCATCGATGGCGCTGGTCAGGCCCAGGCGGTTGAGTTCACGCATGAACTGGCGGGTGGAGTTGACCTGGTACTCCAGCGGCAACTTCGGCCCCTTGGCCAGGGTGGCGTAGAGAATCATCGCGTTGGGGCGGGCAATCAGCATGCCGGTCGGGTTGCCGAACTTGTCACGCTGGATTTCGCCACCCGGCGGGTTGGGCGTGTCCTTGCTGTAGCCGACAGCCTTGAGCGCAGCGCGGTTGAGCAACGCGCGGTCATACAGGTGCAACAGGAACACTGGCGTGTCCGGGGCGGCCTGGTTGATTTCTTCCAGGGTGGGCATGCGTTTTTCGGCGAACTGGAATTCGTTCCAGCCACCGACCACGCGCACCCACTGCGGGGTGGGCGTGCGCGCGGCCTGGTCCTTGAGCATGCGCAGGGCATCGGCCACCGACGGCACGCCTTCCCAGCGCAGCTCCAAGTTGTAGTTCAGGCCACCACGAATCAGGTGCAGGTGCGAGTCGTTCAGGCCCGGAATGACCGTGCGCTGCTTGAGGTCGATGATCTGCGTGGAGGCGCCCTTGTGGGCCATGGCCTCGGCGTCGTTGCCCACGGCGATGAAACGGCCATCCTTGATGGCGACGGCGGTCGCGGTGGGTTTTTCACGATCAACGGTGTGCAGTTTGCCGTTGAACAGAATCAGGTCGGCGGTCATGGAACCTCCTTGAGTGGATGCGTAAGCGGAACCGGTAAAGGGCAATGCCGACCAGAGCGCACCGGCGGCGCCGAGCACGCTGCTGGTGGCGAGGAACTGGCGACGGGTCTTGTCGTTGCGGTCCTGGGACATGGTCTTCTCCGTCTGGTGGCGGCGCCGGCAGGCGCAACTGCAGAGCATGCCGGTTGGTGCAAGGCCAGGGCTTGGATGGATGTGCGGTGGGTTGTAGAAGGTTAGCCCTGTTCAAGCTTTGTGCTGCCTGGGCTTGCCTCTTCGCGGGCAAGCCCGTTTCCCACAGGTAGGTCACAAGGCCTGAGGCCTGCGCCGTACCTGTGGGAGCGGGCGAGCCCGCGAATGGCACAATTACTTCTGCAGGAACGCCAGCAGGTCCTCGTTCAGCTGCTGTGCATGCGTCACGGCGAACCCGTGTGGCGCCCCGGCATACACCTTCAGTTCAGCCCCACGAATCAGCTCCGCCGCCTGCTTGCCGGTAGTCTCGAACGGCACGATCTGGTCGTCGTCGCCATGGATCACCAGGGTCGGCACATCGACCTTGGCCATGTCCGGGCGGAAGTCGGTCTCGGAAAACGCCGTCACGCAATCCAGGGTGCCCTTGATCGATGCCATCAGCGCGATGTTCAAGGTTTGCGTCTGCACGCCCTGGGACACCTGCTGCCCATGGTTCAGGCCATAGAACGGCGTGGCGAAATCGGCGATGAACTGCGCCCGGTCGGCACGCAGGCCGGCACGGATGCCTTCGAACACCGACAGGTCGACACCCTGTGGGTTGTCGTCACGCTTGCCGAAGATCGGCGTCACTGCGCCCAGCAAGACCAGGCCAGCCACTCGCTCGCTACCGTGACGGGCGATGTAGCGGCTGACATCGCCACCGCCCATCGAGAAGCCCACCAGGGTCACCTCGCGCAGGTCGAGGTGCTCGATCAGCTGGGCAATATCGTCGGCGAACGTGTCGTAGTCGTAGCCACTCCACGGCTGGCTCGAGCGGCCGAAGCCACGGCGGTCGAAGGCGATGGCGCGGTAACCGCGGCTGGCCAGGAACTCCATCTGCGAGTCCCACATGTCGGCATCCAGCGGCCAGCCGTGGCTGAACAGCACGGGCTTGCCACTGCCCCAGTCCTTGAAGTAGATCGAAGTGCCATCGCGGGTAACGAACGTGCTCATGTCGGTATCTCCTTGAAAATGTCGAGGTAAAGGCTTGCTCAGCCGCGCAACCAGTTGGCGCAGCGACGGGTGACCCAGGGCATGATGTAGAACACCACGGGAAGGATGACGAACAGGTTGGTGATCAGGTTGCCGATGATCGCGCCGCCCAACTGCGGAAAGTGCGCGAACAGCGGCGCCAGCAGATGCGGAATGACCAGGGTCATCGGGCAGATCACCAGGTAGGTCAGCAGCGCCTGCTTCCAGCGCGGCGGTTGCGCGGCACCGGTGTTCGGCGGAGTGAACCAGAACTCCGGGTCGTCATGCACCTGGGTGTGGTCACCGCCTTCGAGCAACGGCAGCACTTCGTTGACCAGTGCCTGGCGCTCGGCCGAATTGACCCAGGCCTGCAGCAGGCTGGCGTCGGCGAAGCGCACCACCGTGGTGAAGTGCAGCCCGCCGTCGTCGGGGCGAATGACGTTGACGTCCAGGTGCCCCGGCTGCCGCCGTGCAGTGCTGACCGTGCGCTTGAGCCAGGCCTCGTAGGCGGCCAGCGACGCGGCGCGGACCTTGTGCTGGATGACCAGGGTCACCACGTTGCGGTTGTCTTGGAATGCGGTGTTCATCGGCGTTCCTTGGGATGAGCTTGCCCGCATCCACTGTGCAACGGCGGACGGGCGGAGGATTGGACGGGTGTGCTGCACTGGCTGGGCACCGACTGGCGGTGCCCGGGAGCGTGGCTTACTTGTTGGCGTTGAAGGCGTTGTAGCTGGTCATCAGGTTGCGGTAGTCGGGGATGTGGTTGGAGCACAGCGCCGCCAGGCCTTCGATGTCGTTGCGCCAGTCGCGGTGCAGCTCACAGGCCACGCCGAACCAGGTCATCAGTTGCGCACCGGCCTGGCTCATGCGGTCGTGGGCAGCGTCGCGGGTCATTTCGTTGAAGGTGCCGGAAGCATCGGTCACCACGAATACGTCGAACTCTTCTTCCAGGGCCGACAGCGCCGGGAAAGCTACACAGACCTCGGTCACCACGCCGGCGATGATCAGCTGCTTCTTGCCGGTGGCCTTCACGGCCTTGACGAAATCTTCGTTGTCCCAGGCGTTGATCTGGCCTGGACGGGCGATGTACGGGGCGTCCGGGAACAGCGCTTTCAGCTCGGGTACCAGCGGGCCGTTGGGGCCTTGCTCGAAGCTGGTGGTGAGGATGGTCGGCAGGTTGAAGAACTTGGCCAGGTCGGCCAGGGCCAGCACGTTGTTCTTGAACGCATCCGGCTCGATGTCACGTACCAGCGACAGCAGGCCAGCCTGGTGGTCGACCAGCAGCACAGCAGCGTCGTCTTTGTTCAGGCGGTTGTATTTGAAGTTGGTCATGGTCGTAGCTCCTAAGGTTTTGAAGTTCAGTAAGTTGGGTGTTGCGCGTTGATGGGAGAAGATTAAAACCATCACCTTTGGCGCGGTAGATAGCGGTTTTTGGCTTTAGCGTTCTGTTTTAGGAACGATCCAATGGCGTTGGATTTGCTGGCCTCTTCGCGGCCAAACCCGCTTCCACTCGTACTGAACTGGCTTTGCTATTTGCGCGATCCCTGTGCAAGCAGGTTTGCAGGCGCCCATTGCCTGCAACGACAACCTGCTCTATTACTACCCACAGCCCTCCCCTACCCCCGAGACCTCCATGCTGGCGTTCATCCAGTCATACCCGCTGTTGCTCGGCATCGCCCTGATCCTGCTCGACCTCGTGCTCTGGCAGCTCATTCCCCTCCAGCACCGGGCCTGGCGCATCGGCGCGCGGCTGGTGCTGTTCCTGCTGTTCAGCTCGGTACTGGTGGCCGCCGGCATGAGCCCGCTGCAACCGCCCCCCTGGGCCGACGATGTCTCGCGCAACCTGTTGGCCACGGTACTGGCCATCGGCTGGTGGCTGTTCGGCGCACGTACGGTGACGGTGGTGTTCGGCCTGTTGCTGGTGGCCCGTGGCAGCCACGGCGGGCGCTTGCTGCAGGATGTGCTGGGGGCGCTGATATTCCTGGCCGCCGTGGTCGCCGCGGCAGGCTATGTGCTGCAGTTGCCGGTGAAGGGCCTGCTGGCCACCTCCGGGGTGATGGCCATCGTCATCGGCCTGGCGCTGCAAAGCACGCTGGCCGACGTGTTCAGCGGCATCATCCTGAACACCACGCGGCCCTACCAGATTGGCGATTCGATCTCGATTGACGGCACCGAAGGCAAGGTGCTGGAAATCGACTGGCGGGCTACCCGCCTGCTCACCGGCAGCGGCAGCCTGGCGGTGATTCCCAATTCGGTGGCAGCCAAGGCGCGGCTGCTCAACCACAGCCGCCCGGCCGACGTACATGGCGTATCGATCAGTGTGGTGGTGCCGGCCAAGGTGCGCCCCAAGCGGGTGTTCGATGCGCTGGAAAAAGCCTTGCAAGGCGTCAGCGCCATTCTTGCCACGCCAAAGCCGAAGGTCGCGGTGAAGGCATCGACGCTGGAATCAGTGGAGTACGAGGCCAGCGGCTTCGTCGCCGACGCAGGCGCCAAGGGTGATGCACGCAACCAGCTGTTCGACCTGGCGCACCGGCACCTGGAGGCCAGCGGGGTGATGTGGAACGTTGACCTGGCCATGCCGCCGCGCAGCCGCCAGCGCGAGGTACTGGACGAAGTGCGGGTGTTCCGTTCGCTGAGCGATGAGGAACGCGATGCCTTGAGCCAGCGCATGACAGCAGTGGAGTACCTGGCAGACCAGGTGATCCTGGGCGTGGGCGAGCAATCCGAGCACCTGCTGGTGATTGGCAGCGGCGTCGTATCGGCGTCGATCCGCGATGGCGACAGGCTGGTGGAGGCCGGGCGCATGGGGCCCGGTGAGGTGCTGGGAATCGAGGGCATCATCGACGAGGACGACTCGTTTGCCGAGTTCCGCACGTTGACCAGTTGCGTGCTGTATCGCATCGACAAGGAACAGGTCAAAAGCTGCCTGGTGCAACGTGGCGAGGTGCAGGCAGCGCTGGGCAAGTTGCAGCGCTTCAGGCGGCAGAGCCGCGAGTCGCTGTTGCTGCAGAAGCCGGCTTCGATCAAGAAAGGCGGCTTCCTGAGCTGGTTGCACAAGTAGGCCTGGGCCGCCACGCGGCTACGAACGCGACCTAGCGCTTACAGCACGACCCTCAGGCATTGCCCAGCGTGGTACAGCGAGAACCCGGACTCGTAGAATGCAGTGCGCAGCGAAGGTGCACTCACCCCCTTCATCGGCGAGAACGGAATCGGCAGGCTGCCCGCCTCGCCCTTCAGCAGGAACTCGGCAAACGCTCGGCCGATCACGGTCCCGGTGGTATTGCCACGCCCGTTGTAGCCGGTGACTGCCACCAGCCCCGGCGCCGGCTCGAACAGGCGCATCAGGTGGTCGGGGGTGAAGTCGATGCAGCCGGTCCAGTGCATCTCCCACTCGACCTTGCCCAGCTCGGGGTAGTAGTGGCTCTGGATCCGGTCGGCCCAGCTGCGTACGAACCAGGCCGGCTTGTTGTCGACCCGGCCGAGGCTGCCCAGTAGCAGGCGGCCCTGGTCGTCGCGGCGGATGCTGCTGAGCACGGTGCGGGTGTCCCAGGAACCCTGGCCATGCGGCAGTACCTTGTCGGCGGCAGCGCCGTGCAACGGCTTGGACGCCACCTGGTAGTAGTAACCGCGGAAGAACTGCTTCTGCAGGTTGCTCCAGTCGCCTTCGGTGTAGGCCCCGGTGGAAATCACCACCTTGTCGGCGCGCACCGCGCCACGTGCGGTCTTCACCCGCCAGGCATCGCCATCACGCGCCAGGCCTTCGACCGACGACTGCTGGAACAGCTTGCCGCCCAGGCGCGCTACCGCGGCAGCCAGGCCCTGGGTGTAGCCCATGGGGTTGATGGTGCCGGCGCGGCGATCGAGCAGCGCGGCGGAGATCTTGTCGGTACCGCAGTATTCCTGGCATTGGGCGCCGGTCAGCAGCTCCACATCGGCACCCCGGCGGCGCCATTGTTCGTGGCGGGCTTCGAGGTCGGCGATGCCGGTAGCGTTGTGCGCCATGTGCAAGGTGCCTTTGTGCTGCGCCTGGCAGTCGATGCCAAGGCGCTCGATCATGGCGAACACCTCAGCCGGGGCCTCACCCAGCACCTTGTTCAGGCGGCTGCCCTGCTGCAGGCCGAGGGTGGCTTCGACATCGTCAGGGCGAATCCAGGTGCCGGCGTTGACCAGGCCGACGTTGCGCCCGGAGCCGCCATGGCCAATCTTCCAGGCCTCCAGCAGGATCACCGACTTGCCCTGCTCGAGCAGGTGGATGGCCGCTGACAGGCCGGTAATGCCGCCACCGATCACGCAGACATCGGCCTTGTGCTCACCGGCCAGGGCCTGGGCGGCGACGCTCGGTTCTGTGACGAATTCCCACAAGCATTGTTGACGCAGTTCGGACATGGCCCGGCTCCAGCAATTTTGTTCTTGTTGGGGCTGCCTTGCAGCCCATTCGCGGGCACGCCCGCTCCCACAGAATCCTCCCAGGCTTCGAACGCTGTGGGGACCCTGTGGGAGCGGGCTTGCCCGCGAACCGGGGGCCATGCCCCCGGCCATGCAGCATCAATCCATCAGTCGAACACGATACCCTGCGCCAGCGGCAGCTCGCGCGAGTAGTTCACGGTGTTGGTCTGGCGACGCATGTAGCCTTTCCAGGCGTCCGAACCGGACTCACGGCCACCGCCGGTTTCCTTCTCGCCACCGAACGCACCGCCGATCTCGGCGCCGCTGGTGCCGATGTTGACGTTGGCGATACCGCAGTCGCTGCCCGAAGCACTCTGGAAGCGCTCGGCTTCGCGGATGTCGGTGGTGAAGATGCACGACGACAGGCCTTGTGGCACTTCGTTGTTCAGGCGCAGGGCCTCTTCGAAATCGTCGTAGGCGAGCACGTAGAGGATCGGGGCGAAGGTTTCGTGGCGCACCACGTCGCTCTGCGCCGGCATTTCGGCAATGGCAGGCGACACGTAGTAGGCATTCGGGTACTGGTCGGCCAGCTGGCGCTCGCCGCCAAACACCTGGCCGCCTTCATCACGGGCCTTGGCCAGCGCACCTTGCATGGCATCGAACGACTGCTTGTCGATCAGCGGGCCCACCAGGTTGTCCTTGCGTGGGTCGCCGATGCGCACCTTGCCGTAGGCGGCCTTGACGCGGGCAACCACTTCGTCCTTGATCGAGCGGTGCACGATCAGCCGGCGCAAGGTGGTGCAACGCTGGCCGGCGGTACCGACAGCGGAGAACAGGATGCCGCGCACGGCCAGGTCCAGGTCGGCACTCGGGGCCAGGATCATGGCGTTGTTGCCGCCCAGTTCCAGGATGCTACGGCCGAAGCGGGCGGCCACACGCGGGCCTACTTCACGGCCCATGCGCGTGCTGCCGGTGGCGCTGACCAGCGGGACGCGCGGGTCGTCGACCAGGGCTTCGCCGGCTTCACGGCCGCCGATCACCAGCTGCGCCAGGCCAGCCGGGGCATCGCCGAAGGCTTTCAGGGCTTTCTCGAACAGTGCCTGGCAGGCCAGGGCGGTCAGCGGGGTCTTCTCCGACGGCTTCCACACCACCGAGTTGCCGGCCACCAGGGCCAGGGCGGCGTTCCAGGCCCAGACTGCGACCGGGAAGTTGAACGCACTGATCACACCGACCACGCCCAGCGGGTGCCAGGTTTCACGCATGTGGTGGCCGGGGCGCTCGGAGGCGATGGTCAGGCCGTACAGCTGGCGCGACAGGCCAACGGCGAAGTCGCAGATGTCGATCATTTCCTGCACTTCGCCCAGGCCTTCCTGGGTAATCTTGCCGGCTTCGATCGATACCAGCTCGCCGAGGTCGGCCTTGTGCTCACGCAGCACCTCACCGAACAACCGCACCAGTTCGCCACGGCGCGGGGCCGGCACGCTGCGCCAGGCTTCGAAGGCGCCTTGCGCCTGGTCGATGCGGGTGATGGTCTCGGCCTTGCCGAGCAGTTTCACCGAGGCGATCTGGCTGCCGTCGATCGGCGTGTGAACAGGGTAGTCGCCCTGGGTGTAAGCCTCGGCGGCAACGCCAAGGCGCTCGAGCAATCCAGCAACCATTGTGCTTCTCCTACATCGGGTGATGGGGTGGAAAAATGATGTGGGTCAGTATTAATCCGATCACATAGCTACAACAAACGACCTTTATTCCGCATATCATTCCGCCAGGTAATGATTTGAGCCGCAGAGACCGCTATGTCCAAACGCCTGGTGCCGTCCATGACCGCCCTGCAGTGCTTTGAAGCTGCAGCCCGCCATTTGAGCTTTACCCGTGCCGCCGAAGAACTGCACCTGACCCAGAGCGCGGTCAGCAAGCAGGTGGCGCAGCTGGAGGACATGCTGCGCCACCACCTGTTCCTGCGTATCCGCCGCCGCCTGCAGCTGACCCCAGCCGGTAGCCTGTACCTGGCCGAGGTCAACAAGATCCTCACCCAGGTCGACATGTCCAGCCGCTACGTGCTCACCTACGGCGAGCAGACCGAGATATTGAAGGTAGCCACCCAGCCGAGTTTCGGCGTGCGCTGGCTGATTCCGCACCTCAAGGGTTTTGGCAAACGCCACGGCAATATCCACCTCGACATCCGCAACGAGATGGAGCCGTTCGCCTTGCTGCAGGGTTCGGCGGACGTGGTGTTCTTCTATGGCCAGGGCACCTGGCCGGGGGCCACCTGCATGGAATTGTTCGGTGAAGAGGTGGTGCCGGTGTGCGCACCGGAGCTGCTGGCCGGTCGCGAACTGGTCGATGCCGGGCAACTGGCCGAACTGGTGCTGCTACAGAGCACCTCGCGGCCAGAGGCGTGGCACGAATGGTTTCTGGAGCTGGGCCTGGAAAGCGTCAGCGCCTACCACGGGCCGCGCTTCGATACGTTCTATATGGCCTTGAGCGCGGCGCAGTCCGGCTGCGGGGTGGCGCTGGTGCCGCGCTACCTGGCGGCGAAGGAGCTGGCCGAGGGCAGCCTGGTAATGCCGTGGAACCATGCGATGCGCAGTGCCGGGGCGCATTACCTGGCGTATGCCGAGCATGCAGCGGAGGTGCCCAAGGTGCGGGCGTTGGTGGAGTGGATTCGCGAGCAGCTCTCGGCTTGAGGGCCTCTTCGCGGGCACGCCCGCTCCCACAGGGTCCGCGCAGGGTCTGAACTCTGTGGGAGCGGGCATGCTCGCGAAAGAGCCCTTAAGGTCGATCAAAAAAGGAATGACAGACTCACTTTTTTTCGCTTGTAAGCCAAGTGCATTCCCCGCTTTCATGTAAGCGTCCGAACCCAACCAATGGAAGCTAGCGATGCCCGCCCACGATTTCGTCAGCCCCGACAACATCCGCGCGCAGTTCTCCGCCGCCATGTCGCTCATGTACAAACAGGAAGTGCCCCTGTACGGCACGCTGCTGGAGCTGGTGAGCGAAATCAACCAGCAGGTCATGGCCCGGCAACCCGAAGTTGCCGAGGCCCTGCGCTGGACTGGCGAGATCGAACGGCTGGACCAGGAGCGCCACGGGGCCATCCGCGTCGGCACTGCGCAAGAGCTGGCAACCATTGCCCGCCTGTTCGCAGTGATGGGCATGCAGCCGGTTGGCTACTACGACCTCAGCTCCGCCGGGGTGCCGGTTCACTCCACCGCCTTCCGCGCGGTGCACGAACAGTCGCTGCATGTCAGCCCGTTCCGCGTATTTACCTCGCTGCTGCGCCTGGAACTGATCGACAACCCGCAGCTGCGTACACTGGCGGAGAGCATCCTGGCCAAACGCAAGATCTTCACCGACCGCGCCCTTGAACTGATCGCCCAGTGCGAACGTGACGGTGGCCTGAACGCGGCAGATGCCGAGGCATTCGTGCAGGAAGCGCTGCACACCTTCCGTTGGCACCATGACGCCACCGTTACTGCGGAGCAGTACCAGCAACTGCACGACCAGCACCGCCTGATTGCCGACGTGGTGGCCTTCAAGGGCCCGCACATCAACCACCTGACCCCGCGCACGCTGGACATCGATGCGATCCAGGCCGGCATGCCGGCCAAGGGTATCCCGCCAAAGGCTGTGGTCGAAGGCCCGCCTACCCGCCGCCATCCGATCCTGCTGCGCCAGACCAGCTTCAAGGCCCTGCAGGAAAAGGTCGCCTTCAGCGACCAGCAGGGCAGCGAAGGCAGCCACACCGCGCGCTTCGGCGAAATCGAACAGCGCGGTGCGGCCCTGACACCGAAAGGCCGCCAGCTGTACGACAAGCTGCTTGATGCCACTCGGGCCGCCTTGGGTGGCGTGCCGGCCGAGGCCAACGCCGAACGCTACATGGCGCTGCTGAAGGAGAACTTTGCCGAATTCCCGGACGACCTGGCACAGATGCGCCAGCAGGGGCTGGCGTACTTCCGCTACTTCGCCACCGAGAAAGGCCTGGCCGCGCGTGGCCAGGATGACCGCCCGAGCACCCTGGAAGGGCTGATCGAAGCGGGCCATGTGCACTACGAAGCGCTGGTTTACGAGGACTTCCTGCCGGTGAGTGCGGCAGGGATCTTCCAGTCCAACCTGGGTGACGATGCGCACGCCGAGTACGGCAGCAATGCCAACCGCGCTGCGTTCGAAGCGGCGCTGGGCATGCAGGTGCAGGATGAGCTGGCCCTGTATGCGCTGAGCGAGCGGCGGTCGCTGCAGGCCTGTGCGCAGGCATTGAACCTGGGTTCGATGTAAGGCTTCGGATGACCGGGGGGCGCTGTGCGCCCCCTGCGGTTTCAGCGGAAGCGGTCCACTTCCTGGCGTAACTGTGCCGCCAACCCTTCCAGTTCACGCGCGGTGAAGGCCAGTTCATTGGCCACCTCGCGTTGCTCGCCGTTGGCCTGGGCAATGCTCTGCAAGTTACGGCTGAGCAGCGTCGCGGTACTGCTCTGCTCCTGGGTCGCAGTACTGATCACGGCAAATTGCTCACCGGCCGCACGGCTCTGCTCGTCGATACGCGCCAACGCCTGGGCTACCTTGTCGTTGCGTTCCAGGCCTTCCTGCATCAGCTGGTTGCCTTGCTCCAACGTGGTGATGGCGTGCCCGGTCTGCTGCTGGATGCTGGTGATCATGCTGGAAATCTCTTCCGTGGCCTGACGGGTTCGCGCAGCCAGCCCCCGCACTTCATCGGCCACCACGGCAAAGCCACGCCCCTGCTCGCCGGCACGCGCCGCCTCGATGGCAGCGTTCAAAGCCAGCAGGTTGGTCTGCTCGGCGATCGCGGTGATCACGCTGATGATGCCGCCAATTTCCTGCGAGCGGGCGCCCAGGCTGTCCATCACCGTAGCGGTACCGCCAAGCGCCTCGGCAATCTGTGTCAGCGAGCGCGACGCCTCGTCCATGGCATTGCGACCGATGCGGGTCTGCTGGGCGTTGTCACGGGCCATGCGCTCGGTGCCGGCCATGTTGTCGGCGATGTTCATCGAGGTGGCGCTGAACTCTTCCACCGCGCCGGCCATGCTGGTGATTTCGCCGGATTGCTGGTCCATGCCTTCGCACGCGCCAGCCGACAGGCCAGCCAGCGAGCGTGCACGGGTACTGACCTGCTCGGAGGCGCCGCGGATGTGCTCGACCATGGTCGCCAGTGCTTCGCCCATCTTGTTGAAGCTGCGTGCCAGCTGGCCGATCTCGTCATCGCTGGTCACGCTCAGGCGTGCCCCCAGGTCTCCCGCCCCGAGCGCTTCTGCCTGGCGCACCAGGTCGTCCAGCGGGCGCAGCTTGCGGCGCAACAGCCACAGCGTGGCGGCGACGGCCAGCAACATCGCCAGCAGGCTGCCGATGGCCAGGCGCAGGCCGACGCTCCAGGTCACTTGGCGAATTTCTGCCATCGGCATGCTGGCGACCACGCTCCAGGGCCCTTCGGCGAAGGGCGCGGTGGCGCTGTACAGCTGCTGGTCGGCATTGGCTGGTGGTACCAGCCAGGCACCCTTCTCGTCACGCAAGGCCAACGAGCCGGTCTGGCCGATGCGGAAACGCGCCAGGTTGGCGAACTGGGCATTCTGCGCATCGGTGTAGTCGAAGCCGACGAACAGCACGGCGATCACCTGGCCACTGGCATCGCTCACCGGCACATAGCGGGTCATGTAGTTGCGCTCGAACAGCACGGCGCGGCCCACGTACATCTGCCCGGCCAGCAGTCGCGCATAGGCCGGGTGCTGGCGATCGAGCAGGGTACCGATGGCACGGCTGCCGTCCTGCTTCTTCAGGTTGGTGCTGATGCGTACGAAATCGTCACCGCTGCGCACGAACAGCGTGGCAATGCCGGCGGTCATCTGCTGGAAATCGTCGACCAGCTGGAAATCGTTGTTCAGCAGCTGATTGCCCAGGTACAGGGCAGGCGTGGCCTGGCCGGCGACCTGCACGGTCTCGCCCGCATGCAACGACAGGCCCGAGGCGAAGCGCCGCTCGAACAGGCCGCTGAGGCGCTGGGTGTTGTCCTTGAGCGAGCCGTGGAAGGTATCGAGCTGGTCGGCCAGCAAACGCGCCTCGCTGGCCAGGTGGGCCTGGCGGGTGGCGAGGTTGGCATCGTCCAGCGAGCGCAAGGCGAACAGAGTACTGCCGGAGATCACCAGTGCCAGCACGATGGCGAGGGCAACCCCCAGTTGCGAGGCGATTCGGGCACGCGGTTGAGACATGGTCAAGCTCCTGGCAAGGGGCCGGGATCGTCCTGATCACGTGGGCCACCCGCTTGTTGTCGTCGGCAAGCGCGCCCTCTTCCGGGACGCTGGTGCCACTTGATCGGCGTCGCCAGGGAATACTTGAGTGTCGGGCCGGGATATTCGCAAACCTTTGCGTCTGGCATTCAAGGCGTCGGCAGGACCTGCACATCGGGCAGATCCACCGCCGCCGCTTCGTCCTGCAGGAACCTGCTCAGGCGCCGCAAGCGCTCCCCGCCCGGGCGGGTGCGCGGCCACACCATGTAATAGTCCATGCCGCTGGGAACGGCGGTCGGCCACGGCAGGCTCAAGCGCCCCTGGGCCACGTCCTCGGCGACCATCAGCAGGTCTCCCATGGAGATGCCGTAGCCGCGCGCGGCCGCGATCATGCCGAGTTCCAGGGTATCGAATACCTGCCCGCCCTTTAGCGAAACCTGGTCGCCGAGGCCCATGCGCTCGAGCCAGGCGCGCCAATCGCGCTTGTCCGGCGTCGGGTGCAGCAGCTCGATACCGGCCAGCCGCCGTTCGTCCCATGGGCCATCCGCGAGCAGGTCCGGCGCCCCTACCGGGATCAGCAGTTCGGCGAACAACCGGCGCACCTCCCAGTCCGGCGGGAACACGCCGTCACTGAGCAGCACCGCACAGTCGAACGGTTCGTTGCTGAAGTCGACATGGTCAACGTCCATCCAGGCACTGGTCAGTTGCACTTCGTTGCCAGGTTGCAGGTGCCGGAAGCGGCTCAGCCGCGCCAGCAGCCAGCGCATGGTCAGGGTCGAAGGCGCCTTCATGCGCAGGATGCCGTCCTCGCCACGCAAGCTCTCGCAGGCCCGCTCCAGCGCAGCGAAGCCTTCCCGAACGCCTGGCAGCAGCACCCGCGCTGCTTCGGTCAGTTGCAGGCTGCGGCCATTGCGCATGAACAGGCGACAGGCGAAATGGTCTTCCAGTGTACGGATATGCCGGCTGATCGCGCTCTGGGTGATCGACAGCTCCTCACCGGCACGGGTGAACGAGCTCAGCCGGGCGGCGGCTTCGAATGCGCGCAGGGCATACAACGGTGGGAGCTGACGTGACATGAGGCACCTGCCATGCGGGCTGGGAAAGGATCACCGGCAAGCATATATGCATGAGTCGAACTCATGCCAACGATCGCTTTTATCCTTTTGTGCAAAGTTGACCAAAGCCTCAGAATCGCCCTTCGTTGATCGCCCCAGGAAAAAGGACCGTCCCATGCATGTCGCGCCCACTACAGAACTGAAGGCTTTGCTGCGCCTGGCCGGGCCACTGATCGCCTCGCAACTGGCGCACATGCTGATGGTGCTCACCGACACCCTGATGATGGCCCGCATCAGCCCGCAGGCCCTGGCTGGCGGCGGCCTGGGCGCGGCGAGCTATTCGTTCGTGTCGATCTTCTGCCTGGGCGTGATCGCTGCGGTCGGCACACTGGTGGCGATCCGCAAGGGTGCCAACGACATCGAGGGCGCCACCCGCCTGGCGCAGAACGGCCTGTGGCTGGCCTGGGGCCTGGCGCTGTGCGCCGGGCTGGTGCTGTGGAACCTCGAGCCGGTGCTGTTGCTGTTCGGGCAAAAACCGGAAAACGTGGCTTCGGCCGCCGAATTCCTCACCCTGCTGCCGCTCGCCCTGCCCGGCTACCTGACCTTCATGGCCTTGCGCGGCTTCACCAGCGCCCTGGGCCGCTCGACCCCGGTGATGATCATCAGCCTGGTGGGCACGGTGCTCAACTACCTGCTCAACGTGGCGCTGATCGAAGGCATGTTCGGCCTGCCGAAGCTGGGCCTGATGGGCATCGGCCTGGTCACCGCGGTGGTGTCGATGGGCATGGCCATCGCCCTGGCGCTGTATATCCGCTGGCACCCGGCCTATGCCGCCTACCCGCTGCGCAAGGGCCTGTCGCGCCCGTCGCTGCCGGCCCTGCGCGAACTGTGGCGGCTGGGCCTGCCGATTGGCGGTACCTACATGGTGGAAGTCGGCCTGTTCGCCTTCGCCGCGCTGTGCATGGGTGTGCTGGGCAGTACCGAGCTGGCGGCGCACCAGATCGCCCTGCAGATCGTTTCCACGGCGTTCATGGTGCCGACCGGCTTGTCGTACGCGGTGACCATGCGGGTGGGGCTGTACTTCGGCGCCGGCAACCTGCTGGCGGCGCGCAGCGCCGGGCGGGTGGGCATCGGCTTCGGGGCGATGATCATGTTTGCCTTCGCCGCGTTGTTCTGGCTCCTGCCCGATGCGCTGGTGGGGCTGTTCATCGACCGCAACGACCCGGCCTTCGCGGCGATCTTCCAGCTGGCGGTGCAGCTGCTGGCGGTGGCGGCATGGTTCGAGCTGTTCGACGGCATGCAGACCATTGCCATGGGTTCGATCCGCGGGCTGAAGGACGCCAAGACCACCTTCCTGATCGGGCTGGTGTGCTATTGGCTGGTGGGGGCGCCGAGCGCCTGGCTGTTCACCTTTACCCTGGGCGGTGGCGCGGTCGGGGTGTGGTGGGGGCTGGCGTTGGGGCTGGCGTGTGCGGCGGTGGCCCTGACCTTTGGCTTTGAGTGGCGGATGAAGCGGCTGCTGGGGAAGGCCGGGCTGACTGACAGGTCTGCAGTGTCTGCATGACCGTTGGGGCTGCTTTGCAGCCCTTGCGTCGCGATGGCGGGCGAAGCCTTCCCAAGGCTGTTACAGACTGGCCAGCTTCGGCTTGCTGTAATTCAGCAAGAACGTCATCAACTCGCCCACCGGCAAAGGCTTGCTGACCAGGAACCCTTGCACCTGGTCACAACCGAACCCGCGCAACAAGGCCAACTGCTCTTCACTCTCCACCCCCTCGGCCACCACCTCGAGGTTGAGGTTGTGCGCCAGGTTGATCATGGCGTGCACCAGCTTGCGGTTCTCCTCACGCATTTCCATCTCGGCCACAAAACTGCGGTCCACCTTGAGCAGGGTGATCGGCAGGCTGTTGAGGTGCACGAACGAAGAGAACCCGGTGCCGAAGTCATCCAGCGAGAAACGCACGCCCAGGCGCCCCAGGGCATCCATGGTCTGGCGTACCAGCTCGTTGCGGCGCATCACCGCGGTTTCGGTCAGCTCGAATTCCAGCCAGCGGGCATCGACACCATGCTCGATGATCAGGCGGCTCAAGGTCGCCAGCAACTGGCTGTCCTGGAACTGCCGGAAACTCAGGTTGACCGCCATGTGCAGCGGCTCCAGCCCCCCCTCGCACAGTGCCTGCATGTCACGCAGGGCACGGGAAATGACCCAGTAGCCCAACGGTACGATCAGCCCGCTCTGCTCGGCCAGCGGCACGAACTCGCTGGGCGGCAACAGGCCACGCTCGGCATGGCGCCAGCGCACCAGCGCCTCCAGGCCGACGATGCGCCCGTCGGCCAGGTTCAGCCGCGGCTGGTAGTGCAGCTCCAGCTCGTCACGGCGCAGGGCACGACGCAGTTCGCTCTCCAGGTCGGCAAGGCTGCGGGCATTACGGTTGATCCGCTCGTTGAACACGTGGAAGGTACAGCCTTGGCTACCCTTGGCCTGGCGCATGGCAATGTGTGCATGCCACATCAGCGGGTCGGCTCCGCCCTGCACGCGCGCATGGGCCAGGCCCAGGCTGCAGCCCAGCAGCAGGCTTTCGCCGTCGATCCAGTACGGCTCGGCCAACGCTTCGACAATGCGCTCGGCCATCCACTCGGCGCGGTTGGCGTCTCGGCGGGTATCGATCAGCAGGGCAAATTCATCACTGCCCAGGCGTGCCAGCTGGTCGCCCGCCTCCAGCTGCTGCTTCAGGCGTGCCACCACTTGCAGGATCAGGCGGTCGCCGCTCTGGTGACCAAGCGCATCATTGACGTGGCGGAAGTTGTCCAGGTCCAGGTGGCCAAGGGCAACGCCACGGCCTTCGTTCTCGGCCAGGCGCGCGGTGAGCAAGGCCTGGAAACCCTGGCGGTTGGCGATACCGGTCAACGGGTCCTGTTCGGCCAGGCGTTGCAAGGTGGCCACCAGCACACCGCGCTCACGCACATGGCGCAGCGAGCGGCGCAAGGTATCGGCATTGAGTTGCTCGCGCACCAGCCAATCGCTGACCGCACTCGGTGGCAGCTCGGGCTCGTGCTCGAGCAGCAGGATGGTCGGCAGGTCGCAGCGCGCGGGTGCAGGCTGTAGCGCCGGGGTCGCCAGTACGACAGCCTGGCGGTCATGACTGAACAGGCTGTCTACCGCCTCCCAGTTGGGCGCAGTCAGCAGCACTGCAGCACCGTCCAATGCATGCACGCAGTCGCGCAGCAATACGGTCCATTCCGGCTCATCAGCCAACAGCAGCAAACGCAGAGGTTCGACAGGCGTGGACAAGCGGGCTCCTTAGGGCTTCACGGTGCAACGGAAGAGTTCGGGTATGCTACTGCACAAATGAGAATGATTTTTAAATTTGTGAGCGCAAAGCTGACGTAGCGTCCCGACGCATTTTGTCGTGCATCCTGCGGGAAACGGACTCAACCGGCAAATACGTTTTTTCCAGTACCTTGCATTAGGCGCACTAATACCGGCGTTTCCACAAAAGTCTGACTCAGACGTCAGACGGTCGCGCCACAACGGGCCCATGCCTGATAGAATGCGCGGCTATTTTCTGGCGACCCCCGGTTTCTAGCATGTCCCGACTCAATCCCCGGCAGCAGGAAGCCCGTGACTATGTCGGCGGCCCTCTTTTGGTGCTCGCCGGCGCAGGTTCGGGCAAGACCAGCGTGATCACGCGCAAGATTGCCCACCTCATCCAGAACTGCGGCATCCGTGCCCAGTACATCGTGGCGATGACCTTCACCAACAAGGCCGCCCGCGAGATGAAAGAGCGGGTCGCCACCCTGCTGCGTCCGGGCGAAGGCCGTGGCCTGACGGTGTGCACCTTCCACAACCTTGGCCTGAACATCATCCGCAAGGAGCACGAGCGCCTGGGTTACAAGCCGGGCTTCTCGATCTTCGACGAGTCCGACATCAAGGCGTTGCTGTCGGACATCATGCAGAAGGAATATTCCGGCGACGACGGCATCGACGAGATCAAGAACATGATCGGTGCCTGGAAGAACGACCTGATCCTGCCGCCCGAGGCCCTGGAAAAGGCGCGCAACCCGCGCGAGCAGACCGCCGCCATCGTCTACACCCACTACCAGCGTACGCTCAAGGCATTCAACGCGGTGGACTTCGACGACCTGATCCTGCTGCCGGTCAAGCTGTTCCAGGAGCACCCCGACGTGCTGGAGCGCTGGCAGAACCGCGTGCGCTACCTGCTGGTGGATGAATACCAGGACACCAACGCCAGCCAGTACCTGCTGGTGAAGATGCTGATCGGCATGCGCAACCAGTTCACCGTGGTCGGCGACGACGACCAGTCGATCTATGCCTGGCGTGGCGCCCGACCGGAAAACCTCATGCTGCTCAAGGAGGATTACCCCTCCCTGAAGGTGGTGATGCTGGAGCAGAACTACCGCTCCACCAGCCGCATCCTGCGCTGCGCCAACGTGCTGATCGCCAACAACCCGCACGCGTTCGAGAAGCAGCTGTGGAGCGAGATGGGCGTAGGCGACGAGATCCGCGTGATCCGCTGCAAGAACGAGGAAGCCGAGGCCGAACGCGTGGCCATGGAAATCCTCACCCTGCACCTGCGCACCAACCGTCCCTACAGCGACTTTGCCATCCTCTACCGGGGCAACTACCAGGCCAAGCTGATCGAACTGAAGCTGCAGCATCACCAGGTACCGTATCGCCTGTCGGGCGGCAACAGCTTCTTCGGCCGTCAGGAAGTCAAGGACCTGATGGCCTACCTGCGCCTGCTGGTGAACCCGGACGATGACAACGCCTACCTGCGGGTGATCAACGTACCGCGCCGGGAAATCGGCTCCACCACCCTCGAAAAGCTTGGCAACTACGCCACCGAGCGCGGCATCTCGATGTATGCCGCCAGCGAGGAGCTGGGCCTGGGCGAGCACCTGGACGCCCGTTATACCGAGCGCTTGCAGCGCTTCAAGCACTGGCTGGACGGGGTGCGCCAGAAGGTCGCCCTGGACGACCCGATTGCCGCACTGCACGAGATGATCCGCGACATCGACTACGAGAACTGGATCCGCCAGCAGACCGCCAGCGACAAGGCTGCCGAGTTCCGCATCAGCAACGTCTGGTTCCTGGTCGAAGCGCTGAAGAACACCCTGGAAAAGGACGAAGAGGGTGACATGACCATCGAGGACGCCATCGGCAAGCTGGTACTGCGCGACATGCTCGAGCGCCAGCAGGAAGAGGAAGAGAACGCCGAAGGCGTGCAGATGATGACCCTGCATGCTTCCAAGGGCCTGGAGTTCCCCTACGTGTTCATCATGGGCATGGAAGAGGAAATCCTCCCGCACCGCTCCAGCATCGAGGCCGACACCATCGAAGAGGAACGCCGCCTGGCCTACGTGGGCATCACCCGCGCGCGCCAGACCCTGGCCTTCACCTTCGCCGCCAAGCGCAAGCAGTACGGCGAAATCATCGACTGCACGCCCAGCCGCTTCCTCGATGAACTGCCGCCGGAAGACCTGGCCTGGGAAGGCCTGGACGACGCGCCGGTCGAGGTCAAGGCGGCACGCGGCAACAACGCCCTGGCCGATATCCGGGCGATGCTCAAACGCTGATCAACCCTTACTCTTACTATTGCCGCGTACAGCGGCCACCTTTGTTTCGAGGTAAACACAGTGGAAGCACTGCACCAGAAGATTCGCGAAGAAGGCATCGTGCTTTCCGATCAGGTTCTCAAAGTCGATGCGTTTCTCAACCATCAGATCGACCCTGCGCTGATGCAGCTGATCGGTGACGAGTTCGCCCGCCGGTTCGCCGACGCCGGCGTGACCAAGATCGTCACCATCGAGGCCTCGGGCATCGCCCCGGCGGTGATGACCGGCCTGAAGCTGGGCGTGCCGGTGATTTTCGCCCGCAAGCACCAGTCGCTGACCCTGACCGAAAACCTGCTGACCGCCTCGGTGTATTCCTTCACCAAGCAGACCGAGAACACCGTGGCCATTTCGCCACGCCACCTCAACAGCAGCGACCGTGTCCTGGTGATCGACGACTTCCTGGCCAATGGCAAGGCGTCGCAGGCACTGATCTCGATCATCAAGCAGGCCGGCGCGACCGTGGCCGGCCTGGGCATCGTCATCGAGAAGTCGTTCCAGGGCGGCCGTGCCGAGCTGGACAGCCAGGGCTACCGCGTTGAATCGCTGGCCCGGGTGAAGTCGCTGGAAGGTGGTGTGGTGACTTTCATCGAATAAGGCCGCCATGCGATCTCTGTGGGAGCGGGTTTACCCGCGAATGCGATTTGGGATGCGCCATCGCATTCGCGGGTAAACCCGCTCCCACATGGGACAGTATGTCCGAGCGTTTATTTTGCAGCCTGTAAGCCCGCCAGCAGCAACCGCTGGTAAAGCTCTTCCTTCAACCCCTGCGGCTGGTCCAGCTGCATCCGCGCAAGGTGCCTCGCATAGCCCTCTGGCCCCGGTGCATCCAGTGCGGCCTTGCCCAGCTCCAGCACCTCGCTCAGCTTGAACTTGCGCTTCAACCAGTTCAGCGCGCGCAGCAGATCCCGCTCTTCAGTCGTGAAGTCCGTGCCCAGCGGATACTCCGGGAACAGCCGCGCATGCCGCGCCCTGATCGCCTCCAGGCGCTGCGGCGTGTTGTCGGTAAAGCGCGCGTCCAGTTGAAAGTCCCGGGCGAGCTTGCCGGCCTCCTTGGCCTGTTCGATCAGCCCCTGCTGGAACCGTGAATCACACACCGCCAGCAAACGCGCAATCACCTCGCTGTCGGTCTGCCCGCGCAAGTCGGCGATGCCATATTCGGTCACCACGATATCGCGCAGATGCCGGGGAATGGTGCAGTGGCCATAGGTCCAGAACAGGTTCGAAGTCACCTCTCCGCCCGCCTCGCGCCAGCTGCGCAGCAGCAGGATCGAGCGCCCGCCCTCCAGCGCATGCCCCTGGGCGACGAAGTTGTACTGGCCACCCACGCCGCTGAGCACGCGACCGTCTTCCAGCTGGTCGGCCACCCCGGCACCGAGCAAGGTCATGCCGAATACAGTATTGATGAAGCGCGCATCGCGACGCTGACGGCGCTTGAGTTGCTCCTGCCCGTACAGCTCGTTGATAAAGCTGATGCGGGTCATGGCAAACCGTGCACGCTGTTCCAGCGTCATATCGCGCAGGCGCTGGTAGAAGGCCTGGGGGCCGAGAAAGAAGCCGCCGTGCAGCACGCTGCCCTGCGCATCCGCCGGGCGCCGCAGCAGGCCCGCTTCAGCCAGCACCAGCAGGCCGTTGACGAACATCTCGCTACAGCCATACAGCCCCTCGGCGAAAGCACCCAGCCCGCCTTCCCGTTCGACCAGCGCTTGCCATGGACCACTATCCAGGTCATCGAGTACGGCACGGTAACCCGCGTTGTCGCCCTGGCGCGCCAGCAGGGCGGCGGCTACCGCGTCGCCCATGGCACCGATGCCGATCTGCAGGGTGCCACCATCGCGTACCAGGCTGCTGGCGTACAGGCCAATGCAATGATCCTGGGTGCTGACCGGCATGTTCGGCGTGGAAAACAGGCGACGCTGCTCGGCTTCATCGAGCAACAGGTCGAAGGCATCCATGGGCAGCTCGGCGTCGCCTGGCATGTACGGCAGTTCGGCATGCACCTGGCCGAGCATGAGGATGGTTTCACCAGCGGCACGGCGCCTGGCGATCATCGGCAGCAGGTCGAGGGTGATGTCAGGGTTGCAGGCCAGGCTCAGGTGCACCGGCCGCTCCGGGGTCGCCGCCACCAGCTGCGCAATCAGGTTCAGGCCCTTGGCGTTGATATCGCGCGCGGCGTGGCTGTAGTTGCTGCTGGTGTAGCCCTGCTGGGCTGACTCGCTGTGCAGCAGGCTACCGGGCTGCATGAAGAACTGTTCAACCCGGATGTTCGGCGGCAGGCTGTCGTTACGCAAGTCGGCGAGGTAGCTGAGCTCTTCGTAGTCGGCGAAAACCCGCTCGACGAAGGGCCCGAGAAAGCGCCGCTGCAGGCCATCGCCCAGTGGCGGCCGCCCCAGGGACAGCGCGGTGTAGATGGTCAGTTGCCGCTCGGGCAGCTCGCGGATGCGGGCATAGAGTGCGTTGACGAAGGCGTTGGGCTTGCCCAGGCCCAGCGGCAGGCCCATGTGGATGTGGGCTGGCAGGCGCGCCAGGACCTGTTCGACAGCCTGGTCGATGGAGCAGAGGTGCATCGGGGCCTCCTGAGACATCCATGGGTTCAGGGGTTGGACATGGGCCGGAAGTCATTGGTTGCCTGTACCGGCCTTTTCGCGGCTGAAGCCGCTACAGCTACAGCGTCGGCCTCACGGAGCGTGAGGCCATTGCAGGAGCGGCTTCAGCCGCGAAGAGGCCGGTACAGCGCGATAAAAACAAAGCCCGCCGGAATCAGGCGGGCCTTGTGCAATTCAGCTGCTTCTCACAGCCCGGACATCTTCTTGATGGCCCCTTTGAGGTCATCATCCGAACAATCGGCGCAGGTGCCTTTCGGCGGCATGGCGTTGATACCGGTAATGGCCTTGGCCAGGATGCCGTCCAGGCCGCCCTGGTGGTCGGCACGTTCTTTCCAGGCTGCGGTGTCGCCGATCTTCGGCGCGCCGAGCAGGCCAGAGCCATGGCAGGCGTTGCAGTGTTTGGCGATGATCTCGTCCGGTGTCTTGGCGCCCCCGCCACCTGCGGCAGCGGCCACTTCCATGCCCTTGCATTCCTGGCCCTGCACACACACCTGGCCAACCGGCTCCAGGCGCTTGGCGATGTCGTCATTGGTCGCAGCGGTTGCGCTCATTGCCCAGAGGGCGAATACGGCTGCTGGTACGGCCAGCATCTTCTTGATTTGGTTCACGCGAACACCCTCATGGTGGCTAATCACGCTCGCGGCCACGAATCGGCGAGCGCTGAAAAGTATAGCGGGAACCCGGAAGCCGTGAAACGACCCTACACGGGAAAGGGGTATTGCCGAATCAATGCACTGCGCTGGATCAAAAGTTCGAAGGGGTCGCCGCGCTGATCAACCGCGCCGGCCGGTCGAACGGGTTGCGGAAGCGGTGCGGGCGGGTGCTTTCGAAGTAGTAGCTGTCGCCTTCCTCGAGGATGAAGATCTCGTTGCCGACCACCAGCTCCAGGCGGCCTTCCAGCAGGATGCCGGTTTCCTCGCCGTCATGGGTAAGCATTTCGGCACCCGTGTCGGCACCTGGCGGGTACACCTCGGTAAGAAAGGCGATGGCACGGTTGGGGTGCGACTTGCCGACCAGCTTCATGGTCACCGCACCGTCCGAGATATCGATCAGCTCATGGGCCTTGTAGACGATCTGCGTGGGGCTTTCAGGTTCCAGCTCGACCGAGAAGAACTCGACCATGGACATGGGAATACCGCTCAGCACCTTGCGCAGCGAGCTGATCGACGGGCTCACGCTGTTCTTCTCGATCATCGAGATGGTGCTGTTGGTCACCCCGGCACGCTTGGCGAGCTCACGCTGGGACAGGCCCTTGAGCTTGCGGATGGCTTGCAGTCGTTCGCCGACGTCCAAAGCTGGAGCCTCCTGAAACGGTGGAAAAGGGGGTGGATGTGAACGATATCATGGCAATGCCGTTCAGTATTTACAACACACAGCCCCTCAACCTGTCCGCTTCAGCGTTTCATTCGCCGCAGTAGTCCCGTGGTACCCGCTTCAGGTTGCAGAAGATCTGGTAGGGAATGGTGCCAGCCTGGGCAGCCACCTCGCTGGCCAGCACATGCTTGCCCCACAGTTCGACGGGGCTGCCGACGGTCGCTTCCGGTATGTCGGTCAGGTCGACGTTGAGCATGTCCATCGATACCCGGCCGATCAGCTGCGTGCGCTTGCCGGCGACCAGCACCGGGGTGCCATTCGGCGCCTGGCGTGGGTAGCCATCGGCATAGCCCATGGCGACCACGCCCACACGGGTCGGCCGCGGGCTGATGAACTTGGCGCCATAGCCCACCGGCTCGCCGGCGGGCAGCTCGCGCACGCTGATCACCCGCGATTGCAAAGTCATCACCGGTTGCAGGCGCTCGGCCTCGGCCTGGGCCACTTCGAACGGGGTGGCACCGTACAGCATCAGGCCCGGGCGTACCCAGTCACTGGGTGCCTGCGGCCAGCCCAGCACAGCGGGCGAGTTGCGCAGGCTGCATTCAGCGGCCAGGCCCTGGCGGGCGGCCTCGAATACGGCGATCTGCTGGGCGGTGGCGTCGGCATCCAGCTCGTCGGCGCGGGCGAAGTGGCTCATCAGCACGATGCGCGCGACCTTGCCACTGGCCAGCAGGCGCTGGTAGGCCTCATGGTAATCCTTGGGGTGCAGGCCGACACGGTGCATGCCGCTGTCGAGCTTGAGCCAGACGGTGAGCGGCTTGTGCAACTGGGTTTGCTCGATCGCTTCCAGCTGCCACAGCGAATGCACCACGCACCACAGGTTGTGCTCGGCGATCAGCGCCAGTTCGCTGGCCTCGAAAAAGCCCTCCAGCAACAGCACCGGGGCCTTGATACCGGCGGCGCGCAGCTCCAACGCCTCTTCGATGCAAGCCACGGCAAAGCCGTCGGCTTCGGCTTCCAGGGCCAGGGCACAGCGCACGGCACCGTGGCCGTAGGCATCGGCCTTGATCACGGCGAGGGCTTTGGCACCGGTCAGTTCACGGGCCAGACGGTAGTTGTGGCGCAGGGCCTGGAGGTCGATCAGGGCGCGAGCGGGACGCATGGCGGCTGCCTTATGGTTCACAGGTTGAAACGGTGTCGGGTTGTTCGCGGCTGGAGCCGCTCCTGCAAGGGCTTCGCAATATCCGGAGGGCATGCGATCCCTGTGGGAGCGGCTTCAGCCGCGAAGAGGCCGGTACAGGCTGTTACTGCTGGTGAGCCGGCGCAGCCTGCCCATGCTTGGCCACTTCCCGGCTGTTGCCATAGCGGAAGATGTCCAGGCCTTCGGCACTGATCTGCGGTTTCTTGCGCGCAATCAGGTCGGCCAGCAAGCGACCGGAGCCGCACGCCATGGTCCAGCCCAAGGTACCGTGGCCGGTGTTCAGGAACAGGTTGCGGAACGCCGTGGCACCGACGATCGGCGTACCGTCCGGGGTCGCCGGGCGCAGGCCGGTCCAGAAGCTGGCCTGGCTCAGGTCACCGCCGCGAGGATAAAGGTCGTTGACGATCATCTCCAGCGTTTCGCGCCGACGCGGGTTCAGCGACAGGTCAAAACCGGCGATTTCAGCCATGCCGCCAACCCGGATACGGTTGTCGAAACGGGTGATCGCGACTTTGTAGGTCTCGTCGAGGATGGTCGACGTCGGGGCCATGTCGGCGTTGGTGATCGGCACGGTCAGCGAGTAGCCCTTCAGCGGATACACCGGGGCCTTGATGCCCAGCGGCTTGAGCATCTGCGGCGAGTAGCTGCCCAGCGCCAGCACGTAGCGGTCGGCGGTTTCCAGCTTGCCGTCGATCCACACGCCATTGATGCGGTCGCCGGCGAAGTCCAGCCGCTGGATATCCTGGCCGAAGCGGAACTCCACGCCCAGCTTGGTGGCCATGTCGGCCAGCTTGGTGGTGAACAGCTGGCAGTCGCCGGTCTGGTCGTTGGGCAGGCGCAGGGCACCGGCCAGGATGTCTTTCACGCCAGCCAGGGCCGGCTCGACACGGGCAATGCCGTCGCGATCGAGCAGCTCGTAAGGCACGCCGGACTGCTCGAGCACGGCAATGTCCTTGGCTGCGGCATCGACCTGGGCCTGGGTCCGGAACAGCTGGGTGGTGCCCAGGCTGCGGTTTTCATAGGCGATGCCGGTTTCAGCGCGCAGCTCGTCGAGGCAGTCGCGGCTGTACTCGGACAGGCGTACCATGCGCTCCTTGTTCACTGCATAACGGCTGGCGGTGCAGTTGCGCAGCATCTGCGCCATCCATAGGTACTGGTCGACGTCGCCGGTGAGCTTGATGGCCAATGGGGCGTGGCGCTCCAGCAGCCATTTGATGGCCTTCAGCGGCACGCCCGGTGCAGCCCAGGGCGAGGCATAGCCGGGCGAGATCTGGCCAGCGTTGGCAAAACTGGTTTCCATGGCCACCGCCGGCTGGCGGTCGACCACAGTCACTTCGAAACCTTGCCGGGCCAGGTAGTAGGCACTGGCGGTTCCGATCACACCGCTACCAAGTACCAGAACTCGCATCGTTTTATTCCTCGCACGCGGCGCACCGCAGTCTTTTGTTGAAATGGCATGGATGCGCGCAGTATAGGAATTTGAAGGCAGTGCAATTCACTATATAAAAGCCTATTATTGGCGAGAATTCTCGGCAAGATCGCCTTTCACGGAGGGGCATCCCCTATGCGAACCCAGCACCAGAGCAAGCGTGAGCTGGACAAGATCGACCGCAACATCCTGCGTATCCTGCAGAACGACGGGCGTATTTCCTTCACCGAACTGG
>Ga0268257_1000908_pt1 | contig 28881 bp, 22 predicted proteins | sample AgamicAtPrz_FD_200249 | JGI IMG/M metagenome (GOLD analysis project Ga0268257, IMG submission 200249) | Agave microbial communities from Guanajuato, Mexico - At.P.rz (v2) (version 3) | ecosystem: Host-associated > Plants > Phyllosphere > Phylloplane/Leaf | place: Guanajuato, Mexico | collected... | reverse complement strand
ATCCCGCCTGCTCCGCCAGATTTTAAAATCAAGTCGACCACACTTGGTTTTTTACTTCAGCAATGAAGTATTTTTGGTATCGCTGTGGAGCGGTGGATGAGTGGTTTAAGTCGCACGCCTGGAAAGCGTGTGTGGGTTAATAGCCCACCGCGGGTTCGAATCCCGCCTGCTCCGCCAAATGACAAAAGGCCTTGAAGCAATTCAAGGCCTTTTTTCTTTTTGGCGTATTCGACCGTGAATGCGATTTGAATTCACTGTTCTGCAATAGCCTCTTGCATATCCTGCCCGGCACCGGCCAATGCCAGGGGCCCGAATCGTAAAAGTCGAGCCCGGCCATTTTCGGGCCGGCTTGAAAAAACGCAGCGCACGATCTGCCTGCCAGCAAGGCCCCGAGAACCGGGCTGCGTCCCGGGCTTTCACGGGCCAGGGCATCTGCAGGCCGGATCCAGGGTTCGCCTTGAACCAGGCGCTCAGAACCTGCCGCGCAGCGTCAGCATCACATTGCGCGGCTCGCCATAGTAGTTGGAGCCATAGGCCGCCCAGACACGCTGGTAATACACCTTGTCAAAGACATTGTTGACGGTCAGCGTTGCATCCAGATGCTTGTTGAAGCGGTAGCCGATCTGCAGTGCAGCCGTGGTCACCGGCCCCTGCGAGAACTTCACATCGCCATTGAGGCGGTACATGCGGCTGGTGCTGCGCATACCGCCACCCAGGCTGAAGCCCTCCAGGGCACCCGGACCAAACTGATAGCGTGTCCACAGGTTGAAGCTGTGGCGCGGAGCGATGAAGGTATAGAGCTGGGCCTTCTCGTCCGGCGTTCCTTCCAGGGTTTTGGTCTGCGTGTACGCATACCCGACAGCCAGATTCCAGCCCGCCGCGATACGGCCATTGATTTCGGCTTCCACGCCCTGGCTTCGCATCTTGCCTGCGGCAACCGAAAACAGCGGGTTTGCCGGATCGGTCATCGCACGATTGGTGTCTTCCATGCGGAAAATCGCCGCACGGGCATTGAGCTGCTTGTTCAGCCACTCACCCTTTACACCTGCTTCGTATTGCTGGCCCACGCGTGGACGCAATGTCATGCCGTCGGCATCGCTGGCGGTCTGCGGCGCAAAAATGCGGGTGTAGCTGGCATAGGCAGAAAGCTGCTCGCTCAGATCGAACACGACACCCGCATAAGGCGTGAACTTGCCGCTGATGCGCGTATTGGTTTCGGAGAACTGGTTGAAATAGGCGTTGCGATTGACGGCATGGTTGTCCCACCAGGTCATGCGTCCACCCATGCTCAGCAACACACCGCTGGCCGGGCGCAGATTGACCCGCCCATACAGCCCGTACTGCTCCGTGCGGTTGTCATTGCCATTGGAGAAACTGTAGTTCGTCGGCTTGGGAACGTTGTTGTCAGGATCGAAGATGTTGATCGGAGCACCATCGCCGCCGCCGTACTTGAAGCTCTTGTGCACCTTGCGATAGTCTGCTCCCAGCGTCAGCTCGTTGTTGGATGAACCCAGAGCGGCGAACGGCGTGCTGATGAAACCGTCCAGGCCATGCGTCTTCCAGTGGCTGCGGTAAGCCCAGCTGATGAGGCAGCTGTCGCCGCTGGCGGGGTCCGCTGCGCAGTCCGACCAGCCGAACAGCCGCGAGGGCTCGTCCTGCTCGCGGTAGCTGGCGTTGAGCTTGATCTGCCCGCCGTTGTCCAGGCGATGCTGCAGTTCTGCGAAGTACTCGGTATTGCGTTCGGTGATGTGGTTCCAGATGGGATCCAGATAGCTGGAGCGAGGTATGTCCAGCAGGCGTCCATCCGGATAGGCCGGCAGCCCGAATGCGGGACGTCCCTTGTATTGCTGATGGCTGGCTCCGGCGGTGAGCGTGCTCGATGGCGTGAGATCGGCCTCCAGCACGCCATAGATCAGCGGCTTCCTGGAATACACATGATCCACAAAGGAGCCCTGATCCTGGTAGGCCGTGACAAGACGCCCGCGTATGCGTCCATCACTGCTCAGAGGCCCCGTCATGTCCGCCTCTGCGTAATAGCGGCTCCACGAACCGGCCGACAGCTGGGTGCTGAACTCCTTGTGCGCCTTTGGGCGCTTGCGCACCAGATTGATCGAGCCGCCAGGATCGCCGGCGCCCTGGAACAGTCCGGCAGGGCCGCGCAGGACTTCGATACGGTCGTACATGGCCATGCCGAATCCGCTCGAAAGATCATTGCCTGTGCTGGCCGGGTTGTTGATGCCGTCCACCTGCACGGTATCCACCGCGTAGCCGCGCAGATAGAAATTGCCATGATTGCCTCCGGTGCTGCCGGGCTCCACGGTGACGCCAGGCACGGTGCGCATGGCGTCATCGAGACTCTGGATATTCTGGTCCTCGAGCATCTGACGCGTCACGACGGAAACCGACTGCGGAATTTCGCGCAGACTCTGCGCGCTCTTGCCGATGGTGACCAGCTGTGCCGCATAGGAGCCCGTGCCTTCCGAGAAGGTAGACACCTCGGCCGGCGCAGTCACCAGCACTTCCGCCAGGCTGGGGGCCGTGCCGGCCGCCACAGGAGCCGCAGTGCTCTTGCGCAGGATGAAAACGCCAGGCTGGGCCTGGACAGCCTCTAGCCCTGTGCCGCGCAACAGCTGAGCAAAGCCCTCTGCGACCGCGAACCTGCCATGCAGACCTGCAGTCTGAAGTTCCCCGGAAAGTGCAGAGTCCGCAGACAGCGTCACCCCCGACTCGCCCGCAAAACGCGCCAGGGCCTGGCTCAATGGCCCCCGAGGCAGGCTGTACTCTCGCCGCTCCGACTCACTCGGAAAGCTCTGGCCAGACTGGGCCTGAACGCCGCCGGCAGCGGCCATGCCCAGCAGCAGTATCAGCCCGGCTTGCACGGCACTCTGTTTGAATCCCTGGCCGCCAACGGACAGGATGGACGAGGAAAGTAGCGAAGTCTGCCCGCAAAAATGCTGCGCAATGGCCATGGAGTAACCCTTCTGAAAAACGCCGATAAATGTGTTGTCTTTCTTGTATGACCGGCGTCCCGCCAAAAGGGGACATGGAAGCGGAATAAATCGAGTGCCTCAGCGTGGCACGATGGTCACCCAGTAGCGCGAGCGCTGCAGAACCCTGATGGGCAAGGAGGCCGCCAGCGCCGCCAGTGCCTGGTCCGTATCACGCAGCTGAAAGGCTCCGCTCACCGGCAGGGCTGCCACCGCCGGATCGCAGCGCACAATGCCCGGACGGTAGCGCGAGAGTTCGGCAGCAAAGACACCCAACGCCGTCTTTTCCGCATAGAGCACCCCTGCCGTCCAGCCATCGGCGGCAAGGCCGGCGGCTTCGGGCGCGTCCACATGCTCTGCACTCATATGCGCCTGCTGCCCCACATTGATGCGCACCGCCGCGCCGCCGTTGGCGGGGAGCAGTTCCACCGCCCCCTGTTGAACCGCAACCAGGGAGCTGCGGTCCGTCGGCGCAGAAGGCGGAGCGATACGCACGGTAAAACGCGTTCCCAGCGCGCGTGCCGTTCCTTGCGCCGTCTGGACCAGAAACGGCCGCTGCGCGGCATCGGCAGCAGTCTGTACCCAGATGGCGCCCGCACGCAGGATCAGGCGGCGCTCCGACGATGTGAACACCATGTCGACGGCACTGCCGGTGTCCAGCTGCATTCTGCTGCCGTCGGCCAGCGTCGACTCACGGCGCTCGCCCGTGTGGGTACGCATATCCGCCGACCATTCATGCCAGGGCGCAAGACGCCAGGCCCCATAGCTGACGGGCCCTGCCACGATCACAGTCGCCAGCAGCCGCGTGACGGCACGCCGCTGCGACCGGTTCGCATCGCGCAGGGCCGTCGCGCTCAGCACACCCAGCGTCTTGCCGGCCCGGCTTGCATTCAACTGGCCGAGCACCCGTTCGGCGCGCTGCCAGGCGACTTCATGGCGCGGGTCAGAGTTGCGCCATTGCATGAGTTCTGCCTGCAGCGTCGCATCGCCTTCATCGGCGTGCAGCCGCACCAGCCACTGCGCTGCCTGCCGCGCTGCGCTCGGGTCGATAGCCAGGGTCGGGGACGGTGAAGCGGACATGCTCAGACCACCAGCAAGATGCACTGCTCGAAGGCCTGCGCCATATAGCGTTTGACGGTGCGAACCGTGACATCCAGGCGCTGCGCCACCTGCGCGTAAGTCAGGCCATCGAGTTGAGACAGCAAGAATGCTTCACGCACCTTGGGAGGCAGGCCGTTGAGCATGGCATCGATCTGATGCAATGCCTCCAGCACCAGCAACTGCTGCTCGGGCGAAGGTGCCAGGGGCTCCGGTAGCTGGGCCATTGCGTCCAGCCATGCCTGTTCCAGCGACAGCCGCTGCACATGATTGATGAGTAGATTGCGCGCAACCGTGGTCAGATAGGCTCGCGGCTCGCGCAATACCAGCGCGCGCTGCTCGGCCTGGGCCGCCAGCACTCTCACAAACGTATCTTGTGCCAGATCCGCGGCATGATCCGCCCCGCCTAGCTTGCGCCTCAACCATCCAAGAAGCCAGGGGTGATGCTCTCCATAGATCGCGGCCATGTCGGTCAAGGAGTGGGATGGGTATGACAAGATACAACAGCTTACTTATTTTGATAATGAGAATTATTATCGATCTACAAGCAAGCTGAAATAGCTGTGGTTTTTCCGGGACGCCCTGCCTGGCAGCCATCTCCAGCTCACGGGGTGGACCCTGTCCACCGAGGTTCGGGGGCGGCACCCGATGCGCCGCCCCTGGGTGCACTCAGCTCTGAGCCCCCTGCTGCGACTGCCAGCCTCCGCCCAGTGCCCTGAACAGCGTGGCCAGGGCCATTTGCCGCTGCGTACTGACCTCGATCAGAGCCATCTGCTGCGCAAAGTCCGTGCGCTGTGCATCCAGATAACGCAGATGGCTGTCCAGCCCGGCGCGATAGCGCAGCTCGGCGAGCTTGAGCGTATTCGCACTGGTCTGCACCAGCCGCTGGCGGGCCAGCTCCTCGCGCCTCAGGGTCTCGACGGAAGCCAGCGCGTCGCTGACTTCACGAAACGCCGTCTGGATGCTGCGCTCGTAACCGGCTATCGCCATGTCCTTGCGCAGTTGCGCGATCTCCAGATTGGCGCGATTGCGGCCGCCATCAAAAATCGGCAGGCTGAGCTGTGGCATGAAGGACCAGGAACGCTGGCCACCGGCAAACAGATCGGAGAGCTCGGCACTGGCCGAGCCGTAGGAGCCCGTGAGCGAAATGCGTGGAAAGAATGCAGCCCGCGCAGCGCCAATGCTCGCATTGCGCGAACGCAGCTGGTATTCGGCGGCACGGATGTCCGGGCGCTGCTCCAGCAGATCGGACGGCATGCCGGCACCAATCTCCTGCACCAGGGGAGCAGCGCTCAGATCCGCTGCCGCCTGGACCGAGCCATCGCCCACCAGCCAATCCAGCGCGTTTGCCGCCTGGCGCAGCTCGCGTGACAAGCGCTCGACTTCGGCGCGCGCCTGCTCGAGCTGGCCTTGAGCCTCCTGCTCGTCCAGGCGGCTGGCCGTGCCGGTCTTTCTGCGCTCGCTCATCAACTGCCACTCCTTCTCGCGCGCCTGCAAGGTGCGCAGTGCCAGGGCCTGGCGCTGCCGTGCGCTGTCCTGCGCCAGCGAGGCCTGGATCACTTCGGCGACCAGACTGATCTGCACGCTGCGCGCGGCCTCCTCGGTGGCCAGGTATTCCATCAGCGCAGCATCGGACAGCGAGCTCACGCGGCCGAAGAGATCAAGCTCGAAAGCCATCAACCCGACGCCAGCCTGATAGTTGCTCTGCACCCTGGCCGCTCCCGTGCCGCTCAGATCTGCAGGCAGGCGCTGGCGGTTGCCACTGGCCTGCGCTTCCAGACCGGGCAACTGGTCCGCACGCTGCACGCGATAGGCCGCGCGTGCTGTCTGCACATTGAGCAGCGTCTGGCGCAGATCGCGGTTGTTGGCCAGCGCTGTTTCGATACGCGAGCGCAAGCGCTCATCGATCACGAAATCCTTCCAGTGCAAGCTCTGCGCCGATGCAGCTGTGGCTCCCGGGGCCGCAGTCCAGTTGCCAGGGATGGGCGCAGCAGGCCTGTCGTAGCTCGGTGCAAAAGAGCAGCCGGCCAGTGCCGCGGTGATCAGCGTCAGCGCCGCCCTGCGCATGGTTTCATGCCGGTTCATGCGGTTTCTCCTTCGGAGTCTGTGTTTTTGTCCTGGTCCTGGTCCTGGGCGCGGCGCTTGCGCCGCAGCGATAGCACGAAGACAAAGAAGATGGGCACGAACAGCACGCCCAGCAAGGTCGCGCTGAGCATGCCGCCGATCACGCCGACACCGATGGCGGCCTGGCTGGAGGCACCCGCACCGGTGGCCAGCGCCAGCGGCACCACCCCCAGGATGAAAGCCAGCGAAGTCATCACGATGGGGCGAAAGCGCAAACGGGCTGCCTGCAATGCTGCCTCCGTCAGCGAATGACCACGCTCCTGCAGGTCCTTGGCAAACTCCACGATCAGGATGGCGTTCTTGGCCGCCAGGCCGATGATGGTGATCAGACCGACCTTGAAGTACACGTCGTTCGAGAGACCCAGCGCCGAAGTGGCCAGCACCGAGCCCAGCGCGCCTATGGGCACGATCAGCATCACGGCTGCGGGAATGCTCCAGCTTTCGTACAGGGCCACGAGCAGCAGGAACACCACCACGATGGCCAGTGCGAACAGCTTGGGGGCCTGTGCGCCAGCGGCCTTTTCCTGATAGGACAGCGCCGTCCACTCGTAACCTATGCCGCGCGGCATCTCGCCCAGAATGCGTTCGAGCTCGGCCATGGCCTCACCCGTGGTGTGGCCGGGCTTGGCGTCGCCCGCGATCCGGAAGGCCGGATAGCCGTTGTAGCGCGAGATCTGCACCGGCCCCTGCTCCCACTCCACACTGGCAAACGAGGCCAGCGGCACCTGCTCGCCCTGGGCATTGGGCACATACAGGCGCAGCAGGGCTTCGGGCGTCATGCGCGCGGCCGTGTCGGCCTGCACCACCACACGCTGCAGGCGCCCGGCATTCGGAAACTCGTTGATCACGGCCGAGCCATAGGCCGTGGACAGCACGGCACTGATGCTCGCGAAGCTCACGCCCTGGGCCTGGGCCTTGCGCCGGTCTATGTCCAGGCGCAGCTGCGGCGCATCTTCGAGGTTTTCTATCATCGCGTAGGCGATCACCGGCGAGGCATTGGCCTTCTTCAGCAGTTCGTCGCGCGCGGCAACCAGGGCCTCGCGGCCCAGATTGGCGCGATCCTGCAGACGCAGCGCAAAGCCGCCGGAATTGCCCAGGCCGTCGATGGGTGGCGGGTCCACCGCCATGGCCGCACCATCGGACAGACTGCCGAAGCGCTGATTGAAGGCCTGGACCTCGTCCCACGACGCCTGACCCTTGCCGCGCAAGGACCAGTCCTTGAGCGTGACGAAGGCCATGGCCGCGTTCTGCCCCATGCCCGAGAAGCTGTAGCCCATCAGGAACTCGGCCTGGGCCGTCGCGGGGCGGCTTTGCACATAGGCTTCCATGTCGCGCACCACGGCCTCCGTGCGTGCTTCGGTCGCACCAGGGGGCAGTTGCACGCTGACGATGTAGTAGCCCATGTCTTCATAAGGCACAAAGGACTCGGGCATGCGCGTGTAGGCAAAGCCCAGCCCGCCCACGATGGCTGCATAGATCAGCATATAGCGGCCCGTGCGCCTGACCAGACGCTGGTTGAGCAGCGAAAAGCGCTCGGTCAGCTTGGCAAAGTGGCGGTTGAACCAGCCGAAGAGACCTTTCTTCTCCTCGTGATGATCCTCGGCAACAGGCTTGAGCATCGTGGCGCACAGTGCCGGCGTGAATGTCAGCGCCAGCAGACCCGAGAACAGGATGGAGACCGCCAGCGACAGCGAGAACTGACGGTAGATCACGCCCACCGAGCCGCTCATGAAGGCCAGAGGCAGGAACACGGCCACCAGCACCAGCGTGATGCCGACGATGGCCCCCGAGACCTGCTGCATGGCCTTCACGGTGGCAGCCAGCGGCGAGAGGCCCTCCTCGGCCATGAGACGCTCGACGTTCTCCACCACCACGATGGCATCGTCGACCAGAATGCCGATGGCCAGAACCATGCCGAACATGGTCATCATATTGACCGAGAAGCCCAGCGCATACATCACCGCCAGGGTGCCGGCCAGACACACGGGGACCACGATGGTGGGAATCAGCGTATAGCGCAGGTTCTGCAGGAACAGCCACATCACCAGGAACACCAGCACCACGGCCTCGACCAGGGTCTGAATCACCTTGCCGATGGCGACTTCCACAAAGCGCGAGGTGTCATAGGGCACGGCGTACTGAATATCGTCCGGAAAGTTCTGCGACAGCTCGGCTAGCCTCGCCTTGACCGCCTTGGCGGTCTGCATAGCATTGGCACCAGGTGCCAGTTGCACGGCGGCCGCCACTCCTTTGTGGCCGTCCTCGCGCGAGGCGAAGCTGTAATCGAGCTGACCGACTTCAAGACGCGCCACATCGGCCAGGTGCACGGCCGAGCCATCGGCCCTGGCCTGCAACACGATCTGACCGAACTCTTCGGGCGAACTCAGCGTGCCCTTGACGGCAATCGTGGCGCTGAGCTCCTGCTCGGACGATCCGGGCTGGCTGCCGAAGCTGCCCGCCGGCACCTGGGCATTCTGCGCAGCAATGGCCGCATTCACATCCGCCACCGACAGGCCGTAGCCCAGCAGCTTCTGCGGATCGACCCAGACCCGCATGGCGACATCCGCGCCAAAGTACTGCACCTTGCCCACACCGGGCACGCGGCGGATCTCGTTGTTGATGTTGCGCACCGCATAGTCGGAGAGACGGACCTCGTTCTTGCCGCTGTCGTCGCCCTTGTAGGTCAGCGAATAGATCAGCAGGAAGTTGGCGCTGGCCTGCTCGACCTGCAGGCCCATCTGCATCACCGAGGCGGGCAGCCTGGCCTCGGCCTTCTTGATGCGGTTCTGCACCTCGACCTGGGCCAGTGCGGGATCGGTGCCCGGCGCGAAGGTAGCGGTGATTTCGGCCAGGCCCGTGGCGCCGCTGGACGAGTCGAAGTACAGCAGCCCCTTGGTGCCGTTGAGCTCCTCCTCGATGACGCTGGTCACCGATTCCATCACCGTGGTGGCTGACGCCCCCGGATAGGTTGCCGAGATGGAGATCTGCGGCGGCGCCACATTGGGAAACTGCGCCACAGGCAAGGCCGGGATCGCCAGCAGGCCGGCCAGCAGAATGAAGATCGCAACCACCCAGGCCAGCTTGGGGCGATCAATAAAAAACCGGGACATCATCTATCCTTGAATAAGGCTTGTCTTTTTTGGCATTCAGCGCTTTCTGAATCAGCGCATACTGCTCATTTTTTTGAAGTGGCTTCAGCGTCTTTGACGACGCCAGCTTCAGCTGCAGCGGCCGCCCGGATCTGCACCTTGGTGCCGGGCACGGCCGCTGCAAGGCCTCCGACCACCACCCTGGCGTTTTCCTTGAGGCCCTCGGTGATATGCCAGTCGGAGCCGTACATGGCACCGGTTCTCACCTTCTGGGACTGCACCATGTTCTGCTCGTCGAGCACCAGCACATGGGCCAATCCGTCGGCGCCGCGCTGCACCGCGCGCTGAGGCACGAGAATGGCCGCAGGATCCTCACCCAGGCCCAGGGTCACGCGCACATACATGCCGGGCAGCAGCAAGCCATCCTGGTTGGGGAACTCACCGCGCAGCGCCAGCTGGCCGGTACCGCGATCCACCGTCACATCCGAGAACAGCATCCGTCCCTGGCGTTTCTGATCCAGACCGTCAGCCACCAGCGTCACCGAAGTGCTGCGTGGCGACTGGCCCTGCAGCTGCTGGGCACGCCAGCGCGTGGCCGACGCGGCAGGCTGGCGAAAATCGGCGTAGACGGGGTCCAGCTGCTGGATCACCGCCATCGCTGTCGCTTCCCCCTGGCCAACCAGGGCACCTTCGGTCACCAGGGCACGGCCGATGCGGCCGGCGATCGGAGCTTTCACCGTCGCATACTCCAGGTTCAAGCGTGCCGCCTCCACTTCGGCCTGGGCCGATTGACGCGTGGCCATGGCACTGTGTAGCGTAGCCTTGGCGCTGTCGAAATCCTGGCGGCTCACGGCTTCCTGCGCCACCAGCGGTTCGTAACGGCGCACCACGGACTGCGCTTCCGACAGCGCAGCCTCGGCTCGCGCCAGCTCGCCCCGAGCCCGCGACAGCGCAGCGCGCAGCGGCGCCGGGTCGATGCTGAACAGCACCTCGCCAGCCTTCACGTCAGCGCCCTCCTTGAAATGGCGGCTCAGCACGATACCCGGCACACGCGCACGCACCTCGGCCACGCGCACAGGCTCGATCCGCCCGGGCAGTTCAGCGCTGAGGCTCAGCGCCCTGGGCTTGACGGTCACCACATCCACCTGCGGCAGCTCCTGGGGCTGGCCACCCGCTTCCGACTGGATGCAACCGCTCAACATCATTGCGGCCGCCAATGCGGCCAGGGCCGGCCAGGCACGCACATTCTGGCTTTTCGTCTTCATGGCTTTTGAGTCTTGTCAAATCTTGAAAGACGCGCATGATGCACGAAAAAGTTTTTTGAATCAAATTTGATTCATTAAGACTTATATTGATTCTTGATATTTTGCTGGCGTGTAAAGTTGCCAGCTCTTGCTTTTAGACTCGCTGGTTGAATCAAAATAGGTTCATCCGTATCCGCCCCAACCGGAGCTACGAATGACAACAGCCCCCCACGACAACACAGCAATCCTCCCCCCATTGGCCCTGGCCCTGGTCAACCACCCACGCGCCACCTTGCAGGAGCTGGCCAAGGCCATTGGCATCAGCAAGGCCACGCTCTACCGTTTCTGCCCCACGCGCGATCTGCTGATCAAGCGCCTGCTGGAGCAAAGCCTGCGCACGCTGGACGACGCACTGGACGAAGCCCGCATCGAGGAAGGCCCGGTGCTCGAGGCCCTCAAGCGCCTCAATGCCAAGCATCTCGAACACCGCGAATTCACGCTGTTTCTGACCTATTACTGGAACGAGGTCGAAAAGCCCATGGAGGAAAATGCGATCTGGGAGCCCAAGGTCGACGCTTTCTTCCTGCGCGGCCAGCAGGAAGGCGTATTCCGCATCGATTTCAGCGCGGCAACATTGACCGAGCTTTGGCTGGGAACCGTGATCGCGCTGATCGACGGCGAGCGCCGCGGCCGCATCCCCCGCGCGCCGCTGGCGCAGCTTGCCGAGCAGGCGTTTTTGCAGGGCGTCATGCGCCAGGACGCGCCAGCGCCCCTCTGAATGCAGAGCTGCGGGCCGCCATGCCTGCCTGCCGCTGCAGCGCGGTCATACTCGGCCAGTGCAGCGTGCAGCCCATTCGTTTTCGCAACCCAGAGCAGTCTTGCCATGATCAGCCACCTTGACCACCTGGTACTCACCACGGCCAACGAAGCCCAATGCATACACTTCTACACCGAAGTCCTGGGCATGCGGCTGGAGTCCTTCATCGGCGGCACCCCGCCCGTGGAGCGCAAGGCCTTTGTCTTCGGCCAGCAGAAGATCAATCTGCATGTGAAGGGGCGCGAGTTCGAACCCAAGGCCCACACTCCTGTGCCCGGTGCCCTGGATCTATGCTTTCTGGCCTCGGTGCCGCTGAACGAGGTCATCGCGCATCTGCAGCAGTTGTCGGTTCCCATCGCCGAAGGCCCTGTGATGCGCACCGGTGCCACATCGAAGATCCGTTCCATCTATGTGCGTGACCCCGACCTGAACCTCATCGAGATCTCGGAGCCGGCCTAGCCGTGCTCGCGCTGGCAAGCCGGGGCCCGCGAAACGGCCCCGCTTGTCGGTTTAGAGCTGTGCCAAGGCCTTTTTGGCCGGTGCATGGCCTTGGGCGGCAGCACGCTGCAACCATTCACGAGCGAGCCTGGTGTTCTTTTTCACACCCTGACCATCCCGGTACAAGGTGCCCAAGGCATATTGGGCCGGGGCATCCTGCTGCTCGGCAGCCAGACGGTACCACTTGAGCGCCTGCGCCATGCTCTTGCCCACACCATCGCCGCTCTCGTACAGAGTGCCCAGGTTGTACTGGGCCTTTGCATAGCCTTGCTCGGCTGCCATGGCGAACCATTTGGCAGCCTCGGCATAGTTGGGCTTGTCGAAACCCTTGCCCAGGTACTGGAAGACGCCAACGTTGTACTGGGCCAGGACATTGCCTTTGAGCGCCGAGTTCAGGTTTTCCATGTACTCCATGGACTGCGCAAACGAACCGGCTTCGGCAGATGCCGCGGAAAGCTGCTGCAGGCGCTCGGCGGCGGCCGCATGCTGGTATTTCAGCGCCTGGGTGTAATAGGCGATCGCTTCCTTATCGTTGCGATACTCGCCCTCGCCCTGCTCGAACAGGCGGCCCAGTTCATAGTAGGCCTCGCCCGAGCCGCGGATGGCTACAGCATGCAGGAGCAGCACGGCTCGCTTGTAGTCGGGGGCCACGCCCTGGCCTTCGAAGCAAATCTTCCCCAGCAGCAATTGGGCTTTTTGCACGCCTTTGTCTGCCAGCGGGCTCAGCCATTTCGCGGCTTCGGCATGGTTCTTCTCTACGCCTTCGCCAAGGTAGTACATCTCGGCCACCGTGAACTGCGCGAGCACATCGGCCTGCTGCGCCGCCATCAGATACCAGCGAAACGAGGCCTGCAGATCCTGGGCAACCAGCTCGCCTTTGCGGTAGACAAAGCCAAGGCTATTTTGTGCTGTTGCAGAGCCCTGTTGCGCGGCGCGCTCCAGCCATGCGACACCTGTTGCGGCATCCTTCTCAACCGCTTCGCCTTTCAGATAGATCGTACCCAGCAGGTTCTGTGCATCGAGATTGCCAGCGTTTGCAGCCTGATGAATGCGTGCCAGGCCTGCCTCAGGATCTTTCTTCACGCCTTCGGCACCCAGCACAAAGACCAGGCCCAGCAGATACTGGGACGGCGCATGCTGCTGATCGGCGGCCTGCCTCAGCCAGCGCAAGGCATCGTCGGCATTCTTTTCCACACCCTTGCCGTAAAGATAGGCTTTGCCCAACTCGTACTGTGCCGCGACATCGCCGGTCTTTGCGGCGTTGACCGTGTCGCTGGGCTGGGCCTGGGCACAACCCCAGACCGAGAGCCAAGCCGAGAGCACCAAAGCACCAGACCATCTCGCAAGCATTGCTTCTCCTGTTCGCAAAAAGAGGCGAGTATATAGAAGCAATGCCTTATCCACCAAGCGCTTCCAGCTATCAAAAACATATCGACCCGTCTCAACACGGAGGCGGCCGCCAATGCAGATCGCGCTTGACTGAAGGCACCGGGCCGCCTGGCGACGACCAAGCGCCTCTTTGGCTCAGGCAGTCATGGGCGTACAGAGCTCCACCACACAGCCATCGGGGCAACGCAGATAGGACACCACCTGGCCCCAGGGCTTGGCTGTCGGTGCGGCCATCTCGGCAGCGCCGGCGCTCAGCGCGTTTCGATGGGCCTGCTCGACATCTTCCGTGACCAGCGCGATTTCGAAGCCCAATGGCTTGGCGGAGCTGTGCGCTTCGACATGGCCTCCCGGAAAATTCAGCCCACCCAGCTCATGGGCGGCAAATGCCAGCGTCGTCTGCCCGGTCTCGAGCTCGCCGTAGGTTCCGGATTCATGCAGAAAACGCGGCTGCATGCCGAATGCGCGGGTAAAGAAGTCCAGAGATGCCGGGACATCGGGGACATAGACGATTGTGTAGCCCAGTTTCATGAAACACCTTCTCAAAGCTCGAGCGAATTGGAACGTTGAACGCGCGCCTGTTTGCCGTTCAGCGCCGTCATCCTACTCAGCAAAACGACGAAGGCCTTGAAATGACTCAAGGCCTTCGTGAATGTCTGCCGGATTCAAGCCGTCATCTACAGTCCCATGCCCAGAATAGAGTTATCGGCGTGCAGCTCGCTGCCGCTCATGACGCTGGACTCGTCGCTGGCCAGAAACAGCACCAGCTGTGCGATACGCTCAGGCATATAGGCACGTCCGCCGCGATTGCGCTCGGCATCATGCAAGACCATTTCCTGACTCACACCCTTGGGCAGCGAAGCCTGCATCATGGGCGTATAGATGCCATCGGGGTGGATGGAGTTGACGCGAATCGCATAGCCTTGCTTGCGGCAGTTCAGCGCAGCAGCGCGCGTCAGCGCGGACACAGCCGCCTTGCTGGCGCTGTAGCCCGCATATTGCTCCACGGGCAGCCAGCTCGATACCGAAGCCATGTTGATGATGGAGCCACCGGCCTGCTTCATCGCCGCAATGCCCTGCTGGCAGCCGATGAAGACCGACTCGGTGTTGATCCTGAGCAGGCGGCTGAAATCCTCCAGACGCCCGGTTTCCATGTCGCCCGGCAACAGGATGCCGGCGTTGTTGACCAGCACATCGAGCCTGCCCAGACACTGCTGCACCGCCGCCATCACAAGCTTCCAGTCCGTCTCGCTGCTCACGTCATGACGGACGAACATGGCGTGCTCGCCCAACTCCGCCGCCAGTTGCAGACCTGCCGCTTCATTGATATCGCTGAATGCGACCTTGGCACCTTCGGCAAGAAGCAGCTTCACCACTTCCAGCCCCACGCCGCTGGCGCCACCAGTGACTAGGGCCACCTTGCCCTGCAAACGATTTGTCATGCTCCGTCTCCTCTTGATTTTTTCTCGGCCCTGAACAGGGCATTGCCACAGCCACACAAAAAAGGAGGCGCAAGCGCCTCCTAGCCTGGCCGGCAGACAGCCCGCAGCCACACCAATGTGCACCCCAGGCTGTTTGCCGGATTCATGTTCATCAGTTGCCGGCGTTGCGCGCCGCCTCGGGCGTGAACATGGCTGCGGTCATATTGCCCTTGTTCAGCACAGGGCCCTGGGGGCGCTCCTGGAACAGGTTATAGGCCACATAGCCGCCGGAGTTCAGGTCGTGATAGAAGCTGGTGCCCGCATGCCAGATTCTGGCGTCGAAGGCGTAGGAATGGTTGACCACCGCCTGCAGCCACAGCTGACCGCGAGCATCGTAGTAATCGCTCATCAGCGCCTGACCGGTATCCTCATCAAGGAACAGTACGCGCTTGCCGAACATGTGGCGATAGCCGTCCTTGAGTGAAGCCTCAAGCACCCAGACACGGCGCAACTCGTAGCGCATGTAGTCGGGGTTCTCATGGCCAGGTTTGAGCAGATCGGCATACTTCACGCTGCTGCCGTGAATCTTGTAGGCATTGGCCGGCACATAGACTTCCTTCTTGCCCAGCGACTTCCAGTGGTAGCGCTCGGGCGAGCCGTTGAACAGGCGGTCGGAGTCAATGGTCAGCTTGCCACCGGTGCCCGACAGAGGCTGATCGAAACCGTATTCAGGAATCTGGCGAACCCGGCGCGTGCCGGGGTCGTAACTCCAGCCCAGGCGCTTTTCCTTGCCGAACTCCACCGGCTCGGAAACCACGCTGACGCCGCCCTTCTCGCGCTCGGGCAGCCTGACCGCATTCATGCCCTGGGACATGGGGCTGCTCAGTGGCTGCCCCGCATTGGCCGGATCGTTGACCTGGCTGAAAGCGCGGTTGTCGGCCCGGCCCCAGACGATGCTGCCATCGGCCAGCACATTGGCGTTGTCACGCAGCGTATGTTCGGTAAAGGCACGTGATGGCAGCAGATTGTTGAAGGCCAGCTCCAGACCGCTGCGGGGAAACGGAAAGGGCAGCGCGCCCTTGACCGCCCCCGTGGTGCCCTGGCCGTCGGCATTCATCACGGCCTCCTGGGCGTTCTTCCTGGCAGCCGCGCAGACGGCATCCGAGAAGCGGAAGTCGCGATGCCCTTGATAGACCGGGATGCGATAGGTCCTGGGGTATTTGGCAAACATGGCCTTCTGGCCTTCTGTAAGGCGTTCGGCATGCTGGGCCAGATTCTCTGCCGTGATGGTGAACAAAGGCTTTTCACTGGCATAAGGGTCCACCGGATGCTGGCCCGCATGCGGGTTGTATTGAATGCCGGGTGGCGTGCCCAGCCATTTCCCGGTGAACTCCGGCACGCCGCTGGCCGTGCCCGCCTTTTCTCCGCCCGTGCATGTCAACGACTTGCCCAACCTGGCCAGTTCATCAGGCGTTGCCTTGGCCCAGACCGCCCCCACCAACAACGTGCCTGCAGCCAAGACCACCAGCGAACGGGGCCCCACTCCTAACTTCATGCCTAGTCTCCTTGGATGCATTTCCATGCATCGACCTGTCATTGAACTTCTCTTGTCGTTCTTCTTCCTTGCCGACTCGCAATTGCGAAGCAACGAAATCATTGTTCGGCCGGAGACACTCAAGAACATCGTCAATTGGGACTAGCGCAGGCAGGCCAGCGCAGCGGCCATAAAAAAAGCGGGCCGCCGGCCCGCTCTGGAACAGTATTTGAACGTTCAGCGCTTGATGCCGAACACTCCCAGCATCTGCTCCGTCTGCTTTTGCATCTGCTCCTGCATCTGGGTGAACATGTTCTGGGACTGCTCCATATAGCTGCCCATCAAACCCTGCATGGCCTGAGGCTGCATGCTCATGAACTGCTTCCAGGCTTCGGGATTCGCGCCCTGGGACTGGCCCGCCAGCTTGCTCTGGAAGTCCGTGAACATCTGCACGTTCTTTTCGATATAGCTTCCCATGAAGCCCTGCATGGCATGACCATAGAAGCGGATGATGTTGGCCAGCATCGCTTCGGAGAACATGGGTGCCCCACCGGCCTCCTCCTCCAGAATGATCTGCAACAGAATGGAGCGCGTCAGATCTTCATTGGTCTTGGCATCCCTGATGACCACCGGCTCGCTGTCCATGACCAGTTGCTTGACTTCGGCCAGCGTGATGTATGAAGAGGTATTGGTGTCGTACAGACGACGGTTGGGGTACTTCTTGATGATTCGCTGCTTCCCCGCCTGGACATCACCGTCTTTGCCCTCTTTGCTTTCTTGCATTGCAAGTCCTTTATGTTCTGGGGGTCTGCCCCGTCGTCAATTGAGCTATTGCAGTGCAACAGATTTTAGGCAGTGCGCAAGCCGTCCCGGCAAGCAGTAACCCTGACAAACAAGCTTGTCTGCGCTGCAACAAAGTCGCACCACCGTCACAGCCTGCACCAGGTCTTTGCCATTCATTCACAAAAACAGCTTGCTGTCTGGCGAAATAAAGCTTGCAGAAGGTTTACAGTGCCTCTCGTTGTTTGACGAAAGGCTCAACGGAATGATCTCCACCAAAACACGCAATGCTGTTTGTCTGACCGCCCTACTGGCTGCCGCCGGCTTCATGACTGCAGCGCAGGCCCAGCCCGATGCCGCAGCAGCCGATGCCGCCAAGGCCGCCGCTCCACAGGCTGCACCTGCAGCCCAGGCAGCCCCTGCCAATGTGGATGCAGCTGCCGCTGACGCCGCCTTGCGCAAACGCCTGCAAGCCGTAGTGGCGGCCATGGACGGCAAGTCCAAGCTGGCCGCCAGCAATTTCAACGAAGAGTTCCTCAAGAACTCTCCCATCGACACCGTGCAGAAAGCCCTGGATTCGGTGCGCACCGGCGTAGGCAGTTGCCAGACGGTCGGTCGCATGGAAAGCTCCACGCCTCTGGCCACCAGCGTGCTGCTGAGCTGCACCAAGGGCTTCGTGCCCATGGAGCTGGCGGTCGAGCCCAAGGCCCCCTACCGCATCTCCGGTATCTTGCTGCGTCCGGCATTCTGGAAGTAAGCCGTTGCCACTCTCAAAAATGGAGCCCTTGGGCTCCATTTTTTATGGGCTCTCTCAGGTTCAGATCACCACTGGCTCGGGTTCCAGGCGAATCCCGAAGCGCTCGTAAACACTGGTCTGGATGGCCCCGGCAAGCGTCATCACCTCGCCGCCGGTCACGCTGGCGTCTATGCTGTGGCGGTCTCCGCGGTTGACCAGTACCAGCGCCTGCTTGTCATAGACGCCTGCGCGCCCCATGGTCTTGCCCTTCCAGCCGCAGGCATCGATCAGCCAGCCGGCCGCCAGCTTGATGGAGCCGTCATCCATCGGGTAGTGAACAATCTTGGGCTCGCGCGCGATGATGTCCGCGCACTGCTCGGTCGTCACCGTGGGGTTCTTGAAGAAGCTGCCTGCATTGCCGATGACTTCGGGGTCCGGCAGCTTGGCACGGCGGATCTCGCAGACCCATTCAAAGACCTGCTGCGCAGTCGGCTGCTCTATGCCTTTTTCGGCCTGCTTGCGCTGCAGATCGAGATAGCCCAGATCCGGCTTCCAGCTCTTGGGCAGCGCCAGGCGCACGCGGGTGATCACCGCCCGCCCCTTGAGACCCAGACCGCGCGGGACGGCCGCCGAGCCGGTCACGGGCCAGTACTTGGGCTGGGCCGGTGCATGCTTGAACACCGAGTCACGGTAGCCGAAGGCGCATTGCGCAGCATTGAGGCTGAACTGCTCGCCGGTCACCAGATCGATGGCATCCAGGGAATCGAAGCGATCCTGCAACTCAATCCCATAGGCCCCGATGTTCTGCACCGGGGCCGCGCCCACCGTGCCGGGAATCAGCGCCATGTTCTCAAGACCTGTATAGCCCTGGGCCAGCGTCCATGCCACCATATCGTGCCAGCGCTCACCGGCGCCGATCTCGACAATCCAGTCCCTGTCGGTTTCGTGCAGCAGCCGCATGCCCATGATTTCCATCTTGAGCATCACGGGGGCCACATCGCCCGTCAGCACCACATTGCTGCCACCGCCAAGGACAAACACAGGCTGCCGGCCCCATAGCGGGTCGGCGAGGAACTGGCGGATATCGTCCTGGCTACGAATGCGCACCAGTGTTTCGGCGCGCGCGGCAATGCCAAAGGTGTTGCAATGCTGCAGGGGAACATTTTTCTCGACTAACATCCACCCAATTGTCGCACTGCGCCTGCTCCGCTGCTGGCAAGCAGCAGATCACGGCCCGGCGCACTGTGGCTGTTCACCGCTCTAATACTGATAGGAATTACACATGCCTTCTTTTGACACTGTTTGCGAAGCCGATTTCGTCGAAGTGAAGAACGCCGTTGACAACGCCACCAAGGAAATTGGCACCCGTTTCGACTTCAAGGGCACTTCGGCCGCCGTCGAGCTCAAGGACAAGGAAATCACCATGTACGGCGATGCCGAGTTCCAGTTGCAGCAAGTCGAGGACCTGCTGCGCAACAAGCTGACCAAGCGCAACGTGGACGTGCGCTTCCTGGACATCCAGAAGGCCCAGAAGATTGGCGGCGACAAGGTCAAGCAGCTCATCAAGGTCAAGAACGGCATCGAGTCCGAGCTGGCCAAGCAGATCCAGAAGCTGATGAAGGAAAGCAAGCTCAAGGTGCAGGCCGCCATTCAGGAAGAGAAGGTCCGCATCACCGGCGCCAAGCGCGACGATCTGCAGGCGGCCATGGCCCTGATCCGCAAGGACCTGGCCGACCATCCCCTGTCGTTCAACAACTTCCGCGATTGAATGAACCCCCTGCTGCGCAGCTTCGCTGCCTGCTCCTCTGCCGCCGTGCGGAGCGACCAGTCAATGCCCTGGCCGGGGGCCTCCGGCCTGCGCCGCATGGGTCTTCTGCTGTCGATCGGCCTGGCCGCCGGCTCCGTCTGGGGCCAGTCCGTGGCACTGACCGGCGTGCTGGGCAGCAAGGCCTTGCTGGTCATTGATGGCAGCGCCCCCAAAGCGCTGGCCGTCAACGAAAGCCACAGGGAAGTGCGCCTGCTGCAGATCAGCGGCGACACCGCCGTGGTGGATATCAAGGGCCGGCGCCAGACCGTGCGTCTGGGCGATGCTCCGGTCAGCGTGGGCAGCCGGGGCGGCACTGGCGGCGCCGCGCGCTCTGGCAGGCTGGTCCTGATCGCCGACTCGCGCGGGCATTTCATCGATCGTGGCTATATCAATGGCAAAACCATGCAGTACATGGTGGACACCGGCGCCAGCACCATTGCCATAGGCCGTGCCGATGCCGATCGCATGGGCCTGCCCTACGAACAGGGCGTCCCCGTACTGATGCGCACCGCCAACGGCACTGCCCAGGGTTGGCGCATCAAGCTCGACAGCGTCAAGCTGGGCGAAATGGAGGTCTACGGCATGGACGCCGTCGTCGCCCCCCAATCCATGCCCTATGTGCTGCTGGGCAACAATCTGCTGACCCAGTTTCAGATGACCCGCAGGGGCAATGAGATGGTTCTGGAAAAGAACTGAACCCGCCTCACGCCCATGCAAGCACGCTACGACGACCCCTACGAAGACCTGCTGGGCCTGTGGTCGGATCTGGAGGCGGCACTGGCGCTGCTGCTGACCGAGCCGCTGCGCATTCCCGGCTTTGCCATCAAGCTGCACCAGCTCGATCTATGGTTGCAGGACCTCATCACCCAGGACAGCGACGCCGCGCTGTACCTGATGTTTCAGCGTGCCAGCTCGACCACCGTGGGCTACAGCCCCTCTCATGCGGTGGTCTGCGCAGGGCTGTGCCACATCCTGGCCAAGGAGCTGGGCCTGCCCCAGCCCGAGCGCGACACACTGATCCGCGCCGCGCTGACCATGAATATCGGCATGACCGTGCTGCAAAACCAGCTGGCCGAGCAACGCACGCCGCTGAACAGCCAGCAGGCCGAAGCCGTCAAGCAACACCCCACCGAGGGCCGCCTGACGCTGGAGCGGCTGATGGTGCGCGACCAGCTCTGGCTGGATACCGTGCAATACCACCATGTGGTGCTGCAGCCCGCGCCGCTGGCACAGCTGCAGCCGCTGGAGCGCCTGGTGCGCATTCTGGGCACGGTGGATCGCTATGCGGCCCTGATCAGCCCGCGCAAGACCCGCAGCGGGCGCTCTGCCACCGAGTCGCTGCAGGTGCTGCAGCAAGGCGGGCAATACGCCGACGAAGTCAAGCAGGCCCTGATCGATGTCGTAGGTCTGTACCCCCCCGGCACCTATGTGCAGCTGGTCAATGGCGAAGTGGCCGTCGTGCTGCGCCGTGGCAAAAGCCTGGAGGAGCCCCAGATAGCCAGCGTGATCGACAGTGATGGCCACAGCATGTACCCGCCCATCTGGCATCTGGACGGGCGCAGGCCGGCGATCACCTCGGCACTGGCGCGTTCCTCGCTGACGCTGGATCTGGATCTGCGCTCCATGGCACAGCTGGGCATTCACAGCGCGCGCGGCAATGCCGAGCTGTACCGCATGGTCAAGCTGCCGGGCAGCAGACGCTGAGGCTTTGCGCTCTAGATGCCCTGTGCCGCCATCAACCCTGCATGGTGGCCGCGCGTGAACGCCTCCTCCAGCACCGAATAGCCGGCCCAATCCGCATGCGCAAAGCTCAGCCGTGCCGTTGCAGGTGTGGGCAAACCCTGCACGCGCTCCCCGTTCAATAGCAGCTTTCGCTTGCTGGCATTGAACTTCATGGCGATTTCGCTCAGTATCCGCTGATCACCAGGGCGCGGAATCGCCATCGCATGGCCATAGCGGGTGATTTCCATGCGTGTGGCATGCTGCAGCAAGTCTGGGTGCGGCTCGCTCAGCGTGTTCACGATGCGCTCACGCCAGAAGGCAAACGGCTGCTGCATCAATTGCCTGCGCCCATCGGTCCAGTCGCCCAGCGCCTGGTAGTAGCTCAGCACTGTGGGCTGGCTGCGGATGCGGTCCAGTCGCTGATTGCCCGCATCCACATAGCCCAGCCCGCCCGCATTGCCATCGCGGTACAGCACATTGTCCCAGGCAGGCTCGGCGCCGGGATAGTCGGCCAGCGGCCGGTCGATATGGATGTTCGCCACCAACCAGGGCGCCCAGTCCAGACGCGCCGCCACGGTGCGCAGAAAATCGGGCGCATCGCGCAACACGCGTGCGGCCACAAAACTGGGCAAGGCCACCACGCAATGGCGCGCCAGCCAGCGTTCATGCTGCTGGCGACCGTGGTGATAGACCTCGATCTGCACGCCGCCTGCATCCTCGGTAACGGCGAGCACGCTGCAATCGGCCTGCAGCTGCGTGGCCTTCAGTCCCGCCACCAGTTGCCGGGCCAGCCAGCCATTGCCCTGGGGCCAGGTCAGCACCTGCTCGCCGTCCGCTTCGCTTTCGTGCTCTGACTGAGGACGCGGCGCATGGAAACCATGACGGCTGGCGAAATAATGAATCCCCGCCCAGGCCGAGACGCGGCTCAGACCGGCACCGAAATCATCGCGGCAGCTGTAGTCCAGATACCAGAGCAGACGTTCGTCATCAAGTCCCTGTGCCGCCAGCCACTGGTCAAAGCGCTGCGCATCCAGCTCGGCGTGGGCGGCAGGCAGACCCGCTGCGCGCTGCCAGACACGGATGGAAGGCATGGCAAAGGCTGCAGCCCGAGACGCTGCCTCGACCAGTTTTTCAAACAGCGCATATTGCTCCAGTGTGCGCTGGCTCACGCCCTGCACTGGCAGCAGTCCCTCATGCCAGCCGCCCTGCCAGTACAAGCGCTCCTGCGGGCTATGGCAGAGATAGCGCTCGTCATAGCGCCAGCGGCCGGCTGCACGCTGGCGCACGCCCAGCTCCTCCAGCCAGTCCTGCACCTCATGGGCATCGTCGCCGGGCACGGGCAGATAGTGGGCGCCGAGGGGGCAGGCGATGCCCTTGACCTGCCCGCCCTGGCTGTTGCCGCCCATGGCGGTCTGGGTATCGAGCAAGGCTGCGCCCTGAACGCCCGCCAGCTCCAGCGCACGCGCCGCCGCCAGCCCGGCCATGCCGCCGCCCGCTATCACGACCGGTGCCCGGTGCACCACGGCAGGTGCGGGCAGCTCCAGCCCTTGCGCCAGGCGCTGCCAGAAGGGGCGCAGGCCATGACCGCGCTCCAGCGCCACGCCATTGAAGCCGCCTGGCAAATCCTCCAGCCTGGGCGCTGGCTGCTTGCAGCCGGCCAGGCTCGCTACGCCCAAAGCGCCGGCAGCCGCCAGCCCGAGCCAGTCGCGCCGCTTCAGATCGGCCCGCATCAATGCTCCACCTTGCCCCACTCGCGCTCATAGGTGTTGACCAGCACCTGATTGGACAGGCGATTCACCTCGGTCGGCACGCGCGCCATATCGAGAGGGAAGTCAAACATCAGGCGCAGCGTGGGCAGGGTCAGAAAACGCATGCCGGCAGGCAAGGCCTCGGGCTCGCGCCAGGGACGATGGCTGGCCAGCACAAAGCCCCATTCCCCAAAACTGGGCACATGCACGTGATAGGGCCTGGCCGTCAGACCCACGGACTCCACGGTCTGCACCACGGTCCAGAAGCTCTGGCGCGCAATCAGCGGCGATGTAGTCTGGATCACGGCATAGCCGCTGGCCGCCAAACGCTTGTCCAACAGCGAATAAAAACTATTGGTGAACAGCTTGCCTATGGCGAAGTTGGTGGGATCGGGAAAGTCCACCACGATCACATCGAAGGTCTCGGCGCTTTGCTGCAGCCAGTGAAACGCATCGGTATTGACGATGCTCACGCGGGCATCGTTGAGCGCATTGCCATTGAGCGCCGTCATCATGGCATTGCTCTTGAACAGATCGGTCATGGCCGGGTCCAGCTCCACCAGCACGACAGATTCCACACCCGGATACTTGAGCACCTCGCGCACGGCCATGCCGTCGCCGCCGCCCAGCACCGCCACCTTCTTCGGTGCACCATGTGCGGCCATGGCGGGGTGGACCAGCGCTTCGTGATAGCGGTACTCGTCGCTCTGGGCAAACTGCAGATTGCCGTTCAGATACAGGCGCGCGCCCTGACGTCCCTGTGTCACCACAATGCGCTGATAGGGCGAGCTGCTGCTCAGCACGATGCGATCCTGGTAGAAATGGTCGTCGGCCAGCCGGGTCAGCTGATCCGCGCCCGCGATGCCGCCGCCCAGAGCCAGCAGCACCAGCGCGCAAGCCCAGGCATGGGCACGCAGATTGCGCAGCTCATGCTTGAACAGCACCAGGGCCCAGACCGCAATGGCTGCGTTCATGAAGCCGAACAGCAGACCTGTGCGAACCAGCCCCAGCTTGGGCACCAGCACGATGGGGAAGGCCAGCGACACGGCCAGGGCTCCGAGATAGTCGAAGGTCAGCACCTTGGAGACCAGATCCTTGAGCGATGCATTGCGCTTCAAGATGCGCATCACCAGCGGAATCTCCAGCCCCACCAGCGTGCCCACCACCATCACCATGCCGTAGAGCAGAAAGCGGAACGCGCCCGGCGCATAGGCATTGGCCAGAAACAGCACGGCCGGCAAGGCACCGCCAACCAGCGCCACCATCAGCTCCACACGCAGAAAATGCGCGGGCAGCTGGTCTTCGAAATAGCGCGACAGCCACGAGCCTATGCCCATGGCAAACAGATAGGTGCCGATGATGGTGGAGAACTGCAGCACCGAATCGCCGAGCAGATAGGACGCCAGCGCCCCTGCTGCCAGCTCATAGAGCAGACCGCAGGCCGCAATCACGAACACGCTGGCCAGCAGCGCCACATCAATGGGCCGAGGCCCCTGGCCAGCGCTATGCTCCTCGGCCACCATCGAAGTCATCAAAGGTACTTTCTATCTAGTTCAGCACACCATCGGCCTGCACTCCTCGGGAATCAGCACTTCCCATTGGACTCTGAAGCTCAGACCCGGCGCGCTGCAAACGAGAGACTGCCAGCAAGCGCCGCCGCGCAGCGATGCAGTCGTCCCCCTCCCGCGTAGCGAGAGAGGGGGAAGGCGCGGGCGCCTCAGGGGGTGTTTAGTGAATCGCCGCAGCGACGATGATGCTGATGCCCAGGCACATGGCCGCCACCACCATGGCCAGCGCCTTGTTGTGCTTCTCCACGATCTCGGCCCACATGTCCACGGGCGTGATCTTGTCGATGATGATGAAGCACAGCCAGAACACCACCACGCCCACCAGGGCGTAGATGATGGAGCCGAAGAAGTTCTGGGGGTTGAACCAGTCAAACATGATCTCTCTCCTCGAATGAGATGGGGGGCTATTTGTGGCTTCCGCCGGAGGTATAGCCACCATAGGAGCCGCTGCTGGAGCGGCTGTAGCTGCAGTTGGGGTCGGTGCGCGGATCGCAGTTGGGGCTGGACATGCAGGCGCGCAGAAACGGCAGTATGAAGAGCAGCAGGAACAGCCAGAACAGGATCGTGCCCCAGCTGAAGCCGCTGCCCGACAGCGGGCTGACCTGGGAGCGGTCCTTGAGCTTGCCGGTGCCGAAGGCCTGGGCAATGGTCTCTGCAGACGCACGCTGCCCGTGGGTCCAGGTGGTTTCCTGATTGGCGGTCTCCAGCGCCAGCGTGGACTGCTTGCCGCCATTGGCAAAGTCCACATTGCTGGACTTGGCGCCCTTGAAGACGGGCCAGTAGAACTCGCCCTCGGCATACTCAGTCTCGGCCAGATAGGCATAGTCGCGCTGGTATTTGCGCTGCAGATAGGTCGCCGTGGCACCGTTCTTGCTGAGCTTGGGAGCGCCCGTGATGACGCGTGCCGTGCTCCAGCCGTCCTCCGAATCGACGATGAACGAAAAGCCCGCCTTCTTGTTGTAGAGCAGGTACTCGTCCCAGGTGAAGCTGTCGTCCTCATCCTCGCCCAGGCCGCGCCCGCTGCGCCTTTGAAAACCCACGACCTGCCATTTCAGGCCGTCGAGCGTGCCTTCGCTGCCCAGCGGGATCAGAGGCTTGACCTTTCTGCGCTGCTCGGCATAGCTCAGCTCCGCCCCCATGCCCTTGGACATGTCGATCAGGCTGCCGCAGCTGGGGCAGCTCAGGGCCTTGGTGGTGTCGAAGCGCACGGGCACCACGGCACCGCACTTGGGACAGTTGAAGTGGCGCCCCTGGCTTTTTTGCTGGGCACTGCTGCGCAGGCCCTGCATCTGCAATGCCTCCAGCGCCACGGCAGCCCCCAGGCTGAAGGCCGGTGTCTTGTCACTGAAGTCGATGGAGAGAATCTGGTTCTTCTCGCTGCGCAGCTCCACCAGCTTGAAGCTCTTGCCCAGCTGGGGCAACTGGGGCAACTCGCCCTGAGCCGCCATCAGCTGCGCATCCTGAATGCCGGTGACGGTGAAGGATTCCGTGCCGGCCTTGAGCTCGCGGCCCATGCGCCACTCGCGCTGCTGGAACTCGGTCACCTTCCAGCCCGGCGGCTGCCAGTTCACGGTAAAGACAAAGCTGCCGTTGTCCTCGCTCAGCCAGGCGAGCTCGCCGTTGCTGAGCGCAGCCACCCATTCCGACCAGCTGCCGGCCGCACTTTTGTATTGCGCGCGGCCCACGATGCTGAAGGGCTCGGGCTTGCCGTTGCGCTTGACCATGCCTGAGGCGCCCAGCTGCAGCGGGCTGTAATCCTCGAACACTTCGGCCATGGAGCCAATGCGCTTGAGCGTCTCGCCATCGCGCAGCACGGTGCTGCGGCAGAACTCGCAGACGGCAAAACTCGATTGCGCACTCGCGAAGTGGACAGGCGCGCCACAACCAGGACAGGGAGCGCTGTAGTCGCGCTGCGATGGGCTGGAAGCCATATCTTTTTGCTATTTAATCAGGAGCTTCTTGCGCTTGGATGGAAGAGGCCTGAAGGCGGCCTCGGTGAAATGTAGCAGCCGCGCCCTAGCGATGCTTGCTCTTGCCGCTCTTACGGGCCGCGCCCTCTGCAGGCTTGGAGCCCTCGGTCTTTTTCTGGCCCAGTCTGGACTCCTTGCCGGCGATCAGGCGCTGGATGTTTTCGCGATGACGCCAGACCAGCAGGATCGCCATCACCACAATCGCGGCAGTGATGGGCGTTTCCGCATCCCAGACGATGCCGCTGCACAGCACGTAGTACACGGGCGCGAACACCGAGGCCACCAGTGCGGCCAGGGAGGAGTAACGGAAGAACACGGCCACGATGACCCAGGTCAGCGCCGTCGCCAGACCCAGCCAGCCGCTGATGCCCAGCAGCACGCCCAGCGCCGTGGCCACGCCCTTGCCACCCTTGAAGCCGAAGAACACCGGATACAGATGGCCCAGGAAAGCCGCCAGGCCGGCCAGTGCCACCGTGCTGTCGCCCAGACCGAACGGCTCGCCGAAGGCCTTGACCAGGACCACGGGCACCAGACCCTTGAGTGCATCCAGCAGCAGCGTGACGGCCGCAGCCGCCTTGCTGCCCGAGCGCAGCACATTGGTGGCCCCGGGGTTGCCGCTGCCATAGGTGCGCGGGTCGTTCAAGCCCATGACGCGGCTGACGATGACGGCAAAGGACAGCGAACCAATCAGATAGGCCGCGATGACGGCGATAACGGGATAGAGGGCGTTCAAAGGAATTCCTCGGCCAGAGACTGGCCCTAAGGCTCGCCAACCAAGGTCGACGGCACCGATTGTTGTCACGACTTGCGCAACCCGGATCAGGCATGGCGGTTTGTAGACCGTCATGCCCGTTGTGCATCCTGGTTTGCGTAAGTCCTTGTTGTTTGCGTTTTTTGCCAGCCGGCGTCTGCCCCCGGCTGGCTAGCCCCCTATTCTGCCAGCGCGCAGTGCACCGGCCGGGCATCGAGCAGACGGGTACAAACCTCAGGGGCCAGTTGCACCAGATAGCCGCGCCGCCCGCCATTGATGGCAATGCGTGGCAGCGCGAGTATGGTTTCCTCGATATAGACCGGCATTTCGCGCCTGGTACCAAACGGCGAGGTGCCGCCTACCAGATAGCCGCTGTGGCGGTTCGCCACCTCGGGCTTGCAGGGCTCCACGCTCTTGGCCCCGATCTGGCGCGCCAGGTTCTTGGTCGATACCTTGCAATCGCCATGCATGAGCACGATCAGCGGCCTAGCATCCTGATCCTGCATCACCAGGGTCTTGACGACCGCATGCTCGTTAAGCCCCAGCTGACGCGCCGACTCCTCGGTGCCGCCATGCTCCACATAGTCATAAGGGTGCTCGGTGAACTCCACCTTGTGGGCCTTGAGCATCTGCGTGGCCGGCGTTTCGCTCACATGGGCGTTCTTGTCTTTTTTTGCCATGATTCAATCTTGATAGCTGCTGGCACATGCTCCACATGGACCTGCAGCCATTTTCCCTCAATAAAACCCTCAGACTGCTGGGTCGCGCATCTGCCAGCGGATGGCATCGATTGCGGCCAGCAGCTCGGCTGGCAGCTGCGTGCCCCAGGCATCGAGATCCTCGTCTAGCTGGGCCACCGAAGTCACACCGATGATGGTGCTGGCCACCTGCCACTTGGTGTAGCAGAAAGCCAGCGCCAGTTGCACCGGCGTCAGGCCATGCTGCTGAGCCAGCGCGTTGTAGCGGCGTGCAGCGGCCAGCGCATCGGGGCGGCCCCAGCGCTGTCTCTGCACCGATTCATACCTGGCGATGCGTGCCTGCCTGGGCGCGCCCTCCTCGGTCGGCGCAAACTGGTCGAACTTGCCCGTCAGCAAGCCGAACGCCAGCGGCGAATAGGCCAGCAGCGACACATCGAGGCGGTGGCAGGTTTCGTCCAGCCCGTTCTCATAGCTGCGGTTGACCAGGCAATAGGGGTTCTGAATCGAGGCCACGCGCGGCAGTCCGTGCTGCTCGGCCAGGCGCACGAACTCGTGCACGCCATAAGGCGTCTCGTTGGACAGGCCGATGTGGCGGATCTTGCCCTGCCTGACCAGACCGGCCAGCGCCTGCAGCTGCTCGTGTATGGGCGTGAGCGAGCTTTCCTTGGCGGGGTCGTAGTACATGCCGCCGAAGGCCGGCACATGGCGCTCGGGCCAGTGGATCTGGTAGAGGTCGATCACCTCGGTCTGCAGGCGCTCGAGACTGGCGTCGCAGGAGCGCACGATGTCCTGCGCCGACAGGCCCGAGCCTTCGCGGATCCAGGGCATGCCGCGCGAGGGGCCGGCCACCTTGCTGGCCAGCGTGATCCGCTCGCGCATGCCGGGGCGGGCCTTGAGCCAGCG
>Ga0268257_1000906_pt1 | contig 29076 bp, 22 predicted proteins | sample AgamicAtPrz_FD_200249 | JGI IMG/M metagenome (GOLD analysis project Ga0268257, IMG submission 200249) | Agave microbial communities from Guanajuato, Mexico - At.P.rz (v2) (version 3) | ecosystem: Host-associated > Plants > Phyllosphere > Phylloplane/Leaf | place: Guanajuato, Mexico | collected... | reverse complement strand
CCTCCGTGTAAAGGAGATGCTCTACCAACTGAGCTAATCACCCCCGCTGTGTGGAGTCGCATTATAGGGAGAGTTGAAAATGAGTCAACGCATTTTCTAAAGTTTTTATTCGTTCGTCGTAAAATTAGTCAAAACGATCGCAAAACGGACTGTGGCGCATGATTTCTAAACAAAAACAGCAATCTCGAACCGGATAAAGTGATCGACATTGAGGAATCGGCCCACAGTGATAGAATATTGCCCATTGTTTTCTTCCCAGGATTTGCCGATTACCGGCATCTTTATAACGTAAGGCCATTTCATGAAAATCAAAACTCGCTTCGCGCCGAGCCCGACAGGCTATCTGCATGTCGGTGGTGCACGTACCGCTCTCTATTCCTGGCTTTTCGCACGCCACAACAAAGGTGAGTTTGTGCTGCGTATTGAAGACACCGATCTTGAGCGCTCAACGCCGGAAGCAATTGAAGCCATTATGGATGGGATGAACTGGCTGAATCTGGAGTGGGACGAAGGCCCGTACTTCCAGACCAAACGTTTTGACCGCTATAACGACGTCATTGACGAGATGCTGGTCGCGGGCACGGCCTATAAGTGCTACTGCTCCAGAGAGCGTCTGGATGCGCTGCGCGAAGAGCAAATGGCAAAAGGCGAAAAACCGCGTTATGACGGTCGTTGCCGTCACGACCACAGCGAGCATGCTGCCGATGAGCCGTGCGTTGTGCGTTTTGCTAACCCGCAGGAAGGCTCTGTTATCTTTGATGACCAGATCCGCGGCCCGATCGAATTCAGCAACCAGGAGCTGGATGATCTGATTATTCGTCGTACTGATGGATCGCCAACCTATAACTTCTGCGTAGTGGTGGACGACTGGGATATGGAAATCACGCACGTGATCCGTGGTGAAGACCATATCAATAACACCCCGCGTCAGATCAACATCCTGAAAGCGCTGAACGCGCCGGTACCGGTGTACGCGCACGTATCGATGATCAACGGTGACGACGGCAAAAAACTGTCCAAACGCCACGGCGCGGTGAGCGTGATGCAGTACCGTGATGACGGCTATCTGCCGGAAGCGCTGCTGAACTACCTCGTGCGTCTGGGCTGGGCCCATGGCGACCAGGAGATCTTCAGCCGCGAAGAGATGATCAACCTGTTCTCTCTGAACTCGGTGAGCAAATCCGCCAGCGCGTTCAACACCGACAAGCTGCTGTGGCTGAACCATCACTACATCAATACCATGCAGCCAGAATATGTGGCGACTTATCTGCAATGGCACATTGAGCAGGCAAACATCGATACCCGTACTGGCCCGGAACTGGCGGATCTGGTGAAACTGCTTGGCGAGCGTTGCAAAACGCTGAAAGAGATTGCCGGAAGCTGCCGCTATTTCTATGAAGAGTTTGACGCGTTCGACGCGGACGCGGCCAAGAAACACCTGCGTCCGGTTGCGCGTCAGCCGCTGGAAGTGGTGCGAGACAAGCTCGAAGCCATTAGCGAATGGACAGCGGAAAATGTGCACCACGCGATTCAGGCTACTGCTGATGAGCTGGAAATTGGCATGGGTAAAGTCGGTATGCCGCTGCGCGTTGCGGTAACGGGGGCTGGCCAGTCTCCGGCGCTGGACGTGACCGTACATGCGATTGGTAAATCGCGTAGCGTTGCGCGCATCAACAAGGCGCTGGGCTTTATCGCTGAGCGCGAAAGCCAGCAGTAATGCCCGCGTAATACACATAACGGCAGGGTGACCTGCCGTTTTTTTTTGCCTGTTATTCAGCAATACCAAGACGCGTAAGAAAACCCTGCAAACCTTCACGCGCGAGCAGTGTGCGCAAACGTTCCTGTTCGACAGCCGTCATGTTTTCCAGCGAGTCGATGATTTGTGGAAGCAGGCTGGGTGAGGTCGCCACGCCATAGAGGGAAGGGCTTTCCGCAACGTGGTAAACAGCCTGACGGTTACGCATGGCGGGAAGGCTTATGATGTGCTCCTTCACGTGCGCATCAATGCATATCACCCGCGCTCTTCCGCCTTTAACACCATTAATCCCCTCCGTTTTCCATCCTTTTTGTCGTATCCAGCGATTAACGGTCTGTCGGGCTACGCCCAGACTGTCCGCCAGCTCTTCCGTGGTCATTTTGCTGCGTAATCTTTTCATATTAGCGTTGGTCGCGAATCCCTAAGCGTTGTAACAATCCGGTAATCCCTTCCCGCAGTAACAGCGATGTCATCTGCTTTTGCTCATCCGGCGTCATTTCATTCGCCAGCGTCATGAGCAGGGCGTGAAGTGAACCGTCGTGGTACGCCTTATCAGGCATTTCCGGCGACTCTGTCACCCTGCGTGCGCTGCGAATAAAGTCGCGCACTTTTTCATTGACGTGTACCAGACGCGCCTTGCCACCCTGAACGCCTGGTTTTGGCGATGTAATCCAACCCTCTTTACGTACCCATTTATTGATGGTCTGTCGGCTATAGCCAGTCAGCAGGGCTAACTCTTCTGGCGTCATTCGTTCCTTGATCATACAATTTCCTGAATATCTGTGGGGTTAATTAGTGGTTCATTTTATAGCACCGTTTTACGTGAAAACGTGACAAGCTTAACTCCTGGCTGCGAGCAGGCTCGCAAAGTGATTCATTTGCATGATTTTTCGGCGGTTGAAAGGCGGAGGCTGAATTTGCCGTTGACACGTTGCGGCGGAATTCATATTATGCCGCCCGTCAACATGACAGCTTTACGATGGGGCTATAGCTCAGCTGGGAGAGCGCCTGCATGGCATGCAGGAGGTCAGCGGTTCGATCCCGCTTAGCTCCACCAAATTCTGAACCCAACAGAATGCGGTAGGTAAAGTAACATGTGGGGCTATAGCTCAGCTGGGAGAGCGCTTGCATGGCATGCAAGAGGTCAGCGGTTCGATCCCGCTTAGCTCCACCAAAATTTAAACCCTCGTCGCAAGACGGGGGTTTTTTTATATCTTGTAAAATGTTTAGACTCTTTTTGTTGCCAGCAATGTCGTTTTCTATACCTCACCTCAATCCAAATCAATAAACAAGTCTATAAATAAACCTGAACTTGATTCGTGCAATTTATAAACCTATTATCCATCCGGTCAATAAGACGATGGTTAAATAGATCACACGGATTAATGAATAGAAAAATTTACAATAATGTAAAAATATTTATGATTGCCCTGGCGCTAAGCCTGATTGCGATCCCCTTTTCCCGTTATATCTCCCCGCGCGCTATCGTCAACGAAAATGATGTTTATTTAGCGTGGTTGCCCTTAAGCGCTATGCTCGCCATCGTGTTGTTATTTGGACGTCGGGCAATCATTCCTTTACTGATTAGTTTCAGTGTCACTAACATTTATTACTTTGATTTAGCATTGCTACAATCTTCCGTGTTATTACTTTGTCAGACGTTTGCCGTCTTTGCGGCCTGTGGCGTCATCCGTCTGATGCTGGGCAAGCGCTGGCGACACAGCATGCCGAATAAGTACATCGGTATACGTATTTTCTGGCTCGGATTTATGGTTCCTGTTGGCATCAAATTATCGATGTATCTGGCTGGATATTTATTTGATTTCCCGGTGACAATCTCCTCCTATTTCGGCGAAGGCTCTGCAATTTATAACGTTATCGATATTCAAAGCCTGATTTGTGCCGCCCTGATTTTCACCATGATGTTCTATTACCCATTAAGAATGATAATTAATCCCCGGTATGCCCGAACATTCTGGCGGCGAAGCGTGAAGCCTCTCTTTTGTCACAAAAAAGCATTATTTATCGTTGTGTGGCTGATGCTGTTGGTCTCGATGATCGCTATTTTGTGCGCGCCTTTCGAGTCACAGTTTATAGCTGGTTATTTGATGCCAATCGTTTTTATTCTTTTTACCCTGGGGATTGGTCGTCTGAGCTATTCGCTCATCTCTTTGCTCTGGGCGGCTTCGGCGCTCATGCTGTTGACCTACAATTATAATTTTCTCAATGGCGTTGAATCGGGTCACTCACTTTCCTTTATCCTGTCGGTGCTCATCTCTTTCGCCATCTGCCTGCTTTACATGTCACGGATCTTCCAGAAAAGTGAATGGCTGAAACAGGGATGGCAGGAGAGGGCGCTTACCGATCCGCTCACCGGTCTGCCTAACATTCGTGCGCTGGAAGTTTTTCTTCAGCACCATCCTGAGGCTAAAGTCTGCTGCCTGCGCCTGGATAATCTGGAATTCCTGAGCCGTCACTACGGCATCCTCATGCGCGTGCACTGTAAAAAGATGATCACCGCGTCGCTGCAACCGCTATTGCAAAAAGATGAGAAGCTCTTCCAGCTGCCGGGCAGCGAGCTGGTGGTGGTTTTGCTGGGGCCGGGCACGGCTGAGCGCCTGCAATATATGGTTGACCAACTGAACAGCCGTAAGATTACCTGGAACAAGACGGAGCTCGACATCGAGTTTGGTGCCTCCTGGGGGGAAGTGCCGGATGGGGAAAGCCTGCACCACACGCTGGGTCAGCTGAGCTGGCTGTCCGAGCAATCCTGTGGCGGGCATAACGTTCTGGCGTTAACTAACAGTCTGGATGATGTCTCTGGTCAGACGACGGACAGGGTGCTAATGCTGGCCCGCATAAAACGCGCCCTTGATATCGGCGGTCTTCACCTTTACGCCCAGCCAATCCACAATGCGCGCGGGGAAGGGTACTTTGAAATCCTGTCCAGGCTGGAAAGCGATGGTGAGATCATCACCCCTGACCGCTTTATTCCGCTGATTGCTCAGTTCAACCTGAGCCACCGGTTTGACCTGAACGTACTGGAAAAATTGCTGATGTGGATGCGCAGCCATCCGTCCGGACGTGCAGGAACGCGCTTCTCCGTCAATCTGATGCCGCTGACGCTGATGCAAAATGAAATTGCGGCTGAGATCATTGCCCTTTTTGAACGCTACGCTATTGCGCCGCAAGATATCATCATTGAGATCACCGAGGAACAGGCTTTCTCTGACTCGGGAAGCAGCATCAAAAATATCCAGCAGCTGCGTGATTACGGCTTCCGTATTGCCATAGACGACTTTGGTACCGGCTATGCCAACTTTGAGCGCCTGAAGCGGCTGGAGGCCGATATCATTAAGATCGATGGCTGCTTCGTGAAAGATATCTGCACCGACAGCATGGATGCGATGATCGTGCAGTCCATTTGCAATATGGCAAAAACGAAATCGCTGTGTGTGGTGGCTGAATATGTGGAAACGGCTGAACAACGCGAAATGTTGCTGAGATTTGGCGTAGATTATTTGCAGGGCTATTTGATTGGTAAACCCCAGCCTCTGATAGCGCTGGAAGCATAAAAAAACCGGGAGCGATGGCTCCCGGTTTTCGTTCAGCGGTATGAATTACAGGACCAGTGCCGCGATAGAGGCAGACAGGACGCTCACCAGCGTTGAACCGTAAACCAGTTTCAGGCCAAAGCGAGACACCACGTTACCCTGCTCTTCGTTCAGGCCTTTAATCGCGCCAGCGATGATACCGATGGAAGAGAAGTTCGCGAAGGAGACCAGGAAGACGGACAGGATCCCTTCCGCGCGCGGGGAGAGCGTGCTGGCAATCTTCTGGAGATCCATCATCGCCACGAATTCGTTGGATACCAGTTTCGTTGCCATGATGCTGCCCACCTGCAACGCTTCGTGAGCAGGTACACCCATCACCCAGGCAACCGGGTAGAAGATATAGCCCAGAATGCCCTGGAAGGAGATACCCAGTACGGCCGCAAACAGAGCGTTCAGCGCAGCTATCAGCGCGATAAAGCCAATCAGCATCGCGGCAACGATAACCGCAACCTTGAAACCAGCCAGAATGTATTCACCCAGCATTTCGAAGAAGCTCTGTCCCTCGTGCAGGTTTGACATCTGAATGTTCTCTTCGCTGGCATCCACACGGTACGGGTTAATCAGCGAAAGGACGATAAAGGTGCTGAACATGTTCAGAACCAGCGCTGCAACCACGTATTTAGGTTCCAGCATGGTCATATACGCGCCCACGATAGACATGGAAACGGTAGACATTGCGGTCGCCGCCATGGTGTACATGCGGTTGCGGGACATCTTGCCGAGGATATCTTTATACGCAATGAAGTTCTCAGACTGACCGAGGATCAGCGAGCTGACTGCGTTGAAGGACTCCAGCTTGCCCATGCCGTTAACTTTAGATAACAGGAAGCCGATAGCACGGATAACCACCGGCAGAACACGGATGTGCTGGAGGATACCGATCAGGGCAGAGATGAAGACGATAGGGCAGAGCACTTTCAGGAAGAAGAAGGCCAGACCCTGATCGTTCATGTTGCCAAAGACAAAGTTTGTCCCTTCGTTGGCAAATCCGAGCAGTTTTTCGAACATTTCGGAGAAGCCTTTCACGAAGCCGAGGCCTACGTTGGAGTTCAGGAAGAACCACGCAAGTAAAACTTCAATGACCAGCAGCTGGACAACATAGCGAATACGAATATTTTTGCGGTCTGTGCTGACCAGCAATGCGAGTGCAGTAACGACAACGAGTGCCAGGACAAAATGAAGGACGCGGTCCATATTTGCTCCAAATATGAGGCAGGTTTAATTTCCGTGCACATTCTATGTAACAAGCACAAAGAAAACGAGATCAAGCCCACACTATAGTTACATCCTGTGACGAGTCTCAAAAATAGTGATCAACAATACATTTTTGTTATGTTAGGTAAATGAGTGAAAAGTTAAGTTTGTGTGCTACGCTTCACAAATGTCTGCGCATTTTCACATTCTGTGACCTTGCTCCACCTGCCTGTCTATTGTTCCTGACTATCAGAGAAATCATGTTAACCATTACAAATGAACTTGATAATCATTCTCATTTTGATAGCATAAAACATAGCAAAGGCTATATTTCCAGAGGCAGAAATGACGAATAGTCGCGTAGAGAGTAGCAGCGGCAGAGCGGCACGCAAGCTGCGGTTCGCATTAATGGGACCGGCATTCATTGCCGCGATTGGCTACATCGATCCGGGTAATTTTGCGACCAATATTCAGGCCGGGGCCAGTTTCGGCTATAAGCTGCTGTGGGTTGTGGTTTGGGCCAACCTGATGGCGATGCTGATTCAGATGCTTTCCGCGAAGCTGGGTATTGCCACCGGAAAAAACCTGGCGGAGCAAATCCGCGATCACTATCCGCGTCCGGCGGTATGGTTTTACTGGGTCCAGGCGGAAATTATTGCCATGGCCACCGATCTCGCCGAGTTTATCGGGGCGGCGATCGGCTTTAAGCTTATTCTGGGGGTCTCCCTGCTACAGGGCGCCGTGCTGACCGGTATCGCCACGTTCCTTATTCTGATGCTCCAGCGGCGGGGACAAAAACCACTGGAGAAAGTCATCGGCGGCCTGCTGCTGTTCGTTGCTGCCGCCTATATTGTTGAGCTGGTTTTCTCCCAGCCGAATCTGGTGCAGCTGACGAAAGGGATGGTGATCCCATCGTTACCCACCTCTGAAGCCGTTTTTCTCGCGGCCGGGGTGCTGGGGGCGACCATCATGCCGCACGTGATTTATCTGCACTCTTCTTTAACCCAGAATCTGCACGGCGGAACGAGCAAAGAGCGTTACTCCGCCTCGAAATGGGATGTGGCGATCGCGATGACCATTGCCGGATTTGTGAACCTGGCGATGATGGCGACCGCCGCCGCCGCGTTCCATTTTAACGGGCATACCGGGGTTGCCGATCTCGACCAGGCTTACCTGACGCTGGAGCCGTTGCTGAGCCATGCCGCGGCCACTATTTTCGGTTTAAGCCTGGTTGCTGCCGGTCTCTCGTCTACGGTTGTGGGAACGCTGGCCGGGCAGGTGGTGATGCAGGGGTTTGTACGTTTCCACATTCCGCTGTGGGTTCGCCGCTCGGTAACGATGCTGCCTTCCTTTATTGTCATTCTGATGGGGCTGGATCCGACCCGCATTCTGGTGATGAGTCAGGTGCTGCTGAGTTTCGGTATTGCGCTGGCGCTGGTGCCGCTCCTAATCTTCACCAGCAACAAATCGCTGATGGGCGATCTGGTAAATTCAACGTGGGTGAAACGCGCCGGCTGGGCCATTGTAGTCGTGGTGGTGGCGTTAAACCTCTGGTTGTTAATAGGCACGGCGGCAGGGCTGTAAAAGAAAAAGGAGCCGTGAGGCTCCTTTTTGCTGTTAATGATGATGGCCGTGACCGTGGCCCCTGCCTTTACCATGGCCTCTGCCGCCGCGGCGGTCGTCACGATCGTGCCAGCCTTCGCGGTAGCCGCGTTCGTAGGCCTTACGCTTATCCCAGCCACGGTGATAGCCGTTATCGTGTTTCCACCAGCGGTTTTTACGCCACTCATAATGGCGGTGCCAGTAGTCACGGTCGCGCCAGCCGCCGCCGTCCCAGTAGTTACCGTAATTGTCGCGATCGCCAATTTGTAATTTTATCGATGGCAACAGGGTGATTTCGCCAGCGTTGGCGACCAGCGGGGCCGAAGCCAGTAATACCGCTGCAAGAATCAGTGACCTGAACATACTCTTCTCCTTCACGATCGGGGCCGCTGTGCGACCTGTTAACGCAATTTTACGAGTTGGTAAACATTCGTTTCATCGCCTCAACTCCTAAATCATGAAGGAGAGCACTTTTTGCTAAAAGTAATGTTAATCTGAACTGGACAGGATCGCTTCTATCGTCTTCAGCTCTTCTGCGGAGAAATGACAATTTTCAAGCATGCCTGCTGCATCATCAATTTGCCCGGTTTTGCTTGCGCCGATGAGCACTGACGTCACCGCATCGTGGCGCAGTATCCAGGCCAGCGCCATTTGCGACAGCTTTTGCCCCCGGCTTTGCGCCAGCGCGTTCAGCTTACGCACTTTTTCCAGCTTATTGTCGGTGATTTGCTCCGGATTAAGGAACTTACTGCCGCTTGCCGCGCGAGAATCTGCCGGGATGCCGTTCAGATAGCGATCGGTCAACTGTCCACCGGCCAGCGGAGAGAAGGGAATACATCCCACCCCTTTTTGCTGCAATACCTCCAGCAAACCCGCTTCAGGCGCACGTTCAAACATGGAGTACTTCGGCTGGTGGATGAGACACGGCGTGCCCAGATCCTCCAGTATTTCAATCGCCTGTCGTGCCAGTTCTGCCGGGTAGTTGGACAGACCAATGTACAGCGCCTTGCCCTGACGCACCACGTGGTCAAGCGCTTTCATGGTTTCACGCAGCGGCGTTTGGGGATCGGGACGATGGTGATAGAAAATATCAACGTACTCAAGCCCCATACGCCTGAGGCTTTGATCCAGGCTGGCGATCAGGTATTTACGCGAGCCCCAGTCGCCGTAAGGCCCGTCCCACATGGTGTAGCCCGCTTTGGTGGAGATAATCAGCTCATCGCGCCAGGGCAGGAAATCCTCCTGCAAAATGCGACCAAAATTACATTCGGCCGACCCAGGAGGCGGGCCGTAATTATTGGCAAGGTCAAAATGCGTAATACCCAAATCGAACGCGCGCTGTAAAAGTTGACGGCTGTTTTCGAGCAGCGTCGCGTCGCCAAAATTATGCCACAGCCCCAGCGAGATGGCGGGAAGCTTGAGGCCGCTTTGTCCACAGCGGCGATACTGCATTGTCTGATAACGATTTTTGTCAGGTTGATAACCCATTGGCGAGACCTCTGGCGCTGAAAAGAAAAATCAGTGTATACGTTTACACTCACCCGAAGAAAATGAGCATAGCTCAGCTTTTTTTGTAAAGCATTCTTTCCATTCTCGACTTCTCGCCATTTCTGGACAGGCTTCACGCTTATTTAATACTCAGAGTGAGGTCAACGTCAGAAGGACACCTATAATATGCGTACCCCCTATTGCGTCGCCGATTACCTGCTGGACCGACTAACAGATTGCGGTGCCGATCATCTGTTTGGCGTGCCGGGCGACTATAACCTGCAATTTCTCGACCATGTGATAGACAGCCCGGACATCTGCTGGGTGGGCTGTGCCAACGAACTGAACGCGTCTTACGCTGCTGACGGCTATGCCCGCTGTAAGGGCTTTGCCGCGCTGCTGACGACATTCGGCGTTGGGGAATTAAGCGCCATGAACGGTGTGGCGGGCAGCTTTGCCGAACATGTTCCCGTACTCCATATTGTGGGGGCCCCGGGTATGGCGGCACAGCAACGGGGAGAGTTATTGCACCATACGTTAGGCGACGGCGAGTTCCGCCACTTCTATCATATGAGCGAACCCATCACCGTCGCACAGGCGGTGCTCACCGAACAAAATGCCTGTTATGAAATTGACCGGGTGCTTACCACCATGCTGCGGGAGCGCCGTCCGGGCTACCTGATGCTGCCTGCCGATGTGGCGAAAAAAGCCGCTACGCCCCCTGTAAGCGCTCTCACTTTGCATCCCGCACCCGCTGATTCAGCCTGTTTACAGGCGTTCCGTGAGGCTGCCGAAAAGCGTCTGTCCATGAGCAAACGCACCGCGCTGCTAGCGGATTTCCTGGTGCTGCGCCACGGCCTGAGAGACGCCGTTCAGAAGTGGGTCAAAGCGGTGCCAATGGTCCACGCAACGATGCTGATGGGTAAGGGCATTTTTGATGAACGCCAAAGCGGCTTTTATGGCACCTATAGCGGGTCGGCAAGCGCCGAACAGGTTAAAGAGGCGATCGAGGGTGCCGATACGGTGCTGTGCATTGGCACGCGTTTTACCGATACGCTCACCGCCGGATTTACCCATCAGCTGACGCCAGCCCAGACGATAGAGGTTCAACCCTACGCTTCCCGCGTCGGTGACGTCTGGTTTACGGGCATCCCGATGAGGGAGGCGATTGAAACGCTAACGGCCCTGTGTAAAACGCATGTACGTGATACGCGAACGTCATCGGATAACAGCGGCTTTTCGTTCCCCACTATCGAAGGGTCTCTGACGCAGGAGAGTTTCTGGCGTACCCTGCAAGCGTTTATTCGTCCCGGCGATATCATTCTGGCTGACCAGGGAACATCTGCTTTTGGCGCTATCGATCTGCGTTTACCGGCAGACGTCAACTTTATCGTCCAGCCGCTGTGGGGCTCGATTGGCTACACGCTGGCGGCGGCTTTTGGCGCGCAAACGGCGTGTCCGGACCGACGCGTGATTGTCCTGACGGGCGACGGCGCCGCGCAGCTGACCATTCAGGAGCTGGGCTCAATGCTGCGCGACAAGCAGCGCCCGATTATTCTGGTGCTTAACAACGAAGGGTACACGGTCGAGAGGGCTATCCACGGGCCGGAGCAGCGCTATAACGATATCGCCCTCTGGAACTGGACGCAGATCCCGCAGGCGCTGAGCCTGGCGCCTCAGGCAGAGTGCTGGCAGGTCAGCGAAGCGGAAGCGCTGGCGGAAGTGCTGGATAAAGTGGCACACCACGAGCGGCTGTCGCTGATTGAGGTGATGCTGCCGAAAGCCGATATTCCGCCGCTGTTGAGCGCGCTGACCAAAGCGCTGGAGGCGCGCAATAACGCCTGATTACCTGTCGTTTCGCCATGCCATCAGCATCGGTTTGCCCGCCAGCAGGAGCCAGGCGGGCAACATCACGATACAGAGCAGCGGCAGAAGCGTGGTATCCGGCACGACAACGGCCGCCATAAACAGGCTTAGCCACGCATCGCGCGTGACCACCAGTACCAGCCCCAGAATGGAGCAGGAGACGGTAATCGCCGCAGGGACTGCGTCGACGTGCTCATGCAGCATCAGCCCCAACGCGACCCCAACAAAGACCGCCGGGAAGATACGACCTCCCCGGAAACCACAGGCCGCAGCGACCACGAGCGCCGCCAGTTTCACCAGCGCGAACAGCAGATAATCTGAAACGCTAAAGACCTGGCTGAAGGCCAGCTGCTGCATCTCGTCCAGCCCCTTAAACAGCGTAACCGTCCCGCCGATGGCGCCTAAAACGCCCAGAATAAAGCCGCCCATACCCAGAATCAGCACCGGATGCTTCAGCCTGTGCATCAGGCGATGCAGGCGCGGAAGACACCATACCGCGACCATCCCCAGCGCAATGGCTATCGCGACGACGACGGCACCGCTGAAAATATCGGCGAGCTGCATCTGACCGTAGTGGGGGATGGGCAGCGAAAAATGAGGATGGAAAAACAGGCTGGTGGTGAGCGCCCCCGCAGCGGCGGCCATCAGCGGCGCGAAGAGTTTGTCCCACAGCGGCACGTCATTGTCCCTGCTCAGGGTTTGAGAAAAGATAAGCGCGGCGGCTACCGGCGTGCCAAACAGCGCCCCGATGGTGCCGGCGGAGGCCAGAATCGTCCAGTCCAGCGCGCCAACGCGCGGGAAAAGACGCGCCCCCAGGAAGACCGCCAGCGCGATGTTAACCGCCATAATGGGGTGTTCAGGCCCGAGGCTCACGCCGCCGGCGAGGCCGATAATCAGCGCGATGATAAGCCCCGGCAGGGCAGAAGGCGAAACGGGCGCGCCAATCAGTGGTTCCAGCGCCGGATCCGGCCCGGCGTGTCCCGGGCTATAGCGGATCACCAGCCCTACGGCAATCCCGGTCAGGGTCAGCATCATCATGATCCAACCCGGCGAGTCAATGCTGATGCCAAGCTTCACCGGCAGCGCAGACCACAACAACGATTGCAGCACCGATGCCACCTTCATGACGACGATGAGCACCAGGCTCGACGCCACGCCAATAATCAGCGCCGGGACAGCCAATAACAGCATGGTTCTGGCTCGCGGATGGAGCATGATGATTTCCTTGTACAAAACGGCTTAACGTTACTTTGCACAATCAGCATTGTGGCAATAGTGCAAAAGGTGCTGAAACGGTAAAGTTATTATGTGACGAAGATCGATAATCCATGGGCAGTCACCTTCTGGTCGTTGTTGTTATCACGCCTTGAATTTACAGTGTCCCAAAGATTTATTCTGACTTTAGCGGAGCAGTAGAAGAATGACAAAGTATGCTTTGGTAGGTGATGTGGGCGGCACCAACGCTCGCCTTGCCCTGTGCGATGTGAACAGCGGTGAAATTTCTCAGGCGAAAACCTATTCAGGGCTGGATTACCCAAGCCTGGAAGCGGTGGTACGGGTTTATCTGGAAGAGCATAAAGTGAGCGTTGAGGACGGTTGTATCGCCATCGCCTGTCCGATCACCGGCGACTGGGTCGCGATGACCAACCACACCTGGGCCTTCTCAATTGCCGAAATGCAGAAGAACCTCGGCTTCTCGCACCTTGAAATCATTAACGACTTCACCGCGGTTTCCATGGCTATTCCGATGCTTAAGCAAGAGCATCTGATTCAGTTCGGCGGTACGGCCCCGGTTGAAGGTAAACCGATTGCCGTTTACGGCGCGGGCACCGGTCTGGGGGTGGCGCACCTGGTTCACGTCGACAAACGCTGGGTGAGCCTGCCGGGCGAGGGCGGTCACGTGGATTTTGCGCCGAACAGCGAAGAAGAGGGCATTATTCTTGAGGAGCTACGCGCCGAGATTGGTCACGTGTCGGCGGAGCGCGTGCTTTCTGGCCCGGGGCTGGTGAACCTGTATCGGGCGATTGTGAAATCAGATGGCCGTCTGCCGGAAAATCTGCGGCCTAAAGACGTGACCGAACGCGCGCTGGCCGACAGCTGTACTGACTGTCGCCGTGCGCTGTCGCTGTTCTGCGTCATTATGGGGCGTTTCGGCGGCAACCTGGCGTTGAATCTTGGCACCTTTGGCGGGGTCTATATTGCGGGCGGGATCGTGCCGCGCTTCCTCGATTTCTTTACCGCCTCCGGCTTCCGCGGCGGCTTCGAAGATAAAGGCCGCTTCAGGAGCTACGTGCAGGACATTCCGGTTTACCTGATTGTCCACGACAACCCAGGCTTGCTTGGCTCCGGTGCGCATCTGCGCCAGGTGCTTGGTCAGATCCTCTGACGCCCGTCCCCCTCTCCTGCGGGAGAGGGAACGCACTACAGGTGCATGAGCTGGCGGAACTCTTTCACCCTGCTGCGGCTTACCGGCACCTGAAAATCCAGATCCTTCAGACGCAAAATATAGGTGTTATTAAACCAGGGCTCGATTTCGCGGATCTTGTTCAGGTTGACGCAGAACGAACGGTGGCAGCGGAAGAAGCGGGCGGCCGGGAGTTTATTGCAAAATTCGGTGATGTTCATCGCCATGACGTAGGATTCACGCCGCGTATAGACAAACGTCATTTTTTCATGCGCTTCGGCATAGTAAATATCGTCGACAGGCGTGACGATGATCCGTTCGTCTTTCACCAAATTAATGGTGTCGTTTTCCCGCGCTGCCGGGCTGGTGCTGGCGGGCAGCGTCTGCTGCTGCCATGCGGCTTCCAGCTTGTGCAGCATGCTGATAATACGCGATTCCTGGTAAGGCTTGAGAATATAGTCAAACGCCTCGAGCTCGAAGGCTTCCACGGCATGCTCTTTCCACGCGGTGACAAACACAATAAACGGCTTGTGGGCGAACTGATTGATATTTTGCGCCAGCAGGACGCCGTCCAGCGACGGAATGTTAATATCGAGAAAAATCGCGTCGACCCGGTTATGCTGCAAAAATTTCAGCACGTCCAGACCGTCCTCAAAGCAGCCAACAATCTCCATCTGGCTGTGGGTTTTGATAAGCCAGCTCAACTCCTGCTGAGCCAGAATTTCATCTTCTACAATGATGACTTTCATCTGTTACTCCGGCCTACGGCAACAAGGAAATGGGGGCATTTGCGGGCGTTCGTTCATTCGGAACATAAAAAGCAATCTCGGTGCCCGGCTCAAGACGGTGAATGTGCAGCCCGTCACCGAACAGCAGCTTGACCCGATGGTGCACGTTCAGCAGCCCGATCTTGTTGCCCGGCATTTCATTTGCCTCGACGCGCTCGATGACTTTCGGATCGATGCCGTGTCCGGTGTCGCGCACGGCGATGCGCACGCGGTTACCGCTTTCCGTCACGCTAATCGTGACCACGCCTTTGCCTTTACACGGCTGAATACCGTGAACAATGGCATTTTCCACCAGCGGCTGGATCAACAGGCTTGGGATCACGCAGTTGACCTCCTCATCAATATCGTAAATGACCGTGAGCTTATCGCCAAAGCGTGCCTGCTCGATCGCGATGTAATCCTTAATTTGATACAGCTCTTTTTTGATGTCGATCTGCTCGTCGTCTTTTAGCTCAATGTTGTAGCGCAGATAGCGTGACAGATTAAAAATCAGCTGCCGCGCGGTGTCCGGATTAAGACGGATGGAGGAGGAGATCGCATTCAGCGCGTTAAACAGAAAATGGGGATTGATCTTGCTTTGCAGGGCACGGAGTTCTGCCTTATTTGCCATCTCGCGCAGCTGCTCCGCACGCGACACTTCAAGTTGGGTAGAGATAATTTGCGACAGGCCAATCGCCATTTCCTGAAGCGAGGAGGTGATTTGGTGCGCGTGACAGTAGTAAATTTTCAGCGTCCCCGTGACGACCCCTTTTTCCCACAGCGGGATCACCAGCATTGAGTGGATCTCTGGCGTTCGGTGGGCTTCATCATTATTTTTAATGATGATTTTTCCGTAATTAATTGCCTGTCTGGTGGTCGGGCTGATGGTATCGTCGCTGTCGCGGTAGTTGTGCTCACCGACGCCAACGTAAGCCAGCACGTGGTCAATATTGGTGATAGCGACCGCATCCGCATGAATGTCCCGGCGGATGATATCGCAAACCTGACGTAAAGAGTCGGCGTTAACGTGTCGGAAAAGCGGCAGCGTTTTGTTGGCAATATCCAGCGCCAGCTTGGCCTGACGCGCGGCGCTGGCCTCTTTTTCGCCTTCCACGCTTTGCACCAGCAGCACGATAAAACCGATACAGACGCTCCCGAGGATCATCGGAATCCCGATCTTCGAGACGATATCCAGCCCCAGCGCAACGGTGGGCGCCCAGACGACGACCAGAATCATGGTCAGCGTTTCGCAAACCATCCCTGCGATAATCCCCGCACGCCAGTGCTGCTTTTTCGGGATTTTGCGGTTAATCCAGCCGGAGAGTATCCCGGCAATAATGCTGGTGATAAAGCAGGGGACGGCCGTCACGCCGCCAATATCAATCAGGTATCGGTGGGTCCCGGCGATAATGCCCGTAATAATCCCGACCCAGGGGCCAAAGAGGATCCCGCCTGACATCACGGCGATGATGCGCACGTTTACCAGCGATCCTTCTACCGGCACGCCGGACCAGGTGCTGAACAGGGCAAACATCGAAAAGATAAACGTGACGGCCAGCAGCTCTTTTGGCGAGTGGGCTGATTTATGCAAAAGCTCGCGAAACAAGCGAATGCGGATGAGGAAAAAGAGACAGATCAGCATTAATGCCGCGCGGTCGAACACCGCAAGGAGCATATTGAAGATTTCGTGCACGGTCAGGCCTGGGAAAACGGGAAAAATCTATGATAGAAAACATGGGGCCTGATGACCAGCTATCCGTCAGATTTATCAAATGAGGAAAAACCATAATTTCCAAAGGGGATTTTTCGCTTTTGACTGAAAGACGGTGAGTTTCCGTTTGAGGTAAAAAGTACGGTAACGATACTGATAACAACGTGTTAAATCGTAGCGCTTAAAACTGCCTGTTCGCGTAAAGAGTTCCGCTTTTCACTGCTATCGCGTTCCCGTTTTAGCGCAAAATTTTATTTTGTCATTACCCTCTCGACAGCGTCTTTTTCTTCAGGTTATTTTCTAAGCACGCCACACGGGTGGCAGCGTCGCTCGGACGGTCCGGGCGCTAACGTGACTCTGAGGAATCTATGGCTGAATTCAGTCCTGAACGCCGTTTTACGCGTATCGATCGTCTCCCCCCTTATGTTTTCAACATCACTGCTGAACTGAAAATGGCTGCGCGTCGGCGCGGCGAAGACATTATCGATTTCAGTATGGGTAACCCTGACGGCCCAACGCCGCCGCATATCGTTGAGAAACTCTGCACCGTTGCCCAGCGTCCCGATACCCACGGGTACTCGACTTCACGCGGTATTCCCCGGTTACGTCGGGCGATCTCTCGCTGGTATCAGGATCGTTATCAGGTGGATATCGATCCCGAAAGTGAAGCGATCGTGACCATTGGCTCGAAAGAGGGGCTGGCCCACCTGATGCTGGCGACGCTGGATCACGGCGATACCGTCCTGGTGCCAAACCCGAGCTACCCTATTCATATTTATGGGGCGGTGATTGCCGGCGCGCAGGTTCGTTCTGTTCCGCTGGTGGAAGGCGTCGACTTCTTTAACGAGCTGGAACGGGCGATTCGTGAAAGCTATCCAAAGCCGAAAATGATGATCCTCGGCTTCCCGTCTAACCCAACGGCACAATGCGTTGAACTCGAATTTTTTGAGAAAGTGGTTGCACTGGCTAAGCGTTACGACGTGCTGGTGGTACACGATCTCGCCTATGCCGATATCGTTTATGATGGCTGGAAAGCGCCGTCCATTATGCAGGTACCGGGTGCCCGTGATGTGGCGGTTGAGTTTTTCACGCTCTCGAAAAGCTACAACATGGCGGGCTGGCGAATTGGATTTATGGTCGGGAACAAAACGCTGGTGAGCGCCCTGGCACGTATTAAAAGCTACCATGACTATGGCACCTTTACGCCATTACAGGTCGCGGCCATCGCGGCGCTGGAAGGGGATCAGCAGTGCGTACTTGATATTGCCGCCCAGTACAAACGCCGCCGTGATGTGCTGGTCAAAGGGCTTCACGAAGCGGGCTGGATGGTGGAAATGCCTAAAGCTTCCATGTACGTCTGGGCGAAAATCCCCGAGCCGTATGCGGCGATGGGATCGCTGGAATTTGCCAAAAAACTGCTTCAGGACGCGAAGGTGTGCGTCTCTCCGGGCATCGGCTTTGGTGACTACGGTGATACGCACGTGCGTTTCGCGCTGATCGAAAACAGCGACCGTATCCGTCAGGCAGTGCGGGGGATCAAAAGCATGTTCCGCGCGGATGGTTTGCTCGCAGCGAAGAGCGTTACGGAACAAGCTGAGTCTTAACGGACACCTAAAAAAACAGGCGCCAACGGCGCCTGTTTTTTTGACTGCATTTTCTTAACTAGATCATCAGAGCAAACGTTCCGGCCCAAACTAAAACAATAACCGAAATGCCCATAAAGAAATATTTCACGTTTCATCGCTCCGCGTATCTTCCGGTACGCATTAAAAAAACAGAGTCCAACTGAGTATAGAGAGTTGAAATCATGCGAAAGGGGAAATCGGATTTATCCCGTTCCGTCGCTAACTTCAGCCCTGAATTCTGTGCTTTCCTGTCGCCAGACGGCGCTAATGTACGCCTAAAATTCAGGAGTGACAAGAGGGATTTTTTTAAATAATTTCCTATACTTACGAGTGTCGTGGAACGGCGACAGTTTGATTTCAGTACGCAATAAATGCGTATTGAGCGACGGTTGAAAGAAACCGTTACGCACGGCGATGACAGGTGTTTGAAAAGGTTAGTTTCTTAGCGAAACTAACCTTCGGAAGGGTTCAGATATAGAGTGAAGCTTCGCCCAGTGGGCGGGTTTTGAAGCGGCGGTGCATCCACAAATACTGCTCAGGTGCACGCATAATCTCGAATTCAATCACCTTATTGATAAAGGTAGCGGCTTCACTTTCGTCTTCAGGATAGTTCGCCATTTCTGGGGAGATGTGCAGACGATAGCCTGACTTATCGGCTTTTCGGACCATGGTAACCGTTAACATCGCGGCGCCTGACAGACGTGAAATCACAAAGGTACCGTTTGTCGTAGCGACATCTTTAACCGCGAAGAAAGGGGCAAAGCTACTGCCTTTAGGACCGTAATCCTGATCCGGGGCAAACCAGACGGCTTCACCTTTTTTCAGGGCGCCCACCATACCGCGCAGATTGTTACGGCTGATCATCGCCTTGTTGGAGCGCATGCGTCCCCGCGTTTGTACCCATTCCATCAGCGCACTGTTATGCGGGCGATAGGTTGCCATCATCGGCTGACAGAGGCCCATAACGCGGCCGCCCAGTTCAAGGGACATAAAATGTACGCCAACAACCATCACGCCGCGCTTTTGCAGCTGGGCACGTTTCAGGTTATCCAGACCTTCCACGTCGAACCATTTACGGACGCGTTCGTCTGACCAGAACCAGGCCATACCGGTTTCAAGCAGCGCCATACCGATAGATTTGAAATTTTCCGCAATCAGCGTTTCGCGCTGCTGCGCATTGTAGTGCGGAAAGCAAAGTTCGAGGTTTTTTCGGGCAATGGACTCACGACGTTTAAGGAAGTGACGTGACGCGCTGCCGAGCTTCGAACCCAGAAAACGAATCACAGGATAAGGGAGTTGCACCAGTAGCCAAAGTACGCCAAGGCCGAACCATGTAAACCAGTAGCGCGGGTGCAGAAACGCCCGCTGAAATTTGGATTGAGACAAAATAGTGGAACCTTTTTAAAGCCTGTGAAGGTAGCGCAGACTTCGCGATACCACGTGCCATTAAGACCGTAGGACGAGGTCATGGTTGCAGGCTTTACCGTTCTTTACGACGTTGCCTGGCCATTGCTGACTTGGGTGGGCGGCATAATGTAGCACCGTTATACAATATGAGCTATCACTCGTTTTTGCTTAAAAAAGCGACAATTGCGGAGTGGGTTGATTTTGCTATTGTTAAATCTGCGTTCCCGCATGACTCCTTAAGGAGCAGATCATGGAAACCTACCTGCAAACGGTGAAAGAAGAGTGGGTGAAGCTGATTAATGAGACCGATCCCGACGTGCATCGCCTTGCGACTGAGCTTGCCAGGGACAACGCATCGCCGCTGGTTGCTGAATTTTATCGTGTGGTGCTGGCGGACCCTTCGGTGGCTGAATTCCTGACGACCGAACAGGTGGAAAGGCAGCTTCAGGAGGCGCTTCGCCGCTGGCTTATTGATGTGCTCTCATGCCGGGTGGAGCAGGTTGAAGAGCAGATGCGGGCGCAGCAGCGCGCTGCGGATGTTCATGCCCGTATTGGTATTTCGGTTGATTTGGTCGAAATGGGCTTTCGTGTGCTGAAAAAGCTGCTGTTACCCGTCATTACTACCAGCGCCCATACGCCCGAGGTGAAGCTGCATATTTATCATTACGCGATAAACAGTATCGATCTGGCCATGGAAGTGATGTCGCGGGCCTATGTTTTTAGCGAGAACAATGCGGCGAAGGAAGATGAGAATTACCGCATCTTTTCCTTAATGGAGAACGCAGAAGAGGAGAAGGAAAGACAGACCGCGGCGTTACTGTCATGGGAAATGGTGCTGCTGTATAAAATCACCCTTAATTCCAGTATCGGCAACAGTCTTCCGCTGGGTCAGTCTGAATTTGGTCTGTGGTTTAGCCATAAAGGTCGTCACTATTTCAGCGGGATCGCTGAGGCCGGGCATATCTCTCGTCTGATTCAGGAATTTGATGACCTTTTTAACGAGGTCCGTCTGTCAGGGCAGGACCTGAATGATAAAGTGCACCGGGATAAATTCTTGCAGCGAATGCGGAATACCCTCTCGCAAATCATCACCCTGCTGCGCGAGCTATTTGATGAAGTTTCGCGGCACGAGGTGGGGGTGGATGTCCTGACTCGTCTGTTGAACCGCCGTTTCCTGCCAACCATCTTCAAACGCGAAATCCTGCACGCCACCCGGGCCGGGACAATGCTCTCAACGCTGCTGATTGATGTCGACAAATTTAAACAAATCAATGATACCTGGGGACACAATACCGGGGACGAGATCCTGCGAAAAGTTTCCGGCGCGTTCTACGACAACGTGCGAACCTGTGATTACGTTTTTCGCTACGGCGGGGATGAGTTTCTGATTGTGCTGACGGAAATCTCGGAAGTGGATACGCTGCGTATTGCCGAGCGCATTCGCAAACGGGTGGAAAAAATCAAGGTTAACTCCCCAACCGGCGAGATTATCCCGCTCTCACTCTCGATAGGCGCTGCGATGTTTAACGGTCATCCTGATTACGAACGGTTGATTCAGGCTGCGGATGAAGCCTTATACGGCGCGAAACGGCGTGGCCGGAACTGCGTGGAGCTTTGGAAGGGGGCATAAGGAAAAACGGAAGTGTCCCCTGCAGGAATCGAACCTGCAACTAGCCCTTAGGAGGGGCTCGTTATATCCATTTAACTAAGGGGACGAAGCGGCAAGAGTATAACGTTATTTACACTTTTCGTTAAGCGCATTGCCGCCTGACTGGTCAAAGAGTCACCGTTCACGCCGATTTTTCAGCTGTTTTATCCTTTTTTTCCTGAGCCTTAAGCTCGGCCTTACGCTTGTTGGACATGTCGTTACGGATTTGCGCATGGCTCAGCAGCGCAAAGATAAAGGTTCCGCCACAAATGTTGCCTGCGAGGGTAGGCAGGGCGAACGGCCAGAAAAAGTCGCTCCAGTGGAGGGTGCCGTTAAATACCAGATAAAGGATTTCTACGGTCCCGACAACGATGTGCGTGGTATCCGCGAGTGCGATAAGCCAGGTCATCAGGATAATCACGACGATTTTCGCGCTGCCCGCTGACGGGAACATCCAGACCATAGTGGCGATGATCCAGCCGGAGATAATGGCATTAGAGAACATTTCAACCGGCGTGTTTTTCATCACATCCATCCCAATCTTCACGAATGCGTCACGGGTCGGTTCATCAAATATGGGCATATACTCGAAGGCCCAGGCGGCTACGCCCGTACCGATGAGGTTCCCCAGCAGTACAACGCTCCACAGGCGCATCAGTAAGCCAAAATTTCCGAGGGTGGGGTTTTGCATGACCGGCAGTACGGCGGTAACGGTGTTCTCGGTGAAAAGCTGCTGCCGCGCCATAATGACGATGATAAAGCCGAACGTGTAGCCTAAATTTTCGAGCAAAAACCCGCCCGGCACGCCTTCCAGCTGCACGTGAAATATCCCTTTGGCAAGCAGCGATGCGCCCATCGACAGACCGGCTGCGATGGCTGACCACAGAAGGGCCATCGCGTCACGCTCCATCTCCTTTTCGCCATCCTGGCGAATATGTTCATGAATGGCCATGGCGCGCGACGGCAGGCGATCCTCATCGACTTCTATCTCTTCGCCCCGGTCTTTCTCCTCGCTCTCAATCTCAGGTTCTTCATTGTTCTCGCCAATTTTTTCTTCGTTAATGTCTTTCATAACTGCTCCTTCGGGGTTATCGCTCATTTAAGCGTAGCGGCTTTTAGCGCCTTGCCCGTGGGGAAGCTCTTAAATTGCAGAAAATGGCAATAAAGGTGAGACATCTCTTTCAAAGCCAATATAAAATTGCCGGCGAAACGAATTCTTAAAGACAGGCTATGCTGAAATTAGCGTGATGACGCGAGCGGGTCGTCATTGTCCTCGTAGACATCGGTAAGCGTGCTGTTACAATCACTTGCACGTTTCAGGCGGAGCGTCACCTGCTCCGTTACAGATGGCATTCAACGATAGCCATATTGAACAGGGAGAAATATATGAAACTTCGGCTGTCGGCGCTTGCGCTGGGCGTGACGATGCTTGTGGGCTGCGCCAGCTCTGGCGAGCAAACCGGACGCTCCGATCCTCTCGAAGGATTTAACCGTTCAATGTACAGCTTTAACTATAATGTGCTGGATCCGTATCTGGTTCGTCCGGTTGCCGTGGCATGGCGTGACTACGTTCCGCAGCCAGCGCGAAACGGGCTGAGCAACTTTACCAGTAACCTCGAAGAGCCAGCGGTGATGGTCAACTACTTCCTCCAGGGCGATCCGTATCAGGGAATGGTGCATTTCACCCGCTTCTTCCTGAACTCCCTGCTGGGCATGGGCGGCTTAATTGATGTCGCAGGCATGGCTAACCCGAAACTACAGCGTGAACAGCCTCACCGCTTCGGCAGTACGCTGGGGCATTATGGCGTAGGTTATGGTCCGTATGTGCACCTGCCGTTCTACGGCAGCTTCACCGTACGTGACGATGGCGGCGACATGGTGGATACGCTGTATCCGGTGCTGTCATGGCTCACCTGGCCGCTGTCAATTGGTAAATGGACCGTGGAAGGGATTGAAACACGTGCGCAACTGCTGGACTCAGACGGTCTGCTGCGTCAGTCTTCGGATCCGTACATTATGGTGCGTGAGGCCTATTTCCAGAACCACGACTTTATTGCCAACGGTGGTAAGCTGAAGCCGGAAGATAATCCGAACGCGAAAGCCATCGAGAACGAACTAAAAGATATTGATTCGGAATAAATAAAAAAGGTGAGCGATGCTCACCTTTTTTAATCGTGTTGGGATTAGAACGCGTAGTTGAAGTTGGTACCGAACAGCCACGCTTTACCTTCAGAGGTAAACTCGTAAGGGCCTTCCTGGAAGGTCACTTTCTGACCGTGCATATAAGAGACGCCCGCGTCGATGGACGCATTCTCGTTAAACGCATAGGTTGCACCCGCACTCAGCCAGAAGCGGTCCTGATCCGGAATGGAGATAGAACGTTTATCCGCCGGGACCGGGCTGTCATCAAACGCGATACCGGTACGGAACGTCCAGTTGTCATCCATATAGTAGGTCGTACCCAGCGCCAGACGGTATGCGTCGTGGAAGCTCTCGTCCTTATAGAACAGCGTCTGGCCGTTGCTGCCGGTGGCTTTCAGCTCCTGGAACTGGCTCCAGCTGGTATACGCGAGGCTATAGTGAATTGCCCACTGCGGCGCAACGCGGTTGTAACCAGACACTTCCCACATTTCAGGCAGGTGCAGCGACAGTGAACCCGGTACGGTTTGATTCGAGGTACCCCATGGAATGGTGGTGCCTGCGCCCGGAACCATACCGTTGACTGGGCTCAGGATGCCGCTTTTGTAATCGCCATCGAAATCAATTTTCACTTCTGAGCGATAGGTCAGACCCCAGCGGTTGTTTTTATCCAGTTCATACAGGATCCCGGCGTTCCAGCCGTAGCCCCATTCATCACCTTTCAGGCTGGCGATTTTGTTGCTGTTTTTCGGCAGCGCAGCGGTTTGCTCGCCGGTGTAACGCTCGATTTTTGCGTCGGCGTAGACGGCATTAAAGCCCAGACCGAAGCTCCAGCTATCGTTCAGACGATAGGCGCCGCTCAGGTTGAGGTTCAGGGTGGTCAGGTCGGTTTTACCGCCGTATTCCCCGGCCGGATAGTCGTTGTTGAATTCCGTCGCCAGGCCATAGTTAGAGGTAACAGAAGCCCCCCAACCAAACTGTTCGTTAATCGGGGCAACAAAGTGCAGGTTAGGCACCCACGCCGTTGGCGCAATGTTATCCGCCTTCAGATCCGCGCCGGTAAACTGTGATTTGCCAGAGATGTTGACATCAGGATCGATGTAAACCGCACCGGCAGAGAAGGTAGGGCGATCGAACATCATGATCAGCGCCGGGTTACGGCTTGCGTTGCCTGCGTCATCGGCAATCGCACCTTCCCCGGAATACGCACGGCCAAGGCCAGAGGAAGAAAATTCGTTTAACTGGAAGCCCGCTGACCAGGCGGACGTTGAGACGATTGCCACTGCAACTGCTAAAGCAGTTTGTTTGAACAGGGTTTTCTGGCTCATGACCATAACCTCATTGAGTTATTTTTATTCAATAATTGTTACATACCGTAACAGGAGCGCGAAGTGTAGGGTCTGAGGTATGACTTACAAATCAGACCAGTGGCGAGAGTATAGGTCTGACCAGCTGGGATGTTGCAAGTTTGTTTATTAATATTTTCAGATATGTTTCTTGAAACGAGATCTGGTTGGCAAAATTGTGACCAGTGCGAATCATCTGAAAAGGTGAATTTTGTTTTAGATCATTTTTTAGTGTGATATTGCTCACTTATCCGATTTTGCGCCATTAACGGCTGGAGGGGGCTCGTCCGGGGGCGTAAAATAGTCGCATCGTGTTTATCTCGCGCGTTGCGCGAATACAGAGGAAATTGAGCTATGAGTAAATGCAGTGCTGATGAAACCCCGGTTTGCTGCTGTATGGATGTTGGCACCATCATGGACAACACCGATTGCACCGCCTCTTACAGCCGCGTCTTCAGCAATCGCGCTGAAGCGGAAGAAACGCTGGCGGCGCTGACACAGCGCGCGCGCGAAGTGGAATCCGATCCGTGCGAAATCAAATCTACCTTCACGGAAGTGGACGGCGGCGTGCAGCTGGATATCGACTTCGTGTTCGCCTGCGAAGCTGAAACGCTGATTTTCCAGCTGGGCCTGCGCTAATTCCTGCGGTCTGATGCCCTCACCCCAACCCTCTCCCACGGGAGAGGGCGCAAACACTAAAAACGGTAACCCACGGGTTACCGTTTTGCTTTTACCCTGGGCATTTTCTTTTTCTTCTCTGTGCCTTAGCTCGCAATTTTTCGCTTCCCCGATTGGCTCAATGTAAAAAAATAGTTAACACTATTATCAGGTCAGACCACTTAATGTGCGCGCAAAATTTTTTTACAGGGGAGTGTTATGAGTCAGGCATTACCGCTTATCACCCGACACGGTGACCGCATTGCCATTGTCAGCGGGTTACGTACGCCGTTTGCGCGTCAGGCAACCGCGTTTCACGGTATACCGGCTGTCGATCTGGGAAAAATGGTCGTGGGGGAGATGCTAGCTCGCAGCGAGATCCCGCCAGAGGTTATTGAGCAGCTCGTTTTCGGCCAGGTCGTGCAAATGCCGGAAGCGCCCAATATCGCGCGTGAAATCGTCCTGGGCACCGGCATGAACGTTCACACCGACGCCTACAGCGTCAGCCGCGCCTGCGCCACCAGTTTTCAGGCGGTGGCGAACGTGGCTGAAAGCCTGATGGCGGGAACCATCCGCGCAGGGATCGCCGGAGGCGCGGATTCCTCCTCCGTGCTGCCCATCGGCGTCAGCAAACGGCTGGCCCGCATCCTGGTGGATGCCAACAAAGCCCGGACCACCGGCGCGAAGCTCAAACTCTTCTCGCGTTTACGCCTGCGCGACCTCATGCCCGTGCCCCCTGCCGTTGCGGAATACTCCACCGGCCTGCGAATGGGCGACACTGCCGAGCAGATGGCAAAAACCTACGGTATTACCCGTGAGCAGCAGGACGCGCTGGCGCATCGCTCGCATCAGCTGGCAGCGAAAGCCTGGTCGGAGGGCAAACTGGCCGACGAAGTGATGACTGCCTACGTGCCGCCTTACCGCGAACCGCTTTCAGAAGATAACAACATCCGCGGCACCTCCACGCTGGCGGATTACGCCAAACTGCGCCCGGCGTTTGACCGTAAGCACGGTACGGTCACCGCAGCTAACAGTACGCCTCTGACGGACGGCGCCGCCGCCGTGATCCTGATGACGGAATCCCGGGCGAAAGAGCTGGGCATTACGCCGCTGGGCTATTTGCGCAGCTACGCCTTCACCGCCATTGATGTCTGGCAGGACATGCTGCTCGGTCCGGCCTGGTCCACGCCGCTGGCGCTGGAACGCGCAGGGCTGACGCTCTCCGATCTCACGCTGATTGATATGCACGAAGCCTTTGCCGCCCAAACGCTGGCAAACGTGCAGCTTATGGCGAGCGAGCGCTTTGCCCGCGACGTGCTGGGCCGCGCGCATGCCACAGGCGAAGTCGATCAGAGTAAATTCAACGTGCTGGGTGGCTCCATCGCCTACGGTCATCCGTTTGCGGCGACAGGGGCGCGAATGATAACCCAGACGTTGCACGAGCTGCGTCGACGTGGCGGCGGTTTTGGTCTCGTCACCGCCTGTGCGGCGGGCGGTCTGGGTGCAGCAATGGTTCTGGAGGCTGAATAATGGAAACGACATCTGCATTTAACCTGGCCGTTCGCCTCGATAACGTGGCCGTTATTACCATTGATGTGCCCGACGAAAAGATGAATACCCTGAAGGCCGAGTTTGGCGTTCAGGTGCGCGCAATGCTCAGACAGATCCGCGAAAACAGAGCGATACGCGGACTGGTATTTATCTCGGCAAAGCCGGATAACTTCATCGCCGGGGCCGATATCAATATGATTGCCCGCGCTGCAAGCGCTCAGGAGGCAGAAGATCTGGCGCGTCAGGGTCAGCAGGTGATGGCGGAGATCCATGCGCTGTCGATACCCGTTGTCGCCGCGATTCATGGGGCCTGCCTGGGCGGCGGGCTTGAGCTGGCGCTGGCCTGCCACAGCCGCATTTGTACCGACGATGCGAAAACCGTACTTGGCCTGCCGGAGGTACAGCTTGGGTTGCTGCCCGGCTCGGGTGGAACGCAGCGCCTGCCGCGTCTGGTGGGCGTTAGCACGGCGCTGGAGATGATCTTAACCGGTAAACAGCTGCGCGCCCGTCAGGCCCTGAAGGCGGGTCTGGTTGATGAGGTCGTTCCGCACGCCATCCTGCTTGACGCTGCCGTTGAACGGGCGCTGAAGGGGCGTCAGGCGAAACGCCCCCTGCCGGTGCGCGAGCGCATCCTTGCCGGACCGCTGGGACGCGCGCTGCTGTTCAGGATGGTGGATAAAAAAACCGAGCAAAAAACCAGAGGAAACTATCCGGCAACGAAGCGCATTCTGGAGGTGATTGAAACCGGTTTATCGCAGGGCAGCAGCAGCGGATACGCCGCAGAAGCGAAGGCGTTTGGCGAGCTGGCGATGACGCCGCAGTCGCAGGCGCTGCGCAGCATTTTCTTTGCCAGCACGGAGGTCAAAAAAGATCCGGGCAGCGAAGCTGAACCGGCTCCGTTGCGCGCCATTGGCGTTCTGGGCGGCGGGCTGATGGGTGGCGGCATCGCGTTTGTCACCGCCAGCAAAGGCAAATTGCCCGTACGTATTAAAGATATCAATCCTAAGGGCATCAACCACGCATTGCAGTACAGCTGGCAGAATCTCGATCGCAAAGTGAAACGCCGCCATATTAAGGCCAGCGAGCGCGATAAAACCCTCGCGACGATCACAGGCACCACCGACTACAGCGGGTTCGCACACCGCGATCTGGTGATTGAAGCCGTGTTCGAAGATCTGGCCCTTAAGAAACAGATGGTGGCGGACGTTGAGCAGCATTGCGCGCCGCACACCATTTTTGCTTCAAACACCTCCTCTTTGCCGATTGGCGACATCGCGGCGAAAGCCGCGCGCCCGGAGCAGGTGATAGGGCTGCACTATTTTAGCCCGGTCGAAAAAATGCCGCTGGTGGAGGTGATCCCGCATGCTACAACCAGCCCGCAAACTATTGCCACCGTGGTGAAGCTGGCGAAAAAACAGGGCAATACACCCATTGTGGTCGCGGACAAAGCGGGCTTCTACGTCAACCGTATTCTGGCGCCGTACATTAACGAAGCGATGCGGCTGCTGACGGAAGGGGAGAAAATTGAGCACGTCGATGATGCCCTGGTGAAGTTTGGTTTCCCCGTTGGCCCAATCCAGCTTTTGGATGAGGTAGGAATTGATACGGGGACTAAAATTATCCCTGTGCTGGAAGCGGCTTATGGCGATCGTTTTGCGCCGCCTGCAAACTTTGTTTCTGCAATTTTGAAGGACGATCGCAAAGGCAGAAAAAATGAACGCGGTTTCTATCTTTACGCCGCGAAAGGGCGTAAAAGCAAGAAACAGGTCGACCCTTCGGTTTATGCGCTTATTCCCGTCACGGGGCAGGGAAAACTGTCGGCAGTTCAGTGCGCTGAGCGCTGCGTAATGATGATGCTCAATGAAGCGGCGCGCTGCTTTGGCGAGCAGGTGATCAAAAGCGCGCGCGACGGCGACATCGGCGCCGTGTTTGGCATCGGTTTCCCGCCATTCCTTGGCGGCCCGTTCCGGTACATGGATACCCTCGGGGCGGGTGAAGTGGTTGCGATCCTGCAACGTCTGGCCTCGCAATACGGTCCACGGTTTACACCTTGTGACGAATTATTGCAGATGGCGGAACGGGGCCAGACATTCTGGCCCGCAAGGGAAACTGATTGCGTAAACTGAAGTCAAAGAAGGGTAAATCCTGAGGTAATGGAACCTGTTCTGGCGAAATTGTAAACAGAGATTGACTATACTTACGCCATTGAGGTAAAAAACAGCGTTTCATTCACCGAATGGATCAGGCACAATGCCCGGCCATCGGGTTTTCTACCTCAGAGCATTAATCGCGGGTAGTTAA
>Ga0268257_1000903_pt1 | contig 29124 bp, 31 predicted proteins | sample AgamicAtPrz_FD_200249 | JGI IMG/M metagenome (GOLD analysis project Ga0268257, IMG submission 200249) | Agave microbial communities from Guanajuato, Mexico - At.P.rz (v2) (version 3) | ecosystem: Host-associated > Plants > Phyllosphere > Phylloplane/Leaf | place: Guanajuato, Mexico | collected... | reverse complement strand
GCGACGCCGGCGACCAGAATGCGCTGGCCCAGTTGCTGGCTGGTCACGACGCCGTGGTCAGCGCGGTCAACTTCCGCAATGCGGACCCGCATGCGCTGATCGAAGCCGTGCGCGCGGCCGGGGTCAGGCGCTACCTCGTGGTCGGTGGTGCCGGCGGGCTGAAGGTGGCCTCCGGTCAGCGCCTGTTTGACCAGCCCGATTTTCCCGAGGCCTACCGGCCCGAAGCCAGCAGGGGCATTGCGTTCTATGCGGCACTGCGAGAAGAAAAGGAACTGGACTGGGTGTTCCTGTCGCCGTCGGCCGAGTTCGCGCCGGGAGAGCGCACCGGCAAGTTCCGCACAGGCAGTGACCAGTTGCTGACCAGCGAGCACGGCAGCCGCATTTCCTTCGAGGACTATGCGATCGCCATGGTCGATGAGATCGAGAAGCCCGCGCACTCACGCCAGCGCTTCACCGTCGGTTACTGATAGAGACCTCCAGTGAACAAATTCCCTGGGAAAATCACGCTGCTGGCCACCGGCATGGCGATAGCCGCACAACCCGTGCGTGAACTACTTCACAGGCTTCTTCAGTGAAAATCCTCAGGCACGCAACCTTGTGGTGCGCAGTGCTGCGGATGGTGACCTGGTCTGGCTGCATGTGCATTCGACCACCTGCAAGGATGATCGCGGTCGGGCCATCGTTATATCTTCCGCGTCAAGGACGGCAAGATCGTCGGGCATGGGGATGTGATCCTGGCCGTGCCGGGCAGTCCGCCAACAACAACACGATGTTCTGAAATCGCGATCCCAAGCCCGATGGACACCGTCGGAGAAACTTTTGTCCAGGTCGACCGCAGGCTCCAATGGCATTGCCACGATCGCAGTGAATGTGCCTGCTGGCCAGCCAATCCAGGAGGTCATTAAGGGCTCTCAGCTCCTGGCGTTCTGTCTGCGGCCCGGTACCAACAGCGTGGAAATACCTGCCTCTGAGCGCCAGTGGTAAGGCGTTTTTATCGGGATCCCCTCCTGACGTGATAACTGGCTGACCGGTTGATTATGCGGGGGGCAGCATTCTGGCGATCGCAGCCGCTTAACGCTCGGGTGAATAGGTTTTCATTGTCGTCTCCAGCCACCTGACTTATTTCAGTTAGAGGCGACAACCACCCTGGCATGGAGGGAGCACATCACGACTAATGGAACGAGAATTGGTCACTCATATCCATTTGTGCTGTTCATTCCTCAAGCAACTCAACGCTGTCATACACAAATCCGGAACTCAGAAAACTGTGACCTGTCTGACCGGAGGCCACATTGATGTCCACGGTATTCATCCCCGGATGCAGCGCTGAACCTGGAATAGCGATGTTATATAAATATCGTATTAATAACGCCTCTTTTACCTCCACGGATGAGAGTAGTGTCAAAAATCGGTATGCAGCACTCATAAAATATCTTTTGAATAAAACAGACTGACTTCAGCATCTTTTCTGACCCACGACTGCGGACCGGCAAAACGTGTATTAACGGTTTTCTGGCTACCAACTGTTAAAACCGTTAATACACGTTTTGTCGGGACCTGTCCATATGACGGGGATACTTATATTTCCCCTTACGCGGTATGTACATCTTCTGGATGTCCCCTGAAGTCTTTGCCCGAAAGTGAGCAAGGTCTGTAAATGATTCAGACCAGTGAGAGGTGACTGCCGGCTCTTGTTAAGAGCATATGTATAGTATAGGCAGATGCCTCGCATATGTATAGTTTTTGCATATGCAGATGGTGCGGATATGCGTATACCTAACATATGCAGATGCCAGGCATATGTTATGCTCCAGATATGTAGACATCTCTCTTTACCTGCAAAGATCCGGAAAAAGGTAAAGTCGGAACTCTCGGGTTTGAGCGAAATGCTTTGTATAAAAAACCGGAGATGGAAGCAGGGAAGTAAACTGATATACTGATGTAAGAACAAATCTTACATCACGAACTGGAGACAATATGGCCCGTACGATGACGGTTGATGTTGGCGATGATCTGCGTGAATTTATCGATTCCCTGGTCAGGGCAGGTGATTACCGCACCCAGAGCGAGGTCATGCGAGATGCACTGCGCTTACTCAGAGAAAAGCAAGCTGAATCCCGGCTACAGGAGTTGCGAGATCTGCTGGCCGAGGGGATCAGCAGCGGCGATTCGAAATCATGGAATAAGGATGCATTCCTGAAAAATGTCAAAGCCAGGGTGGCAAATGAAAGAGATTGAGCTGACACCAAAAGCGGAAGAGGATCTTGAGGCAATCTGGGACTACAGCTTCAGACAGTTTGGGGTTGTCCAGGCGGATGAGTATATCGGCCGGATAGCTGCTGTGTTTGACGTGCTGGCCACACATGAAATCGGAACGCAGCGTGCAGAGCTGGGAGATAATATCTGCTCGTTGCCGGTGGAACAGCACATGATCTATTTTGTTTCATCCCGTTCTGTGGTCACGATCATCCGTATTCTTAGCCAGTCTCAGGACACGGCAAGACATGAACCCTGGAGATGACCAGATACGTCAAATTTAATTTTAAAAATCAATCTATTATTTATTACAATCTATCCCCTCTTTGGGCAGAAAAATCCGCAGCCCGTCGATACCGAAGAATCCCTGTAGCGAGACGTGGCCCGGTGGTGCGAACATCACGCACTCACCCTTGATGCCCGTGCGCCAGCTCATCCGTGTAACGAGAAGCGTTCGAGCACTATGACGAATGGCATCCGCACAGTGTGCCGGGATACCGCCCGCCCCGTGAATATCTGCGATGTCGGACCAGCAATGGGTTTAGTGATAAAGGTGTCTGGAAATATAGTGGCTAGTTCACTAAAAACAATCAGTACAAAAACAGATATCATAAATTGATATTATCGTCAGATTTTCAGGTTTTTAGTAAATGGAATAAAAAATACTGGCTAACCGCCGCCCTCTTCATAAAGGTTATTGTTTACAGAGGTTGCCAAAGCCTGAATCTGTCTGGGCCTTCAGGGGTAGAAGGCCCGGTAAAAATTAAATTAGCCGTAACGGCCCTGAAGGATCGGCGCATGACCGCCACCTAATCCCGGGAACATGTAGTATTCCGGAATCGGTCCACTGCCCCCGCCTGTCATTTTTGACGCCGGCTTATCGAATGTAACAACTGAAAATTTAGAATTTGATTGTTTCTGGTTTTCCATAAAAACTACCCTCAGTATTGAAGAAATAGTTACAACCATATACGCAGCATAATGCTTCTGCATTTATGCTAATGATAATTATTATCACCCGAGGTTTTTAAGGTCAAGATTAAATCTTACTAATTTTTATAGTGATAAAAAATGCGAATGGCTTTAAGTCATCAAAGAAATGGGCTTCTACTAAAAATGGTAGAAAGGATACAGAAAATGCAGATATTTTATTCATGCATGAAACCATACACACAAAAATAATAACATATGATAATTATTTGTTTGTGATTAATAATTTAAATTTTATGTACTGAAATCAATAGATTAATCATTTTAGAAATTGTGCCACTTGTAACAATTATTTACATCATTGAGAATGAATATGATAATTATTTACACTATGATTAATTTGTACGCACTTGCTTTATCTTAAAACAGATTATTGTCATAACTTTAAAGTCCAATGTAATTGATGATACTTATCACTGCTTATTGACATGTCGTATTATTATCATGAACGTAAATATTTAATAAGGGATTATTATGTTGGTTTTTGCAGAGAGGTACAGATTAGGCTTATACAATAACGACCTTGTGATTCTGGACATAGAGTCCGATGCATTCAGTGTGGTATCAGCCGTTGCTGAGAATTTATCTCATACCGCAGAATATAAAGAGCTCACTGATTTTTTGATGGGTGCTTTCCTGTGTTACAGAACCCCTGAACTCTGCCCGGACAAAGATAATTGCGAAACATTTCTTGAGATCAGATGGCTCAGGCCATTATCTGACCATGTGCATAAAGGGTTATTTCATCGACTACATTCATATCTTATAACACGGAAATGTAAAAAAATCATTAATAAAGGCGGTTACCTGGAAATACAGCATGAAATAGCAAGAATCAAAAAAAAGAGCTACGCGAAAAAAAACGGGGACAGGTTAATCGAACACGGGGATATTCATATCAGCAAAGCTATATCCTTCGTGAACCTGAGTTTTAATATGTTTAATATCGAGAATCCTTGTCTGGTGTATTCAGTAGCGCTTGCTTACAGACTTATCACAGATGGAATTGAGGCAAAGATCGTGATTGGTGTACGAACGGCTCCTTTTTTCAGCCACGCCTGGGTTGAAGTCAACGGCAATGTCGTCGGCGATGATCCCGGGCTACGGAGTAAACTTTGTGTGATTATGGAGATATAAAATGCTGCTTGTTTCTGAAGAAAATATCCGAACTATAATCCCCGGAGATGTTCAGGTGAAGGTCTTTCAGAAAGGACATTTCTCCGTGGCCTTGAGTGATGAGTACACTGTGCTTGATACCGGTGAAGACCTGCTGATTTATCATGGTGAATGCGTAAGCAGGACTGGTGACACGATTGACCCGTCTGAACTTCAGGAGAAGACATTACTGTCCTGTCTTCAGTCAGGAAATGGCTACTTTTTTTTGATGAAAATATATCAAGATGGGATCGATATCTACAGGAGCCTTGAAAGGGAACAGGATGTATTTTATTCCACATCCGGGAGCTTTTGTATCACATCCCGGATAGAGATACTCCTGGCTTTTTCAGGTACCGATAACCATAACACTGAATTTCTGAAAGCATTTCTTAACGGCCTTCCCGTGGCATCCTTTCTTAGTCCCTATGAAAATATCAAAAAAATCCTGGGTGGGTGTAAAACATCTTTTAAAGATGGCCTTGCCAGTATTACATCATTTATTGATTTATCCCCCAGTAATGAAAGCCATCTTGATAAACTGAGTGAAACTATATACAACCGAACAAAAAATAAAAAAATCTGGCTGAATTTCAGTAGCGGTCTTGATTCGACAGTTATTTTCCTGGTACTGAAAGAATCAGGACTCAAATTCGATGCTGTGCATCATTGTCCGCATTCAGCAGAATATGATTCAGAAATACAAGAAGCCTCTGATCTATGTAAAAAATATGGTATCCGGTTACATTTGATGGAACCAGTTCGTCAGGTATTACCTGCAGGCCAGACGGGAGAATTTTTGGGAGGTACTGCATTCCTGCAAACAGAATATGTGAGTGATACCTTTTCATACGTTGAAAACATTTCTTCTGATAATATCTACCTCAATGGCCAGGGAGGTGATACGCTCTATGTACAAAATCCAACTTATCTTATTGGGACCCAGTTATTATTGAAGGCGAAGCCACTGAGGGCACTCAGAGCGCTGGATAATTTAAGTAAACTGAAAAACGCCTCCTTACCGGGCCTGATAAAAGAATCGGTTTTCAGTTTACGGGATATTTCGGTCAGTAACCGAACTCCCGTTCATCCATTACTGACTGCTTCTCCTTCAGGTGCTGCCGATTATGAACATTTGCTACAGATCCTTTCTTTTACAGAAACCCTGCCTGAAATGACCGCAGAGAGCCTGAATACTTTCTCACCTATCATGACTCCCGGCGTAATCCGCACATGGATCTCTCAACAATATGAAACGAATTATAACGCTGATTATGATCGGTTTCTTATCAGAGATATGGCATATAAGCGATTTAACGAACCGCATTTGTGGAAACGCCGGAAGCGATCTTCTGTAAACATGGCTCATGGACTTCTGCTTCACTCCCGAACTATTCTTGACTGCGCACTTGAAAACGAACAGTGGATAAAAGCAACCGGATTTCAGAGAGAAGCCATCGAAAACCTGATCCGCAGCAATTTAAATGGCCATTTTGATAATTATACAAATATGCTCGTATCGTTAATAACACTGCATGAATATTATTCATTCATTACTAAAGCCAGGGAGAGTATGAACTATGCGCCTTGATTCATTTGTATTTATATTCAGGAGCTTATCCAGAAGCGGCCGTGCAATGTTTCTGCTTGTGCTCCTTCTTTCAGTTTTTGCATCGGTGATGGTGATTTTTGTACCTGTGCTGCTCTCACTACTGACTGCACATATGACGCAGAACGTTAACCCGGCCATGGCTACTGTTTATATGCTAGGGTTGTCCTATGTGGTGGTTATTTCTCTGCAGAAAATTGTTGGATTCACTTCAGTTTACCTTCAGAGTATTTTGCGGATATTGTCAATCTCCTCTTTATCAAAAATGTATCTGAAATCCATATATGACTCATCTAATGCTAACAGCGGTAAGAACAATTCCGGTGAAATGTCTCAGGCGTTAAATCAGGCAACAAATGATGTTTATATTTTAATTAATGCTTTTACCAGTTCGTTATTCCCTCCAGTCATACAGTTAATTGTTGCGGTCGTTTTTATTATCAATAGCGGAGATGTTTTCGTAGCGAGTGTTTTTGCAATTTTTGCAGTTTCTTACTCAGCTCTGAATATTTTTTTCTCAAAGCGACTGATCCTGTCAAGAAATACGCTTATGGAAAGTGGAAGAAAAACTTACGGTCTTCTTGTTGACAGTGTGCAGAACGTGCCTGTTGTCAGATCATTTAATACATTCGACTATTTTTTTGCCAGATTCAGGGAAACTCTTCTGAGCGATTTAAAAAGTCAGAGGGCCTACTGGCGGCTTAATTTTATTAATTTATCTCTCGGAGGTATCCTTCAGCTTAGTTTCTTTGGGATATCTTTTTTCTACACTCTGCATAATGTTCTTACCGGAGCAAGCCCGCTCAGTCACTTTATACTGATATCCTCTTATCTGCTGGTAATTTCTGCGCCACTTGAAAATCTGGGGCAGGCATATATCGATTTTGTCCAGTCAGGAAACTCCCTGAAGCTTTTCATCGATCGCAACAATCTAAACAAAGACCATCCTGGTGATCGGGTTAATCACTGTGTCGGGGAAATTGAAAATATTGTTTTAAAGGATCTTGTTTATTGTTATCAGGATTCAGGATTTGTGCTGGGTCCTCTGAATATCTCGTTTGAAAAAGGGAGTTTCACCAGCGTTACCGGATTTAATGGTTCAGGAAAGAGTACACTCATGAAACTTCTGACAAGACAGTACAGTGCCACTACCGGCGAGTATCTTCTGTCCGGTGTTGATGTTAACAAAATAAGTACGGATTCCTTTTGTGAAAAAATAGCATATGTCTCTCAGGACGATTTCATTTTCCGTGATAGCGTTGAATTTAATCTTCATATAGCCAATCCGGAAGCTACGCGTGAGCAAATGCTGGATGCAATACGTAAGGCTGGTTTTTCTCTTGATGACTGCGGTGACAATGAGATTCTGTATAAGCAACTTTCAGATGCCGGTGTAAACCTTTCAGGTGGTCAACGGCAGAAGTTATCGCTGGCCAGACTTTTTCTGCGGAACCCGGAGTTAATTCTGCTTGATGAAATCACGGCTTCCCTGGATATGCCGGCCGAACGTAAGTTACTGCATGAGGTCAGGAGTACTTTCCCGCATGCCACCATAATCAGCATCTGCCATCGCCCGGCTGGTTTTGCAGTTTCAGATTCGGTAATTGTTTTTGAAAATGGCCGGGTTGCTGAACACACCAGTCCGCAAAATTGTCGGTACCTCAGCTCACATTTTGATGTTGATAAGATAAATAATCTGGCTGGCTGAGATAAAAGTAACTTTCTTCCTCCTCCCCGTTTCTGGTTACAGCCAGGAACGGGATTTGAATCACCACGTGTTTAACAGACAACCCAGAATCATTTAAGGTGATTTAATGAAAATGGGCTGAGGTGCTTATCTCTTCAGGTGCTTACTGTCTGAGGTACGAAACTGAAACCAGGAAGGGTGGCGGGTGATCCCCCTGTGATTACGGTACGCCTCCAGGGCGGCCTGAAAAGACTGACCGCACCGGTGACCGTGTAAACCCAGTTGCTGGAGTTTGGGGCCAACACGTTCTATCAGCGCCGCGTCCGGGCGGGCGTTAATCATGGTTAAAAGCTTGGCAGTACTCCTTTTTAAACCATTTCAGGTATAGCAATTTTGTTTGACTTTATTAATGCACTAATGTGCGTTATTAAGAGGTATTATTGCTTTACAGGCATTAATGATATTTTGTTAAGAGTTTGTCTGTTTTATTGCATGGATGTCATCAATGACTGTTTCCTCTTCCGCAGATCCGAAAACCTAAAAATCTAGAGATTGATGAAATTATGTGAATTTTGACTCATATCTATTTCACCAGATCTCCAGCGTGCTACCTGTACTTGCTGGTTTATTTCACTTGTGCAGGAGATTGCTATGGGCGTCAAAATTACAGGCATAGATGAATTGCAGAAGCAGTTAAGAGAGGTTGAGAGAGCAACAGAGGCCTTAAATGGTAGTTATGATGTCCATTTTGACGCTAACGATCCTGCCAGTATTGAGAACGCGATTCAGGAAGCGTGCCGCATGGTGGACGAACGCGCTTCTGGTTATGCCACTAATCCTATGGTCAGTCCATTAATCGAACACATGAAAGAAAATCTGCGTCAGCAGATACTGGATGATGCTGAACATCAAAGAATGGAGAATGGTTACGATGGCGATTGATATCTTTCAGTCACTGAAAAATTGCGTATTTGATCTGCAGCGCGCTGACGTTCAGAACTACCAACAACCACTGAAGCAGCTTGCCCGACTACTAAAATCCGATGCATTACGGGACGTCAATACGCGCCTAACACAAAATGTTGACCTTGACGCATTTCTTTCCGTGAGCAGTAAAAGTGAATCCAGTATGGCTGGTTCCGCTGTATTGCAGTGGCCGGAAAAACCGGAGGATATTTTAGGCCTGAAGCTTCTGCTGATAGAGAAAATGGCTACCGATGACAATTTTTCCTTAAATTTTTGCCATATGTTTTTCTATGATCGTAAAATTATTGAATCGGTCCGAAAATTTACCTCATCGTTACTGGTCCCGTTCATCCGTGATTACCAGCAGTATGTTGAAAATGAATACGATCACGAGCCTGCTGTATTTCGTCCGGTCTCCCGAAAAGTTTTTATTGTTCATGGCCATGATAATGATGCCCTTCAGTCTGTTGCCCGTTTTATCTCTCGTATAGGGCTTGAGGAAATCATTCTTTCTGAACGTCCTGACGGCTCAAGGACGGTTATCGAGAAATTTGAAGCGGAGTCAGGAGATGTCAGCTTTGCCATCGTGCTGATGACGCCCGATGATAGCGGAAATGCCCTGTCATCTGAAAGCACACGTCTGCGCGCACGCCAGAACGTCCTGTATGAGCTCGGATATTTCGCGGGTAAGCTTGGGCGAGGGAAAGTGCTGGTACTCAGGAAGGGAGATATCGAAATACCTTCCGATCTCGCTGGCGTACTCTATACCGACCTTGATGCGCATGGTGGATGGAAACGCAAGCTGCTGAGTGAGTTGGCATATGCCGGTGTTCCTTTTGATAAGGAAAAAGCGGTTAGCGCCTGATTCACTTTATTTAGTAAGAAAAAGGCCGCCTGGCGGCCTTTTTATCTTGTCAGCTATCATTTTTCAGCTCCATGCCCCAGGCATGTTGATGTTGAAAAAGCAGTTGATTATTTATAACTCTTTCGTTGATATTCCGTTTATCTGAGCCGTGCATATAAAGTGCTATAAAATGTAATGATTTAGTTACCAGTAAGTCGCTTACATAAAATAAATTAATGATTGCTTCTAAACTGCAATGATAAGAAAACCAAATAAAGATATTTTCCGGGTATATCGCCACGTCTTTGGAAAGGATGTTTTATACATGTTTTATACAAGTCATAGCATTTATTTTAGACCGTTTTATATCACCCTTCTTTTTTTTCTATGTTTTTCGACAGCCCGTGCGGCCCCCAGTTTTTCCTGCGACAAGGCCACTGCGCTGGAAAAAGTGATTTGTGAAGATAATACATTATCTCAAAAAGATCAGCAGGTTGCCGATTTTTATAGCATAGCGTACCACCATGCAATTATGAATGATCCCAGCGGACTGGTAACCGCGCAGCGAAAATGGATTCGAGACCGAAATAAAGAGTGTGCGGGTGGCAATCGCCCTGTTTTGCAATGTCTCAACAGCTATTATGACGAAAGACTTTTAGATCTTGCAATCAATAATCTGTTCAGCGATCACGATAAAGCACTGGACGAAATTAGCAGGCAGTATCCACAACTCAAAAAAATCTATCAGGCGATATATGATTTTACTACAATAAAAAACTATAAAATACGCACCCAGCGGGTTGCTCAGGATATAAGTGTTGCGTTCGATATGGTGAGCGATGATCAGGTTATTCTATTTAATAATATTAAGAATGTAACAGACGCTGCGCGTTCAGCGAATAATCTTGGTTCGGTATTTTGGGTGATATCGGCGTCTCAGTATGGACAGCATTCGAACCCGCTACATATCCCATGTGAAGCATTTATTAAGCAACCGGAGACGATTATCTGGCTGGAACCACGAGCAGGTGGGGCCATTGATAGTCAAACACCTTACAGTAACTGCGAAGACGTGATGCCGAGACTCAAGCATGTGGATGCATTGCAAGAAAAAGCGTATCAAATGCAAGATGTCGCAAATGAGGGAACGAACCGTTTTAGCTATGGGGCAATGGCGCGGGGAGATTATAGCGCTCTTCTTACGCATAGTATTGCTGCACTTCATAGCCATGACCGGGTTGATTTCGGGAGGGAGTATAAAAATACAACGGCATTTTTGAAAAATAATGAGCCAGAGTCCGGACTGGCACTGGCAGAATTAAGTCATCATTATCAGAAATATTTCAATACGCCAGCCGCACTTGCCAATACGCAAGCGCAACACGATCTCAACCTCTTTTTATTCTTTATCGTCAATCCTGAATAATCAGATACAAGGTAAACATGCTCTTCATTAGTGAAGGGCACGCTTACGTACAGCAGTTGGCTCACCCGTACAGGCGGTGAAAGCAATCATCCTTATAACCCCCTCGCGTTAACAGGCCCGGTTTATTGCAACGATACCGGGCCTGAATCCCTTTTTTATCAGTAACCCCTGCCGGAGTTAGATTCAACAGTTTGTGACTGCATAAAAAATGGTCATGCTTCAGGAGCTGTCTTATTCTGCTGAAATACTGTTCCACTGACAACTACCAAAAAGTCCGCTCCTGGCACTGAGCGGACCAGCCCGAAGATCTATGTCCGCAGTGAGCGAAAAGCGGAAGTTGAGTTACTTGGCGAACAGCAAGCCACAAATTATCAGGCTCGGTTACTGGATCACTGCTTATTAAGCATAAAATCTTATTCCAGGAATTTAATAAAAAACTATGCTGCTAAGGAACTTAGCACAGCTTTGGCATTCAAAATGGATATTTTTCCGATAAAAATCTCATCAATGCTGAGACATTTTTTAAATTATGACTCACCAGACTGTGCTGCGAATGAGCAAGCCTTAATATTTCGTAGTCTTCTGCCAGTTGGCCTATATCTAATTGATTCGGCTCATTATATGGGTCAAAAAGGGATTCCGATGGGATATTCCAATAAAAATCTTCATCTAGCGGAACACTATCCATGCCACACCGTTTCATTTCAAGGAATATTGTATTGACGATCTTTTCGAGAAAACTGAGTTCAATTTGCATATTTAGCCCTTAAAATTTTGAAATTTATTTATTTTATGAGGAATAATCTTAGCCTCACAACCAAATTTGTACTCATCGCTTTTATAATTTTGACTTACTGTTTTGCGCTGTGCCCCATTGACACGAATGTAACAATATCAGCAATGTCCGCGCCTGGCACTAACCGGACACGATGTCAGCGGTCAGGACGTTCAGGGTGAAAATGATGAGTGCCACTTCGTGGTTGATTCGCCGGCAGGATCGTTTTTTCCACTTTGAACAGTAATCGTCACCTATTTATTCTCAATGAAGCGCAGGTCCAGTTCCGGAAACTTTTTAAAGTTTTGCAGCATAAGCCGCGTGATCAGAGGCATCTTTTATTCCTTTATATACCGCTGACAGAAAGAGTGTCCGGCAGCGCCAGACCGCCTGTTTTGTTTTACAGCGTTATCTTACCCAGTCTTCCAGTACAAGACCCGGCACACGCTCAAATTCCCGCGTATTGTTGGTCACCAGTACGGCGCCGGCCGCAATGGCCTGCCCGGCGATCGCCGTGTCGTTGGGACCGATCGGCGTGCCGGCGAGGCGCAGCGCCACCTTAATATCCGTGGTCGCATCCACCGCGGCCCGGTCCCAGGGCAGGACGGCATCGAGGCGGGCGCAGAACGCGTCAACCAGCTGCACGTGGCGCGGCGGGGCCTTCGGACCGGTGGCGCCGAAGCGCATCTCGGCGTAGGTGATGGCCGAGACCACGATACGGTGACCGCGCAGCACCGCCTGCTCCAGGCGCTTAAGCACCGCTTCAGGCTGCTCGCGCATGATGAACGAGCAGATACAGGTGTCGAGCATATACATTTTGTTCACAGGTCAAATCGTCCTTCGTCGCTGACAACGTCCTCACGCTCCGCCATAAAGTCCGGATCGGCTTTTTCGAGCTCCAGGAATGAGCCCCAGGTCGGCCGGACGGGACGCAGGATGATGCTGTCCCCTTCCCGGATGATCTCCAGCTCGCTCACCCCCTCAAAATCCATGTCACGGGGCAGACGGATGGCGCGGTTGTTGCCGTTTTTAAAAATGGATACGGTTCTCATTTCTTCCTCTCCCGACTAATGTTGGATATGTGGAGCATATCCGGAATGAAATCTTCGCACCGGGTGTGTGCATATGTTCAGTATAGGCAGATGTTTTACATATGTATATGGTTAACATATGCAGATGCAGGGCATATGGATATGCTTAACATATCCTTACTTCTCACTTTTTCACACCAGATCCGGAAACCCCAAGACCCGGATCTTCCCGCACGGTACCGGGGCGCTGCGGCCTGAAAACACAAGATGTGCCACGAAATAAGCTGAAAAATTGTCTATATGTTGTGTTTTATCTTCTCTCCGTGACCGGACGACCAGCGCCGTAAAACGCGGCTTTGCTTATTCCGTGTGCGTGGTACACTTCCGGAAAGTCTCCATATACCAAAAAGTCGGATCAGGACGAAACAGAGATACGGTAATTTCATAATGAAAATGTCACTGTGTTTATCAGACTGTTAAAACCTTGCATGCATGCACATTGACTCAAAATGTACACGATGCTATCTATTCTTTCAGTCAGGAGGCATTTCAGGGATTACTTCCCGTCCTCCTCTTCACTGCATGCATCAGGTATAAAGGTTGAGTCATGGCAAAAATTCAGGCCCGTAACGTAGACGATGCGCTATTTGCGCGCATCGAGCAGTCCGCAATGAAAAATGAGCGTTCTCTGGAAGGCGAAATCCGTACTGCCCTGCGCGCGTACTATCAGCCGGAAGGGGAAACTGAACCGGCTCATTCCATGCGGCAGGAGTGGCAGCAGGAAACCGGCCAGCGGCTGCGCTGGCTGCTCGACAGACTGATTGCGGATGGCCTGCTGGATAAATGGACGCGGGACCGATCCGCCGGAATGGTGGATTTTGTCCGGGTCGCTCACCAGCTTGGAATACGTCCGGGTCTGCTAATGGATATTGCTGAAGGCCAGCGGGAAATGCCTTCCCGGATAGCTGATTCTCTGGCTCTGCATTTCGGTGCAAACAGTGACTGGCTGCTGACCGGAAAAGGGTCATCGTTCAGCATAACGAGAATAGGCATGACTGGATACACTGAGTTTTTTCTGCCTCAAAACGAGGGGCCATACGCCTTCGAACTGATCCGTATCAGCCGCGGGCGCCATGAGGGTACTCTGATTATCCTCAGGACCTGTGCCGCTACCGGTCATACCGCGTTCGGGGTGGTGACAGAGGCTTTTTATTTGCGCGGTGGTATGGGTTCTGGCGGGTATGGCACGCTGGAGGCATTTCTTATCTTCCTGAAAACCCGGTGCGCACATCTGGCGATGAACACTTACAGTTTCAACCCGCCTGAGCCCGATTTCGATTTCTGGCGTGTAATCGGTGAGCATCACCCGGTCTGGTTTCAGGATGCAAACCGACGTTCGACGGCCCGCTGGCTACAGCAAATATACTCCGGCGAAGACCCCGCGGGCTGGTTTGAGGGGTGGGAGCCGCTTCTCAGGAAAATTGCGGATACGCCTTTCGGCGGCCACGTGCAGGCTGAGGCCGATGACGCGGCTGCAGCTGGCGAAGGGACGCAGACGGTATGAACCTGCCAGCCCTGACTGCATTTGCGGGACCGGTCTCTGTTAATCCGCTGCCGGTAGCCATTGACTATCCCGCCGCGCTGGCGCTGCGGCAGATGGCTCTCGTCCATGACGAACTGCCGAAATACCTGCTGGCCCCGGAAGTCAGCGCTCTGCTCCACTACGTCCCGGATCTGCACCGCAGGATGCTGCTGGCCACCCTCTGGAATACCGGTGCACGCATTAACGAAGCGCTGGCCCTGACCAGAGGGGATTTTTCGCTGGCACCGCCGTATCCGTTTGTGCAGCTGGCCACCCTGAAGCAGCGTGCGGAAAAAGCGACCAGGACCGCCGGGCGTGCACCTGCCGGCAGCCAGGCGCATCGTCTGGTCCCCCTGTCCGACAGCCAGTACGTGAACCAGCTGGAGATGATGGTGGCCACCCTGAAAATTCCGCTGGAGCGCAGGAACAAACGCACCGGCCGGACGGAAAAGGTGCGGCTCTGGGAAATCACCGACCGGACGGTCAGGACGTGGATCAATGAAGCCGTGGACGCCGCAGCGGCCGACGGCGTGACGTTCTCCGTGCCGGTGACGCCGCACACCTTCCGCCACTCCTATGCCATGCACATGCTGTACGCCGGTATTCCGCTGAAGGTGCTGCAGAGCCTGATGGGACACAAGTCGGTCAGTTCCACAGAGGTGTACACGAAGGTGTTTGCGCTCGATGTCGCGGCGCGACACCGGGTGCAGTTCCAGATGCCCGGCGCGGATGCCGTGGCCCTGCTGAAAGGTCACTTATAGGGGGCACAGTTGCAGGGGTAACAGATGAGTGGTTCATATAACTCACATATCCTCCATTCCTGTACCGGTTCTGCTGCACTCATTGAGCATACCCGAATGGGACTGGCTGACGTGTCCGGCTGGCATGTCCAGCCCCTCGCCCGTTCAGATCAAAATTAACGGTTCGCGTTGCAGGTCAAGAAGAATAAATACAATCGCCCAAAATATTTACTGGACACTTTTTCCGGTAGTGCCGAAATGTCCGGGGTGGCGCGGGGATTACAAAACGGGGAGGATTTGCCAGCAGTTCTGCGAACTCACCGGCGCGTCGATGACAGGTTATGCCAGCTGCTTTACAACCGGCCGCGCATCTGCAACTGACTGAATGCCAGCAATACAAAAGTACTGAATGGTCGCGGCCAAACTGTTGAATAAAAAGGACCGGCGGTGACGGTATAACGGCACTTTTAATGTACTGTATGCTCTCTCTGCTAAGAAGCATCAGCGGGTATTTTATCCCGCGCAATCAGCCATGCGCGGCGTTGTTCCAGCCATGTTCTGAAAGCGGGTGTCGCTTCGACCTTTTTCACTTCCTTCCGCTTCCAGGCTTTTACCGGGCCAGCATTGAGCGGCCCACCAAGAACCTTTTCAGTCCAGAGGAGAGCTTTCAAGTCGTTTTTGACCTGCTCCCCGTTGATTAACACACCGCGATGTTAGTAATGTCTTCATATGATCCTGATCCCGAATATGCTCCAGTCGTAATCAGGAATAACCGGCTTCATGTTGGCTGCATATTCTGCCAACCGGCAGACTTCTCAGCGAATTCGGATGGCGTCATCCAGCCCAGTGCAGTATGGGGACGCCTCTGGTTATAGTGTATGCGCCAGGCCTCGATTTTGCGCCGTGCGTCCTCCAGAGACATGAACCAGTTCTCGTTCAGACACTCCTGGCGCAGCCTGCCATTGAACGACTCCACTGTGGCATTGTCCGTCGGTGTCCCCGGTCAAGAGAAATCGATACGGATCCCCCGTTCATACACCCACCTGCCGGCATTTTCCCTGCAAATTCAGAGCCGTTATAGGGTTTCAGCAACTGTGGTAAGGGACGTCCGAGCGCAATGGTGTTCAGCATCTCTGCGACCTCCGTTGAACGCAGATTCTGGCCCACGCAGATCCCCGGGCATTCGCGTGTGTAGAGATCAATGACTGTCAGCAGACGTAACCGATGCCCGTCAAATAAGGCGTCAGAGACAACGTCCATGCCCCGGACATGCTCCGGATACAGCCCCTGAGGCTGGGGCTGTCGGCGCTGTGCCGGTTTATTGCGATGGGGACGTTTGAGACGCAGGGACAGGCCCTGCTCGCTGTAGAGACGGTAAATGCGTTTATGGTTATCCCGCCAGCCCTCCCGCCTGAGCAGGATGTGAACCCGCCGGTTACTGGCCCGGTGAGTATGCAGACCGCAACCGTACCGTTGCGAATCAGCGCCTGAGCGGGAGCAATGCGCGGTGGAAGTGGACAACAGATTACAACCGTCGCTCTATAGCGGAAACGGCGATGTATCGTATAAAACATCTGTTCGGAGGTTCACTGACGCTGCGTGATTATAATGGGCAGGTGGCAGGCTTTGTCCATGGTTCGTGCGCAGAACAGGATGACAAAGGCAGGAATGCCGGAAAGCGTGCGTATTGCCTGAAAATCTGCCGCGCTAAAGGGGCACTCGCCCCGAATCTGATTTATTCAACAAAGCTAGGTGAAGTACCAAAAATACATTGTTCATAATCTTTCTGAATTTCCGGTATTTTACAGGGAAACCATTCTTCAAAGGAAGATATATGCTTTCCGTCAGACGTCGATAATAAATCGGGTAATTTCCGCACTACGGCTTTTTCCTCATCATAGTTTGGATGAGAACCCTCTGGACCTGGAAAAACATATCGGGATTTACTCACAAAATCTCCCTGGTTTTTTGGCAACGATGTACCATTGAATAGTTACATTCACTATGTGATAGCATGGCTCCAGCTAATCTGCTGGCGTATGCTTCCTCTAACTTTCCTTGTTTGAGATCTCGTTCAGATACTCTTCATAGCTGGTGCCAAAACATGTTGATATCTGCAAGTTATGGTAGCCAACATACTTTACTTTCAATGATAATGTAGTGCCCCTTGCCGACAAACCAGCCACCTGTCCCTGCCTGGGATTATCCTGCGTAAATCATATCATCCCTATGCTAAGGCAGTGTACTGCTGTTAATAATAATTATCTCAGGTAAGCCCGCCAGGTATTGTCGTGAGTAAGGGGTACCTCCAGCAACTGGTAGGCCATTGCAATAACGCTCGTGATGGGCTATTCCTTTTCACTGTGACGCCAAATGAAGACGAATTTTGTCATGAATCTTCAAATAGCCATGACCTTATTCACAGAGCGGGCAGCGGGCAGATTACACCGTGGTCCCGCTCAATATACTCGCTACCCGAGCCATGAAACTTAATGCGGAGTAGCTATGAATAGCAGCACGGCGTCATTACAAAAAATAAGGCAATTCGACCTTCCGGTAGCAATACTGCTGGTATTGTTAGGTTGTATACTCTTCTTCTTTTCCTTTGACCGACAAATTGTTTCCATTCTGAAAACCACCCTGATGCATGAAATGAATGTCAGCAATACCGACTATTCATTACTGATCACGGCATTTATGCTGCCGTATACTATTATGTATTTTTTCTCCGGCGTACTGGTCGACAAATATGGCAGTCGATTTGTGATTACGGGGCTGATGGTATTAATGGCTGCTGCTACATTAATTACCGGGCTTGCCACGTCAATCAATGGCCTACTGGCCGGGAGAGTATTATTAGGCATGGCCGAATCCGGGGTTGTGCCAGCATTAACCCTGGCGGTATTTACCTGGTTTAAAGCCGAACAGCGGGCCTTTGCCTTTCAGCTAACCAATATTATCCAGTCGCTGGGGCTGATTATTGCACCGCCGTTTGTCGCCTGGATTACCCTCTCTACCGGCTGGCGCTGGGCGTTCTTTATTCCGGCCTGCGCCGGGATCATTATCGGTTTTCTGTGGTTTATGGCCAGCCGTCGGCCGCCGGTTGCGGTGGACAGTGAACCGGTAAAACTCGCAGATACGCATATTTCGATGGCCCAACGCTACAGACTGGTGCTGACCTCTAAGCCTATCTGGGTATTGATTTTCGCCCGTCTGTTGACCGATCCGTTCTGGTTTTTCTATCAGTACTGGCAGGTTGGTTTTATGCAGGAAAAACTGGGACTCTCTTTATCTCGTGTTGGGGAGTTGATGTGGTTCCCCCCACTTGCTGCCGTGTTTGGCGTGCTGGTAACGTGCAAGGTTTCGGACCGGCTGGTGGCGCGCGGCGTTGAGCCAACGCGTGCCCGGTTGATCATTATCTGGTCGGTGACCTGCCTCTGCCCGCTGGTCCTCCTGTTGCCTTCCGTCACCAATGATATTGCCGCTACGGGCATTATGACGGTTATCAATTTCATGTGTACGGCCTGGCTGAGCATGGCAACCATTATGATGGGTGGCCTTGCTCCCCGAATCGCCATTGCCACCGCGATTGGTATTATGAGTGCGCTCGGAGGCATCAGCTCCATTATTTTCAACGGCTTCGTGGGCACGATTATCGACCACTTCGGCTATTCCGTGCCCATTTATGCCGGTGCGCTACTGCATCCGCTGGGTGCTATTATTCTTGCAGTCTATTTTTTATCCAGGAAAAAAACATTAGTTCATCAGGAGCATAGTTTATGAAACAAGATGTTATTCCCTCGCTAATAGGTGAGGCATGTGCAGATTTTACCGTTTTGTACTGCCTGGTTACGCATGAGGAATATTTGTTTGCTGCATGGTATGACCCGGCGCACCGTATAACTATTGGTTGTCGGGTACCGCTCAGTGAAAAATGGGTGACGTTCCAGCCGGAAGGTTTCTGGATTGATGAGCGTAATCGCTATTCCAATATTACGGATTATGATTCACACAATTACCTGACGCTGGCTATTGATGCCGACGGGTATATTCATTTATCCGGGAATATGCATGTTGACCCGTTAATTTATTATCGCTCGCAAAAACCGCTGGATATCTTCTCAATACAGCCAGTGTTATCGATGGTGGGTGAGCGGGAAAACCGTGCCACCTATCCGCTGTTTTTTAAAGACAGGGACGGTCAGTTGCTGTTTCGTTATCGCGACGGATGCAGCGGTAATGGTGATGACATTTACAACCGCTGGGATTCTCAAAGCCAAAGGTGGCTGCGTTTGCTGGAAACACCGTTACTCAATGGCGAAGGGGAGCGCAATGGCTATGCCAGGCCGCCGGTGGCCGGGCCGGACGGATACTGGCACATGGTCTGGATGTGGAGAGAGACACCGCACTGTGAAACCAATAACAATTTGTCGTACGCCCGCAGTCGGGATCTGCTGCACTGGGAAACTTCTGCCGGTAAGCCACTGACGTTACCGATTTCACGTTCGGTGGGAGAAATCGTTGACCCCGCCGCACCGGAGGAGGGACTGATCAATATGGTTCAGGAAGTGGGGTTTGATAACCAGGGACGACCCGTACTTATTTTCCATCGCTACGACGCGCAAGGCCACTCGCAGGCCTGGCTGGCAAGACCGGACGGCAAAGGTGCGTGGCTGAAAACGCAAATCAGCCAGTGGGATTTTCGCTGGGACTTTCGCGGCCCTGGCTCCATTCCACCGGATGTTACCCTCTGTGCGCCGCGTCCGGTAGGCCACGCCCGGCTGGAAGTTGAATGGCAAGCGGTAAACGCCGGGCAGGGCTTGTGGGTCATTGATGAGGAAACTCTGCAGGTCATTGCCCGTAAGCCGGTGTCCCGGACGCTGTGCACTACGCAGCGTCAGCCCCGCCAGCATATTCACCCGGATGCCGAGGTTCAGCTGGTTGCCGCGCTGGACAGTGACGGGCGCGAACAGCGTCGCTACTGGCTACGCTGGGAAGCGCTGCCTATTTTCCGCGATGTTCCCCACACCGCAGAGGTGGGGGCAACACGGCTGGAACTGATTGATACCGGCGTGGAGTAAACAGAAAAACCCGTCCTTGCGACGGGTTACTGGCATTGATTCGGTGAAATACCGAACTGCTTGCGGAACAGGCGTGAAAAATAGCTGATATCCGTAAAGCCGCAATGTGCTGAGACTTCTGAAACGGACATCTGAGAAAATTGCAGGCAATATTTTGCCTGCAATAGTTTAAGCAGGGAAAGATATTGCTGGGGTGAAATACCGGTATATTCGGTAAAGCCCCGCTGCAGGGTACGGCGCGATATCGCAAACATCTGGCATAATTCATCAATATTTAGCGGGCGATCCCAGTGATTATTTAACCAGATGATTATCTGGCTAATACGATCATCGCTGGAGCTGAAATCATGCGTCTTATATCGCCATTCGCTAAGAATATGCAGTGCTTCAAGGAAAATCATCTCCTTGTGACTTTCGGCGAGAAATTTATCCGCGTACGCATTTTCATGATGCGCCGAAAGACGGCTAATGACATGCTTCATAATCCGCATATCGATTTGCCAGATATTGGTCTCTTCCTCCGAGGGCAGTAAATGGTCTATCCCTTTGATGATATTAAACTGATCGCGCCCCAGATAGAGAAGATTCACCTGGTTTAAATTGTTCATATTTTCAAAGAGATGGTAATCCTTCCGGTTAAGGTAGCACAGCGTCCCGGCGGTCAGTAAATACGGTTTTTCATTGATAACATGTACGCCGCTCCCGCTCTCGACTAAAAAGAGCTCACAATATTCATGGGTATGTTCGCGACTGATACTTTTCTCCGGCTGCCAGAAATGAAATACCACCTTTTCCATAGGATGGTGGAAATGCGTATCCCTTGGAAGAACAAGAGTCATAACAAGTCCTCTTTAGTACCCGAATGCCGGGCCTGACAGTTAAGAATTACAGGTTATAACCTAGGGGTTGTGCTGCCATGATAAATTGATGCTCATCACGGAAATGAAACATTATTTTATTTCATGGTATGGTGCATTTTTATAACGTTAGTAATAGTGCGTTGGGATGCCATTTTCACCCGCCGTTTGTCGTAATAGTGCAAATGGTATTGATATATTTCACAGTTGTATCGCGAAGGTCTTTCACTCGTTTTGCGCGTCGATAAAATCACTCTCCGTCAGCAAAATATGATAGCAACACACTCTGTGAAATTAATTCCTGGACGATATTTGGTGTTGATCGTTGCGCACCAGTCGCGTGCCAGTATGAATTTAAAATACCCCATAATGTTATTCTGGAATAATAGAAATGATAATCAGAAAGGTCCTCCTGGCGGGTGTCGTATTCGGCATTGCATCTCCGTTATTTGCCGCTGAAATATACAATAAAGACGGCAATCAGCTGCAACTTACAGGGGCGGTACACGCCCGACATTATTTTAGTGATGATACGTCGTTGAACGGAGACAACACCTTTATTCGTTTTGGCTTTAAAGGGAAAGCGCGCATTAATGAATGGTTATCGGGCTACGGCCAATGGGAAGTGAACGTTCAGGCTAACCATACGGAATCCGGCAGCGATGCACAAACCGGGAACGCCACCCGTCTTGCTTACGCCGGGTTGAATGCCGACATATACGGTTCTCTGGATTATGGCCGTAACTGGGGGATTGATTATGACGTGGCCTCCTATACGGACTATGCGCCGATTTTTAACAATCTGACCTTTAGTGCAGGCGATAATTTTATGACCGGAAGGGGGACAGGTTTATTAACCTGGCGTAATCACGATACTTTTGGCCTGATTAACGGCCTTGATTTTGCTGTCCAATACCAGGGTGCTAACGACAGTTCCGAAGCAACGGGCAGCAGTCGTTCAGCCACAAAACAAAACGGAGAAGGCTACGGGATGTCGCTGACCTGGCATGCCACGGATGCCATCAGCATTGTCGGCGCGGGTTCGTCATCACGGCGCACAGAGGCCCAGCAGGCGTTGTCGTTGGGTAAAGGTGAGTATGCGGACATGTGGGGCGGCGGCATCAAATATGCCGGTAAGCAGCTGTATCTGGCGACCATTTATGCCGAAACCCATAACCTGACGCCGATAAAATCACTGGGCTATGCCAATAAAACCCGCAACTGGGAAGCGGTTGCCGGATATCAATTTAATAACGGCATTAAACCGCAGGTCGGTTATTTCTGGTCCAGAGCGCTGGATGTGGAAGGCACCGGCAACGTGGATTTAATCCGCTATGTTGATTTGGCCATGATGTATTACTTCAACGACAATATGGTCACCTATGTCGACTATAAAATAAACATGCTCGACAGTAATACCCAGTTCGGCATCACCAATGATGATGTCATTGGCTTTGGCTTAACCTATCACTTCTGATTGCCCACATAAAAAGCCGACAGGGAGCGTCGACTTTTTACTGTGCTCTGTTTTGTGAGAAGGTCGCGATGATTACTGCCGCAACCCTGATTGATAATGGCGTTGAAGATGCCGAAACCGTTGGCGTTTATAGTCAGCTAAAAGACGTGGGGATTTGCGCTGTTCTCATCGCCTGTTGTGAAACCACAGCGGTGAGCGCCTATTTGGCAGCAGAATTGAAGCCACCATCGATTAAGCGACGTCTCAGACCAGCTCTTTGTGCTGTTTCATTTGCAAGCGTGCGTATTCTGGCGGTGAATCAACTGCTGCGGGCGCGGCGATTTACCTGCCCGGCACCGTTCTGGTATGGCATTACGGACGGCGTCTATCACTAACAGGATCTGCTGGTGGATGACAATCTGATCACCGAGCATGGTCCTGACCTGGTGGAGCCGTTTGCCCGGTAGATTATCGATACATTGCATGAGAAAAAGGCGTTTCCACACACGTGATAAGGGGGAAGTAATATTTTGTTTTTACAACCAAAGTGAAGAAGAGCAGGTGGCAGATGGCGTATCCCGCCGGCTGCTGGTCCATGGTGGGAAAATGATGTCGGTGGAAGTCACTTTCCAGACAGGCGCTATCAGGGGTCAGTTTGGATATAGAAAATTAAGGCTATTTTTTGACCTGCCTGAACGACAACCCGTCACTGCTGGAGGAAATTACCGCCTGGGTCAGGGAGCTTTCCGGCGATGAACGCCGATCGGCCAGGGCGTGTAAGGTGTTATATGATAAATCCGGGTTAGTGGCTGAAAAAAAGCCCCTCAGGGCTTTGAGTTACAGACTTATTTGAGGATTTACCCGGTTTCAGTTTATCAGTATTTCCCGGCGTTTTTTTATTGTCGCGCTGGCGTTTATCCGGTTCCCCTGTTGATTCGGCAATACGTTTTGGACCTGGCTTAAGACTCATGGTCGTTCTCCTTTGCAAATTTAAGAGATAATTGCTCTGCCTGAATTGTGTACTTTTCTACTCTCATTCCCGCACTCTTTCAATGGATACTTTTCGTACGAAAACTACCGGTTCCGTACATATCCCCTTATACCTGTCCAGAAGTTAGTGATTTTTGTTTCGTACATGCGCTATGATTCGTACATCCATTTCGTACAGAAAATTATGCCATGTCACGCGTTTTTGCCTACTGCCGGGTGTCCACCCTGGAGCAGACCACGGAAAACCAGCGCCGGGAAATTGAAGCCGCCGGTTTCAGCGTCAGACCACAGCGACTGACTGAGGAACAAATCAGCGGCTCGGTGGCAGCCAGCGAACGGCCCGGTTTTGCCCGGCTGCTTGACCGCATGGAAAATGGCGATGTGCTGATTGTCACCAAACTGGATCGACTGGGCCGTGATGCAATGGATGTACGAAAAACGGTGGAGCAACTGGCCGCATCAGATATTCGTGTTCACTGCCTGGCGCTGGGCGGCGTGGACCTCACCAGTCCCGCCGGAAAAATGACCATGCAGGTGATTTCAGCGGTGGCGGAATTTGAACGCGACCTCCTTATCGAGCGGACACACTCCGGCATTGCCCGCGCCAGGACTGCGGGGAAACGCTTCGGCCGTCCCCCGTCCCTGAGTCATGAACAGCGACAAAGCGCACTGGGACGACTGAACGCGGGTGCCAGTGTCAGCGCCGTGGCCCGCGAATTCAGTACCTCCCGGCAGACCATTATGCGGCTGAAGAAGCTGGTTTAAGATATAACACCCTTATAATGTCAGCATTTTTAACTGAGGGCATCGTCATGACGTCACTTTCCCCACTGACCGTAAGAATTTCGCATGAGACAAAGGCGCGCCTGAAAAATATTGCCGAGTCCCGGGATGAAAATTTCAGTCAGACCACCGGATATCTCCTTAATCTCGCTTTTGACCTTCAGTCCGGAGGGGCTTCAGTCACAGTCGCTGATGGCCGTCCGGATGATGAACCGGAGAGTATCCCTTCACTCAGTGCCGGGGAAGTCCGGGCACTGCGGAACTTACTGGAAAAGAAAAAATAGTGGGTTCCACGGCAGGCAGGGGGGCTGAGCATGTGTGAATTCATCGCAGGGGCTGCAGGGGTGGCAGGTATCATTCTGGTGATGATTGTCATGGATTACTGCTGGCGGCGACGTTGAGACAGATAAAGTGGCATGAACCAGAGAAGGCGGGGGCAATCAAAAAGCCCCTTCCGGCGTGAAATCCGGCATTCCGGAAGGGAGGGCAACGGCCCTTCGTTACAAAAAGAGCGTTTTCAGGATAAGGTATTATCCTCAGACAGCAAACGGTAAAACGCTGTTTTATTCCCTCCATTACCTTCAGGGAGCAACAGGATGGAAAATCTCCGGAAACTGGCCCGCGGGCAGAAAGCGCTGATGGCCCTGCTGACCTGGGCCCGGCAGACGGGGTGGGACGTTCACCGCACGTCCGGCGGGCATGTGAAATTCACGAAACCGGGTTGCGGGCCTGTTTACACCAGTTTCACGCCGGGCGACCACCGTGCGGTCAGGAACGCCCGGGCACTGCTGCGGCGTTGCGGGAAAAAGGATGCGGAGTGAGATAAAAAAGCCCGCTCAGATGAGCGGGCAGGTCACAATGCTGAGGCGGACTGATTTATTATTATGGGGTTGTGTGGTGCCGGGTGCCTCCCGGTGAGTCAGGGTCAGCCACCCTGAACCCGCGTGAATGTGTCATCCATTGCCACAGTCAACTGCAGCCTGCTGTTTGCGCCCCGCCGCTGAGGGGGATTCACCACACATAATTCAGTTCAGTTGCTGTCTCTTGCTGTCTCTTGCTGTCTCTTGCTGTTCTGCGCTTCCGCGTCAGCCCTCATCCGTTCAATGTCAGCCAGCATGGCTTCCAGTTCCCGGAAGGAACTGGCCGGGGTCTGGCAGGCCAGCCGGTAACGTCTCTCAGCCGCCGCCAGCCCGGTACGTTTTTCCCGTAACTGTTTCTCATCTTCCGTCATGTGTCTCTCCTGGCAGAAAATCACTCAGCCTGTGCTGTCCCGGTACGATCGCGCAGGGACATAAGGAAAAAAAGCCCCCGGTAACAGGGGCGAATGGTCATATGCAATCTCTTTTTGTGTATTGCCTGCTTTTTCATCGCAGCTCCCGGACCGTACCAGATGAGGGGAAGTTGACAAGTCTGAAAGATTATTTTTTTCGGATTTCGCCTGGATTCCAGGAATAATCCTGGTTCTTCAGGGCATCTGGCGTGGTTTGCCGGCTGTAGCAGCCAGGCACGGCGGACATCAGACTGAGCCTCTGCACGGTCAGGGCGTGTACATGAGCGGGCAGCAGCCGGACGGTGTGAAAGTATGGGCGGATATGTGGGGGAAAACGCAAATGCCGGGCGGTCAGGTAAACACCATGCCGGCCAACGACAACCACACGCGAAACATTCTGCTGGACGGCCTGAAAATCCGGAAAAACTGACCTGTATCCGGAACCCGACCGCCAGAAAGCAACTCCCTTTATTTTATTCATTTGCCGGCATTATTGTGACCGGTAACCGGATAAAAAAGTCCGCTCAGATGGACGGGCAGATCATAATGTTGAGGCGGTGATTTATTATTATGGGGTTGTGTGGCGCCGGGTGCCTCCCGGTGAGCCAGGGTCAGCCACCCTGACCTGCGCTGTTTCTCTTACACTACAACGTTAATGTCACTCGGCTGTTTACGCCCCGCCGCTGAGGGGGATCCGCCATGCATAATCCGGTACACAGCCAGATAACGGGGACCGTCAGCCCCACTCAGCCAGAGAGGCCGATCCCGCCCGCAGCTCCGCTTCCATCTGCTCAATGTCATCAGGCATTGCACCCAACTGGCGGGAGGTGATGGCCGGTATGCGGCATGCCCGCTGATAACGCATCCGGGCCACGGCCAGCCGGATATGTTTCTCCCGGATGTCTCTCTCACTTTTTGTCATACGTCTCCCCCTGTCAGGAAAAACTCAGCCCTGATGGCAAAACCGGCACGGTCTGCAGGGCATTATGAAAAAAATGCCCTCGCGGGAAAGGGCAAAGTAATATGCATTCTTTTATTATTACGCTTTGATTTGCAGAACCTGACCCTATAAAATTTGTGGATTAAGGCAAGTCCCAAAGGCAAATTTTTCAGATTTACCCTGGATTCCAGGACTATTCCTGGTCCTTCAGGCGGGGGATGTTTAACCGTTGTGCGTCATATGACGGTCAAATAAGGACAGCGGCGGGCCACGAAAATATGCGCACATGACGGTGTCATGTGGCGGAGGGGGGGAGACATTACTGTATTGGTGTTACACGGGCAGGGCGTGTAAGGTGTTATATATTAAAAAGAGGTCATTTCCGGGCAATTTTTGCGGTTTTAGCCCATTATGCCCAGAGGCTGAGGAAAATCCTAACCGGCATAATCCGGGCACCGTTATGTGAAAACTGACGTAACGCGCGTGCATTACGGTTACCTACGGGGCATATCTTGCTCAGGCGGGAGGGCTGGCGGGATAACCATAACGCATTTACCGTCTCTACCGTGAGCAAGGCCTGTATCCGAATCACGTCTGAGGCATGGATTTTATCTCCGATGCGCTGTTTGACGGAAAGCGGTTACGCCTGCTGACGGTTATCGACCTGTTCACGCGTGCATGTCCGGTGAACTGCGTCGGGCAGAACCGGCATTCAACGGAGGTTGCGGGGATGCTGGACCGGTGGGTGTATGAGCGTGGAATAAGGATTGACTTCTCGCGCCCGGGAACATCAACGGACAATGTGGAGGTGGAGTCCTTTAATGGCAAGCTGCGCCAGGAGTGTCTGAACGAGAACTGGTTTATGTTGCTGGAGGATGCACAGTGCAAAATCGAGGCCTGGCGCATACTCTATAACCAGAGACGTCCCCATTCTGCGCTGGGCTGGATGACCCCGTCCGAATTTGCTGAAAAATCTGCCGGTTGCCAGAATATGCAACCAACATGAAGCCGGTTATTCCTGATTACGGCTGGAGCATCTTCGGGTTCAGGGTCAATCATGCCGGGATTCTATTTCTGAATGGTGCAGTATTTCAAGTCATGGTCAATTTCAAAAATTGTTAAGGTCATCACCAGCCACAGGAGCGGATATAAAGATTAATATTGGTGGAATACCAATATTAATGCGCGCAAAAATAGGAGGGCAGCAGCATTCAGTCTGATGATAAAGAGCGGGACTGTAGTTTGGTGGATTTTTTGTTCATACATGACATAAAGTAGTATAAATATTCTATTACAGGTGCACCCCATGGATACTCATTCCTCTCGGCTACCCATAATACTGCCGATCAGCCGCGCCGATAAAATAGCGCTGCTGACCAATATGCTTAACGTCAGCGTGGATTGCATAAAAGTCATAAAAACCAACGGGTGTTTGGTTTTTATGAACCGCTCCGGATGCGAGGCGCTGGGCGTCAGTGTTGACGAAAAGGAGTTTGGCATGGAGTGGATAGCACTGCTGCCCAAATCAGTCCACCGGAGAGGAAGGGCGGCCCTGGAAAAGGCCGTTAACGGTGTATGCTCAGGATTCAGGGGTATAAGCATACAGCAGGATGGCAGCATCATGCACTGGGATAATATGCTAACGCCGGTGATGGACAGCACCGGTAAAACGACCATCATCCTGTGCGTTTCCAGAAATATCACGCGCCAAGTTGAGGCCGAAAAAAAGCTAAAAGCTGCCAGCGAGACCGACCCGCTGACCGGTCTGCCAAACCGCCGGATGTTTAAAAAACACCTCAGCATGACGTTGTCCAGAGTCCGTCGTAAGAACGGAAAGGCTGGTATCCTATTTATCGACCTCGATGATTTTAAAGTCATCAATGACACCCTGGGCCATGCGGCTGGGGACAGAACCCTGAAACAGTTCTCTGCAGACTTACAAAGAATCAGCCCGGCCCGGGCGTTCATTTCTCGGCTGGGAGGAGATGAATTTGCGATCGTGATGGAGATCGCGGATGAAGGTGAACTGATCGCCTGTGCAGACGATATCCTGACCCGGGTCAGGCGGACGATCCGGTTCAGTGGTGCAATGGTCGGGTTTAGCCTGACCATCGGTGCAGCCGTTTATCCGGCACATGGTTTAACGGCGGATGTTTTGATGAAACGTGCCGATATGGCTATGTATCAGCAAAAGATGAAGGGTAAAAACGGATTCTGTTTATCTGACGATACGGTCCCTGTCGTTAAAAAATAGGGTTAACACATTAGTTTGGTTCTTAAAGCAGCACACTCTCCTGCCTCGTCTGAACCTGCAAATAACTGTAAGAAATGAGATGACTTTCCTTTGAGGACTCCCACAAATTTCAGTAAACCACGACGATATACTTATACCTCCTCTTCAACTGGATTGTAAGCGTCTAATTTAGCTTGCAATTACCCACATCTAATAGAGAAGTGGTTTACTGAATTTGGCCACCTGAACAGAGGTGGACTGACCCCACGCCCGTAGACAAATTCTGTCCTCACGATTGGGCCTGTTCGAAGGCCTCCGGACTGACGCCGCCGGGCCCGGTTGTAGAACACTTCAATGTAATCGAAGATATCCGCCCGGGCCAGATCCCGGGTTTTGTATATTCTCTTCCTGATGCGTTCTTTTTTCAGTGAACTGAAGAACGATTCGGCCACT
>Ga0268257_1000900_pt1 | contig 29214 bp, 23 predicted proteins | sample AgamicAtPrz_FD_200249 | JGI IMG/M metagenome (GOLD analysis project Ga0268257, IMG submission 200249) | Agave microbial communities from Guanajuato, Mexico - At.P.rz (v2) (version 3) | ecosystem: Host-associated > Plants > Phyllosphere > Phylloplane/Leaf | place: Guanajuato, Mexico | collected... | reverse complement strand
CACACGGGTGAGGTTCTCGGTCGTGGCCGAGAGGCGGTTTTCCGTCTCACGACGACGCTCCTTGTACTTGGAAACCCCGGCCGCTTCCTCGAGGAACAGGCGCAGCTCCTCGGGGCGCGACTCGATGATGCGGCTGATCGTGCCCTGACCGATGATGGCGTAGGCACGCGGCCCCAGACCCGTGCCCAGAAACACGTCCTGCACGTCGCGGCGACGCACGGGCTGGTTGTTGATGAAGTAGCTGCTATTGCCTTCGCGCGTGAGCACGCGCTTGACGGCGATTTCGCCGAACTGGCCCCACTGGCCGCCCGCGCGATGGTCGCTGTTGTCGAAGGTCAGCTCCACACTGGCGCGGCTGGACGGCTTGCGATGCGTGGTGCCGTTGAAGATCACGTCCTGCATGGACTCGCCACGCAACTCGCTGGCCTTGCTCTCGCCCAGCACCCAGCGCACCGCATCCATGATGTTGGACTTGCCGCAACCGTTGGGTCCCACCACACCGACCATCTGCCCCGGCAGAATGAAATTGGTGGGCTCGGCAAAGGATTTGAAGCCGGAGAGCTTGATGGAATTCAGGCGCACAGTGTCAGTGTCGGTCTAGAAGCTGGCCTGCAAAGGCTTGTGGTGGGGAAGAGAAGCGCCAACAGCAGCGGCAGCCATGCAAAGCCTCAAGGCCCTGCCCGTGCTCGCAACCATTAGCAGAAGGGAATCATAACGCGGCCTGCCCCTTCGTCAGCCAAGATTGCTGCATACACACAAACCATAGCTGCCTGTGCTTGTGCGCCAAGGGCTGGAGGCGGATTTCAACCGCCAAACCTGCCGAGGGTTGCCTCAGGCACGCGGCTGAAAGGCGATCAGCCCGGCTCCCAGCAGGCAGACGGCAACTCCCGCGATATCCCAGGCACTGGGTTTGATGCCATCGACCAGCCACAGCCATAAAAGCGCCATGCTGATGTAGATGCCGCCGTAGGCGGCGTAGATGCGGCCCGAGGCCGAGGGGTGCAAAGTCAGCAGCCAGACAAACAATGCCAAGCTGGCCGCTGCAGGCAGCAGCAACCAGACACTGCCGCCCTGCTTGAGCCAGAGCCAGGGCAGATAGCAGCCCACGATCTCCGCCACGGCAGTCAAAGCAAACAGCAGCAAGGTCTTGATTTCAGGCAATTTGAACTCTCACACAACGAAAAGCAGGCATTGTAGAGACCGCAACCGCCTCAGCGCATGGACACCGGGCTGAGCGCCGGCGTCGCAGAACCCGGCACATTGCCATTCGTGACCAGCCCCTCGAACTCGCTGACTGGCACAGGCGGGCTCATCAGATAGCCCTGCCATGCATAGCAGCGTATGCCTTCGAGGAAACGGCACTGCGCCTGCGTCTCCACGCCTTCGGCAATCACATGCAGACCCAGACTCTTGGCCAGGGCCACGATGGTGCGGGCAATGGCCGCATCATTGGGGTCGGTCAGCACGTCACGCACAAAGCTGCGATCGATCTTGAGCTGGTCCAGCGGCAGCCGCTTCAGATAGGACAGCGAAGAATAGCCGGTGCCGAAATCGTCCAGCGAGAATCCGATGCCGTAGGACTTGAGGCGCATCATCTTGGCGATCGTATCGTCCACATCGGCCACCAGCATGCCTTCCGTCAGCTCCAGCTTGAGCCGGCGCGCATCGGCCCCATGCTCAGCCAGCGCCTTGAGCACCTGCTCGACAAAGCCGCTCTGGTGAAACTGCTTGGGGCTGACATTGACCGAGAGCACCAGTTGCGCATAGCGGGGATGCTTGGCCCATTTCGCCAGCTGCTGACAGGCCGCCCTGAGCACCCAGTCCCCCAGAGGCAGGATGACGCCGGTTTCTTCGGCCAGCGGAATGAAGTGGGCGGGCGGAACAAAGCCTTTTTCGGGGTGCTTCCAGCGCAGCAGTCCTTCGGCACCGATCACCTTGCCCATTTCCACCTGGGGTTGATAGAACAGCTCGAACTCGCCGGCCTGCAGGCCGGCTCGCATGTCCTGCTCCAGCGTACGGCGCTCCTGCAAGGCCGATTGCAACTGCGGATCAAAGAAGCAGCTGACATTGCGCCCCTGGCTCTTGGCCTGGTACATGGCCATTTCAGCGCGGCGCTGCACTTCCTCACCCGTCAGTTCGGGCTCGCCAAACAGGCTCAGACCCATGCTGACGGTAATGGAGCGCAGCACTCCGCCGATCTCTATGGGCTCGCGCAAGCGGTCCAGCCATTGATCGGCCTGCTGCTCCAGCCTGGCGGCAGCCGCCACGGAATCGCCGCCCAGATCCTCGATCAGCAGCACGAAATCGTCACCGCCCTGGCGGGCAATCGTGGCCCCCGAAGGCAGCAGACCACGGATGCGTTGACTCATCGACTGCAGCAGCAGATCGCCCTGATCCAGGCCGTAGGTCTCGTTGAAGGCCTTGAAGTTGTCGATATCCAGCAGTACCACTCCACCGAAATGGGCCTTGCGCTGGGCCACGGCCAGCGCCTGCTGCAATCGGTCGGCCAGCAGGCGGCGGTTGGGCAGTCCTGTCAGGGCATCGTAGAAGGCCAGACGACGGACCTCCTGTTCGGCCGCCATGCGCTGGCTCTGGTCCTGCAGCACCATCAGGCATCCATCGGCCTGCAGCACGGCGCTGACTGCCACCGGGCGGCGCAGGCCGTCAAGACCTCTGAGCATCAGGGTCTGTGCAGACACGGTGCACGCAGCGGCCTCAGTGGCGAGCTCGTCCCACTGCGCATCCTTGCCATCCACGCGCTCGTGTTCGGAGCGGCGCAGCTGCAATATCCGACTGGCCTGTGCCTTGGCGACCTGCCAGCGCTGGATCACGCGCTCGCGCTCTGCGGTGTCGGGGAACATGCGTTCCCACCACTGCTGGGTGGACACGCTGGGTTTGCCGCCATAGCCGGCCAGACGCAGAAACTCCTCGTTCCAGTACACCAGGCGCCCGTCCAGATCCTCCATGACCAGCCCTACCGGCAACCTTTGCATGAGACTGCGCAACTGCTGGTGACCCAGCCGCTCCATCTGCTCCAGGCGCTTGCGCCCGCTGATGTCCTGCACCAGCACCTGCAATCGACGGGACTCATGACGTCCGGTCAGAAACGCGTTGAGCTCCACCCAGACCGGCGCACCATTCTTGGAGCGCAGACAGAACTCGCCCGCGTTGTGCTGAAACTGCTGCAGGTCCAGTCCTTCGAGAAGCTGGGCGCACTGGGCCTGGTCTTCAGGCATGACCAGCTCCAGCACGCTGCGCCTGTGAATGTCCTGGGCTTCGTAGCCCAGCAGCCTGCAGAAATGCTGATTGACCTTGAGCACGCTGCGCGTGGCGATATCCAGCTCGAGCACGCCCATGGCGGCCTGCTCGCACATGGCATGAAAGCGCGCATCGCTCTCCTGCCGCGCCTGTGCGCTGAACTTGAGGCGCCGGCTCCAGCTCCAGCGGCTTTGCCACCAGCCCGAAACCCAGGCGGCCAGCACCAGCCCTGCGAGCAGGCCGGCAGCCAGCACCAGCCATGGCAGGTATCGCTCAAGCCGTCTCTGGCTGCTGAGTGCGGGCTTGAACTGCAGCGACCAGATACGGTCGTACACCTGTATCTGCCGCTCCAGCGGCTTGATTGCGGCAAACTCCGGATGGGTTTCCGCCTCTGCCCACAAGGAGCCCGTGAACAGTATCTCCGAGCCGCTGGCAAGCAGGGACAGCGGCAAGGCCGGCCGTTTGTGGTCCAGGCCGACCTTGGGCAATGGGTCGGCGGGGCTGAGGTCCACCAGCTTGAAAGCGACCTGCGGATAAAGATTGGCCGGGACCAGCCCTCTGGCAAATTCACCGAGCCGGATCCGGGCATCGACCGTTCCAAGCAGCTTCTCGGAGCCGTTGTAGCCCCCTTCCTGGGCAGCAGGCCATAGCGGCGCACGCAACGCAACGCCCTTGGGGCTATCGGGCAGCTGCAGAAAGCGAAACGGCGCCGACATCGACATCTGGCGCGAATTCCATACCTGCATCAGACCATGAAATGCCGCTGCCGGCTGACGTGCATTGCTCCCCGCCAGAGCCTCGTTGTCGATCATCGGCCAGACATATGAAACCTCGAAGGCCTGGGAATCACGCGCAAGATCGGTATGCAGTTCCTCGTTCACCGCACGGGTCAGACTCAGTGCCTGCAGCCCGACCAGGCTCTCACGGCTGAGCAAGGCATGAGCATGCTGGGAAAACATCTGCTGGCCCGCATCCACATCACTGGCCATTTGCTCGGCCAGCTTGGCAAGCAGCCGGTCATAGCTGCCCAGGCGCTGCTCCAGAGATCGCGTTGCCATATCGGCACTGAGCTGCAAACGCTGTTGCATGCGCGACTCCTGGCTCTGATGGAGCAGCCAGCTCCCCAGACAGCCACAGGAAATCCCAAAACCCAGTGCCAGCAGCGCCAACCAAGGTTTGCGCACTGTCATCACTGGCTGAGTTGCGAATTGCGGCATGCAAAAAACACAAGATTCCTGAGTTGCGAAGTGGCTCCGGTCCGCAGTAGCGCCTTGCAGCAAAGGCTGCGACACCATAAGCCAATGGGAAGAGCGACATAGTTTGTAGGAACAAACCTACAGCCAAAGAACATTCACGCCAAGTGATTACCCTGAAAGGCTTGCCATGATTGCTTCTAGATTTAGATCAAATCATAGGCATAAGCTTGTATATCCAATACAAAGCGCTGCAAAATCAAGAGCAAGCCTCCGCCTCAAAATTGACAAATGTCAATATTTGTCGGAGCTTAGTCCTATTCCGACTTGATCACAAACCACGACAATTTGTATCTTTTCTGCAACAATCAAGCAGAACCACAGTGCGGAACCCGGTTATTTCCGCCTGCAGGCGAGTGAGTAACAAGGTTTTTCAACCGGTAACAGCGCAACCATGTCCCAACGCCCGACCCTGCTGATCGTCTACCACTCCCTGACGGGCGGCACGCTCCAGATGGTCGAAGCCGCCAGTGCCGGCGCCCGCCAGGAAGCATCCGTGCAGGTCCGCCTGCTGCATGCGACCGACGCCGGCCCGCAAGACCTGCTGCAGGCCCAGGGCTATCTGTTTGCGACGCCGGAGAATCTGGCTGCGATCAGCGGCCTCATGAAGGATTTTTTCGACCGAAGCTATTACGGCGTGCTTGACCGGATACAGGGCCGCCCCTATGCCAGTCTGGTCTGTGCGGGCAGTGACGGTCATAACGCAGCCAGACAGATGGAACGCATTGCCACCGGCTGGCGTCTGAAGGCAGTGGCGGAGCCGCTCATCATCTGCACCCATGCCCAGACACCGGAGGCCATACTGGCCCCCAAGCAGGTCCCGGCCGCCGACCTCCAGCGCTGCGAAGAATTGGGGCAGTCGCTGGCCGCCGGGCTGGCTTTGGGCATTTTTTAGAAAAACCAGGGTTTGCCCGCATCATTCCGCGCAGGACAGGCTCCAGACAAAGGCAAGAATGGGGCCTTCGAATCGGCTTGTATAAATGTGCCATCATTTCGCGCGCATGCTTTTCTCCGATGCGCACTCCCAAGCAGGCATAGTCTGCGACTTCACCAGCTCTTGCGTCCATGATTGAACCAGACACCGCACGTCCCAAGCGCACGCCTCGCGGCCCCAGTCCGCAAAAGACTCAGGCCACGCGCCGCTCCATCGTGGCGGCTGCGTTTGCAGAATTTCTGGAACACGGCTATGCGCGTGGCACCACGGCTTCGGTGGCACAGCGCGCGGGACTGTCAAAGGTCACGCTGTTTCGCTATTTCGACAGCAAGGAAGCCCTGTTCGAAGCTGTCATCCAGACACATATCGCCTCGGCCGCCGTGGCCTTGCAGTCCAGCCCCATGCACGAGCAGGAATCGGTGGGCGAGTATCTGCTGCGCACCGTGGGCGCCGCTGCGGAGGTCATAGACAGCAGCGGCCGCTCTGCCACAGCCAGACTGGTCGTCGCCGAAGGCCTGGAGTTTCCGCTGCTGGCGCAGATGTATCGTCGCTATGTCCACGACGCCTTGCTCGAGCATTTCACCCGGCTCGCGCAGCTGGCCGCCAAACGTGGAGAGCTCAAGGCACCGGAGCTGGTGCAGCACCCGGAATTGCTGCTTGCACCGCTGTGGCTGGCCATGATGAACAACACCGTCATTCATCCCGAAGTGCCCATGAATGCCGGAACCCTGTTCCGGCTCCAGGTGACCCTGCTGTTCAAGATGCCTTGAGTGTTGGCGCGCCCGGATTTCAATGAAATCCGGCCCAATCGCTTACTGGTAAAGCGCTAGTAGCTATCAAAAATAACAAAGCCGCAGTCTTTGGGACTGCGGCTTTGTTCATCGAGCGAGTTCGCCCATCAACCCGGCTGTGGGGCCTCTTCTCCACCCAGTGCCTTCCACAGGGTCACGCGATTGAGCTGCTCCGACAGGCGCAGGCCTATCAAGGTCTGCTGCGCGGTATAGAGGCTGCGCTGCGCATCCAGCACCGTCAGATAGTTGTCCACGCCGGCCTTGAAGCGAGCATTCGACAAATCAAAGGCTTTTTGCGTATTGGCCACCATGCTGGTCTGGGCGTCCAGCCGCTCGCCCCACTGGGCACGGTCGGCCAGCACATCCGCCACCTCCTTGAAGGCAGTCTGCACGGACTTCTCGTACTGACTCAGCGCAATGCGCTGATTGCTTTCGGCCACCTGTACATTGGCGCGGTTTCGGCCGCCATCAAAAATCGGCAGCTTGACCAGAGGGATGAAACTCCAGGTGCTGTTGTTGTTGCCGAACAGGCGGTCCAGCTCGTTGCTTCCGGTACCGAAACTGCCGGTAAGCGTGATGCTGGGAAACAGCGCCGCTCTGGCTGCGCCGATATTGGCATTCATGGCCTGCAGGTTGCGCTCCGCAGCCTGCACATCAGGACGCTTGAGCAGCACCGACGAGGGCAGAGGTACGGGCACGACCTTGAGAGCCGCCGTGTCTGCCGCGCCCGTCAGGGTCTGGGCGTTGGGCAGCAGCTGTGCAGGCACCGGACCGCCCACCAGCAGCTGCAGGGCATTGCGGTCCCTGTCGACCTGAGAGGTATAACTCGCCACGTCACCGCGCGCGGTATCGACCGTGGTCTGGTTCTGGGCCAGCACCAGACCGGAGGTCGAGCCCAGCTCATGCATGCGCCGTGTCAGCTCGAAAGCCTTGACGCGGCTGTCCAGCGTGTCCCTGGCCAGCTGCAGGCGCGCCTGATCGGCCGCCAGCGTCAGCCAGGCATTGGCGACATCAGCCACCAGACCGATCTGCACATTGCGCCGGTTGTCCTGGCTTTGCAGAAACTGCTGCAGCGAGGCTTCGCTCAGATTGCGGATGCGTCCCCACAGGTCAAGCTCGTAACTGGCAAAACCCAGTTGGGCCGTGTATTGCTCGCTGACGCTGGAGCGCCCTGCCGTCGTCAGATCGCCTGCGGTGCGCGTGCGATTGCTCTGCGCCTGGGCCGTGATGCCCGGCAGCAGATCGGCTCTTGTGATGCCGTACTGAGCGCGCGCCTTTTCGATGTTTTCCAGCGCGACGCGCAGATCGCGATTGTTGCTCAGCGCCAGCGCCACCACCTCGCGCAGCTGCGGCGACTGCAACCATTGCAGTGCCTGGGCCTGTTGCAGCGCCGCCTCGCTGGCCTCGGCCGGCACGGCGTTGCCGGAGACAGTCTCGGGCACCGGCAGATCAGGTGTTTTATAGGCCGGAGCCAGGTTGCAGCCCGCCAGCAAGGCCGTCACTGCGGCGGCCGCCATGGCCGAAAATTTCATGCTCGGGCGCCTCATGCCGCGCTCTCCTTGTTGACGTCAGCCGCCTCATCGCTGCGCGAGCGGCTCTTGAACCAGCTGCGCACCAGCAGGAAGAACACCGGCACGAGGAAAATACCCAGCACCGTCGATGCCACCATGCCGCCCAGCACGGCTGTACCGATGGCATTGCGACCACCAGCGCCAGCGCCGGTGCCGATGGCCAGCGGGATCACGCCGAAACCAAAGGCCAGAGAAGTCATCAGGATGGGACGCAGACGCAGACGCACGGCCTCCACCGTCGCATCGAACAGCTTCTTGCCCTGCTCCTGCAGCTGCACCGCAAACTCCACGATAAGGATCGCGTTCTTTGCCGCGAGCCCCACGGTGGTGAGCAGACCGACCTGGAAATACACATCGTTGGTCAGGCCACGGGTATAGGTCGCCAGCAGCGCGCCCACCACGCCCAGCGGCACGGCCAGCATCACCGACAGCGGCACCGTCCAGCTTTCATAGAGTGCGGCCAGGCACAGGAAGACGAACAGAATCGAGATGGCATACAGCATGGGCGCCTGCGCACCGGACTGGCGTTCCTGCAAGGAAGCTCCCGTCCATTCGTAGGCAATGCCATTGGGCAGCTTCTTCAGAATGTCTTCCACCGTCTCCATGGCTGTACCCGAGCTGATGCCCGCTGCGGCGCGGCCTTCAAACTCATAGGCCGGGCTGCCGTTGTAGCGCAGCAGCTGGGGCGAACCATAGGCCCAGTAGGTTTTGGAAAACGCGCCAAACGGCACCATCTCGCCCTTGTTGTTGCGCACCGTCCATTTGGCAATATCGGTGGGCAGCATTCGGTACTGGGCATCGCCCATGATGTAGACACGCTTGACGCGGCCGTTGTTCAGGAAGTCGTTCACATAGGTGCCGCCCATGGCGCTGGAGAGCACGCTGTTGATGTCGCTGTACGCCAGCCCCAGAGCAGCAGCCTTGCGGTCATCCACATCCACGCGCAGCTCGCTGGCGTCTTCCAGATTGGTGGTGCGCACAGCCGTCAGCAGATTGTTGGCACGCATTTCGCCAAGCACCTGATCACGGGCGGCGAGCAGCGCTTCATGGCCCACACCGTTGATGTCCTTGATCATGAAGTTGTAGCCCGAGCTCGAACCCAGGCCGCGCACTGCGGGCGGCAACACCACCTGCACGCGCGCATCACGGATGCCGGCCAGATCCTTGGTCGCCTTGTTCGCAATGGCCGCAGCCGATTGCGAAGGCAGCGGACGCATGCTCCAGGGCTTCAGACGAATGAAGCCGCGCGCCGAACTCTGGTCGCCATTGAGGCCCGAAACCTGGTTGAAGCTGATCACGTCCGGCTGCTTGGCCAAATACTCGCGCACCTGGTCCAGCACTTCCTGCAGACGGGTATCCGAAGCACCCGACGGCAGATTGACGTTGACATAGACAAAGCCCTGATCCTCGTCCGGCAGGAACGAGGTGGGAAGCTTGGCCATCAGCAACCAGACCGCGGCCAGCACGGCCAGGAAGATCAGCATCATGCGCTTGGTCCGACCCAGGCTGAAAGCAACGGTGCTCTGGTAGCGGTTGGCCGCAGCATCGAAATTGCGGTTGAACCAGCGGAAGAACCGGTCGTTGATGCCCAGCACCCCGGAACGTATGGGGCGCTCGTGGCCATCTCCGTGGCCGAGATCCGGAGCCTTCAGAAGCGTGGCGCACAACGCCGGTGTCAGCGTCAGGGCCACGAACACGGACAGCGCCATGGCCGCCACGATGGTGATGGAGAACTGGCGATAGATCACACCGGTCGAGCCACCAAAGAAAGCCATGGGCACGAACACCGCCGACAGCGTGACCCCGATGCCGACCAGCGCGGGCGTGATTTCCTTCATGGACTGGCGCGTCGCCTCCTTGGGAGACTTGCCAGTCTCGTGCATCACCCGCTCCACGTTCTCGACCACCACGATGGCATCGTCCACCAGCAGGCCGATGGCCAGCACCATGGCAAACATCGTCAGGGTATTGATGGAGAAACCCGCAACGGACAGCACGCCGAAGGTGCCCAACAGCACCACCGGCACGGCAATGGCGGGGATCAGAGTGGCACGGAAGTTCTGCAGGAACACGAACATCACGATCACCACCAGCACCATGGCCTCGCCCAGCGCATGCACCACCTCGTTGATCGAGGCCCGCACAAAGGGCGTGGAGTCCGAGCTCACGAAATAGTCGATCTGATTGGGGAAAAAGGGCTTGAGCTCGGCCAGCTTGGCGGCCACGGCATCCGACACCGCCATGGCGTTGGCACCGTCGGCCAGGATGATGCCCATGCCTGCGCCCGGCATGCCGTTGAGCTTGGCCTGAATGGACAGGTTGTCGGCCCCCAGCTCCACCCGTGCCACGTCCTTGATGGTGACGACAGAGCCGTCATTCGAGGACTTGAGCACGATGCTCTCGAACTGCTCCACGGTCTTGAGCTTGGTACGCGCCGTAATGGTCGCGTTCAGCTGCTGGTTCTGCACCGCGGGCAAGGCCCCCAGCTGGCCCGCCGAGACCTGGGCATTTTGCGCGTTGAGCGCATTGCTCAGATCGGAGGGAATCAGCCCGTATTTCTCCATCTTGGCCGGGTCCATCCAGATGCGCATCGCATAGGGCGTACCGAAGACGTTGATGTCACCGACGCCTTCGATGCGTCCGATGATGTCCACCAGATTGCTGTTGATGTAGTCGCCGATGTCCACGGCGGTCACATCCTCATCGGGCGAATAGAAACTGTAGGTGACCAGAAAATCCTGACCGCCCTTGTTGATGAACACGCCTCGCGTCTTCACGGAGTCCGGCAGGCGGTTGACCGCGCCCTGGATCTTGTTTTGCACCTGCACCTGGGCCACGTCGACATTGGTGCCCGGAGCAAAGGTCAGGGTAATACGGGCCTGACCGGAGGCATTGCTGGTCGAGCTCATATAGAGCATGTTGTCGATGCCCTTGATCTGCTGCTCGATGATCTGCGTCACCGAGTTTTCGACCGTCTCCGCCGAAGCACCCGTGTACTGGGCGCCGATGGTCACCCGGGGCGGAGCGATCTCGGGGTACTGCTCCAGCGGCAGCAGCTTGATCGACAAAGCCCCGGCCAGCATGATGATGATGGCGATGACCCACGCAAAGATGGGCCGGTTGATGAAGAACTGAGCCATGTGTGTCGCCTGCCTTGCTTACTTCTTGGCAGGTGCATCGGCAGCGGCCTGCACGGGCGGCTCGCCACGCTGGCTCTTGCGCTCGGCCTTGGCCTTCAGATCCACTTCCACGGTCTGGACCTTGTCGCCGGGCTTGATGCGCTGAAAGCCATCCACCATCACACGCTCGCCGGCTTTCAGGCCCGTCTTGAGCAACCAGAAAGCACCCACGGCGCGGTCCAACTCCACATCGCGCTTTTCCACCACATCGCCGTCCTTGACGACCATGACATTGGCGCGCCCGGTCAGATCGCGGGTCACCGACTGCTGCGGCACCAGCAAGGCATCGGGCGCCAGGGCCGTCGGCAGCAAGGCCTTCACATACATGCCGGGCATGAGCATGCCGTCAGGATTGGGCACCTCGGCGCGCAAGGTCAGCGTGCCGGTCGTGTCGTTGACGATCACGCCTGCAAAGGCCAGCTTGCCCTGATGCGGGTAGTCGCTGCCGTCGTCGAGCTGGATGCGCACGGGAATCTTGTTGCCCTCCACCTTCTGGTAGCGGCCGGACTCCAGATCTCGCTTGAGCTGCATCAGATCGGAGCTGGACTGGGTGAAGTCCACATACATCGGGTCCAATTGCACGATGGTGGTGAGCGCCGTGGCCTGGCTGGCCGTGACCAGCGCGCCGGGCGTGACGGCAGACAGCGCGATGCGGCCTCCGATCGGCGCCTCGATACGGCTGTACTTGAGATTGATGCGCGCGGTTTCCAGGTTCGCCTTGGCCACCGCCACGTCGGAAGCGGACTGGGCTGCCGCCGCCTGGCTTTCGTCAAAGGCCTGCTTGCTGATGGCATCGATCTTGACCAGTTCGGCATTGCGCCGCGCTGTGGCCGCCAGCGTGCGCTGGCTGGCTTCGGCCTTGGCCACGGCTGCCGCGGCACTGGCCTCGGCAGCCTTCAGCGATGCGGCATCGATCTGGTAGAGCTGCTGGCCCTGCTTGACCTGAGCGCCTTCGGTGAACAGGCGCTGCTGGATGATGCCCGAGACCTGGGGACGCACTTCGGCCGTCATGAAAGCCCGGGTACGCCCCGGCAGGCTGGCATCCAGCTGCTGGCTTTGGGACTGCAAGGTGACCACTCCGACCTTAGGTTCCGACTTGGCCGGGCCTTTTTGCTCTGCCTCGGGCTTGGAGCAACCCGCCAGCGCCGCGGCGATCAGCATGGCGCCCACAGCCAGCGTCCAGCGCTGCTGGCGACGACCCTGCCGGCCTACACCAGGCAGGCAAGAAAAATGCGCCTCTCGGCGCGGTCTCGGCGAAGCGGGCTGGTCAATCTTCATACGTGGAACGGTCTGAACTAAGGAACTTGTCAACATTGTGCGCCGACAATATTAATAAAATGTAAAGCAGCCAAGAGCGCAATGACATGCCGGCAATCACCCGCTTGCCATTCTTCTGTCACACAGGCATGCAAGACATGCTGCGCCATCGGCTTGGTGGCACCCCTGTAGAAAGCCTTGGCAGCAAGGCTCCACCTCATAACGGACTAGAGCCGCCCCCCGCCGCACTGCGCAATCGATGGTCGGCTGTGCCATCAATATCAGCACGGCAACCGCTTTTGCTGCCAAATCAATGCTGCGACTTGCCCGGACGTACCCGCAACACGCTGAAAACCCCGGCCAATGCCGCAAAACCACCGGCCACGGCCAGCGCCAGCAGTTCAGCATTGCCACCATGCCCGCCCGAGATGGCAAAGATGGTGGCCAGTACCACGGCACCAAGCGTCTGCCCGGTCATGCGGGCCGAACTCAGCATGCCGCCCGCTGCACCGCTGCGCGACATGGGTGCCGAGGTGACGATGGTGTGATTGTTGGGCGACTGGTAGAGCGCAAAGCCGCTGCCCGCCAGCAGCATGCGCCAGACCATATCCCAGTGCGCAACATCGATGGGCATGGCCGCGAGCAGCCACAGTCCGCAGGCAAACATGGCCATGCCGATACCGCCCAGCAGCCCGTCGGGATACTTGCCGATCAGACGCCCGGCCACCGGGGCCGTGAGCATGGTAGCCAGCGGCCAGGCCGTGATCAGCATGCCGGCCTCCATGGGCGACAGGCCCCGCGCCTCCAGCAGCAGGAATGGCAGGGCCAGATAGGACAGCATCTGCGCGCAGAAGGCCGAGACCGAGCCGCACATCGACAAGCGGAACACGGGAATGCGCATCAGATCGACCGGAAACAGCGGAGCTGTCTTGTGCCACTGACGGCGCAGATAGACATAGCCGACCACCAGCCCGGCGCCCAGCAGCCACCAGCCCGAAGGCATCAGTGAGCTGCCCGCAGCGCCCTGCCCCATGCGCACGCCCAGTTGCTCACCGCCCAGGAAAAGCAGGGTGAACATCAGAATATTGAGCAATACGTCAAGCGCCGCTATCGGCTCGCCATCCTTGCGCACCACGGGGTTGGCCGGCAGCGCCTTGCGTCCCATCCACAGGGTGATGAGGCCCAGCGGCACATTGATGGCAAACAGCCAGGGCCAGTTGGCGACCGACAGGATGGCCGCGGCCACCGAAGGCCCAGCCATGGACGAGGTCGCCACCACCAGCGAATTGATGGCCATGCCGCGTCCCAGCATGGCGCGTGGATAGGTCAACCGCACCAGCGCCGCATTCACGCTCATGATGCCGGCCGCGCCCATGCCTTGAAACACGCGCGCCGCAATCAGAGTGGCAAGCGAGCTGGCCAGCGTGGCCGCCACCGAGGCAATGACAAACACCGTCATGCCCAGCAGATAGATGCGCCGGTAGCCCAGGCGCTCGCCCAGGGCCGCCAGCGGCAGCAGCAGCACCAGACCGGCAAGCTGATAGGCATTGACCACCCACAGCGTCAGGGCCGAGCTGGCCTGCAGCTCGCGCGCAATGGCGGGCAAGGCCAGATTGACGATGCTGCTGTCCAGCACCGACAGCGTCAGTCCCAGAATGATGACCAGCATGGCGCGGCCGCGTGCGCCATCAGGCAGGCCGTCGTAGGCGGCAGGAGTCTGGGCAGTGCTCTCAGTCATGGGCAACTCGGTGTACACGGCCCAGCGTGATCCAGGTCAGCGCCACGCCCACCAGGGCTCCGGTCGCCATACCCAACACCATGGGCAGGGGCTTGCCGTTGGAAAAATGCCCTACGATCTGCATGGCCGCCGCGCCGCTCAGCATCTGCAGCGTGCCCAGCAAGGCCGAGGCGGTTCCGGCAATCTCGCCATGCTCCTCCAGGGCCAGCACCGAGGTCGTGGGAATCACCAGGCCCATGAAGGCACTGGCGATGAAGTACAGCACGATCAGCACCGTCAGCTGCTCGCCGCCCAGCAGGTAATAGACCAGCAATGCAGTCATGGTCACGCCCGAGGCAGAAGCCGCGGCCTTGACCACATTGACCAGGCCGAAGCGCTGACCCAGCCGCCCCGTCAGCTGCGCCGCACCGATGAAGGCGATGGAGTTGAGTGCGAACGCCATGCTGTACTGCGTGGACGAGAGGCCGTAGTAGTTGATGAGCACAAACGGCGAGCCCGCCAGGTAGACAAAAAAGCCCGCCATGGCGCAGCCGCCGATGAACACCAGGCCCAGGTAATGCCAGTCACGCAACAGGCTCAGGTAGGCCTTGAGTGCACCGCCCAGGCTGCTGTCCAGACGCGCCTCGGCGCTGCGGGTTTCCTCCACGCCGCGCCAGGTGGCGATCAAGCCCAGCATGGCTGCTGCGGCCACGACCCAGAACACGGCACGCCAGCCGGCCAGGGCAATCACGCCGCTGCCGGCCAGAGGTGCCAGAATCGGCGAGACGCTGAACACCAGCATCAGCAGCGACATCATGCGCGCGGCCGCGTGGCCCGTATGCAGGTCGCGCACCACGGCACGCGGCACGGCCATGCAGGCCGCAGCGCCCAGACCCTGCACAAAGCGGAACACCACCAGGGTTTCAATATTGGGTGCCAGCGCACATCCCACGCTGGCGGCGGCAAACACCGTCAGGCCAAAATACAGGGGCGGCTTGCGGCCCAGCATGTCCGAGACCGGGCCGTAAAGCAGCTGGCCCACGCCGATGGAGAGAAAGAACGCGGTCAGGCTGGCTTGCACGGCACCAACCTGAGCATCCAGGCTGGCGCCGATCTGTGGCAAGGCCGGCAGATACATATCGATGGCGAAAGGCCCTATGGCCGACAACAGGCCGAGAATCAGAACCAGGCGCAGGGAAACAGAAGCTTGCATAGGGGTGTGATTGTCGTGGTAACTTGATTTATGTGCTGAGCAGGCGCCGGTTTCCTCCATGGCGATGCAGGCTCACGCCGGTCAGCCTCGCACCGCCTGTACCTAAGCCGTCAATTACGAGGCTTTAGGCCCGGTCATCCAGGCCATGACCACCTGGATGGCAAGCACAATGGGCTCAACTACCCTTCCCTGCTCTCGCCGTGATTGCTGCAAGCTCCTCCCCACGTCTGCCCTTTTCACTCCTGACCGCACTCGCTGCGCTATGCCTGTCTCAGCCAGCCAGCGCACAGCCCACCGCCGCGGCCCCGGCTTTTCTGCCCTCACCGGATGGGAGCATGGTGATAGACACGCGCGCCAAGCTGGCCTGGCCCCGCTGCGCCGAGGGCATGAGCTGGAATGGCAAGACCTGCAGCGGCCAGGCCGAGGTCTTCAGCTACAAGCAGGCCATGACCCATGCCGCAGAACGCAGCAAGGCCGAAAACCTGCGTTGGCGCCTGCCGCGCGTCAATGAGCTCAAGCGCCTGCTGGACCGCAGCAGCAAGCCCCAGGGCTTGAACCCGGAGCTCTTTCCCAATGCGCCGCGCGACTGGCACTGGACGGGCACGGCCGCCGTGAATGCCCAGCGCCTGAACACCTACAACTACGCCCAGGTGGACAAATCCAGCAGCATCTCCGGCCTCTCGGCCCAGCAGGCCTGGGCGGTCAACACCGAGACGCTGCAGGCCGTGCCTGATATGGGCAAGGGCAATGGCTTGCTGCTGCGCCTGGTGCGTCCGGCCACCGAGGCCGAGCTCGGCCCCCAGACTTCGGCCACGCCATGAAAAAAGCCTTGCCGCAGTAGCAAGGCTTTTTCCACTTCCTCACGCTCAGCCTGCGCGCAGCGCCGCCTTGAGGCTCTCGCCCAGTTCGGGCTTGTGCGCGAAAGGATCCGTCGGGTTACGGCCCTGTACCACATCCTCCAGACGCACCTGCACCGAGCCCAGGGCCTGCGGGTGGCTGTAGATATAGAACTGGCCCGACGCAATCGCATCGAACACCTTCTGCGCCACCTCGGTCGCCGTGACCTTGCCCGAGCCCACAGCCTTGTCGGTCATGGCCTGACCTATCTTCTGGCTGGCCGTCAAAGGCTGCGCCTCCAGGCCCTGGGGACGGTTGCGCTCGCTGTGACCTATGCCCGTGGGCACAAAGAAGGGGCAAAGCAGACTGGCGCTGACCTGGTCCGAGACCAGGGCCAGGTCCTGGTACAGCGTCTCCGTCAGCGACACCACCGCATGCTTGCTGACGTTGTAGATACCCATGTTCGGCGGCGCCAGCAGACCGGCCATGCTGGCGGTGTTGACGATATGGCCTTCGAAGGCCGGATCGGCCTTGGCGGCCTCCAGCATCATGGGCGTGAACAGGCGCACGCCATGGATCACGCCCCAAACATTGACGCCCAGCACCCACTGCCAGTCGGCTACCGTGTTTTCCCAGACGAGACCGCCGGCACCGACGCCCGCGTTGTTGAAGACGAAGTGCGGCGCGCCAAAGGTCTCCTTGACCTCGGCAGCCAGTCGCTCCATCTGCACCGCATCCGACACATCGACCCTGCGCGCCAGCACCTTGGCACCGGCGGCCTTGAGCTCGGCCTCTGCCTTATCCAGCGCCTCCTGCTGCACATCGACCAGCACCAGATTCATGCCTCTGGCGGCTCCAATGCGCGCGCACTCCAGCCCGAAGCCAGAGCCCGCACCCGTCAGAACCGCCGTCTTTCCCGCGAAATTCGTGATCATTCTTGTCTCCGGATATTTTTTGTATGGGAATAGCACCAGCAACTGGCGCACTCCAGATCAGAGATGCCAAGCAAGGGCCGCCTCGCTGCGGAGCCGCCCCGGCGAAAGCATCGTCCCCTTCCCGCGAAGCGAGAGATGGGGAAGGCGCAAAGCGCCTCAGGGGGTTAAATCAGCTTTACCAGCTGCTTGCCGAAGTTCTTGCCCTTGAGCAGACCCAGAAACGCGCCGGGCGCCGAGGCCAGACCTTGGGAAATCGTCTCGCGAGGCTTGAGCTTGCCGGCTGCCACCAGGCCGCCCAGCTCGGTCAGGGCCTCGCCCCAGACTTCCATGTGCTCGCTGACGATAAAGCCTTCGAGCTTGATGCGGTTGACCAGCAGCAGCGCCGGGTTGGCCAGCGGCAGGGGCTGGCCGTCATAGCCGGCAATCATTCCGCACAGGGCCACACGCGCAAAGGCATTGGTGCGCAGCAGCACGGCGTCGAAGATATAGCCGCCCACGTTCTCGAAATAGCCGTCGATGCCGTTGGGGCAGGCATCCTTCAGGGCCTTGGCCATGGTCTTGGTATCGGGGTGCTCGCGGTAGTCGATGCAGGCATCAAAGCCCAGCTCATGCACGGCGTAATGGCATTTCTCGGCACCGCCCGCAATGCCCACCACGCGGCAGCCGCGCGCCTTGGCCAGCGCCACAAAGGCGCTGCCCACGGCACCGGTCGCGGCACTGACGACCATGGTTTCACCGGCCTTGGGGTTGATGATCTTGACCAGGCCATACCAGGCCGTTACGCCCGGCATGCCCACAGCACCCAGATAGTAGGACAGCGGAACATGGGTGGTGTCGACCTTGCGCAGCGCGCCGGGCACGCTGGGGTCAAGCAGCGAGTACTCCTGCCAGCCGCCCATGCCGACCACCTTGTCGCCGGCCTTGAACTTGGGATGGCGGCTCTCGACAATCTCGCCTACCGTGCCGCCCTGCATGACCTCGCCCAGCGGCTGGGGCTGGGCATAACTCTTGGAGTCGTTCATGCGACCGCGCATGTAAGGGTCCAGGCTCAGATAGTGGTGGCGTACCAGCACCTGACCCTCGCCCACCGCGGGCAGCGGCGACTGCACCAGCTTGAAATTGCTCTCTACCGCCTCGCCCTGCGGGCGGTTGTCCAGAAGGATCTGCTGATTGACCGTCATGTTTCGTCTCCTATTTGAAACTCAATTTTCATAGCTGAAAGCGCTTGATATACCTCGCACTTAAAGCCAATAACATACAAAACAACCATATGAAAGGCGGTAGCCGCTCATAAAAACAGAGCAGCCGATCTGTACTCAATCCGTGGGCAGGGCTTTCAGTCCGCCTTCGGCTGCGGGCCTGCGCTGCATGTACTTGAAAGTGCCTGTGGCCTGCACGCACAGGCGTCCTTGCGCGTCATAGATACGGCCTTCGGTGAAAGCCATGCTTCCGGTGCGATGCAGCAGCTTGCCCTGACCCACCAGCGGCCCCTTGGCGGCCTGCATGAAGGAACTCTTCATCTCGATGGTGACAACACCCTGCTCGAAATCCACGCTGCGCGCGGCCACGGCCATGGTCACATCGAGCAAGGTCATCGATGCGCCGCCATGCGTGACGCCGAAGGAATTCAGGTGCTCGGGCCGCGGTGTGTAGCGCAGCTCGGATTCGCCGTTTTCAGCCTTGATCAGGACGAAACCGAGTTCATGCACAAAGGGAATTTCTGGACCAAATGACAACACCGCAAAACCTTTCAGGAGAATGAAGCGCCGCGCACCGCGCTGCGACAGCCAAGTCGTGAATATAAACACGCCGGACCGGCCCGAACTCCGGCGCGTGACAAAAACACGGCCAGGCCGGGCTTCAGCCTCCGACCAGGGCGCTCACGCCGCCATCCACCGCCATCCACTGGCCGGTGATGTGCTTGCCGGCATCGCTGGCATAGAGCAGCGTCAGTCCCTTGAGATCCTCGTCGTCGCCCAGGCGGCGCAGCGGGGCATGGGAACGCATTTCGTCCTCACCCAGCGTCTCGATCAGCACGGCCGCCATCTTGGTCTTGAAAAAGCCCGGGCAGATGGCGTTGACCGTAATGCCGTGCTCGCCCCACTCGCCGGCCAGCGCGCGCGTGAAATTGATGACCGCGCCTTTGGAAGTGTTGTAGGCAATGGTCTTCATGCCCGTGGGATTGCCGCCCAGGCCGGCGATCGACGCCAGATTGATAATGCGGCCGCTCCTGCGCTCCAGCATGGACAGGCGGGCGATCTGCTGGCTCAGCAGAAAATAGCCGCGCACATTCAGGTTCATCACCTTGTCCCAGGCCGCCGTCGGGTGGTCCTCGGCCGGCGCGCCCCAGCTGGCTCCGGCGTTGTTGATCAGGATGTCCACATGGCCGAGGCGCTGCACGGCCTCCTTGGCCAGACGGGTGATATCGGCCTCGTCCGAGCAGTCGGCGGCAATCCAGTCAGCCTCTATGCCCGCGGCCTTGAGCTCGGCTGCGGCCTCTTCCAGATCCTTGGCCTTGCGCGAGCTCAGCAGAATCTTCGCACCGGCCTCGCCCAGCGCATGCGCCATCTGCAGACCCAGGCCACGCGAGCCACCGGTCACCAGGGCCGTCTTGCCCGAGAGATCGAAAAGTTGCTGCACCGTACGTGTCATTCTCATGTCTCCTGTTTGTTTTCAAGGTTCAAACCGGGTTCGCAGTGCCTTGCAAGGCCTGCCCGTCAAAAGCTGCATGAATTGTGCGGGTGCCTCAGGCGCTGTGTTGTCACCTGCGTGTCGGCGCTGTCCCGCAGGTGGCAGAGCCCGCGCTGGCGCCGCTTCCAGGGTCTGCCGGCAGCCGCCAGGCGAAGCGCATCCAGTGCCCTCAATCGGCAAACAGCGACTGTGTGCCGCCCCAAGCCCCGCCTTCGATCTCCAGCATGCGCAGCTTGGTCAACGCGCCCTGACCGCCCGAAAAGCCGCCCGGCGCCCGCCCTGCCGCCAGCACGCGATGACAGGGAACAATCGGCGCAAACGGATTGGCTCCCAGCGCCTGGCCCACGGCGCGCGCCGCACCGGCCTCGCCCAGTGCCGCCGCCACCTCGCCATAGGTGCTGGTGCGGCCCGGCTCCAGGGCACGCGTGAAAGCATAGACCCGGCTGTGAAATGCAGGCACGGCAAATTCATCCAGCGCGATCTGCTGCAGATCGGGAAGACCACCGGCCGATTCTTGCGCAAAGGCCTGACGCATATCGCCCAGCACGCCGAAAGCCGCGGCCTCTGCACCGGGCTGCGCCCAGCCCTGCTCGCTATGCGAGTTCACACCTGCCAGCAGACACTGCACCCCGGCCATGGCCTGCAGGGCAAATCCCGGAACCGCGGAGATGGAGGTCACGGCGCCATAGACCGCAGGCCCGCGCTGCGGCTGCAGCGCATGGCGTTTGGTCAGGCCCAGCAGCATGCGCTCCCGGGTCTCGCCCCAGCTGGCCTCGGGCAGTTGCACGGCGCAGACGGCAGCGGCATTCCAGGCCAGTCCACAGGCACCGATGCGCGTGACAAACAGGGCATGGCCGGGAAATGGCAGCGAAGCAGCGTGATTCATGGCCACAGTCTACAAAACGCAGTCCCCGGTCTGCCGCAAAAATTTTCCAGGAACTGGATACAAAAACAGTTAATTACTGTATATTTAAACAGTCAAAACACTGTGGATATACGGACATGCAAGAAGCCCATTTCACCGTCTCTCTTTGCGACTACCCCGAGCTGCCCGAGGACAAACGTCATCAAGCCGAGGCACGCTATGCCCGCGTACTGGCACGCCAGCTTGGCGGGGAAGAACAGGTCGGCGAAGCACTTTCTCTGGTGCAAGGCCTGGAAGACACCCCGCCCGAGGAAATCACCGACGACGCCAAGCTCACCTTCCAGCGCTGGATGAAAGCCGCTCGCGCTGCTGCCGAAGCTGGTCTGCAAGGCATTGGCGGCACCGAAAGCTGTTTCTTCGATGTGCGGCGCATCTACCACTGAGTGAACGGCCACGCCCGCGCGAGCCCCAGGGCCATTTGCGGCTGCCCGGGCCGCCAACCATTGCAAGGGGCATGTGCCGGCCTGGCAACCGGAGCTCGCTGCAATGCCTACACTGGCGGCTTGTTTGACCGTGTGACTGCTTTCTCCCCATGCAAGCCCTGCTAGCCGCCATTGCCCAGATGCCCTTCCCCACCGATGCCCAGCGCATCTTTCACGGCCGCGGCGGGCGCTATCCGGGCTGCGAGCAGATCTCGCTGGATGCCTTTGCCCCCGTGATCGTGCTGACCAGCTTTGCGCCCATGGAGGAAGCCCAGCTGAGCCAGATCGGTCAGGCGCTGGAGCAGCGCTGGCAGCAGATTGCCCCTGCAGGCCAGGCTCTGACCTGGGCCTTCCAGAGCCGTGAGAGCGGCGGCAAGGTCGAAACCCGCGTCATGGCCGGCGAGCTGCCCGAGCCGCATGTGGTGACCGAGAACGGCGCCAAATATCTGGTCCATATCTCGCGCGGGCAGAACCACGGCCTGTTCCTCGACATGGCCGCCGGCCGCGACTGGGTGCGTCGGCAGGTGCTGGCCCATGAGCGGCCCGCGCGCATGAAGGTGCTCAATCTGTTTGCCTATACCTGCGCGTTCTCGGTCGTGGCCAAGCTGGCCGGTGCCGGTCAGGTTCTCAATATGGACATGAGCAAGGGCGCTCTGGCCACGGGTCAGCACAACCATCAGCTCAACGGCGTCAAGGCCGGCGCCAGCTTTGCCGCCCACGATATTTTCAGCAGCTGGGGCAAGATCAACCGCAGCGGACCGTACGACCTGATCGTCGTGGACCCGCCCAGCTACCAGAAGGGAAGCTTCATCGCCACCAAGGACTATGCGCGCCTGATGCGCCGCCTGCCCGATCTGTTGGTGCCGGGCGGCCAGGTCCTGCTGTGCCTGAACGCACCCGAGCTGGGGACTGACTTCCTGCGCGAGCAGATGGCGGAAATCGCACCCGAGCTGCAGTTCGTAGAGCGCCTGGCCAACCCACCGGTTTTTGCCGATGTGGACGAAGAACGCAGCCTCAAGGTCATGGTCTATCGCGCGCCGGCGCTGACTGAGGCCCAGCAGCCATGAACGACGCTACAGATGACCGCAAGGACCTGCCTTCGCAGCCCATAGATCCGGCACTGGGGCGCATCTTGCAGCGCTTTGCCCAGCTCGATACGGACACGCCGACCCCGCAGCTTGACTATGTGGAGCGTCGGCGCTTGCTCAGCGAGCTGCAGGCCGGATTGATTCGCTCGGCCCTACCCGGCATCTCCAGGGCCGAACATTTCCTGGCCGCCGAGGGCCGCGAAATCTGCATGCGCAGCTATCGCAAGCAAGGTGCGGGCAGCGGCCGGACGCTGGTCTGGCTGCACGGCGGCGGCTGGATGGTGGGCGATCTCAACACCCATGACGACCTGTGCGATCATCTGGCCCAATTTACCGGCCATACCGTGCTGTCCGTGCATTACCGCCGCACGCCAGAGAGCCGCTTTCCTGCGCCGCTGGACGATGTGATGGCCGTGCTGCAGTGGCTGAGCGACATGCGCGGGCTGCTGCCTTTTGCGGCCGACAAGGTCCTGCTCGGTGGTGATAGCGCTGGCGCCCATCTGGCACTGGCAGCGGCAGTGCGCCAGATTCAGCAACCCACCAATGCGGCCCACATCGCAGGCCTGCTCCTGCTCTACCCGCCGCTGCAACCCGATCAGGACAATGACAGCATGCGCCGCTTTGCCACAGGCTTCGGGCTCACGCCCGCCGCCATGCAGCGCTACTGGCAGGAACTGGGCCGGCCCGAGGGCCAGGCCGCACAATGGCTGACGCCGGGCTGCAGCAGCGCAGCAATCGTCCATTTGCCGCCCACGCTTTTGATGACGGCCAGCCACGATATTCTGCGCGACGAGGCCGAGGCCTTTGCCCATGAGGCCCAGGCACTGGGCGCACCGCTGCAGCTTTTGCGCGCCCCGGCCATGGTCCACGGCTTTGCACGCATGCTGGCTGCCAGCCCGGCGGCACGCCAGCAGGTGGAGCTCGCCTGCTCGGCCTGGGCGGAACTATTGGGCCGCCAACGCCCTCTGAGCAAATAAGCTTTGCTTTCCAGACGGGTAGCGGCATGGCCCTGCAGGTGTACGCTGCAAGGCGCCGGGCGCCGCCCCGCCCCCTTCAAACACCACAGTTGCGGCGCTGATGCATCAGGCATCCGGCGCCTGCCGCCACAGCTTTCATCGCCATGAGTCCAACTTCCGCCACCCCACAACAACTGATGCGCCTGGCCGTGGACCTGGCCCATGCCAACCGCCTTCAGGGCGGCCGCCCGTTCGGCGCCGTGCTCGCCCGGGGAAATGAAGTCGTTGCCACCGGCGTCAACGAGATCATTGCCAGCCACGACCCCAGCACCCATGCCGAAATGCAGGCCATACGCGCGGGCACGCAGCTGCGCGCCAACCCCAGCCTGGCGGGCCTGTCCATCTATGCCAGCGGCCACCCCTGCCCCATGTGCCTGGCGGCCCTGGTCATGAATGGCGCCGAACAGGTGTTCTTCGCCTTCGACAACCAAGACGCCGCGCCCTATGGCCTGTCCAGCGAGGGTACCTACCAGCGCCTGCGCCTGTCGCTGACGCCACCGCCGCTGCCCATCACCCGCATCGACACCGGCATCCGCGCGGCCCAGCTCTATGGAGATGAGGCCTGGCCAACTGCCTGACCCTCCTGGCCCCAAAAAACCACAACAACAAACCGGGCTGCCCAAGGCGACCGCACCGATGCACTGCACCGCCGGCAGCCTCAGCGCTTTATGACATCGACATCTTCCCGAACGCATCGCGTGCCGCCGCTGCTCTGGCTGCTGGTGGTGATACTGGTCACCATCAATCTGCGTCCCTTTCTGACGGCACCCGGCCCCTTGGCACCGACCATACAGCAGGCCACGGGCATGGATTTGCGCAGCTTCTCCTGGCTCACGCTGCTGCCCATGGCACTGATGGGCATTGGTGGCTGGCTTGCTCCCACGGCTTTGCAACGCTGGGGCGCGTGCGCCAGCATTTGCGCCTCGCTGCTGCTGATTGCCCTGGGCTGCGCCCTGCGCCTGACGCCTGCGGGTGCCGCCACCGGTACGCTGCTGATCGCCACGGCCGGCCTGTGCGGCGCGGGCGTGGCGCTGGCACAAAGCATTCTGCCGGGGCTCATCAAGCGCCAGTCTCCCCACAACGTGGCGCCCATGATGGGCCTGTATTCGGCGGCGCTCATGGGCGGCGGCGCACTCAGTGCCCAGCTCTCGCCCGTGGCCATGCAACTGGGCCTGAGCTGGCAGGCTTCACTGGCCATCTGGGCGATTCCCGTGCTGCTGGCATTGCCGCTGGCCTGGCATGCGCTGACCCTGATGCGCGAGTCCGCTACCCCTGTGCCCTCCGCGCCCCTGGTACAAACCAACAGGGACAGCGACACCGGCTGGCTGCTGCGCCGTGGCCGCACCTGGCTGCTGCTGATCAGCTTTGGCCTGATGAACGGCGGTTATGGCTCCACGGTTGCCTGGCTCGCTCCGTTCTATCAAACCCATGGCTGGACGGCCACGCAAAGCGGCTCGCTGCTGGCCATCTTGTCGATTGCACAAGCCGCATCGGCGCTGGCCATGCCTGCGCTCGCGCGCCGCAGCCTGGATCGTCGCTGCTGGCTCATGCTGGCCTTGCTGCTGCAGATCATCGGCTTTGCCGGCCTCGGGCTCTGGCCCGATGCCATGCCCACGCTCAATGCCATCGTGCTGGGGCTGGGTCTGGGCGGCTGCTTCTCGCTCTTCATGCTGGTGGCGCTGGACCATCTGCCCTCGCCCACACAAGCCGGCGCCCTCAACTCGCTGATGCAGGGCGGCGGCTTCATCCTTGCAGCGCTGGCCCCTCTGGTCATGGCGCAGTTGCACCAGATCAGCGGCAACTGGATGACGGGCTGGCTCTATCAGGCCGGTGTGGCAGCGCTGGTCTGCCTGCTGGTGACACGCTTCAACCCCAAGGGCTACCCGCAAGCCATGCAGCGGCCGTGAACCCGCCATCTCGCGAAAAAAAAGGGCCTGGAAATTTCCAGGCCCTTTTTTGTTTTGGCTTGAGCTACTCGTTGACCAACAGTTGCAGCCCATGCGCCTCGGTCGGCAAGGGCACCTCCCATCTGTGCAACATGCTCAGCAGTGCGGCATTGCCGAGCGTGGTGTCGCGCTTGCTGTTGCGCGCCAGCAAGGTTAATCTGGCAGCCTCCAGGTGCACCAGCTCCACCTGTGCACCATAGGCCAAGCACAGGTCCAGCGTCTTGCCACGCATCTGTCTGGACAGATGCGTGGCATTCCAGACGAAAGCAGCCTTGACGCGCAACAGACTCTTGGCCTTCTCCACGGCTCGGTGGGCAGCAGCGCCCTCGTTCTCGCCATGGCGCAGGCCCAGCTCGGCACGCGCATCGTCAAACGACACCACGGGCAAGCCCGCATGATGCTGGGCAACCCAGTGATTCTTGCCCGATGCGGGCAGGCCGCACATGACGATGACGCGCGAGCCAGGCTCTTCGTGCAAGGCGTAGTCCGGGTGCAGCTCGGCTCCGCGGAAATAGCGCACAGCCGTCTCGGCCGAAGCAAAGCTGCGCGGCTTGCGCAAACAGCCTTCTTCCAGCGCCAGCTCCCTGAACAGCTCGATATTCACCAGCACATTGCCCACATCGGGGCAGATGCGACCGCGAATATCGGCACGGGCCAGCAGCACCAGCAAATGCAGATCGACCTGCCAGGACAGCTCTCTGACAATGAACTCGGGCGAGACGCCTCGGCGCGAATCGGCAAAGGCGAAGAACGGCACCTGATGCACGGCAATCAGCCGGCAGACCGCCTCACGCCGGGCCACGGGCGCGCCCGCCTCCCAGAGCATGAGCCGCGCATCCAGCGCCCCACGGCGCGAATGGCCGGGTTGCGAGATGCGACCGTCGTCGGCTATCTGAGTGGTCGAGCACTTGGCGACATCGTGCAGCAGCGCGGCCAGAAAGACCGTCTCGCGCTCCTCATTGGTGAGCCCCGCATAGTCGCCATCCTGCAGCAGTTCAGTCACCACCATCTGCGTATGCGTCCAGACATCGCCTTCGGCATGGTAGATCGGGTCTTGCGGCGTGGTCTTGGCCAGCTCAAGTTGCGGGAATGCATCCAGGCAGGCCGCCCAGTCCACCGAGTCGTGAGCGGAATGCGGCACCAGGGCCGCGATCTGTTTCCAGCTCCACATAAGTTCTCCTTTCACCGCAGCTTCATCAAAAAACTACGGTTTTGATAGCTATCAGCGATTTCTGGTAGAGGCTTACCAGCTTTTTTGAATCGCATTGGCAAAGATATCGACGCCTGTGCGCAGACCGTTGGCGACAATGGGCCGCTCGCTGTGATGCGAGCCGGACTCCAGGATCACCTGCACAAAGTCGGAGCGTACGAACTTGTAGCGCTCCACGGTCTGACCGTTCTCCTCGACCTTGATATACAGACCTTCGGCCAGCTCGGATCTGTCGGTCTGGCGCCAGGCCAGCGGCAGATCCAGCTTCTGCTTTTGCACCTGATCCTCGAACACCGCCTTCCAGCGCGCGCTGCGCCCCAGGGACGGTGCCAGCAATGCCAGCAGATCCTGCATGCGCCTCGGTGCGATACCGGCGTAGAGCACGGGCACGGACACCACAGGCACACCGGCCAGCAGCGCATGGCGCTGCGGCGTGTCCAGAAACTGCTGCGCCACGCGGTCCCAGACGTCGAATTCGCAAAACCAGTGCGGCAAGGCGTCGTAGTAAAGCGAATGCTTGGCGTACAGCCACTCGCCATACATCACATAGCGCTCGTCCAGCAGCGCCATCAGCGCGCCTTCATGGGCTCTGGCCCATTGCTTGTAAGCGTTGAACTGGCGCTCGCGCCCGCCCATCTGATCGGCTTGCAGATAGTGGCCGCGCGACTGCAGCAGCAAGCTGCCGTCGGCACCAAAGCTCAGCGCCGCATTGGCGCCATCGAGCTTTTCCTCGACCACGATATGCCGGCCGGCCAGCGCTTCATAGGACACGGCATCGGCCTGATCGCCGACCTGCAGCCGCGAGCCACGCAGATGCGGCGTGCGCGGATATTTGAGAATCTCCAGATTGAATAAATGGGATGTAGTCATGTTGTGCTTTCCAAAAAGGGAATAAGCCACGCGCCAAAAGACGTGGCAGACAAACCAAGGACAACGAAAGCGGCACTAGCCGCCGCCATCGGGCGAAGACAAAAAAACCTGGCCGCCGAGCAAAGGGCAGGCCGGGATTCAGAGAATGGAAGAGCGCAGGACCGGGGCGCGAGCCAGGTCGAAAACGCCGGGCAAGGGCTTGCCCATGGTGAAGAAACTGCCCCTTCGGGGCGGCAGGCCACCTGGGCCAGGCACCTCAGGGGACCGATATGTCCATACCGCAGCGCACACCTGAAAAATCAGCGTGTGGCGAAGTCGTTTAGCGCAAACGAATCTGGCAGGACATGGTGCACCTCGAAAATGAGAGCGGATAACGCAAGTGGGGTAAAGGCTGGCGAGTTTATTGGCTTGGCATAGCAACTGCCAAGCGGTTTGCAGGACCTGTGGCACAAAGACCACGAATCGGTTTCACAGAGATGAGATGCAGGCTGGTGAGACATCGAAGTTTTTCTTCTTCATCTGCCAAGTTCTCAATGACATCTGCACAGGGCTTGCGCCAACCTCTTCTGATTTGCATGATTGCAGCCACCGCCCTGGCCGCCTGCGGTGGTGAGGACAACAACACGAAACCAACACCCAGCGCTGGCTCCGGCTCCCAAGGTCCCGGCACCAGTTCCTGAACCCGGGCAAACGCCGGCCGCGCTCCTGCTTGAGAAGATCGGTAGCTATCAATCGAGCGGCAAGCCCTTGCTAATGGTAGACAACGAGGGCAGCGCAGCCACGGCCGTCTACCTGCTGCATCTGCAATATTGGAACCTGCAGACAAGCAGTCGCTTTCGTGCCAAGCCCCGTCCCCACGAGGCTTTTTGCTATTCAAATCAAGCAAAGACTGCGCCGAGGGTTTCTCAATTACGTAACAATAAGCGCCAGCGGTCGGTGTACCGCCTATGGGTTTCCATTCGCCGCAAGCCAAACGCTTGTGACCTACTAAACCGCCGTGTATCCGGACGGCGGTGGCTTTTTGAACGGAGCACTTAATGAAGCACTCTTTCGCTCGCCGCCAGGCGCTGCGCGGCTTGGCCGTGGCAGCTCTCGCTTCCTCCTCCTTGCTGTCCGCAGCGCACGCAGACACCCCTGCGGTGCTGCGCGTCTCGGCCATTCCCGACGAGGCACCGACCGAGCTGCAGCGCAAGTTCAAGCCCCTGGGCGAATACCTCTCGCAGGCCACCGGCATGAAAGTGGTGTTCACCCCCGTATCCGACTACGCGGCTGTGGTCGAGTCCCTGGCCACCCGCAAGCTGGATCTGGCCTGGCTGGGCGGTTTCACCTATGTGCAAGCCAAGATCCGCACCAACGGCACGGCCATCCCCATCGTGCAGCGGGCCGAGGACGCGGTCTTCACCAGCAAGTTCATCACGGCCGACCCCGCCATCAAGACGCTGGCCGACCTCAAGGGCAAGACCTTTGCCTTCGGCGCCCCCTCCTCCACTTCGGGCAGCCTGATGCCGCGCTTCTTCCTGCAGCAGGACGGCCTGAACCCCGAAAAAGACTTCAAGACCGTGGCCTACTCGGGCGCGCATGACGCCACCGTGGCCTTTGTGGCCGCAGGCAAGGCCGAGGCCGGCGTGCTCAACACTTCGGTGTGGGACAAGCTGGTCGAATCCAAGAAGGTGGACACCAGCAAGGTGCGCGTGTTCGCCACGACGCCCACCTACTTTGACTACAACTGGACGGTGCGCGGAGACCTGGATCCGGCCATCGTCAAGAAGCTGACCGCCGCCTTCCTGGCACTGGACCCCAGCAAGCCAGAGCACAAGGCCATCATGGACCTGCAGCGCGCCTCCAAGTTCATCGCCACCGACACCAAGAACTACGACGGCATTGAAGCCGCCGCCAAGTCCGCCGGTCTGCTGAAGTAAGAAATTCAGCTTTTTTGACTGCCAACGCTTATGTATAAAGCGTTGGCAGCTATTGTTTTCAGAGTATTCGTCTCATGAGCTTCATGCTGGACGATGTGGGCCTGACCCACAGCAACGGCTTTACCGCCCTGTCCCATATCTCCTTGTCCGCCATCCAGGGCGAGAGCATTGCGCTCATCGGC
>Ga0268257_1000892_pt1 | contig 29438 bp, 28 predicted proteins | sample AgamicAtPrz_FD_200249 | JGI IMG/M metagenome (GOLD analysis project Ga0268257, IMG submission 200249) | Agave microbial communities from Guanajuato, Mexico - At.P.rz (v2) (version 3) | ecosystem: Host-associated > Plants > Phyllosphere > Phylloplane/Leaf | place: Guanajuato, Mexico | collected... | reverse complement strand
TTTCGGGGTGGTGGGCATTGAGCAGCACCAGGCGCTGACGGAAGCGCTCCATGTCGGCATACAGCTCCTGGGCGGCGGCGTACACCTGGGCGCCTTGCTCGGTGAGCTGGAAGCCGCCCTTGCCGCGCCGGCACAGGGTGCAACCCAGGCGCGTCTCCAGATCCCGTACCGTTACGCTCAGGCGCGGCAGGCTGGTATTGAGCGGCACCTGAGCGGCGGTAAAACCGCCCGCCTCGACGATCGAGCAAAAGATGCGCAGCATTTTCAGGTCGATATCCGAGAGGTTGGCCAGCATGGTTTCGTCCGCTCATTGGGGTTGTGTTCAACGCCCGCCGAGTATGGCAGCTCTCCGGTCACCCGGTGCTGCGGGTTGGAACCTGTTCACGATCTTGATGCCCATGAAGTGGCAGCTACGAGACAGAAGCGGCCATCGATGCAGGCCGTAGGATGGGTGAAACCCATCAATTGCGATGGGTTTCACCCATCCTACGGTCTATTGTGGGAGCGGGCCATGCCCGCGAAAAAATCACGGGCATGAACTGGGCGTCCCCGCCCGTTCCCACGGGATAGGGGAACAGCCGCTCTCGCCACTTCGCTGCCGAAATCTACGAAGCAGGGCTGAAAGATCCTGAGCAGGTGCTTAGAAGTGGGTGGAGATAAAGTGTCCTGCCGCCAACACCAACCCCAGGCTCAGTGACGTGAACGACACCAGCGACACCAGGCGAAACGCCTGCGTGGTGTCCACGGTTTTCGAGAAGGCCATGGGCACGAAGGTCAGCGGGTTGACCACGCCGCCGAACATCACCAGGCCGTAGATCCAGCCCGGCATGTCCGGCACGGCAAGGGCGGTGGAGACCATCACGGTGCCCATCACGATCCAGTCGATATGCGCCTGGCGAATGCGCATCGGGTTGATCACGCCGAGGGCGCGGGCCTTTTCCGGGTAGTCGACGCAGGTGAGCACGGCGAAGCCGGAGAGGGCGCCAAGGGCGAGGGACAGCAGGGCGATGGCGAGCAGTAGGTCGTTCATGATGGATCTTCAGCATGTGAAAAAGGTGGCGCTGGCGAAGGCTCGTCAGCGCCCTTGGGGCGTCACTGGTCTCGCAGCGCGATGCCGGTGCGCGGGCGGCGGTCGACGTGCAGCTCGAACACATCCGGGCGCAGATAGTGGCCGGCCACATCAAGGTCGTGGCGCTGGGCATCGACGCAATCCAGATCCAGGGTTGCCAGCACGATGCCGGCTTCGCCTACCAGCGGCGGTTCCAGCCACTGGCCGTCCGGGCCGACTACTCCGGAGCCACCGGCGAACAGCACGCCATCGACCGATTGCTCGGCGCCGGCGCCCTGGCGATAGGCATCGAGCAGGTCAGCGGGCAGGTCAGCGGTGGTCAGGTACTGGCCCGCACAGAGCACGAAGCAACGGCCCTCGAAGGCATAGGAACGGGCTGCGATATGGTGCATCTCGGGCATGTCCGGCCAGACGGCGACGTGGATCTGCTCGTCCTGAGCATGCAGCGCCTGGCGGGCTAGCGGGTGCCAGTGCTCCCAGCAGATCAGCCCGCCGACGCGGCCGACCGGTGTGTCCACCACGCGCAGGCCGGCGGCGTCGCCGTTGGCCCACACGTTGCGCTCGGTGTGCGTCGGCGTGAGCTTGCGGTGCACGTTTAGCAGGTAGCCGTCAGCGCCGATGGTCACCAGCGAGTTGAACAGCGAGCCACTCTGCGCCCGTGCCCGCTCGTTGATGCCTATCACCACGCTCACCTGGTGCTCGCGGGCGGCGGCGCGTATCGGCGCCAGGCCGTCATGCATATCGTCGTGGGCGCCGAGCACCGGGCTGTCGGCCAGCAGGCGCTGATACCAGCGCTTGGCGTGGGCGTCGTCCCAGCCGGCCATACCGAACACCCAGGCCGGGTAGCCACTCACCCAGGTTTCCGGAAACACGATCAACTGTGCACCACGGGCCGCGGCCTCGGCGATATGCGCCACGGCGCGTTCCAGCGTTTGTGCGGTATCGAGCACAGCCGGAGGCTGCTGGATAAGGGCGATGGTTTTCTCGTTCATGGGCATGCACCTGAAAAGCGGGTGAGCGAGGGCGGCCCGGCCGCCCTCAGAGGTAGGTTTGCAGAAAAAAGGAAGTGGCTAGAGCTGATTGGGCGCGGCGCTCGAGCGCTCGTTGCCGGTCAGGGTCAGCAGGTAATAGAGGCCGCCGCCCACCAGCAGGCCGGGGATGAAGGCCACGTCCGCCCCGCCCAGCGCCTCGGCGACCGGGCCGACATAGAAGGGCAGCGAAAAGAACGGAATCATGCTGAGGAACGCCGCGGCGTAGGACAGGATGCCCTGCCAGGCCCAGCGCCCATAGATGCCCTGCGGGTTGAAGATTTCGCTGATCGAATACTGGCCCTTACGCACCGCATAGAAGTCGACCAGGTTCACCGCCGTCCACGGGATCAGGAAGTACAGCATCAGCAGCACGAAGCCGTTGAAGCTGGTCATGTACGCCTCGGGCAGCGACAGCGAGACGATGATCGACGCCACGCCAACCAGCGTCAGCCCGGCCACGCGCAGGCCGAGCGTTGGGCGCACCGGGCGAAAGCCGTCCACCGCGCTGAGGCCGGTGAGCATCGCGCCGTAGCAGTTCACCCCGGTCACCGACAGCTGCGCGGCAGCGCCGACCAGCACCACGAACACGCCGAAACCTGCGAAGAAGTAGTTGCCGGTGGTTACCAGCGCGACGATGCCATCGGCGCCCGGCAGGTAGGTGGCCAGCACCGCGCCCAGCGACATCAGCCACACTGCCGAGCCGGCTGCGCCCAGGTACGTCCAGAAGATCAGCTTGCCGCTCGGCGCATCCTCGGGCAGGTAGCGCGAGTAGTCGGACACGTACACCGAATAGCTGATGTTGTAGCCGGCGGCGAGGGACAGCTGCACCAGAAACGCGGTGGTGTCCCAGTGCGGCGTGGCGGCTACCGTTACGGTCGAAGCCTGGGGCAGAGCGGTGACGGCCATCACCGTGACCACCGCGAAGGTGGCGATCAGCAGGTAGGTCAGCCAGCGCTGCACGAAGTGCAGCAGGTCATAACCCACCACCGCCAGGATGATCGACAGCACCACCAGCGCCGGGTACCAGAACGCCTTGGAGCCCGGCAGCACCAGCTGCAGCGCCTGGGTGACGAGAATCACCCCGAACACGATAAAGCCGATGTACACGAACACCGTCGCCGCGAACGGCACGATGGCGCCACGACTGCCGAACTGCGCGCGGGACTGGATCATCTGCGGCAGGCCCATCTTCGGGCCCTGGTTGGCGTGCAGTGCCATGAATATGGTGCCGAGGCCGGCACCAAGCGCCACAGCGAGGATGCTCCACAGCATGCCGAGCCCCATGCTCGGGCCGGTGAAGCCGACCATCATGGTCAGGAAGACGAAGTTGCCGGTGAACCAGAACGGTCCCTGGTGCCAGATCTTTCCATGGCGTTCTTCACGCGGTACGTAATCGATCGAGCGGACTTCGAGCTTGGGCAGCTCGCGGCCGGCATTGCTCGGCGTGTTCATAGGGCGCCTCTTGTTGTTATGCGCTTATCTGGAGGCCTTCTCGCGGCGGGCTGAGCCCAGGCCTGCGCAGGCGAGCTCAGTATTGGGCGCGCTCTGGAAGCCTGTAAATTCCGGGTTTCTCAAGCTGACTTTCGAAAACACGAAAGCATTTTCCGTGCGCTGACAGGGCGTTTTTCTGCAGGCGGACGAAGAACAGCGATATGAAAAATAAATCCGTTCGGTGAACGGCCACGCCATTGCTTGCGCAGATGGCATATCGGCCAAGCTCACTGAGCAGTTTGGGTGCCCAAATTTTGGCGACAAAATAAAGTTTCTTGCAGGTAAGTCGATATGAACGTGCAGTGCATGCGCTCGATGCTCCGACCAAACCGCAGCCTGGCACTGACGAACTGCCCGTGAGAAATCCTGCTCGACCGCTCTAGAACGCCACTTTTCCAGTACGCCTCGATCAGCTTGTGCTGCTAATCTGTTAAGCCTTGTAACAAAGTCCCGCTGTCTGGAAGCGGCATGCCTTGCCGGCGTGCCTGCTTCGCTCCCCGACCTTCTTAAGGATGAGACCCGCCATGAACCTTCGATCCATGCCCATCGCCCGCCGAAGCCTGCTGTGTTTTGGCGCTATTGCCATTCTGGTAGTGCTGCTGGGCGTGTTCAGCCTCTTTCAGATGAGCAATATCCGCAGCGAGAGCGAAGTGATCGAGCAGAACTCGATTCCCGGCATCGTATCGAGCAGCAAGCTGGCATTGGCGTTGGCACGCCTGCGCCTGGAAACCCTGCGCCTGGCGGCTGACCCCGCCAAGGTCGACGCCACCTACGTGAAGATTCAGGACATCGGCGTGCTGATCGAAGCCGAGCTGGCGCGCTACAAGACCATGATCGGAGTGCCCGAGGAACAGGAGCATTTCGACAAACTGACCGATATCTTCCACGAGTACCTGCAGCATGACGCGACCCTGGTCACGCTCATCAAACAGAACCGCATGGATGAAGTGCGTGATCTGCTGGCCAAGCGGATGAACGACCTGGGCATTGCCATGAACGCGTCCTCGGGCAAGTTGCAGAGCATCAACCTCGATGAGGCCAATCATCAGACCGAGCAGGCGGTGATGCTGTTCGCCAACGCGCAGAAGGTCACCGTGCTGGCCATCGTGCTCGCCGTGGCGCTGACCCTGCTGCTGTCCTGGCGGATGACCCACAGCCTGACCGCGCCGCTGGGTACCGCCGTGGCCGCTGCGCAAACCATTGCCTCGGGCGACCTGACCCGTCAGCTGGACCTGACCGGCAAGGACGAAGCAGCGCAACTGCTGCAGGCCATGCACAGCATGCAGACCACTCTGCGCAGCACCCTGGAGCACATCGGCAGATCCGCCGAGCAACTGGCGGCCTCCACCGAAGAGATGAGCGCGGTGATGAGCGAGAGCGCCCAAGGCTTGCAGCAGCAGAACAACGAAATCGAGATGGCCGCCACCGCCGTGACCGAAATGAGCCACGCCGTGGAAGAAGTGGCGTCCAACGCGGTGACCACCTCGGCCGACTCCAAGGCCGCCGCCGAGACCGCGCGCTTCGGCCAGGTGCAGCTCACCGATACCCTGAGCGCCATCGGCTCCCTCACCGGCAACGTGCTGAGTGCCTCGGAGCAGGCGCGTAATCTGGCCGAGCAGACCCAGAACATCAGCAAGGTGCTGGACGTGATCCGCGCCGTGGCCGAACAGACCAACCTGCTGGCCCTCAACGCCGCCATCGAGGCCGCCCGTGCCGGCGAAGCCGGGCGCGGTTTCGCCGTGGTGGCCGACGAGGTGCGTTCGCTGGCCCATCGCACCGGCGAGTCGACCCGGGAAATCGAACAGATGATCGGTGGCATCCAGCAGGGCACCAACCAGACCGTTTCGGCCCTGATGACCAGCGCCGACCAGGCGCGCCAGACCCAGGAGCAGGCCAGCGCTGCCAATCAGGCCCTGAGCACCATCACCCAAGCGGTCAGCGGCATCGACGAACGCAACCTGGTGATCGCCAGCGCCGCCGAAGAACAGGCCCAGGTAGCCCGCGAAGTGGACCGCAACCTGGTACGCATCCGCGACCTGTCGATCCAGACCTCCGCCGGCGCCGAACAAACCCAAACCGCCAGCCAGGAACTGTCACGCCTGGCGGGCGACCTGAGTGGGTTGGTGCGTCGGTTTAAGGTTTGATGGCTGTTGTTTGCGTTAGCCGGGGCGGTGAGCTCCGGTTGGCAGACGATTGTCATGGGACGCGATAGGCGTGCCGTTGGGGAAGCCGGCCATACCCCAGGAAGGTGGCCGGTCTGATGCTGCTTATCACATCTCGGGTATCCGCCTTCCCTCGGCCCTCTAGCTGCAAAGGTTGTTGCCTCCAAGTCGCCAGCTATAGAACTGCCCGCTTTTAGCGCCTCACCGCTGAACTAGTCGAAGCCCACTGCGCTCAGATGATCGATTCGTCGACATTTGTTCCCGATCTTCGGGGAAAAGCTGTCTCGCTTAGCTAGTACAGAGGACTCAGCATGACCAAGACCACGCCCGAGAAGGATCTGCGAATTGAGACGATTCGCGGACTGGCGCTGTTTCTGATGGTAGCGGGCCATGTCATCGGCAGTTCGTCCGACCTGGGCATGAAGGTGCCGGACGACTCGGTGCTGCGCTATCTCTACGATTCGCTCGTTTACATCCGCATGCCGCTGTTCACCGCCATCTCGGGTTACGTCTATGCGCTGCGGCCGGTGAACGCCGACTGTGAGTTGTCGCGCTTCTACCAAGGCAAGTTCAAACGCGTCGGCATACCGCTGCTGACAGTCTCGACGCTGTTCTTCGTCATGCAGATGATCGTGCCCAACACCAACGACAAGCCGCAGCTGAGCGAGATCTTCAGCATCTACTTCTTCAGCTACGCGCATTTCTGGTTCCTGCAGGCGATCTTCTGCATCTTCGTGGTGGTCTCCTTGCTGGAGAAGGCCGGCCTGCTGCTTCGCCTGCGAAACTATGGCCTGGTGTTCGCGGCGGCCCTGGCGGCGTCCTTCGCGTCGGAGGGTTTCCCGAACCTGTTCAGCCTCGACCGGGCAGTGGAGCTGTTGCCGTTCTTCCTGCTTGGCCTGGGGCTTTATCGCTTCAGCGCGCAACTGATTACCCGCAGCAGCGTCATCACCATGGCCGCGGCGCTGGTGATTTTGGTGGGCATCGACCAGGCCTATCTGTTCGCTTTGCTCGACCTCGACGATGCCAACCTGGCCCTGGTCGGCACGGCGCTGGGCCTGGCCGCCATCAGCCTGCTGATCGCCCGGCGCTTCTACTTCATGCCGCTGGCCTGGCTGGGTTATTTCTCCTTCGAGATTTACCTGTTCCACGTCTTCGGCACGGCGGGTGCGCGCATCGTGCTGAACAGGCTGCAGGTGCAGGAGGACTTGCTGGTCTTCGTCGTCAGTATGGCGATGGGGCTGCTGCTGCCGGTGGCGTTCAAGCTGGTGCTGGAGCGGATCGGCCCGCTGCACTTTCTCTGCGTGGCCTTCTTCGGCGCCAAGACGCGGGTCAACCGCGCCACCGCGCCGCTGCAGAAAAGAGCCACTGCCTGAGTCGGGCGGCATAAAAAACCACGCCAGGCGTGGTTTTTTATTCTGGGCCTTGAAGTGCTCAGTCGAAAACGAAGCGGCCACTAAAGACCTGCTGACCGTTCAGCGTTACCGAGCACTGCCTGGCGGTTTCAACTGGCATAACCTTGCCGAGCAGAGGCGTCAGACCTTTGTAGAAGACCTTGTCGCAGGCCTCGGTTTTCTCGAATGCGCTGGCATTGCCTTTGGCGTCCGCCTTGATCGCACAACCTTGGATCAGTTCGGCAGAGAGCTTGTCGAGCTCGACGTTCTCCTCCGAGGCGCTGGATTGCAACTCGATAAGCTCATTGCAGCCGCCGCTGACCATGCCCGTCGAAAGCTTTTTCTGAAAGGCGACACGTTTGAAATCATCGCCTTTGAAGGCGTCTTCTCCATTGACCTTCACCAGATACTGAGAAGGCTTGAAGGGGATGCTGCGAATGCAGAAATCGGTTTTGACCGACTGCCCGTTCACCTGTCGATTCTCGCTCTGACAACCAGGCTTGGCTGAGGCGTAAGGCGCAGTTGACGACTGACTCGCGCAGCCGGCGAGCAAGGCCAACGAGATGACACAAAGCTGAATTCGAATCATGAAAGTCCCTTTACGTATATTGAGTGCATAGCCCGATCAGCCTTGAGGCTTTAGCAGCAAGCGCATGGATTTGACGCGGTTGTGCTCGTCGGGCGGCAAAGCCTAACAGGGCAAAAGCCAGAAATCCCTGCGCTCTGTCGCAGCCCTGATAGGGGCTGTTGCCGTTTCAGGCACGGCCCTCGGGTTGTGTGGGAAATTTCGCCATGCGTCGTTGGAAGACTTGGCAAGGGAACAACCATTCCCTGCGTCCTCCGCCTAGCGGATCGCCGCCCGGCCTGGCGAGGTTTCTCGCGACAACGCGGCTCGCGCTGAAACAGCAACAGACCCTAGTCAAAAGCTGACGGCCAAAACACATCTCCAATAAGCCCACACAATCTTTCACTCGATTTGACGCATACCTCCTCTGAACGGTGCAGGGCTCCATTGAGAGCTTGATGATTTCACTCAGCCACCTTCCTTCTGCTGCAGGCAAGACGATCACCTTGACCCTTACGCTGATCTACCTCCTTAGCAGATTAATTTTTGTTGACTGATATCAAAATTCGATTAAGTATTGTTCTTAATCGATTTAAAAATATCGCCTAGCGATACGGAGAATAAATTGTACGATCCGCTAGTCAACGCTCATCCCGGCATAGGCGCTCCGCACTCTTCGTCCTATTGGGCCGATACTGCGGGTATTGCTCCTGAGGATGACGGCCCGTTGAGCGGGCCGCTGGATGTCGAAGTGGCGATAATTGGCGGCGGCTACACGGGGCTTAGCTGTGCTCTGCATCTGGCGCGCGAGCATGGAATCCGGGCGGTCGTGTTAGAGGCGAATCAGGTGGCTTGGGGCTGCAGCGGTCGTAACGGCAGCTTTGCTCGAATTTCGGGTGGTCGCGTGCCACTTGCGGAATTGATTCGACGTCATGGCCCTGCCACGGCCAAAGCCTACTTCGATGAGATGTCGGCCGGCTTGAATACCGTGCGCGAGCTAATCCATGCCGGGCGCATTGATTGTGATGCTCAACCTGATGGCGTTTACAAAGTTGCGAGCGCCGCAGCCCATGTCGAGGGGCTCAAGCGCGAGGTCGGCCTGTATAACGATGTGCTCAAGTACGACGCCAGATTCGTTGCTGCCGAGCAGGTGAACTCTGTACATAGCGGTGCTGAGTCGTTCGGTGCGCTATTCATGCCTGATGGGTTTTCCATGCACCCATTAAAGCTCGCCTGGGGAATTCTCCGTTTGGCACGTGAGGCGGGTGCCAAGGTGCATGTTGGCTCGCCGGTTACCCAGTGGCATAGCGACAAAGGGGATCATCGCCTGGTAACACCTGGCGGCGTCGTGACCGCCAAACACGTGGTTGTGGCCACCAATGGCTACACCTCGCCTGCTTTGCACCAGGCAACGGCGGGGCGAATTTTGCCGGTGCATTCCCAGATTATTGTGACGCGCCCTTTAACTGCTGAAGAAAAGCAGCAGAGTTTGGTGGGTAGCGAGTGCATGTTCGATACCCGCTATCTCCTGTCCTATTACCGGCGTCTTCCGGATGACCGAATCCTGTTTGGAGGACGCAGCGCGATAACCGGCCGCGATGCGGAAAACCCCAAGCATCGTCAGAATCTCCACGATGCATTGTGTCGGAAGTTTCCAGTCTTGCAGGGCATCGATGTGGATTACAACTGGGGCGGCTGGGTAGCTGTGAGCGAAAACTCCCTACCTTTTATTTGTCGTGTACCTGGGCTGCATAACGTGGTTTGCGCAGGCGGCTATGCCGGCAGCGGTGTTTCCTTTTCGGTGCAGTCAGGTAAGCGTCTAGCGCAGATGGTAGCGAGCGGCGGTCAGCCAACGCCGGTGGACTTTCTCCATCAGGTACCCAGGCGTTTTCCCTTCCAGCCGTTCCTGCGAGTTGGGCAGAGGCTGGCTTACGCGTGGTACCGCTTCAAGGATGCGCAGTGACCATCAGAGAGTGAACGGCGCTATTCCTTTATTCGAATTTCAATGATGTGCAGTAGGTGGTGAAGAGGAGCGGTTGTTTCGCTCCCGTTAATAAGAAGAGTAGTACGGGCATCCGCCCAGCGTTTGATTCAACTGTCTAATTACAACAAGCTCAGGAGTTGAAAATGCGATCGATCAATAAGCCGTTGGCAGCGCTGGCCGCGGGTATTTCTCTGTGTGCAGTGGCTCATGTACAAGCTGCGGGCACTGTTACATTTGCTGGTTGGGGAGGTGCCTTGCAGGATGCCGAGCGCAAGGCCTACCTCGAGCCGGCTGCCAAGGCACTTGGCATTACCATCAAAGAAGACAATATGGACGGCTTGGCTGCGGTTCGTGCTCAGGTCATGTCCGGCAAGCCGAAATGGGACGTAGTAGAGCTGGCCTCCAATGACTGCGTGATGGCCCAGGAGCAGGGGCTGACTGAGCCTTTGGATTATTCGGTAATCAGTACCGAGGGCGTTGCGGAAAATTTCTACGGCAAGAACTGGATCGCCAGCAACGCTTACTCGACTGTTCTGGCTTGGGCAACTGACGCCGGTGAAAGCACTCCCAAGACCTGGCAGGCATTCTTCGATCCTGAGGTGAAAGCCTCACGTGCGATGTACCGCCAACCCTACACCACACTCGAGTTGGCGTTGATCGCTGATGGTGTCTCACCCAAGGCGTTGTATCCGCTAGATGTAGATCGGGCCTTCAAGGTTCTCGAGCGCATCAAGCCGCAAGTAGTCAACTGGTGGCGTAGTGGGACGGACTCGGCGCAGTTGCTGCGCAGTCGGGAAGTCGACGCGCTTTCGATCTGGGCGTCACGAGTGGATGAGCTGAAACGCTCCGGTGATGCGGTCGATTACACCTATAACCATGCACTGGTCGACTACGACTGTGTCGTGGTTCCGAAGGGTGCGCCTAACAAAGCGCTGGCCATGAAGCTGGTCGCCGAGATCATGAAACCTCACAGTCAGGCCACGCTTGTGACCCTGATTCCTAACCCGCCAATCAATGTGAAGGCGTACGAGACCGGCATCATTCCCCCCGAGATGGCCGCAACCCTGCCAACCGCACCCGCCAACATAGACAAGGTCGTGTTCTTTGATCCGGTTTGGTGGCAGGCGCATCAAGCTGAGGTTCAACGTCGATTCGATCTGTTTATCCAAGACTGACGGGGAGGTCACCATGGTAACGCTCAAGAAAAATCTTCTGCAGGGCGCCGTCTTCGCTGCATTGGCAATAGGGGCGAGCACCTCGGTGTTCGCTGACAGTCTGACGTTCGCAGGCTGGGGTGGCGCGTTGCAGGACGCTGAGCGCAAGGCCTATTTGGAGCCTGCCGCAAAGGCGCTGGGCGTTACCATCCGAGAGGACAACATGGATGGCCTCGCCGCCGTCCGTGCGCAAGTGCTATCGGGAAAACCTAAGTGGGATGTGGTGGAGTTGGGTAGCACCGAGTGCGCCCAGGCTCAGCAGGAAGGGCTGGTCGAGCCGCTGGATTACTCGGTGATCGATGCCAAGGACATCGACAAGTCTGTTGTCAGCAGTCACTGGATCGGCAGTCATGCCTACGCCACTGTGGTGGCCTGGGCAGAAGATACCGGCCGACCTGTGGCGAAGAACTGGCAGCAGTTCTTCGATCCTCAGGTTAAGGGAGCACGTGCGCTATACCGCCAGCCATGGCTGACCATGGAAGCAGCGTTGCTGGGCGATGGTGTCCCGCCGAGTGAGCTCTATCCGCTGGACGTCGAGCGCGCGATCAAAGTGCTTACTCGAATCAAGCCGCAAGTTGTGAACTGGTGGGGGGCCGGGGCTGACTCCGCGCAGCTTCTGCGTAGTCGCGAGGTCGACTTCCTGGCGATTTGGAATGGTCGGGTCAGCGACGTCAAAGCCAGTGGCGAGGATGTCGACTATAGCTTCGACGGGGCCTTGTTGAGCCATGACTGTCTGATCGTGCCCAAGGGAGCGGCGAACAAGGCCCAGGCCATGAAGCTGATTGCCGAAATCATGAAGCCTGAAAGCCAAGCCATGCTGGCAACACTGATTCCGTATTCGCCAGTAAATGCCAAGGCCTACGAATTGCCGATCATCAGCCCGGAATTGGCAAAGCGCTTACCTACATCTCCGCAGAACATCGACAAGGTGGTCTCCGTGTCACCTCAATGGTGGGTTGAGAATCAGGAGGCCGTCCGCCAGCGATTCGCATTGTTCATCGCCCAGTGATCCGTCGCTCGCGGTCTGAGCATCGGACCGCGGCAATGGCCATCGACTTACGATTAAAAAAGGGCGCCTGACGTCCGAAAATGTGCCGAGTGTGAGTATGTCCGTAGACCACAAGCTTTCGATGTCCATCGATATCGAAAATCTGACCAAGACCTATAGCGGTTTTGCTGCGCTGGATGACGTATCTCTGTCTATCAAGAGCGGTGAGTTTCTGTCTTTGCTGGGGTCCTCGGGCTCTGGCAAGACAACACTTTTGATGGCGTTGGCTGGGTTCGTTCGGCCGGACGCAGGCAGTATCCGGTTCGGTGGCCGCGAGATGATTTTCGAACCGCCACACAAGCGTGACGTCGGCATGATGTTCCAGAGCTACGCATTGTTTCCTCACATGAACGTGTTCCAGAACGTGGCTTATCCGCTGAAGCTGCGTGGCTACAAGCGTGCTGAAATTCGTCAGCGTGTCGAGCAGGCACTGGCCACGGTGGAACTGGATCATTTGATCGAGCGTGGTATCACCGAAATGTCCGGGGGGCAGCGTCAGCGTATCGCTTTGGCTCGCGCCATTGTCTTCGAGCCGAAGATCCTGTTGATGGACGAGCCGCTTTCGGCCTTGGACAAACGCCTGCGTGAAACCATGCAGCTGGAGCTGCGCCGCCTGCATGAACGGCTGGGCATGACCGTGGTTTATGTGACCCATGATCAGCGCGAGGCGCTGACCATGTCGGACCGTATCGCGGTGATGAGCAAAGGCAAGATTCGCCAGGTCGATACCCCGCTCAATCTCTACGAGCGCCCGGCCAATCGTTTCATCGCCGAGTTCGTTGGCGAGTCCTCGTGCCTGCCGGTCAGCGTGGAGGGCGGGCAGATCCATTTTCAGGGGCGGGCGTTACGCACCGCCAGCCAGGCAAGTGGACTGCAGCAGCCCAGTCTGGTGGTTCGCCCGGAAAAGCTGCAGTTCGTCACCAGCGATGCTGCTGACTTCAATTTGTTGCAAGGCCACGTCAGCGACGTGATTTTCCAGGGCGAAAGCCAACTGGTACAGGTCGACTTGGGCGAGGGCATGGCCGTGGCGATTCGGCGGCCGACCCGCAGTTCCTCGGATAATCGCCTGCCTGTGCGCGGGGAGGCGGTGACCCTGGGGCTGCACGTGCAGGACACGCTGGTCGTGGGAGAGCAGGCATGAGCGCAATCGACGCTGGTGCGCTGAATGCGCGCGAGCTGCGCAGCGCGGACAGACGTCATCGACTGTTCCTGTTCGGTTCAGGGCTGCCCGCGTTGTTGCTGGTGCTGGTTACCTTCGTACTGCCGATCGGCTGGCTGTTCTGGCTTTCGCTGTTCGATGCCGATGGGCAATTGACCATACAGAATTACACGCGGCTGCTTGAGCCGATCTATGTGCTGACGTTCGTGCAGACCTTCAAGATCGCCGTCATCGTCACCGTCGTCTGTGTATTGATCGGCTACCCCTACGCCTATTTCATGACCAAGGGTCCCCACTGGCTGGCAAGCCTGGCAATGGGCGTGTTGCTGGTTTCGTTATGGACCTCGCTGCTGGTGCGCACCTATGCCTGGCTGATCATCCTGCAGCGCCGGGGCATGGCCAATGACCTGCTGATGGCGCTAGGCATTACCGACGTTCCGCTGTCTCTGGTGCACAACCTGACCGGCACGGTCATTGGCATGGTGCACATCATGTTGCCGTTCATGATCCTGCCGCTGTATGCGGCGATGAAGAGCATCGACCCGATCTACAACCAGGCCGCTGCAGCGTTCGGCGCCTCACCGGCGCGGGCGTTTCGCGATGTTTTCCTGCCGCTTTCGCTGCCGGGACTGGCCGCTGGCGCCACCCTGGTATTCGTGATCACCCTGGGCTTCTATGTCACGCCAGCTCTGTTGGGCGGCGGCAAGGTGCAGATGATCTCGATGCGCATCGAAAGCGATGTGTCGATGTACGCGAACTGGGGTGCGGCATCGTCGCTGGGCGTGGTGTTGTTGATCGCCACCTTGCTGATGCTGTTCATCGTCAAGAAGGGCGCGGGCTTTAGCCGGCGTAGCGAGTGAAGTCATGAGCCGAATCCAACAAAACCTCAGCGGCATGCTGCGCGCTTCCTGGCTGTACCTGCTGGTGGTGCTGACCATGCTGTTTCTGGTGCTGCCCACCCTGGTGGTGATCCCGATGTCACTGTCGGATGCGCGCTACCTGAGCTTTCCGCCGAAGTCCCTGAGCCTGGAGCCGCTCTTCAGTTACTTCGCTTCGCTGGAGTGGCGCACGGCGACCACGGTTTCACTGGTCACCGCCACCCTGACCATGCTGCTCGCCACCACCCTTGGCACTGCAGCCGCCTATTCACTTCATGTGAGCCAATCGCGGCTGAGCGGTGTGCTGCGTGGGTTGATGCTGGCGCCGATGATCGTGCCGACCATCTTCATCGCTATCGGGCTGTTCTTTGTTTATGCGCGCTTCGACCTGAACAACACCATCCCCGGGCTGGTACTTGCGCACACGCTGCTGGCCTTACCTTACGTGGTTATCAACGTCGGTGCCGGGCTACGCAGCTATGACATGACGCAGGAGCAGGCTGCGTGCATTCTCGGCGCCTCTCGGCTGCGGGCGTTCTTTGACGTGACGCTGCCACAGATCCGTTTTTCGGTGATTGCCGCCGCGATGTTCGCCTTTGCCATTTCCCTGGACGAAGCGGTGATTTCACTGTTCATCAGCGGTGGCGACAGCTCGACCCTGACCAAGCGGATGTTCAGCTCGCTGCGTTCGGAAATCGACCCGTTGATTGCTGTGGTGGCCACCCTTATGACCCTGCTGTCGATCCTCATGTTGTGCATCAGCCTCATGGCGCAGCGCAAAGCCAAGAGGCGTTCGCTATGAGCGTGGTCGACCTGCGCTTGGCGCACGCGAGCCATGAAACCCTCGAGTTCTTCTGGAACGGCCGTCCGCTGCTGGGGCGCCGGGGGGAAAGCCTGGCCACCGCACTGCTGGCCAACGGCGTGCGCACCCTGGCCTGGAGCCGCAAGTCGCACCGTCCGTTGGGCTATTCCGGTAATTACGTCAGCGGTGTGTTGGCGCGGGTCAATGGCATACCCAACGTGCGGCTCGACCTGCAGCCGGTGAGCGCCGGCGCTCAGGTGCAGATGCAGAACTGCTGGCCCAGTCCCGGTTTCGACCTGTTGCGCTTGTCGAGGCTGATCCCCGCTGGCTGGATTCAGGGTGGTTTTGAACACACCAACTTGGTGCCCAGCGGAAGTGCATTGTTTCAGCGCTGGGAAGCCCTGCTGGCGTTCCTCGCCGGCGTCGCCGAGCCGGCCGAGCGAGCGGGGGAGGTGGCGGTGCCGACGGCGCGCTACCTCAGCGCGGATGTGCTGGTGGTCGGCGCCGGACCGTCGGGGTGCGCGGCGGCCAACGAGGCGGCCCAGGCAGGGCGTAGCGTGGTACTGGTGACCCGTGGCCAGGGCCTGGCCCGTTACGCCCAGGCGGCCGGGCGCGGCGTGCCGAGCCTGGATGAACGTGTGCAACTGGTTACCGGTGTGGAAGTGTTCGGCGCCTACCGCGAAGGTGAACTGTTGCTGGCGGCGCCTCATGATCCGGCGCAGGGCGCCTTGGTCCTGGAGGCGCAGCAGGTCATTCTGGCCAGCGGGCGTAGGGCTTGTCCGCCGGTGGTTCCCGGCATGTGGCTACCTGGCGTGATGGAGGCGCGCACGGCTTTGATCATGGCCCATGAGCAGGCAGTGGCGCCGGGTACGCGTGTTGTTGTGGTCGGCTCGGGGGATGAAGAGGCTGTGGCAAGGCGTCTACGTGAACTGGGCGTGAATGTGGTGGCTGCGCGATCGATCAGCGACCTGCGGTGCGTGGCCGGGCGTGGGCAGGTGAGGGCGGCGGTGTTCGCCAAGCCGGTGGTCTGCGATGCTGTAGTGCATGCCGGTCCCTGGCTGACTGACGCCAGCCTGACCTTCCAGAGTCGTGCCGAAGGTTTACTGCAATTGCGCGAGGCGCGCGTCACACCGTTTCGCATCGTGGGGGCGGCCGCAGAGGCCGATCAATCCCTGCCGGTAGCCGCCCGATCACGGTACAAGAGTCTACTGTGCCCTTGCTTCGATGTGTCCTGCGCAGAGGTTGAGGAGCTGCTGGCGCAAGGCATCCGCGATCTGGAAGTGATCAAACGCCTGACCTCATGCGGCATGGGGCCCTGCCAGGGACAACCCTGCTGGGACTCGTTGCGCGCACTGGTCAGTGCCCGTAGCGGTATCGCCCTGGCAGACCTGCCCAGGCCGACGCTGCGCCCACCCCGCCGGGCACTGAGCGTCGCTCAGGCCGCCGGGCTGGCCGATGTGGTAGCCCCCTTGCAATGAATACCGTCAAGCTATTGCCTGCCAAGGCCTCCATCATCATCGTCGGCGCCGGTATTCAGGGGCTGGCGCTGGCCTTCAACCTGGCCGAACTGGGCGTTCGCGACATTCTTGTGCTCGACGCCGGGTACTGGCAGGGCGGTGCCTCCGGACGTAACGGCACGCTGATCCGGGGTGCTTTCAGTTCGCCGGAGTGGACACGCTTTTTCGCGCATTCCTGCCACTTGTGGCAGGGGCTGTCCAAGCGCCTCGGTGAAAACGTCATGTACTCGCGGCGCGGCTACACCATGGTCGGCGAACGGCAGAGCACCGCCGAACTTCTCGACCGCACGCTGGAGGTCCACAAGACCTGTGGTATCCATTCCATGCTGCTGACCCCCACGCGCCTGCGCGAGGTACTGCCAGCACTGGCTCATGAACGGGTCAGCGCCGCCCTCCATCTGCCCGACAGTGGCGTAGCTCCGCATCATGCCGCCATGTATGCCTATCGCCAGGCCTGTGAAGCCTGTGGAGTGAGCATTCATTACCGCACCGAAGTGACGGCCATTGACCAGAGTGCCGGGCGGGTTTGCGGCGTGCGCGTCGGTGAGGAGCGTATCGCCAGCGATACCCTGGTGCTTGCTGGTGGCGCGCAGAGCAATCACCTGGCGCAGTTGGCCGGCGTGCCGCTGGACGGTTACCCCATGCGCTTGGAAGCCATGGCCCTGGAGCCGACCCGGCCGCTGATTGGCCCGGCGGTAGCATTGCTCGATCGCCTCTGTTATATGCACCAGACTGCGCGCGGCGAGGTGGTTGGCGGTGCTGAAGTGGCCGAACGACCGCAGCACACGCTCAATGCCGATGTGCCTGTGATGGCGGCCACCGCTCGGGCGTATCTGGAAATGTTCCCGCAGCTGGGCCATGCGCGCATTCTGCGCCAGTGGGCGGGCCTGGTGCATATCTCCAAGGATTTCGGGCCGCTGCTGGGCGCCCATTGGCAGCTACCTGGTCTGTTCGTCAGTGCGGGCTGGTGTTATGGCCACGCCGGCGCACCCGCCGCAGGCGAGTTACTGGCCAAGGCCATCGTCAGCGGCGATGTGGACGAGCGCATGCGCCCCTTCGCCGTGGACCGCTTCGAGCGCAACCTGCCGGTCGTCGAGCCGGGAATCGTCTTGAGTCATTTCGAATGAAACGCTGTTTGAACCGTACTGTGATCGCCAAGCCTGTCGCGGCAACAACAAGGATAATCCCATGAGCTCCCTAGAAGACTCGCCACTGTTCATCACTGCCCTGTCCAAGGGGCTGGCGATTCTCACTGCCTTTAGTGCCGGACGCCCGAGTATGAGCTTGGTCGAACTGGCCGAAGCCACGGGTCTGAACAAAAGCACCGTGCAGCGTTCGGCCTTCACTCTGGAAGCACTGGGGTATCTCTACAAGGAACCGGTGACCAAGCGCTTTCGCCTGGCCCCCAAGTCACTTGATCTGGGCACCGGCTACCTGCAGACCAGCGAGCTGATCGAGCGTGCCAACCCGTACCTGCACGAACTCAATCGCGGCGTCGAAGAGAGCTGTAACCTGCTCGAACCGTGCGGTCTGGACATGCTTTATGTCGCTCGTTTTCCCAGCCATAAGCAGATCGCATTGCACATGCCCCTGGGCCGCCATCTGCCGATGTATTGCACCTCGGCCGGGCGTGCCTATCTGGCGGCGCTGCCGGAGGCCGAGGCGGATGCCATTCTGGTGGCCTCCGAGCGCCATAGCTATACCGCCAGCACCGTGACTGATCTGGATGCGTTGCGCGCCATCGTCGGCGAAGCCCGCAACGAGGGGTATGCGTATGCGCAAGAAGAGTATTACGCCGGGGACATCAGTGTTGCCGCCGCTGTGGTCAATGCCGATGGCTATCCCCTCGGAGCGGTCAACGTTTCTGTGCCATTTAGCCGCTGGAATCTGGAAGACGCGCGCAGGCAACTGGCACCCAAGGTAATTAACACTGCGCGGGCCATTGCCAGCGCGACACGCAGCTTGCGCCCCGTGGGCTGACGTCCCGGGGGAACCCCTGAACCCGTACACCCCACCGCAGGCCCAGGCCTGCGGTATAGGTGCCCCTTTGCCCATCGTCCGGGCCCAGTAATAGGAGTGCGCAATGAGTCAGACCATGAAAGCCGCTGTCCTGCACGCCGCGGGTGAGCCGCTGCGTATTGAGCAGTTGCCTATCCCCCAGCCTGGACCAGGCCAAGTACTGATTCGTGTCGTTGCCTGCGGGGTATGCCATAGCGACCTGCACGCTATCGATGGTGATTGGTCGGCTCTGCCGCGGCTACCGCTGATTCCGGGTCATGAAGTCACAGGTTACGTCGCTGCTTTGGGACCGGGTGTCCGCGAGCCAGCTATCGGTAGCGCCGTCGGCATGCCGTGGATGTTCAGCGCCTGTGGTACCTGTGAGTTTTGCCAGGGCGGCATGGAAACCATCTGCGAACAACGGGAGTCCACCGGCTACAGCCAGCAGGGCGGGTACGCGGAATACATGGTTGCCCCCGCAGCGTTCGTGGCTAGCATCCCTGCCGATACCGACCTGTACGCCCTGGCTCCGATTCTATGTGCGGGTGTCACTACCTACAGGGGGCTCAAGCGCTCACGTGCACAGCCAGGGCAGTGGGTGGCTGTGCTGGGTATCGGCGGTCTGGGCCATGTCGCAGTGCAGTACGCCGTAGCCATGGGGCTGCGTGTGGCAGCGATCGATGTCGGCGCTGACAAGCTGGAGCTGGCCGGCCGCTATGGCGCCGAATGCCTTATCGATGCGCTGAACGACCCGGTGGCGAGCCTCAGGCAGCAGGTTCCTGGCGGTGTTCACGCTGCCCTGGTCACTGCGACGGCCAACGCTGCCTTCGAACAGTCGGTGCAGATGCTACGCCCAGGTGGCACCGCCGTATTCATCGGCCTACCGGGCGGTAATGCCGACGCTGTAAGAGCATCGATCTCCGCGATTTCCGGGTGGGAGCTATCGATCACCGGCTCCAACATCGGCACGCGCCAAGACCTCAATGAAGCAGTGGCTTTCGCCGCCCGCGGTCAGGTGAGGGCGCAGATCAGCCGGGCCCAGCTTGACGATATCAACACCGTTTTCGACCGCATGCGCAAGGGCCAGTTGGTCGGGCGCACCGTGTTGAAAATTGCCTGACTCATCCCACGACCTTAATAGGAGTTTCCATGACTATCACCCGCCTGCAACCTAACCCCGGCCTGCTCAGCCATGCTCTGGTCCACAACGGCATCGTATACATCACCGGCCAAGTACCTGCCGACCGTACCCAGGACGTCGCGGGACAAACCGCCCAGGTGCTGGAACGCATCGACATGCTGCTGGCCGAGGCCGGCTCGGATAAGTCGCACATCCTCTTTGCACAGATCTGGCTCAAGCACGCGGTAAAGGATTTTGCTGCGATGAATGCGGTATGGCGCGAATGGATTCCGCAAGACGCGCTGCCGGCGCGAGCCACCGTAGAAGCCAACATGGCGGCAGACAACATCCTCGTCGAAATCGCCCTGCAGGCTGCCGTCAAGGCTTGAGGCGCCCGCCATTAACGATTGGCCGGGTCTGCCTGACGGGCCCGGCACTGGAGAGCATTCATGAGCAGTATCGTTGCACATCTGATCAACGGCGAACGCGTGCAGGGCAGCGGCCGCACCGCCGATGTCTATAACCCGTCCACGGGCGAGGTGATCAGGCAGGTGGCCCTCGCCGATGACGCCACCCTACAACAGGCCATCGACGTGGCGCGGGCCGCTTTTCCGGCTTGGCGCAACACGCCGCCGGCCAAGCGTGCCCAGGTTATGTTTCGCTTCAAGCAACTGCTGGAAGCCAACGAGGCGCACATCGCTCAGCTGATCAGCGAAGAACACGGCAAGACCCTTGAAGATGCTGTTGGTGAACTCAAGCGCGGTATCGAGAACGTCGAGTTCGCCTGCGCCGCCCCGGAGTTGCTCAAGGGCGAGTACAGCCGCAACGTCGGCCCAAACATCGACGCCTGGACCGACCTGCAGCCGGTAGGGGTGGTGGCTGGTATCACTCCCTTCAACTTCCCGGCCATGGTGCCGCTGTGGATGTATCCGCTGGCCATCGTCTGCGGTAACTGCTTCATCCTCAAACCCTCTGAGCGCGATCCCAGCTCGACGCTGTACATCGCCGAGCTGTTGATCGAGGCCGGGCTACCGGAGGGCGTGATGAATGTGGTGCACGGTGACAAGCAGGCCGTTGACGGGCTGATCCAGTCTCCACACGTCAAAGCGCTGAGTTTCGTCGGTTCCACGCCGATCGCCGAGTACATCTATAGCGAAGGCACCAAGCGTGGCAAGCGCGTGCAAGCCCTGGGTGGGGCCAAGAACCACGCGGTGCTGATGCCCGATGCCGATCTGGACAACTCGGTGGGCGCGCTAATGGGAGCAGCATATGGTTCCTGCGGCGAGCGCTGCATGGCCCTGTCTGTGGCGGTGTGCGTCGGTGATGAAATCGCCGATGCCCTGGTAGAAAAGATCGTGCCGCAGATCCAGGCGCTGAAGGTAGGTGCCGGTACCGATTGCGGCCTGGACATGGGCCCGCTAGTGACCGGCGCTGCACGCGACAAGGTCAAGGGTTATATCGATGCAGGTGTCGCCCAAGGCGCCCGTCTGCTGGTTGATGGCCGCGATCTGCAGGTGGCTGGGCACGAGAACGGTTTCTTTGTCGGTGGCACGCTGTTCGACCATGTCACCGCCGAAATGAGCATCTACACCGATGAGATCTTCGGCCCGGTGCTGTGCATCGTGCGGGTCAGCAGCCTCGAAGAGGCCATGCAACTGATCAACGATCACGAGTATGGCAACGGTACCTGCATCTTCACCCGTGACGGTGAGGCAGCACGGCTGTTCTGCGACGAGATCGAAGTGGGCATGGTCGGCGTCAACGTACCTCTGCCGGTGCCGGTCAGTTACCACAGCTTCGGCGGCTGGAAGCGCTCGCTTTTCGGCGATCTGCATGCCTATGGCCCGGACGGTGTGCGCTTCTATACCCGCAAGAAAGCCGTCACCCAGCGCTGGCCGCGCCGTGCCAGCCACGAGGCGGCGCAGTTCGCCTTCCCCAGCAACCGTTGACCCGAGCCGGGCAGGGGAAAGGCCCTGCTCATTCCCGATTTGAGGTGAGATTGACGATGAAAAATGCGCACAAGTTCTTTATCGATGGCCAGTGGGTAGCAGCCCGTTCCGGCGACACCCTGGGCGTCATCAACCCGGCCACCGAACAGGCCTTCATCAGCATCGCAGTCGGCAATGCCGAGGATGTGGATGCCGCCGTCGACGCTGCAGCCAAGGCCTTCCCGAGCTTTTCAGTGAGCAGCGTCGAAACCCGCCTGGCCCTGCTGAAAGGGATCCTCCGGGTTTACAACCTGCGCTACGAGGACCTGGTACAGGCCGTGAGCCAGGAGATGGGCGCACCGTTGCATTTCGCCCGTGACGCGCAGATCTGGAGCGGCCGCGCGCATCTGGAGTCCACCATTAGCGCCTTGGAGAAATTCCAGTTCAGCGAAGACCATGGCAGTACCCATGTTGTGCGCGAGGCCATTGGCGTGTGCGCGCTGATCACACCGTGGAACTGGCCTCTGAACCAGATCGTCTGCAAGGTCGCACCGGCTATAGCCGCAGGCTGCACCGTGGTCCTCAAGCCAAGTGAGATCGCACCGCTGACGGGGATCATCTTCGCCGAAATTCTTGAGGAGGCTGGCGTACCGGCTGGCGTCTTCAACCTGGTCAATGGCACCGGGCCGGACGTGGGTCAGCACATGGCCAGCCACCCCAAGGTGGACATGGTGTCTTTCACTGGCTCGACCCGTGCCGGCATCATCGTCGCCAAGTCTGCGGCCGATACGGTGAAACGCGTGGCCCAGGAGCTGGGTGGAAAGTCGGCGAACATCCTTCTCGAAGATGCCGACTTCGAGGTGGCGGTGGCCAAAGGGGTAAAAGGCTGCTTCTCCAATTCCGGGCAATCCTGCGATGCGCCCACACGCATGCTGGTGCCGCGTGCTCAGCATGCCCGCGCCCTGGAAATTGCCAAGCAGACCGCCGAGCAGATGGTCACTGGCAGCCCGTTGGATGATCGCAGCCACCTCGGCCCAGTGATCAGCGAGGCGCAGTTCAACAAGATCCAGGGCCTGATCGCCACGGGCATCGAAGAGGGCGCCACCCTGGTCAGCGGCGGCCTGGGCCGTCCGGATGGCCTGGCTACCGGCTACTACGTCAAACCTACGGTGTTCGGCGCCGTGACCCCGCAGATGACCATCGCCCGCGAAGAAATTTTCGGTCCGGTGCTGTCGATCCTGCCGTACGACAGTGAAGAGCAGGCCATCGAGATGGCCAATGACACCGTGTATGGCCTGGCCGCCTATGTGCAGTCCACCGACCTCAATCGCGCCCGTGCCGTGGCTGCCCGCATGCGCGCTGGCTCGGTCTACCTCAACTACCCGAACTGGGACACCTTTGCCCCGTTCGGCGGCTATAAACAGTCCGGCAACGGGCGTGAGTACGCCGGCTGGGGCATCCATGACTTCCTGGAAATCAAGGGTGTGGTGGGTTGGGTAGGCTAGTACGCTTATTAAGCGAGGAAAGCCCGCACGGCTGGACTTCTGGTTTTGTGGAGTCCTTTTAAGAGGGCAAAGCGTAGCTGTGCTCTCGATTTGCTAAATAGCAATCCTCGACACTTTTTAAACACCCAAAGAAAAACCCCTGACTTTCTCTAGGAAAATCAGGGGTTTGTTTGGTGGAGCCGGGGGGATTTGAACCCATGTCGACGGCTCTGCATTGCTCCGCTGTAGCTTGCTTTCCTAGGCCATTCGGCCTGTTGCGGTTTTCTCTATGACGCATTGCTCTGCTATGGAGCGCTGTTTCTGTGACACTTTTTTGGCATCTCCTACCAAAGCCTTTGCTATTACTAGCTCTTTGAGGGTTTGTGTACCTCAATCTCATTAAAGTAAGTTACTTGGCCGTTTTCGGCTGGTTTATGGTCTGCAATGACTACTTCTGCTGCTCTTTCTGCGAATAGCTGGGCTATTTTGTAAAAGCACTCTTCATCCTCTGTGGCGCCTGCCAGTGTAAATACCTCTTTTCCTAGCGCTGTGAGTGCGTAGGCTTTTATTGCTATATCTTTTTGGGGGGATGGATCTTTGATTATGATTAGTTTTCTATCGGTGAAAAAATATCCTATGAAAGAATCTTCAGCTCGATTATTTATTTTGTAATCTAGGCCTACCGACTCTACCCCAGATAGTAGTCCGATCTGCTGAAGGAATAAGAAGTTGTGAAAATTTACGTTCTGGTTTTCATAGTATTCAGTTAGCTCTCGGCAGATTACATTTCCCATTACATATTTTGCAATTTTCTCAATTAATTGAGCTTCGGCCTTGGTAAGGCATTTCAAGAATTCCATGGTTCTGATGGAATAACTTCCAGGGCTTCTTATTTCTCCTGCTAATACCTTGCCCCATAGGCTCTGCAGCTCTTCTGAGGAAACTCTTTCTGCATATCCTCGCCATGCGAATAGCCAGTCTCTTTCAACTTCCTTGTCTGAGGCAGGTGCTTCGCTTTGAGCAAGTTCGTCTTCAGCCTTAATCATGCTTTTTGCGATATTTATTTCTTTTTGCATAGCTTCGGCGGTTTGAATTGCAGATGCTTGTGCGTATATGCTTAACTCGCCAATGTATGGTTCTATGCGGTCACTGTTTAATGTGTCTATTTCTTGCTCGCTACGAAGTAGCTTTATTTGGCCGTTTCCGCAGTATATTGCTTCGCCGGTTGCGATTTTCTTTGCGTCTTCTTCAGCTTGCGCTAGTGACAAAAGCTCGTCTCTGCGAATCTCATGTCTTGTTTTTCCAAGCCTTTTTTCTTGTGCTGGCTTTAAAATTCCACCGACTCCTTTGTCAATGAAAGAGTCCCACATTTTAATAACAAGTTCTTCCCCAAAGAATTTCATCGATTTAACTCCGTATATCGATAAATAACTTATTCCTTGATCGTGCAGCGGGCATACCAGCGCCTAGATGCTTCCTGCGTGATCGCTATCCCGCTTCGGGTTGGCTCAAGTTTCGGTTGGCCTCGTCGTAGGCTGGGCTGGTTTGGCCGATCTCTGGCGCAGTCTTCCCGCAAGCCAGCCACAGGGCGTACTGGGGATAAATTTTCACCAGTACGTCGATCTCGTCCGCGCTCACTCGTACAGCGCCCTTGCTGACGTTTCTCCAGCGCTCGTAATCCCCGCCTTGTTCGCTTGCCTTTTTCGGGCCGATCAGCTTGATCAATATGCGTGCTCTATCGGCTGCGCTTTCCATATAGAAAATATTTCCTGAGTAGTAATTGCTCCATCGAGGAGTATGGGTAACAATCACTCTATGGGTAGCTATTACCCATTTTGTTGGTTGCTTATCAATGCCGAACATAGTGGAACAAAGCTTATGGATACGGAAGGTCTCGACCCGCAAAAGCTGCACGGTGCCCCGCTTCTTATGCCCTGGCAAAGGTTTGCTGAATGGATCGGCATGGGTGACGAACCCATCGTGGTTCGCACTTGGCTCGAGCGCGGCTACCTGCCTTCGCAGAAGGTCGGCAAACGCACCATGGTCAACGTGGCCCTGCTGCATCAGCAGCTTCTTGAACAGGAATGGACGCTATGAAGAAGAAAGACGACAGCCTCGACCTCTGCAGTATCAAGACCTTCGCTGAAATGAGCGGTGTCTCCGTTGAGGAAGCCTGCGAGTGGGTCAGCAACGGCACCGTGCCCAGCTTGCGACTGGCCGACTTCCGCATGGTCAACCTCGCCCGGCTGCGTGCGGATCTGACCAAGGGCAAAACGGAGTTCAACGCGGGGGACTACAGCCATGCCTAAGCACTCGCTGGCCCTGGATGCTGAAACGGCCATGACCTTTCTCGGCAATACCGTACTGGTCGAACTCGCCTGGGACGATGAACCCGACACCTACTGGCACTGCCTGCATGTGATCGGTGTGGTGCTGCCGGTCGAAGGCGTCTGCGATCAGGGCTACTTCATTACCGTGCCGCTGAGCGGCATGCAGCACACCCTGGAAATCTACTTCCAGGATGTGGTCACCATTCGGGCGATACGGCACCGCGACCGGCAGGGTTCCGGCAACGTACTGGGCCGTATGACCCGACCTATTCAAGAGGGGTCAAGGGCCGCGCTCCCGGCTCGTCGGAACAGCTCCACCGTTCCGTCGAACGGAAGCACGGGCGCAGCGCACCCTTGAGGCCCTGCACCTATGACCAGCCTATCAGCGGGAGTGTGGGGTAGCTTCATCACCCCACGCTCCCGAGCCCTCGGCGGCAAGAGCGGGATGACAAGGGCAGCGCCCTTGGTGTCAATTATCCCCCCGGCCCGCACCAGCACCCACGCCTTGTCCCTGCCCGAAGGCCCTGCCGCGCTTCTCCTGCCGCTGATCCTGTTGGTGGTGTGGGTAAGCCATCTGCCGCCCGAGTGGCGCACTACATCCTCTCTGTACACCCAGGAACAGCGCTGCCCGATGAAGCGGGAGGGCGGCGCTCTCGTTCGTCTTGTGACCAACGAACCTTGTCAGCGGCCCCATGGGAACTGGCTGATGGGAGTGGGTAGTTATGAGGGCTTCTGAGGTTGGAGCGGCGCACGTCAAGCCGAGCGCGGCGGTGTGGTTGCGTGCGAGGCACGAGCGCGCGGGTGCGCCGCCGCGCAGGCGCTGACGTCCCTGTAACACGTCAGATAAACACAGTGAACATTCCGCATTAATCAGCATTAGGTAGATAGAAATGGCCAAAGCAAAAGACTTCATGCGTCTGGACATGCTCGCTCGCGAGGATGCCAGTGGGCGTCTGTTCATCGACCCGGGCACCACGGCCATGGTCGACCTGTCCCGCGTTCGTTTACTGCGTTGCGGGGTGGACACGGTTCGCCAGCTCTACCGGGGCATGATCCGCCCTGAAATCATGGCGCTGTTCGAGAAGCCCGGCACCATGGTGCAGTTCGCTGGTAGCACCTGGCACTCCGGGCGCGTCAGCAAGGATTCTGGCTACCAGTACAAGCTGCAGAACGCCGACCTGGGCATCATCCTGCTGGTGAAGAACTTCAACGCCAAGATCGACAGCATCGGCCCACACCTGAAAATCGAAGTGTCGCCCCATGCCATCGACGCCCTGTCGCCTGAACGCCTGCAGCAGCGCCTGGATCTGTACGCCGCCGAAGTGCTGAGCCACTTAGAAATCAACCAGTGCGCCGTCCACCTCGCGCTAGACCTCCAGGGCTGGAAACCTCCGGTCGATCTGGTGGCCCGCATGCACTGCCGGGCACGCAACCAGCGCGATATCTCTGGCATCAACGAGATCAACTGGACCACCAAATCCAGCACCTACGGCCGGGGCGAAACCTTCATGTTCGGCTCTGCCAGTGGCGTACAGCTGGCGATCTACAACAAGACCGAGCAGGCCCGCGCTACCGACAAGCTCGACTACTGGGAAAGCGTGTGGAAGCGCCGCGACAGCTTCGACGCCCAGGACCCGGATAACTACGACCCCAAAGCGGACGTATGGCGCGTAGAGCTGCGCTATCACCATTCGATCATCCAGCAGTTCGCCAGCGGCTCGGTCGACCTGAAAACCAATGAGGTGATTGATACCAGCTCCTTTGCTGCCTTCGCCGGGCATCTGGACGGCTTGTGGCGCTATGGCTTGAGGCAATTCAAGCTGCTGGCCCGCCCTGGGTATGTCGAGCCCATCTGGACGCTGATTCGTGATGACATCCGCGTGGATCTGCCCGTCGATTCGCTGCTCGATGACACCGAATACAAGCGCTACTACAAGACCTCTCGCGGCTTCTCCGGCAAGAACGTGGAGCTGTTCCTGGGAAACTTCGTAAGCCTACTGGCAAGGGAGCAGGTGGGCGCAAAAAAGGCGTTTAAGACCCTCCAGCAATGGGACTGCTGGCCGGTCATCCGCGATCACTACGCCGCCAAGGACATGACCCAGGATGATCTCTACAAACACATCCGGGATCTGCTCACAGAGCGGCATGTGCGGTGGGGCAGGGCGGTATGAGCGTAAAGAAGCAGCCCGACGGTCGATGGTTGGCAGATGTTCAACCCATCCGTGGTCAGCGCTTCCGCAAGCTGTTCAAGACCAAGGCTGAAGCCCTGCGCTATGAGCAGTACATCACCGCTAATAAGGCCGCTGACCCTGCCTGGAACCCCAAAGCTCAGGATCGTCGCCGACTCTCCGAGCTGGTTGGTCTGTGGTTTGATCTGCACGGCCACATGCTCAAGGATGGTGAGCGCAGAAAGGCCAAGCTCGACGCCCTTTGCGTGCGTTTACGTGACCCCATCGCCATGAAGCTCGACCCGGCCACCTACGCCCATGATCGCCGCTTGCGGGCAGAAGCCGGCATCACGCCAAAGACGCTGAACAATGAGCTGGGTTACATCCGCGCGGTGTTCAATGAGCTGCGAGGCCTCGGCCAGATCGACTACGCCAATCCCCTGGAGCTGATGAAGCTCTACAGGATCGAAGAACGCGAGCTTTCCTGGCTGACCCATGAACAGATATCCACTCTGCTGACCGCCATCCGTGAAGGCTGCGACAACCCGCATGTCGAACCTATCGTGCTGCTCTGTCTGGCCACTGGTGCTCGATGGTCAGAAGCGGAGGGCCTCACTCCGGCCAGGCTCCGCAATGGCGCTGTGACGTACAGCAAGACCAAATCCAGCAAGGTACGCACTGTGCCGATCCAGCCCGAGCTGGAAGCGTTCATTCGTGATCACTGGAAGCGGCACGGCCAGTTCACCGGGGCTATTACGTCATTTCGCAGGGCTCTTGCCCGGTCGGGTATCGAATTGCCGAAAGGGCAGGCTAGCCATGCGCTACGCCATACCTTCGCCAGCCACTTCATGCAGAAGGGCGGCAACATCCTCACGCTGCAGAAGATCCTGGGTCACTCCAGCTTGGCTATGACCATGCGCTACGCGCACTTGGCGCCGGAGCATCTGGCGGAAGCGGTTAGGCTCAATCCGCTTGTGGGAGTCTTCAAGGTATTCGTTTCTGGGTCTTGATCATATCGAAGTCGACTGCTTCGCCATCTAGGTCGCTTAGGCGTAGTCCTATCGTCTTTGGTTCGATGGATAGCACCTCGTAACGTTCTGGCATCCCTTTTGGCATGTGATCTGACAGCTTATCGGGCGTGCCTATTAGGTGAGCGATCTGAGTGGCATCTAGCTTAGTTTTCCCGAACTCGCTGGAATGAACAAAATCGGTACTGTTGTTGAGGGTTGTAATAAGCCATTCATCGTTCCCTTCCCACGTCCCGGCTCCGTCGATTCGAAACGCTATCTTTCCCTCTTTTCCGCTGAAATTGTAGGTTTTGATAGCTGCGACTCTGAAAGTGCCATTCTCGTAGAAGTCAGATATCACGCGCATGCTGACCATTGCTGGAGGCTCTGCGTACTCATACTCACTGAGCCATCTGCCATAGAACTCCGTGCCGCTTTTCTCCGGTCCAAGGATGTTTATCAGCAAGCTGGTGCCGGCTGCCGCGAAGCTCACGAGGCCAGCAATTACGCTTGCGAGAAAGCAGATGAGGTGCCACCGCCGAGAAAATTTGTTCTTTAGGGCTATCCATAGACGGGAAGGTGAGATCAATCGAGCAAGTCCTTGGCTGTTGAAGGTAGCGCAAGTCGTGTCATGCGATTTGTGACACTTTCGGGACAGTTAAAACCCTTAAAAGCCAAAAGCCCCTGAAAATCTTTAGGATAATCAGGGGCTTATGGTGTTTCGATTTGGTGGAGCCGGGGGGATTTGAACCCCCGTCCGCCAGTTCTCCACTGTCGGTACTACATGCTTAGCCGTGTCTATTGAGTTAACCCTCAGCCGCCCGACGGGCAGGGTGCATTGGGCGAGTTGTGTAAGTTTTAGCCACTTCGTCCACAACGTACTACGCGGCGATCCTGTTCTGCATGACAATCACTTCGGGTTTACAGGCATCCCCTAGTGATCGCTGGAGCCGAAGCTACCAGAAGGACTAGTCGCGCCGCTTACGCAGCGAGAGCGTAGCCCTCGTAGTTTTCGTCATTGGCAACTATAGAAAGTTGCAACAGTGGATTTACGACTTCTGTTACCAAGTCGGCATGCACCTCGAGCTTCGC